>ERZ772986.66-NODE-66-length-63258-cov-7.050694_pt1 | contig 63258 bp, 61 predicted proteins | sample MGYA00511898_ERZ772986 | MGnify/ENA primary metagenome ERZ772986 (study PRJEB29015, sample SAMEA2737934) | human oral metagenome | biome: human oral; feature: human-associated habitat; material: dental | place: China | collected 2148 ... | reverse complement strand
CAAGGCAGACTCGGCGGACTCATACGAAACCTCCGGCGACAGCTCCGAGCCCCCCGCCAAGGCAGACTCGGCGGACTCATACGAAGCCTCCGCAGTACCCACTGCCATGGACTCAATGCCCTCATGCGGTACCTCCCGGGCATCCGTCAGCGTGGCTTCGATCGCATCCCCCGACGGTTCCACCGGAGCCAGCGGCACAGGCACGACCTCATGCTCCGGGGACTGCATGGGAGCGACCATCCTGACCCTGAGGTCTGTACCTTGATCTTCGGCCTGATTATCCGCTACGCCAGCCGCCGGGGCAGCAGTCTGCTGATCCCCGGTCTCATTCACGGCCAGGGAACGTCTGCGGCGGCCCCTCCCGATGACCCAACCGAGCACGCCCCCAGCAAGAGCCGCTACCGTGATGACGATGGCAAACTGGACAATGACCAAATTCAGGGCATCCCTCATCTACCTGCAACCTCCAAACGAATCGACACACGCCGGTTGAGCGCGAGGCCTTCCTCAGTTGCATTGTCACCCAGAGGATCCCGATCACCGCGGTTCTCGGCCGTGAGTCGATCAGCCGATATTCCTCGGGAAACCAGTTGGTCCTTCACAGACTGGGCACGCGCGAGCCCAAGAGCATCGCGTCGTTGCTGGGTGAGACCGTTGTCGGTATGACCGGTCAAGGTCGCAACGAGTTCCGGTCGCGAGGTGAGGATCGCCACCAGTTCGTCAATCCTGGAAGCGGCCGAGGCAGGGACCCGTGAGGAACCTCCTTCGAAGAAGATGGGGTCGAGTTGCGGAACTGGTTGCACAGAAGGAGTGGGGGTCGCCGAAGGCAAGGGTGAAGTTGAGGTTGATGCGACCTCAGGGGTTGGCGAAACGCTGCCCGACGATTCGGAAGAGGGTTTCTCGGCAGCCTGCGAAGTGGTCACCCCAGCCACCCCCGGAACCCCACTAACCACCGACGAGGCCTTCTCCGCGTTGGCGGAATCGACCTCTTCAATGGTCGCAACGCGACCACGAACAGTAACCGTCGCATCGACGTTTCTGCTTGTCAAAGCCTGATTAATCTGGCTGAGCAGAGCTTGATCCTGTTGCTGTGTGAGCCATACGGCACCTGGCCCCACACATGCAACCACGACCATCCCCGAACACAGCCCAGCGAGTTTTGTCCCCATATTTCATCCCACTAGTGAGTTCTCTCGGAGCAGGGTCAATACTGACACAGTCAGTGCACAACTGCATCCATCTCGTTGAACTGATGGGCAACCGATGGCTATCTTGGTCCCGCGCAGCCCACCGCGATTCCGCTCACGGACGGCTCGCACAATCACGATGAACACTGGGGGAAATAATGACAATCGGCGACAACCAGCTGAGTAAATCCGCGCAGCTTGACCAAGTCATCGCCAACATGCGCCGGGCCATCCCGGAACTGCACGGCATGATGATCGCCTCCGTGGACGGCCTCGCCATCGCCCACGACTTCTCGGAGGGCGACGCCGACCGCGTCGCCGCAATGGCAGCCACCGCATTGGGCCTGGGCACCAGGATCACTGAGCGCACCAATCTCGGGCAGCTCGCCGAATCGGTCATCCGCGGTGACCGTGGCTACTTGGTGGTGTACTCCGCCGGCGACGAGGCCGTGCTGGTTCTCTCTGGGCCGATCAACTCGAACCTGGGACTCATGCGGATCGAGGCACGTTTGGCCGCCGTCGAGATCAAGCGGATTCTCGGCGATTGATCACTGTGCCCGGACTGCATGACAACCGTGTCGGGGAGGTAGTGCCGTCCGGGCCCGAATGAGCGTGGAGGACAGCTCAATGAACATGAGTTCCGAGGGTGCAGCGAGAAGCTACACCACGACGATTCATTACTACGATGGTAGTTCCAGGGAAGCTCTGGTCACCGATCAGGAGACCGTGTTCCCACGGGGCGAGTTGATCGTCTCACAGACCGACGCACGAGGAATCATCACCACTTGCAATGATGCATTCGTCTTGATGTCGGGGTATTCGAAGGAGGAACTGATCGGGGCACCGCACTCGATCCTGCGTCACCCGGACATGCCGGCCGTGGCCTTCGCGGATCTATGGGAGACCGTTCAAGCAGGCAAGCGCTGGCATGGTTATGTGAAGAACCTCCGCAAGGACGGGGGCTTCTACTGGGTGCATGCCGTTGTCATCCCGAAGATTCGCGATGGGGTGATTATCGGGCACACATCGGTTCGCCGCGAACCCTCACGTGAGAAGATCGCTGAGGCCGCAGCCGCATATGCCGAGTTGCGCGCGAAGAGAGGGATGGACTGATGGTGTACCAGTTGGCCATTGGGCCGGACGTCAACGTCCAGGACATCTCCGAGTGGTATGTCTTCAACACCCGCATTCAGCGGATCACGGGGGAGGGCTTCCATGCGACGTCCTACTCTGACTTCGCCGACATGCATGCCGCCTTCGAGACTGACGGAGTCGATCTCGTCTACGCGAATGCGGCCGATACCTCTTGGCTGGTACGTAAGAGGGGTTTCATCCCGGTGGCAGCTGCTGCGGGCATCTCGACGGAGATGACCATCGCTGTCGCCAACGATAGCCCGTTGAGTTCGGTGAATGACATTGGTGACAGCCTCACCGTCGCAGCCACCGATGCTCCCGATGTGGAACGCATCGGACGTATCCTGCTCGAACCCACCGATCTGTCTCCCGAGGCGATCAAGGTGGAGCACCGGCCCAACCCGGTTCTCGTTGCCAAGGCGGTTATCAATGGAGAGACCCAGGTGGGCTTCTTCCCGCAGGACGCCTTCGAGAATCTCTCGAAGCTGGTGTCTCGCGAGCTTCGCGTGCTGATCGCCAGCCATATCTACGTCATCCACCACAACTTCTTGGCAAGCCCCAAGATCGCGCACTTGGTGGAACCACTATGGCGTGGGCTCGAGGCGATGAACACCAGCCCGGTGGACCAGGACCTCAACGAGGCTCTCGGCGCCCCGAACGGCTGGCGCAGGCTGGAGAGCGAGGAAGTTGAGTTCCAGATCGACATGATGGATGCTCTCGCAGATCTGTGATCCCATGCACAATGCAGCGGCACCCTTTCCCATCCGGGGATGGGTGCCGCTGCATGTGAGGTGCACGGTATGCCGTCGATCAACTCAGCGGCCGCAGCACTGCCATCGACAGCTGAGAAATCCATTGGCGCAGACTCATTACCTGCCTGAGGTTCTGTACTGAGGGCTTGGCATCTTGAGCAGGTATACAGGACCTCTTGGCGATGTCCCAGTGGCCTTGGCTACCACAGTCGAGGTAGCCAACTAGGTGGAGCCTCCACAGGGAGTCGAACCCTGGACCCTCCGCTTACAAGGCGGATGCTCTGGCCGCTGAGCTATGGAGGCACGCGACAACCCCATTCTGCCTGGAGTACCCCCGATTCCGGAAACCGGCGCGTTGACTCCTTCCAGGATGCCCGTGCGGACTCACACCGGAGGCAAGGAATTGCTCATTGGCGTACCCCAGACGATCTCGCTACCACAGATTGGTTATACGTGACTGCCTGGCAACTCATTGGCTCGATGGAGACGAGCATGAGTGCGAAAAGGCAGCCAGTGGCCAGCTGCTTGTCCGGCGCACCCTCCAGATGCCAGGTAGTTGAGGTCGGCAGGCAGGATCATCTCCAGCCAAGACACCGAGGTCGTGGAATCATTGTGGCTCTCCATAGACCGCAAGCTCCTCGGCCACAGGTCGTGGACCTCAGGAAGGTACTGGCCTCGGCACTACTGCAACACTATTGCGCGTGGATCGAGGGCTGCTGCGCCCGCTCAGAGACCGACCACTCGTCCTTGCAAGAAGTAAAGCCTTGTCACACCTTCCAAGACCACGGTGTGATCACCACACGGCATCCGCTGTCTAGAAGACCGGAACAAACTCCGGGGTCTGGTGGGGTGGTTGTTGCCGTTTGGGTGACGTAACATTGTGAATGTTAGTGCTTTTGTTGTTGGTTCGATCTTGAGGAGTATGGAGATTTTTCCCCTGCCGACTTGGGTGTTTGATGTAGGCGCGCGTGGTTGCGCTGATGGTGCTTCAGTCTTGTGGGATATCTACCAGATAGTTGGTAGACAAGGGCAGATACATCAGGCCACCGGCAGCATGCACGAAGCGATGAAGGCTGGCAGCGCCGGATTTCATCGATCATTCATAGGTCTTGCGAGAGCAGCGAGATGGGTTTGACGTGTCAGGTTCGTTGCGTACTGTATTATTAGCTGATTGCGCGATTGGCAATTACGCAGTTAAGTCGATCACGAATGGAGTACCTGGGTGGCAAAGTCGAGTAAATTCATTAGCGATGTTAATGGCGGGCTTTTTCGGAGATTCATTGCAGATAAGCTTCATTTCCCGAAGATCGACGCGAAGGACCTAAACGAATTAACCCAAAAGGCGGCGACCAAGCTTGACGGCGTGCCGAAGAAATTGCGCCCAAAGCGAGCCAGGCGGAAATACCTTGGGGCAAATCCTTCGCGAAGCAGCGCGAAAGGCAAAAAGATAGAGCAGGACATCCTTAAGCGGATGGAAAGCGAAGGCAAAGCCAGAAGAGTCAAGAAATTGAACGGCAAAGAGGTGTGGGAAGTAAAAAATCCTGCCTACGATCCAACATCAACCGACTCGAAATTCAAAACCGAATGGGTGAACTCTAAGAAATGCGATTTTGGGCATCATCCGGTGGATGCGGTCGATTTCTGGAATAACGAGGGACGTTTCTATGGCGCACGGTCCCAGCACGTCAGGGATTGGATGAACAACCCTGACAACTACGAGATGCAACCCAAGTGGTATAACCAAGCAGAAGGAAGAGACCTCGGCAATTCTGGCGCCCGGTACCAGCCCGATGCAAGCGGTGTCGACCCAGATACACTGGACAAGATCTTTGGTGACGGAAATCGGAAGATCAGACCCACTACCACCCCCACCGGGGCAACTTCAACTCCGAATTTGAACCCTTTCGACAAGTACCGACCCAACCAGCACAAGCCCTGAGGCAGCGCGGGCGGGGATTGATGATGTCTGAGCAGGCTGACAAGATTCTCAACAAGACAAGGATCCACAACAAGGCAAGGATGGTGTCATGATCGATTTTGGTGATGTTGACCTGAAAGCACTCGACGACGATGCCAGGACCGCGATCGTCGATGGAGATATCGATCGTGGCCTGGAGTTGTTCGAGCGGTTGTGGCAGGCGGCATGGCCACGCCGAGGCGAGGAAGACGCCCGCTTCTACCTCGAAGTCGGGTGCCGTGACTTGGCCGAGTACTTCCTCACAAATGGTCAGCCTGCCCGTGCCCGGGTGTGGGTGGAACGCTACCACCAGGTGTTGGGCACCGACCGGCCAATGGACCCGACATCAGCGATCTACGACATCGCATTGTCCTATGAATCCGGTGACCTCGAAGGGGCCTACCAACGCGCCAAGGAACTCTACGACATTCACGGCGCAGCACTGTTCCATGGCGACGAATTCGAGGAAAAATACGAAAAGTGGTTCCGTAACTACTCCCCATCGGGGCCCGCTCATCCACGCATACCGGTAGTGAACTCCGGATCTGACACAGCACTGCCCGATGAATTACCAGACGATCTGTACCAGCGCATCACCGCCTTGTGGGACCGGATGGAAGCCCTCGCCGACCAAGAAGTGTACGTGGATGTCATTCCATTGGCGATCGAAGCACTCAACCTCCTGCCACAACCGCTCTCCCACTGGGAAGTCGCCACACAACTGTATGGGCTACTCGCAGAAGCTTGCTATCGCGAAGGCCAGCTCGAAGAAGCCGAGCGAGCTTCGCGCGAAGCACTCACATGCCCCGGAGGAACCGACAACCCCATGATATGGTGCGTATTGGGCATGGCCCTCAAAGATCAAGGCGGTCGCAAGCCCCAGGCACTCGATGCACTCATGAGCGCCTACATGCTTGATGGTACCGACGTCTTCGAAGAACTCGGATTCGACACAGGCCTCGACGCACTTAAAAACGACAACCTCATCTAAACTACCCACCAGTCACGGTATAAGTGACTGTGACACATACCACGATCCGTACCCGGAAGACCATAGGAATGTCCTTTCGGGTACGGATCGGGTCTTTTCTCCTAGCCCTTCAGAGAAAAGCAATGGAAGTTTGTGCCGGATCTTCCGAACAATGCGGTCATCCGATACCCGCGCACGAGCATCTGACCAGCGCGCCAGGGCGAGCCCGGATTAGACAAACTAGAACTTTAGAAGCAAAGGGATTAGATTCTGGGATCGGTGTAGCAGCGTATCCGTCCACATCGGCGAGAGGAAACCATGTTCAACCGGTTGGGTCGCATCACCACCCACCATCCGTGGGCGGTGCTGTCTACATGGGCCCTGATCACGGCTCTCGGATTGATGGCGAGTTTCTGGGGCTTCGGGCACGGCGACCTGTTCTCCCGGCTAGCCGTCACCGCCCCATCCACTCCGGGCAGCCAATCCGACCGCGTCGCTCAGCTCATCGCCGACGAGGACACCGGCCCGGTGACCACGGTCGTCGTCTCCGGCATCCCCATTCAGCACAACCTCCCCGATCTCGTCGCCTTCACCGCCGAGCACCGAAGCAACTTCTCTGAAATCGACCATGTGGTCTCAGTCATCGATCCGTTCATTACTAGCCCGGCTCATCCGGTTCCCGACCTCACCGATCCGCACAACCAGGCCCTGCTATCGACTAGCGGGGATGGGTTCGCCGTAGTTATCACGGCCGAGAAACAGACGAGCGATGCCGATGCCAAGGCCACCAAGACCAAGATCGATGAGGCAATCAGCACATTCACCGCTGCTCTCACCGAGAAATTTCCAGATGCCCAGGTAAACGCCATTTCCCAGGCCTTGGTCTCCGATGGCATCATTGCCCTCATCCAGTCCGACTTGGTCCGGGGCGAAACGATCGGGCTGCCGGTCGCACTGGTGCTGATGCTTGTGGTGTTTGGCGGGCTGGTGGCCGCCGGGCTGCCGCTGGGTGGAGCGGTCATATCGATCCTGCTCGGGATGGCTGGCATCTGGGCCTCGACCTTTTTCATGGATTTCAACTCGTTCATCTTGAACGTCGTCTCCATCATCGGCCTGGCCCTGTCCATCGACTACGGCCTGCTCGTGGTCAGCCGCTGCCGCGAGGAATTCGCCATCGAATTGACCCGGCGCGGCCTTCCTGCCGACGGTTCCTCGTTGCCGGATCGTGCCAGTACACACACCCTGGTACGTGCCGCCGTGGAACGCACCGTGCGTACCGCCGGACGTACCGTCTTCTTCTCCGCCCTGACCATCGCCTGTTCCATCTCCGGTCTTCTGGTCTTTGACTCCCCCACCCTGCGCGGCATCACCATCGGCGGAATGTTGGTCACCATCTTGGCCGTGCTCACCTCGATCAGCGTCGTACCAGCATTAATCACCCTGCTCGGTGTCGTGCTGATCCGGCCCTCCCGCACCTCACGGGTCCCCGGTCTCGCCCAGCTCACCCGGTTGGTCGGGGATTCCTCGGCCGAAGAGGGTTTCTTCTCCTCGGTTGCCCGCTGGGTGCACCGCATTCCATGGGCGATGATCCTGCTCATCGGGATGATGCTCGCCGTCATGGCCTCCCCACTGAGTGGATTGCGGATGAGGTCGTCATTCATCGAATACCTCCCCGACGATTCCCCGGCGTTGATCGCCCATTACCAACTCCAGGACGGCTATCCCGCCCTCGCCACGCCACAGATCATCGTGGCCGCAAAGGTGAACCAGGCTCAATCCGCACAGCTGGTCCAGTACCTGACCGCGCAGGACCACGTCGCCCATATCATTCCCGCCGAGAGACCGCTGGCCGATGGCATGACTGAGTTTGGTGTCCACATGGATACCAGCGACCCCACCGGTGCCGAGGTCTCATCCCTGGTCCACGAACTGCGTGACCACGATCCGGGGTATGAGATCCTGGTCGGCGGTGCGGCAGCCATGCAGGAAGACTTTGCCGCATCCTTGGCCGACGGAGCACCGCTGGCCCTACTCGTCGTCGCGGTGGCCGTGTTCATCTTGTTGTTCCTGATGACAGGCTCCCTGGCTATCCCGCTTAAGGCATTGATCGTCAACTCCTTGTCACTGATGGCCTCGCTGGGTGCAACGGTATGGATCTTCGAGGGAGGCCATCTGGGAATGACCCCGACCAACGGCCTGGAGACCTATATTGTCGCTATCATGATCGCCTTCGGGTTCGGTCTGTCGATGGACTACGAGGTCTTCCTCGTCGCCCGAATGAAGGAGTACTGGGATGCCGGGCTGCCCAATGACCGGGCCGTCGCGCAGGGGCTGCAACGCTCCGGGCGCATCATCACCTCAGCGGCAGCGATCATCGTCGCAGTATTCATCGGTTTCATCTCCGGACAGATGATCGCCATCAAACAGATCGGAGTTGCCTTAGCGATCATGGTCACCGTCGACGCCACCTTGGTGCGGTTACTGCTGGTTCCAGCGACCATGGAGGTTCTCGGCAGGTGGAACTGGTGGGCACCGGCCCCTCTGCGATGGATTCACGACAGATTCCGTATCGAACACTGATTCAGCCGATGGCGATTACTTGGCTGCTGGCGTCGTCTTCTTGCTGCCACGCATGAACGAGACAACGATGATCACCACGACCAACCCGATCGCGACGTAGTTGGCGAATTTCGCGTAGATTTCCAGTACCCGAACGGCTGGTTCACCGATCATGTACCCGCATATGAAGTAGCCGATCAACCAGGTGAGCGAGGCCAGGAAATCGAGCACCAGGAAGCGGGTGATCTTCATCCCCTGGGCCCCGGCCAGCACGAAGACCACCGCCATGATGGGCAGCGGAATGGGCACGTAGGCGACGAACATGCCAACCCATCCCATCTTGTCAGCCCAGCGCTCAACGCGGGTGTAGTTGCGTCTGGCACGTTCCGATTGGGAGGCCCAGACATCAATCATCCCGCGTCCCCACAGCTTTCCAGCCCACCAGTAGACCCAGTCGAGTTTCACCGACAACAGGGCCCCCACCAGGATCGGCCAGACCCAAGGCAGGCCGGTGCCGACGGCGATGTTGGAGCCCAGCGCCGCAGTTCCGGACCGGGAGCCGATGAAGGTAACCAGCCACGGGAGCCGCTCGGGGGCACCCAGCAGCCAGGCCCGCACCGGCATCATCCCTAGGGAAAACAGCCCGGCGAAGGCAAACCAGCCCATGCACAGGTAGTCGCTGCGGCCCGGTTTGCGTTTCCAAGGCATCGACGGGTCATCCCACCACTCCTTGCCATCGGTCGCGGAGTCCTCGGTGGTGCTGCGCGCCCCACCGATTTCGGTTGTCTGCGTTTCATCGGCGATCAAGGCCCCGGCGGTGTCCCCATTGGCCTCTGTGCGGTCAACGGCGCTCTCGTCGGTGGGTGCGATGCCGGTCTGGTCGTCACCATGGTGTGGGCTCACCGCGTCATTAAGGCCTGGAGTCACGCGATGAGCCTACCCTGACCCCACAATCGGCCCCTCATCTTGCGGAGGCCCTTGCCATGCGGCGCGGTTCTCACACCGGACGGTTGGCTAACCAGCCCCGGATAGCGTCGGCGACCTCGCCTAAATCGGGATTGGACAAGTCGATGTGGGCGAGCACCTGGCCCAGCACCCCGGCGGCAGCCTCATGACCGTTCCAAGCCGATTTCGGTAGCTGGAGCACAGCCATCAACAGGTCGCCCGGGTAGTAGTCGCCTTCGGCCAGCGGGCTCACCGCCAGCATGCCGACGGCCATCGGCAGCAAGAACTGGGTACCGATCTGCTGGCTGAGCATGATCCGGACATCCTCGACCCCGAATTGCCCCAACGGCACGCGTCGCAACTCATGGCAGCGCCGCTGCAGATGCCCCGCACCATCGGGTGGTGGGGGCCAGGTAGTCTCCTCCAGTTCGTCCAGACTCGCAGCACGCATCGCCTCCAGCGATGCCATCGTCGCTTCGTCGGTCATGGTTTGCCTCCCGTCATGGGACATACCCCTTCGAATGATCCAGTAGCCTGCTTGCTTCGCTGAGTTCGGCTTGTGCTTCGTTACGCTGGGCTTCAGTCAACCGGGTGTCGCCGATTCTGCGCTTGAGTACCTCGATTCGATTGCGCAGACCATTCTGCGCATCTCGAACCTCGTGTACGTGATTCCACGGAGTCCCATCTGGCTTACGCGCCACGACTTCACCATCCAGTTCTCTGCGAGCAGCATCGAGATCTTTTTCAGTCAAGTGTTCCTTGAGCCGATCGGTCGGTCTGCCTGCTCTTCCGGAAGCGCCGGGCTCGGAGGGACCAGAAACGTGACCGGGCTCGACCGCCTCCACGGCATCCTCACCCGCAGCATGGTGACCTGCGTCAGCGAGAGCAGCCATCAGGAGCCCCCCAGAAGCCGCAAGACCTGCACCACTCGCGGCGGTTACCGGGACTCCCGCCACTGCGCCCAGTCCGGTTGCACTGAGTGCAAGCCCTCCGGCTTCACCTCCACCGGATACCAATATCCCAGCGACACCCATCGCCATCATGACGACATCTTCAGGATGGTGAGCCAGTGCATTCAGGTATGACAAGGTCCCGTTTATGATACCGGCTCCGAGTTGCATAGCTCCGTTGGCCAGTGCAGCACCAACTGTTTGCAGACCGTTCAATAGACCAGAGCCGATCTGTTCGAGCAGTCCGGGTTTCTGCGGCGCGCCTTCAGTCTGGGCACGGAACACACTCGCAGCCTTGTCCCCAGCCTCTTTCAGCTGTCGGCGGGCATCGGCCAAGTCTTCCCTGGCTGCCTGACGAACCGATTCTCCCGGGTCGGTGAAGGGCGGGATGGGGTTCGTACCGCCACTCTGCTTGTTCCGTTTGACATCCTCGTCATATTTGTTCCTCGCCTGTGTCGTGAGATCATTGCCCCGCTGGTATTCATCGATCGCTTGCTGAGCCTTGGATTGCGCCCACCGGAGCATGTCGGCATAACTGTTGATCTCCGTGGAACTTGTTGAAAAGGAATCTGCCGCCTTCAGCCACTCCTGGGGGTGCCCCTCATACACCTTTTGGAATGCCTCAGCCGCCGGCCCAGCCCAGCCAGCTGAGGTATCAATTTTCGACAATCCTCTGCCAGCGGTCTCCAGATCGGTGGACATAGCCGACAGATCCCAGTACAGGCCCGCGCACTTGGCAGGGTCTCCCGGCACGAGCTGCTTAGGATCAGTTGTCTCTCCCAGCTCAGCCATATCAGGCCGCCGGATCCGAGGAGCCGGTCAAAAGTTGACCTGCCGCGAGTTCGTTGACTTCTTCTGTCGCGGCGTAGGCGCGGTAGGAGAAATCCAGTCTGGAGGCAACCTCATCGGTGGTTTTTTCCAAGTTCTCCACACCGATCTGCCAGCGGTCGCAGAAATCTTTGACAGCCGCAGCCAGATCGTCATGCCCCACATCACCACTGGATGGTGCCATATCTTCAACCGAACGCGTCTTCATCGAGTTCATGGTCGCGTAGACGCCGTCTCTGGCGTCACGCAGTGCGTCAATGTCTACTGAAAAAGATGGCATCTTCTTCTCCTCATGTGTTGGGGTGGCTGAGGTACAGCACGCAGGCTCGAAAGAATAAGCAACTCAAACGAAAGAGGCCCCCGATATCTGAGTCACTTTATGCTCAATTATATTACCCGTTAGGTTCACATCGATGGTACTTCCGCAGTCCACTTTCTCCCTGACGAACAACCAACCACAGTCTTCCTGCCACGGGAAGAACTCGTCAGCAGATGAAGCTGCCAGGCGGAGCCCTCCACATCCCTTAGAGCATCACACCAGCCACAGTGCCGGGCACCCAGCCCATAAACTCTGGTCGCGACCGAGACCTTCGAGACCCTGACCCGGATCCCCATAGAGATCGGGGAAGCGGAGAACACCGGTGCCAAGTACCTCGCCCGGCTGTCGCACGAGCGCTTCACCATGCGCAAGCCGAATGGTGAACTGGCCACCAAGCCCGAGTTCATCGCCCCTGCACACCGCTGCCGAGCGCGAGACCGTCATCGAATCAATCCGTGTGGAGGCCAGTTCATGGCCACCGCCTCATCATCACCCGCAAATGTGACCTGGCCTGCCTCTGAGAAGGTCGTCTACTTCGACAATCTACGGTTCTTCGTCTTCACCGACGACCGCTGGCAGTTACTCTCCTGGTTCGCCGGACCGCTCGGCTAAGAACACGCCTTACTCCAAGATCAACCACCCGCCTCATTCACGTGGCAGGATGGGGAGGGACGATGTTCGTCCCGCCACAATGGATCGTTGGGCACGTTCCTGCCCATGGAGAGGATCGGCATATGGCCTCTGTCACCTACATGGACGCCACCCGCGTTTACCCCGGCGCGGACCATCCGGCGGTCAACAAGCTCCATCTCGAAATCGGCGACGGGGAGTTCATGGTGCTCGTCGGCCCATCGGGTTGCGGCAAGTCCACATCATTGCGGATGCTGGCCGGGCTTGAGGACGTGAACTCCGGCTCGGTGTGGATCGGTGACCGCGACGTCACCGACCTGCCCCCTAAGGATCGCGACATCGCGATGGTTTTCCAGAACTACGCCCTTTACCCACACATGACGGTCTCAGAGAACATGGGCTTCGCACTCAAGATGGCCGGGCTCAACAAGGACCAACGCGACCGTAGAGTCAAGGAGGCAGCAGAGTTGCTGGGCCTCACCGATCTGCTTGCCCGCAAGCCCAAGAATCTCTCTGGCGGTCAGCGCCAGCGGGTGGCCATGGGCCGCGCCATCGTGCGCAACCCGCAGGTCTTCCTGATGGATGAGCCACTGTCGAATCTCGACGCAAAACTGCGTGTGCAGACCCGCACCCAGATCGCTGCCCTGCAATCCCGGCTCGGGGTCACCACCGTCTACGTCACCCATGACCAGGTGGAAGCAATGACCATGGGCGATCGGGTGGCGGTGATGAAGGACGGCCTGCTGCAGCAAGTGGCCTCCCCGCTGTCGCTCTACGAGGAACCCGCGAACCTCTTCGTCGCCGGGTTCATCGGCTCCCCGGCCATGACCCTGCTGAAAGGAACCGCCGTCGACGGCGGGGTGCAGATCGGTGACACCCTGATCCCAGTGGCCCGCGACGTGCTGTCAAAGGCCAGCACCGCCAAGGTGGTGCTGGGTGTGCGTCCCGAACACCTGACGGTGACCGAGGATGATGGGGTGGTCGTCAATGTCACCACGGTGGAACAGACAGGTGCCGATGCCTTCGTCCACGCCACCCTTCCTGGCTCCAGCGACCAGCAGGTGGTGGCCCGGCTGACCAACCAGACCCCCCCACCTCGTGGCGCGCAGATCCGTCTGACAGCTGACCCTGCGAAACTGCACGTCTTCGATGCAGCCACCCAACAGCGAATCCCCTGAACAGACATCCGATGAGCAGCGGACACGGTCGCTGCCTACCGGATGCATGCGACGGTTTCCCTGCGTCACAGCATGATCACTACGAGGCGCTGCGGTAGTTTGGGGCCATGAGCCCTGATTTCTCCGCCTTGGCACGTGGCCTGCGCACCGGCTTGAACGCCGACCCGCGCCACGCGGCGGTGGTCCCCCCGATCTATCCGAGCACGACCTTCTCTTTCCCCGACGGAATCGGCCCCAAACCCCCCTATGACTACTCACGATGCGGCAATCCGACCAGGGATGTGCTGGGTGATGCGATCGCCACCCTCGAAGGAGGTGCAGGCGCGGTGATCACCTCCTCGGGGATGGCCGCGATCACCGTAGCTATGCTGGCTTTGGTGGCCGACGGCGGCACCGTGGTGGCTCCGAAGGACTGTTACGGCGGCACTTGGCGGTTGCTCAACGAATTGGCGAGCCGCAGGGTGTTGGAGGTCGTCTACGTCGAGCAGCGGGACTTTGCCGCGCTGGAAGCTGCTCTTGACCAGGCTGCTGTGGTGCTGATCGAGACCCCGACCAATCCCCTGCTGCGGCTGGTCGACCTGGAGGCCAGCATCGCCGCGGCCCATGACCGTGGGGTGATCGCCGTCGTTGACAACACCTTCTGTTCCCCAGTTCGGCAGCGTCCCATGGATTTTGGTGCCGATGTGGTGATTCATTCCACCACTAAATTCATCAACGGTCATTCCGACGTGGTGGGTGGGGCGGTGGTCTCGGCCACTGGAGAAACCCACGAGCACATGGCCCACTGGGCCAATGTGATCGGCGCCACGGCCTCGTCCTTCGATTCGTGGTTCGCGCTGCGTGGGCTGCGTACCCTTGATGCCCGGGTTCGGGTGAACGATGCGAATACTGCCCGGATAGCAGAGGTTCTCCAGTCCCACCCCGCGGTGTCAGTGGTGTACTGGCCTGGTTTGACCAGCCATCCGCAGCACGAGTTGGCCACGCGCCAGCAGCGTAGCTACGGCTCCATGGTTTCCTTCGAGTTGATCGGTGGGCTTCCTGCCGTCGAGGCCTTCGTCGGCGGGCTGGAGTTGTTCATCCTGGCCGAATCGCTGGGTGGGGTGGAATCCCTGGTGGCGCATCCGGTAACGATGACCCACACGTCGATGACTCCCGAGGCCCAGTTGGCGGCTGGGATCAGCGAGTCACTGTTGCGGTTGTCGGTGGGCATCGAACCGATCGATGACTTGGTGACCGATCTCACCGCGGCTCTCGACCGAGCGGTCGCCGTATCCGGGAACTGAACCATGCCTCGTTTCCTTTCCACAAGCCCGAACGCCCAGCTGCTACCGATGCCGTGGAGCACTCCCCTGGCGCAGTGGCCGGAGGAGCACCTGGTCGCCCTGCCACGGGGCATCTCCCGCCACGTTGTGCGCTTCATCCGCGTCGGCGATGAGGTCTACGCGGCCAAGGAGGTCAACGAGATCTTGGCAGTGCACGAGTACCGGATGCTGCATGATCTCAAGCGACTGCATACCCCGGCCGTCGTCCCGATCTCGGTGGTCAGCGGTCGAGTGGACGCTAATGGCAATCCGCTGGACCCGATCCTGCTCACCAAGCACCTGCACTTCGCTCTTCCCTATCGTTCGTTGTTCACCCCTGGTGTGCGCGCGGAGACGGTGTGGCGGCTGCTCGACGCGATGGTCGTGCTGCTGGCCCGGCTGCATCTGGCCGGCTTCATGTGGGGCGACGCATCACTGTCCAACCTCCTGTTCCGGCGGGATGCCGGCGAATTCGCCGCCTATCTGGTGGACGCCGAGACCGGAGAACTGCACGATGCGCTCTCCGACGGCCAACGGGCCCAAGACCTGGACATCGCCCGGTTGAATATCTTCGGGGACTTCTGCGATTTGGAGGCCGGTGGGCTGCTCGACGAGTCCCTGGACCCAATGCACCTGGTGGATACCATTGAGGCGCGCTATGCCGAGTTGTGGCACGAACTGACCGGCGTCGAAGAGTTCTCGGGTACCGAATTGCACCGTATCGAGTCCCGGGTGCGGCGGTTGAATGCCCTGGGCTTTGACGTTGCCGAATTCGACATCGACACCTCCAGTGACGGAACGACCGTCCGCATCCGCCCGAAGGTCGTCGATGCCGGGCACCATTCCCGGCGATTGTTGCGGTTGACTGGTTTAGACACCGAGGAGAACCAAGCCCGACGGCTGCTGAATGACATGGATGCCTTCATCGCCCGAGGTGATTTCGGATGGCTCGAGGAATCTATTGCGGCACACCGGTGGCTCACCGAGTGCTTCGAGACCGTGATACGCAATGTGCCCCACGAACTACACGGGAAACGTGATCCGGCCCAGATCTACCACGAGGTATTGGACTACCGATGGTATGCCTCGCAACGCGAATGCCGGGAAGTGCCGCTGGCTGAAGCCACCACCGGTTATGTCGCGGATGTGCTGCGCAATCTGCCTGACGAAGTGATGAGCTCGATCGATGAATCACCCTACGCAGACCGGCTCCCAGTCGATCCTGATGATCCATCCCTAGGCGATCAGGAAAGTACCGAGGAAGACTCCGATGAGTCGGCAACGGATTTTTTCGAGACGCTGCGCAACAAGGAATTCTGAACGCCAACTCCGGTCAAGAACAGTTCCCGGGGTGCTTGGCACCCCGAACCGTGCGATTGTTCTGGGTTTCCCGCCAGAAGCGGTCTGCGGGATTCAATGCGAGGCTGTCACGGCCCCGGTGCGAACTATGAGCGATCAAGGCGTCCCGGACAGGATTCAGTCCTCGTCGTTCTCCTCGTAGTCATCGAAGTCCGCCTCGTCTTCGTCGGCGCTGGGCATTGGGACCGGTTTCCGGTTGGCCGCTTTGAGCACCTCGACGGCATCGTCGCCCAGGGAGAACCAGCCGTGGGTATTGAACGAGGTGGCTGCGAATCCGCTGTCTGCCACGCTGACCCCCTGGTCGGCCTCAGCATCCACGTAAGGGTCGAAGACGGGACCCGGGACCGATCCCGGCTCGACTACGTTCGGACCGGTGGGCACGACGGCGCGAACCTGGTCGCCGATTGAACCGGCGCTGTGGGGACGGTGCTTGCGGACCTCGGCCATTGTTTCTCCTGTCGAAGGGGTCGAATTGGATGATGTCACACCCGGCGGGAACGAAGGTCAGTCCGCCCCGAACAGATCGCGGGTGTAGACCTTGTCGGCGACGTCGGCGAGCTCCGGCGACAGCCGGTTGGCGAGGATCACATCGCAGGCGGACTTCAATTCCGCCATGTCATGGGTGACCCGCGACCCGAGGAAGGTGGATGCCTCCAAGGTCGGTTCATAGACCAATACCTCGACCCCGACCGCCTTGATGCGCATCATGACGCCTTGGATAGATGAGGAACGAAAATTGTCGGAGCCGGTCTTCATGGTCAGCCGGTGTACCCCGACGACTTTGGGCTTCCGAGATAAAACGTCGTCTGCGATGAACTGCATGCGAGTCTCATTGGATTCAACGATTGCCTTGATGAGGGTCTGCGGTACGTCGCGGTAATTCGCAAGCAATTGCCTGGTGTCCTTGGGCAGGCAGTATCCGCCGTAACCGAAGGAGGGATTGTTGTAGTGTCCCCCGATCCGAGGATCAAGCCCGACCCCTTCGACGATCTGGCGGGCATCCAGTCCGCGCTGGGCCGCATAGGTGTCGAGTTCGTTGAAATAGGCCACCCGCATGGCCAGATAGGTGTTGGCGAACAGCTTGATCGCCTCGGCCTCGGTAGGCCCGGTGATGAGCACCGGCGTCTGCGGTTCGAGGGATCCTTCTAGCAACAGCTGGGCGAAGACCCCGGCCCGGGGGCCGCTGCCGCCGACAACGATTCGCGACGGGTGCAGATTGTCGTACAGGGCCCGGCCCTCACGCAGGAACTCCGGGGAGAAGATGATTTCGAGATCTGGGTAGCGCTTGAGCAACACCTCGGTGTGGCCTACCGGCACCGTCGACTTGATGACCGCGGCGGCTCGTGGGTTGGTGGCGGCGATCCGGTCGATGATCTCGTCGACACTGGAGGTGTCGAAGTAGTCGCGGGTCTCGTCGTAGTTGGTGGGGGTGGCGACGACAACGAACTCGGCACCATCGAGTCCTTCGATGATATCTGTGGTGGCGCGCAGGTCGAGAGAGCCGGTAGCCAAGTGCTGTTCGATCTCCGGATCGCGTACCGTCGAACGGCGGGCGTTCACCTCAGCAACTCGGTGTGGGTCGGTATCGACTGCTACGACAGGGTGACGCTGTGCGAGAAGCACGGCATTTGCCATGCCTACATAGCCGAGGCCGATGACGGTTACTTTCACCTGCTCCCCTCCTTGGGTAGCTTGTCACAGCAGGAACGCTATTCCTGATTGGATCATTATGGGCCAAGTGGAGCCTGCCCGTGAAAACCGCAGCCCTCGCCGGTTCGTGGACACGTGCCCACCCGGCCTCGGATGCCTGGCATTGCTTGACAAAGCCTCCACAGCGATCGGCAAAATCGTGATCGTTCTGCCCTGCGCCACGACGTCATCGGGCCAATTTCTCTCAAGCTTCATGAAATCTGCACAACCGGGATATCCATGCTTGATGATGCCGCTTCGGAAGCAGGCGACCTGTACACAGTAGACTCACGGTCCGTGAGCTTCCATCTCTACGACGAGCGCAGCGGCACCGTGACCGAGTTCGTTCCCCTGATGCCCGGCAAGGTATCCATCTACCACTGCGGGATGACCGTGCAGGCCGCTCCGCACTTGGGCCATATCCGCAAGGAGGTCGTCTTTGATGTGCTGCGCCGCTGGCTGAGCGTCCAAGGCTTCGACGTGAAGGTGGTGGCCAATGTCACCGACATCGACGACAAAATCCTGGCCAAATCCGCAGCCCAGGGCATCGAATGGTACGAACTTGCCTATGCGGTCGAGCTCGAACTCCATCGCGCCTACACGGCGCTGGGATGCCAGCCGCCCAGCTATGAGCCGCGGGCAACCGGCCACATTCCCGAGATGGTGGCGCTGGTGCAATCTCTCATCGAGCGGGGACACGCTTACCAGGCCACCGACGGCTCGGCCGACGTCTATTTCGACGTACGCTCCTGGCCGGACTACGGTGAACTGTCCAACCAGCGGGTCGACGACATGGTCCCTGCGGCCGATTCGGACATGAGTGGCAAAAAGGACCCGCGCGACTTCGCCCTGTGGAAGGCAACCAAGCCGGGGGAACCGCTCACTGCGTCGTGGCCCTCGCCATGGGGTCCCGGACGCCCGGGGTGGCACCTGGAGTGCTCGGCGATGAGCTTGAAATACCTCGGGGAGTCCTTCGACATCCACGGCGGCGGATTGGATCTTCGTTTCCCGCACCACGAGAACGAGCTGGCCCAGTCACGAGCGGCCGGGTACGGTTTCGCAACCTACTGGATGCACAATGCCTTTGTGACAATGGCCGGTGAGAAGATGTCGAAATCACTGGGCAATAGCACGGCAGTCACCGAGATCACCAAGCAGCATCCGGCACGAGCCGTGCGGCTGTATCTGGCCCAACCGCACTACCGTTCGGCGATCGAGTACTCCCCCACCTCACTGGTGGAGGCGACGGCCCAGCTGGAGCGCATCGATTCATTCCTGGAACGCGCAGGCGCCACCGATGCGGTGGACTTTCGTTTCGAGGATCTCCCCGACACTTTCGTGACTGCGATGGATGATGATTTGGGCACCCCAGCTGCCGTCGCGGTCATCTTCGACCACGTCAAGCAGGGGAACCGGGCCCTGGATGCGGGTGATGCCGACCAGGTAGCCCGGGTGCTGAGGCAGGTCAGGGCCATGTTGGATGTACTTGGCCTGGATCCCTTCGCTCCCGAGTGGGCGTCTGCCCCATCAGCCGGTCTCACCGATGTCGTTGATGGCCTAGTGCATACGCTGCTCGACCAACGCGCAGCCGCCCGGGCCCGCAAGGATTGGGCCGCGGCCGACGCGATCCGCGACCAGCTGACCGCCCTAGGCCTGACCATTGAGGACACCCCCGGTGGAGTGCGCTGGTCGCTGTAGGACGCGCCCCACCGGTCGCGGGAGCTCACTGCGTGGCGAGTAAACCCGCTGAGCAGTGGCGCGGCGCACGAGCATGGTGGATGATGGTGTAGCGGCGCAGCCTCGCTCACCCACGATGAGTCAGCACCACCCATCACCTCCCGAGGCCGTGCTGCGCCTTTACCGGCACGGCCGAATATCACTCGGGTTTCGCAGGGCCCTTGGGAGGACCACATGGGAACAACTGGTCAACCACGCGCCAAGCAGCGATCACGGAATTCGCTTCATTCCTGGGAAAGTTTCATCTCTATTCTTCTCATCATCTCCGGCACTATTGTCACCGCACTGCTCGGCATCCTCATTCCGCCCGGCAGGTGGTACTCGAGCTGGATGAGCCTATGGATTGCCCTATTCGCACTTGCATTCTTCTTTATGATCAGAAATCTTCTCAATGAACGTCAGAAAAAACGCGGAACCCTGTACTATCTGCGTTTCCTCGACAGTTCCATGTCTGATGTCCATGAGTCGACCCTTCGCGAAGCGAAGGATAAGTACATGGATCTTCGCACCATCACGTGGAGCTTCCCGCCATTTGACGAGATGTATGAGGAAACCAGTTACCGGCCGCAGATGCGGGACATATCCACTGGCGTCACTGGTTGCGCTCATGCCCTTGAGCAGGCGATGAGCAACGACACGTTGGACACGCAGTTCACCTATGCCCCCAATGCGATCTTCCCTGCAGGGCTGGCGATTGGTTATCAAACCTATTTCATGGGCAACACTACCTTCGTCGAGCTACCCGACGGCAGGGAGAATAAGGATCTGGGACAGTGGGAATTGCAACCGTGGGCCGTCTTCGAGGACGCCCCGACCGTGTCCACCAATGATGATGAAGACGACGGCATTATCAGCTGGCCACCCGTGAAAGGCTGGTATGCACCACCGCAGCCAACTGGCGACGCCCCCGTGGCCCTCACATGGACAACGAAACCCAAAGAACCCCTTCACCCTCTCCCGGAGTGCTGGAACATCCCGGAATCTAACCATTACGTGCTGGAATGGGCAGAAGACAGTGGATGCACGATACCGAAGGATCAATCACCCAAGAGCAACAGGCAGATCAACGAATTCGCCGCCTGCTGCGCACGTTCCCTGTGGGAGGTCTCACAAAAACATCCTGATTCTCCCATCGTCTTGTGCACTCGATTGCCGAAGTCAGTTCAACTTGCCATCGGCTGGCGTCTGGCTCAGAAACTCGACAGACCTGGGCCCCAGCGCGTGCCGTGGAATCCATGGAAGAACCTGATCACCGTACAGTTCGAGAAACCAGACCCAGGCAGAGGCTGGATCATCGTCCGGGCTCATCCTGCCCAGCCGCCCCTTGACGAGGTGGCCTTCATGCTCGACTTCGAGTCGACCACCAACGAGATGTTCGAGGAACCACCGAAAACACTGAAGCTACTGAGCCCACTAATTTTCTTTTGGATGATGTTGGGCTGCAGCCCGGTGTCGCGGCTGATGGCGTATCCGCGTCCAACACGGCTTGCTACTCGCAACCCGGTGTCACGGCTGATCGACTCTGTAGTGAGAAGAAGGAGACGCTGATCTTCCCACCGGGGCTGCGCCCAGCAGCAGTGCACACATCGGAACGATAACGATGTTGGTATCAGCACACGCGGGCGAGCCATGGCGATAATGTCATCCCAAGCCGGTTGTTGACCCGACGAGCAGCGTCCGCCGTCGGAGCCGGGGGGCGCCGTGCACGTTCGCAAGCTCATCAACTTGACACCGCACGATGTCGCCGTGTCCGCTCCCAGCGGCAAGTCAGCAGAACCTGCCCGATACCCGGCTTGCGGCACGGTGACCACGCACGAGTTCGCACGCTGCGACATGGAGTTCATGGTCGGCACGATGTGCTTGGTCGGTGATGAGGTCACCTCCATGTGCATCGTCACGGAGCTGCCCGAGCCCTGCGTAGGAACCCTGTTCGTCGTCCCGCAGTTCACCACCGCCTTGGTCGGACGCCCGGACTTGGTGTTCCCGGCCGACGAGGTGCGACGTGACGGCACGGTGATCGGGTGTCGGCGATTGTCATTCGCTGGGCCATGGCCCACGACATGGAAGGTACAGTCATGAGTTGTTCCGAATTCATCATGTGGTTCACACCGGATGGCACGTACTGGGAGGCGCCCTACGACAACGGGGCTGGTGGGAAGTTCACCACGGCAGACCCCGAGCGAGTTGAATGGCTAGGGCTCCTACTGGCCGAGGGCGGCATTGATCTAGCCTCCGATTCATACATCCATTTCGATTCTGACGTTGACTCCGTCAAACCCCTTGAGCGGCTCACAGGGAAGAAACGGTTTAGCAAACACAAATTCGAAATCAGTGTTGCTGGTAATTGGCAGGAATTCGCATGCCCTGGACTGGATGAGTCCAGTCAGAACGCCTTGTCGACTGACTCCGAGGTCTTACTGGCCAAAGCACCCGATACGGAGGACTCACTGGTGTGGCTCAACGACGGCGGTCGGCAAAAATGGCTCGACGATCGTGCCGCCAAGAAGGCAGCAGAGCAGGAGCGCGAACAGCGCAGCCAGCTCAAGCGCATGCATGACGACGGCAACCACTTCATTAATCCCTATACTTTCGTCCCGCTCCCCGAGCGCATTAGCCGCGCGAAGCCCCGCAGGCACGACGCCATGGATGACGACGCGGTGTCGGGATGGTTCACATGGAGGCTCACATTCGAAACTCCTCTCGTCTACCCGCATCTCGTCGACCCGAAAGATCGCCTACCGACCACCGCGAATGGCCTTATCAGCTATCCAGGCTCCGCCCTGCGTGGCGCGCTGAGGAATCTGCATGAGTCGTTGACCGGTGGATGCATGAGGGTACTGGACGACGAGTACGTCCCGGTGCATCGCGAGCCGATGACCGCAGGAAATCAAAAACATACCCTGGCTGTGGTCAGGGAAGTGGACCCATTCACCGATGCGGTTACCGAGGTTGAGCTCACCGAGAATCTGCACTGGGTGGATGTGTCGGTCGTGCACGCGCATATACCTAACGAGCAACTATATTCGGGCCGCCGAGTTCACCTCGATGAAAATCACATCGTCGCGACCGAAGGTCCCAATAAGAGGAACGAGATCAGGGAAGGGGAACCCTTCGGTGAGGGGGACGACTGGGTCGTCCATCTCTCCGATGCCGCAGCACGGGGTGAGAACTACTTCGTTGCGGTGGCGAAACTCAATGGCAAACGGGAGCCGATCTCGTCGAAATCCTGGCAGGAGTTCAAAAAGTTGTGTGCTGGTGCCCGGGATCTGATCGGTGAAACCGACCCACCCAACATGTCGAGCGCCCGGCCAGAGAAACCCGGATGGCCATCTAAAGAAGTGAAGCACAAGGGTGAACTAATCGGCTATCGCCGGAAGGTCGACGGACATCTCTCGGAGGGCGACACTGTCTGGCTCACCGGTGCGCCTGGGAACAGGCACCTCAAGATGGCCACCATCTGGCGCCATCTCGGTGAGCACCCTGTCCGGGATCGGATGAACCAGGATTTCCTGCCATGCCATGACCCCGACAACCTGTGCCCCACGTGTGCGGTCTTCGGTTCCGTCGATGCACGCCCGGCGGACACCGATGGTCGTGGGACCGCTGTGGAGCAGGCAGGCTACGCTTCCCATGTGCGTGTCGGCTGGGCACGCAGCACCCTGAAACCGACCACCCGGGAAGTCGACGACATCGCTCCTCTTCGAGGTCCCAAGCCAAGTTCGGGTGGGTTCTACCTAACCCGAAACGCCAGTAACCCGGGCAAGGCATCGAAGGCGGAGAATCACATTCCTCATGCCCACTGGGGCTCGGGCAGCGACCAACCAGTACGCCGGATCCGAGGACGCAAATTCTACTGGCATGGACAGATAAGCAACCATGGGCAGACAAGCGACTCGGTGAACCGCCAGACCAGACGCGACGATCAGGTCCAGGATGAACCTGTTACCGTCGCTGACGCCGGTTTGGTCCTGGAAGCCCGGGTGAGTTTCGACAACCTGTCCCGGGAGCAACTGGGATGGCTGTTGGCCGCAGCCGATCCTGCTGCGTTCCTAGGTTCCGAATGCTGGGTACACATCGGGCGTGGCAAACCACTCGGATACGGCAGCGCCCAACCAAAGGTTGTCGGTCTGCACATGTACACCGCCCAATCCCGGTACGGCTCGGCCATGGACAAATCTGCTGACCAGAACGAGTTGATCTCCGCAGTACGCCAGCAGGTACCTGCGGAACTCCATGCCGTGCACGACGCCCTCCGGCGCGTGCTCGCATCCAAGCCGCAGGACGTACCGGCCGATCGCATCTGGTACCCCACCACCGGCAACTTCACGTCCCGGGACGCCAATTCCCCAGGACGCAAGAGCTTCGACGAGTCCTTCAAATGGTTCGCGGAGCACTCAGGCGGACGCCCGACCAAGGACGCTTCAGGCGACCTGGTCTCTCTACCCGAGATCACCGATGACATTCAGTTCATCTCCAACAAGGCACCCATCGACGATAAGACCTCTAGGCCGCAACCCAATAACAAGACGAGGAAGCAACGATGACGACCTATGCCACCGTCGGTATGCAACGCATCCAGACGCACTTGGCGCGCTGTCGGCACCTGTGGGGTAGACGTGGCGCCTCCGAGGAATTGGCACATCTGACCAAGCTACCGTCGCGCGAGGAGCAGGATGCGAGCGCCGACGACGATCTGGCCGTCACCCAGGTGCTCTCGAAATATCCTGATGTCGAGATCAACCCTGAAGGCCTCGATATCGATGGGGTCGTGAGTCTTCGTTCCAAGCAAGGCGGCGAGCAGAAGGTTAAAGAGGCCGCCGATACGCTCGCACAGATCATCCGGGAACGACTTCCCGGGATCACTGTCACTGTCCGGCACACCGAAAGCACCGACAGTTACGCCATGGTTGCTCAAAACGAGGATGCCTGGGAATCCGAAACATGGTATCCGGCTGCGACTGAGTTCCCCGTGGCACGCCTGTGCTGCGAGTGCTACCGGGACCCTGCCGCAGGAACCTACGAGGACCATGCCGATGCCGATGCCGGGAGCACATCTAGGGAAGTGAGACTGTGTGTTGACTGCGGAACTCGTCATGGCGAGGCCGAGAGATGGCGCAAGTCGAATATGGAAGCACACACCGTAGACGCGGCCCCCGGGAGCACTTCTGTTTTCCCGAATCGATTCACAGCCGAGGGGTGGCTGCTGCGGGAGCTTCGGGGAACGGAGGAACACGGTGATATCACCTTCGCGAAGGACTTCGAAGCTCTCGGTCGTATCGGCCCAATAGACAAGGATCCGGACGAGAACAGGCAACGACGCGGCAGGACTCATGAGGGAAACCACACCGCGCTGATTTTCGCCGATGGTAACGGCATGGGAGGCCTGTTCAAGAAATTGATGCAGGAAGCCGCGAACAGCACACCCAACGGCGACTCGACGAAAAAAGTGAGAGACATCTCCAAAAAGATCAAACAAGCCACTGCCGATGCCTTGTTGACCGCGACGAAAAAGATTCTCACGAAAAACGACAGCATCTGCCCGGTGGTCCCCCACATCAATGGTGGCGACGACGTGCTCATCAGCGTGACCGCACCCCGAGCCTGGCAATTTATCAGGAGCTTCCTGTCAGAACTTGAGAAACCTTTTGATGACATCGAAAAAGAGTGCGGGCACCCGGTGAGCATGTCTGCCGGAATAGTCATCTGCAAGGCTGAATACCCGTTTTCCACTCAGGTGGAACTCGCTGAATCCCTCATGCGTCGCGCCAAGAAAGCCGTTCACGGCGAGGGATGGAGCTTCGCATGGCTGGACGTCACCCATGACGGGATTAACACCGATGAACACCAGCCATGGCTGCTCGACGACCTCACGAAGCGCACCGATGCACTCGACCACCTGCGTGGCGTCATCACGGCCCATGGGGAGACGGCTCTGCTTAGAGCGCTCAACGCCGAAAGCGGTGATGATCTTCGGCTCATCCACCTGTCACGGCGCATGAGCGACATCAAAGATTTCCTCGGCCTGCTCCCCGAGACCAAGGAGATCAATAAGAAGGAGGAGCAGATGAGGCTCATCAGCGAGCTCGTATCGATCGGACGGTGGTGGCGATGAGCGATCTGACCATGGATCTGGTATTCGAGGGCAGCGTCCGCATGGGTACCGGCAGACCCGGTCATGGTCTCGATGAGGTCATCGACGATCATGCACCGCTGTGCGTCGCGGGGGTCAAAGGAGTACTCCGTGATGAGGCACGCCTGTTGCTCGATTCCCGTGGCGACGCGAGCGCTGGGCTCCTGGATCACCAGTTCATCACCACGGTGTTCGGTGGGCCGGGCGCCCAACGGTGCCCCTGGAATTTCGACATCACTGTGGATGAGCCGGTCCCGGTGACGTCACGCGCCAGCCTCCAGCTGAATGACGACGGTTCCCTGGTCGACGGCGCACTTCACGTGAAGGAGGAGGCCTGGATCACCAACGCCACCCTTCGCCTTTTCCAGCGAGATCAGCTCGGCGCCAACGGACTACCCAGCGGATGGGAGAACGATCCCCACAAGGTGCGAGATGCACACCTCGCGCTGATCAGCGTCGCAGCACGACTTGCCGACAAGGTGGGGCAACGCCGAACCCGAGGGATGGGCTGGGTGATGTTCGCTCATGACCCATCACGGTCGCTGGAAACCGATGTGGATATCGTCGAGCAGATCAAGGAGGCCTCACATGCCTGAGTGGTTCACTGTGACCGTCACCTCTCAGCAGCGCACATCCTTCGGCACCGGTGGCGAACGGATTTATCTCACCCGCTCCCACCCGTTTATCCCGGGCTCGGTGCTTCGCGGTGCGCTCGCCGCAGCCTGGCTACGTAACGGCGGCACTCAAGACGAGGTATTCACCACCATCTTCGAACGCGGTCGTTTCAGCCCTGCCTTCCCGTCGTGGGCACAGGTACAGAACCAGTCGGTGTCTAAGTGCAAGTACCACCGCAGCAACGCAGATCATGAGGAATACACCGACATGGCTTTCGAGACCCTGTCGGCTGCTGACAAGCAGGTGGATTCGTGCGGAGCGACGCGCGAGTACCTCAAGGGAGGCTGTAGCCAAGCCGGTCTGCTCACCACGGTGACCACGGAGCTGACACCAAGGAAGAACACCGCCAAGAAGAAAAACCTGTTCGCCCGGCAGATGATCGAGAGCGGAACCGTCTTCACCGGCCACATCGTGGTGCCGGATGGCACGAACACGACGATGCTGGAAAAGATCGATCTGGCCTATTTCGGTGGGCGCGGCTCGGTACTGGGACGGTGCACGGTGAGTTTCGAAAGCTGCCACACTCCCCTCACCATTTCTGATACATCAGATGTGGTGGTTCGGACGCTCAGCCCGACGATCCTCGTCGACGAGGCAGGGCTGCCATCGCTCCGCCTGAATGAAGCGATCAAGGACCTCACCGGCATCGAACCGGGCCAAGAAGAGATATGGGCTTCCCGGGCCGAGAGCGGGCTAGCAAGCGGTTGGCATGCTGCTTCTGGGTTGCCAAAGCCCGCCGAGATCGCCTTGAGCGCAGGCGCTGTGGCCATCCTACGAAACGTGGGCCCCGATAAACTCCGCACGCTGCTGGACCACGGCCTGGGGCTGCGCCGCAATGAGGGATATGGCTGGGTGGAGGTCGTTGACAAACCATGGCAGCCCATGATCGAGGTCCCCCACCCGAAGCCGCTCACCCGCCGAGGGTCCCGCGATGCCCATGCACGCATCTGGCTTGACCGCCTAAAGCACCTTCAACTGAATTCGGTCCAAACCCATTGGGTCGCGAAAAAGCTGCAGGACATCCGCACCGGTCAGGAGGAACAGGAGGAGCAGGTGGACCGGGCGCTGACCGAGCCGACAGCCGAGACGCTCACTCCCACCCAAAAAGATGGCACGGCAAATGCGCCCGGAGTCAGGCAACTGCTGCTGACAATGCCCGACATGGTGCGCAATGCCATCGCCAGCGAACTGAAATCTCAGGTAGGAACGAACGATGAAACGAACATACGTCCGCATTAACTTGCGCATGGACTCCGATTGGCGAGTGGGCGCCTGGGATTCAGACTCTGCTGACGCTTTGCCGGTACTCACCGATGCCGACGACAGGCCAGTGGCCCCAGGCTCTGGTATTGCCGGATCACTCCGACATGCGGTGAGTGACCAGCGTCGTCAGGAATTGTTTGGCCCCGATCCGGGGGCGGAGGAGTTGTGGGCGTCCCCATGGTGGGTGCTGGGGACGGTCGTCGAGGGCTCCCGGATCGCCGCGCGGCAGCGCAATCGCATCGACAGGGCCCGTGGCTCGGCCTCGGAGCGGGGGCTGTACCAGGTGGAGGAGGTGGGCCCGAAAGTCGGCGAGACTGCGACGGTTCGGGTCTATCTGCGTCAGCAGCACGATTCACACGACCCGGACTCCGAGATCCTCGCGCCTCTTATCGAGGTACTCAAGGCCTGGGAGCCAAGGGTCGGGGGTGGGGCCTCGACGGGTCTGGGACGGGCAACCATCATCAGCGTGACCCACCGGACGATCGACCTCGACGACATCGTGCAGCTGAAGGATGTGGTGTGCGGTGAGGGGCAGAATCCTGTCGAGCGGGTCGACGCATTACTGGCAGGAGGAACCCCCACGTCCCTCGCGGACAAGGAATCCCACGACACCTCATGGCTGAAGGCCAAGCTGAAAGTTGATTTTCTGGCGGTGCCAGATGACATGGCCGACCGGATCCACGGCAGTTCATGGAAAGGGCTGCTGCGCTCCCGCGTCGAATTCATTGGACGCTCGCTCGGGTACCCGGTGTGTGGGGCGAAGAACGAGAACTCCGACGAGACCGGCTGGACGGGGTGCGGGGAATGCGCGGTCTGCCGGGCCTTCGGATCTTCCCAGCGTCCCGGATTGTGGGCCTTCGACGATTCACCATTCGATAACAAGGGCACTAGCACCAGCCGGAAGCGCATTGCCATCGACAGGTTCACCGGTGGTGTCCGTGATGGCGCCTTGTGGAAACAGTTCTACTGCCAAGACGTTGATCTTAACTTGGTCGTTCGCCGCAATCCAATGGTTCACGGAATATCCCTCGACCCAGAAGATTCATGGGTGAAAAAGGCCCTTATCCATGCTCTGAGGGATCTGAACGATGGCTTGATCGGAATTGGCCCAGAAAGTGCCGCAGGCTTCGGACTCGCCAAGGTTGAGAACTTGACAGTCGACGGCAGTTCCATCAATCTCGACACTATCGAGCCCATTCCATACCCTGATGCGCAGGAGGTAGAATCGTGAGCACATGTCGTCCTAAAATCGCCCCACGCTCGATGTATCTCACCGGTTATGGAAAGCTGCCGTGGCGCGATGTGGTCCCGCTCCTGAATGGCCTCACCTGCGCCTGGGCCGATTATGGCGGTTTTCATGTGCGGCAGTCGTGCCCCGAACAGGTGCCGCCTTACTCGCATCTGTGGGCTTGGAGCCAAGACTCCAAAACGCTCGTTCGTGTCCGGATCGATGATGATAAAGGAATCGTCGGAATACTCTCCACCGAGAAACAAAATGACGGCTTCAAGCATGATCCCAAGTATTTCAAGTTCGTCACCGTACGGTTAAGCGACTGCTATCCGTGGGGCGATGACAAGCAAATCGGAGACATTTTGGAGCAATCCATCGCCAACAGGAAATTCGTTCGTTACGAACCGTTGATTCCCCTGACGGCAACCTTCATCGGACCGGCTCTTCGGAGCTCATGATCCCACGGCCAAAAATGTCGGTACCTTCTGCGAAGCTTTGACCATGCATCCGGAGTCGTGGGTGATCAAGGTGGCACCATCCTCGCCACTATGTCTACTGCTCAGCCCGCACCACGAGAGGAGGACAAACAATGAACACCCTTGATTTCGGCACCTTGCGCGAAGCGGTCCGGGCCAGCCATGTGGCGATTCGCTGCCGCATAGAATTGCGGCCCGCCGACGGAGTCAACGACAAGGCCTTCCCTTCTTCCTTCGCACCTTCTGTCGGCTCCCGCACCCGGTATGCGACGGAGACCTACGTTGAGGATGGCGTGGAAAAGCTCAGTGTCCTGCTTGATTCGGTGGCCTCCAGCACCAGCCGTCATCATCTGGCGCTCCAAGAAGGCTTGGCCTCAAGAGAAATCACTTTCCCGAACCCCTATGTCGATTTCACCGTCGACGAGGAACTCGTGGACATCGGCAGGGTCACCGCATTGCAGGCACCATACGGGCTCGCCGATGCCATCTTCGGTGACTCGATGCTCGACGGCACCCTGTTTTGGCTCAGTGAGCTGGGCCATCGCATCACCGACGCCACACCGAACTCGGCCACTGCCTTATTCCTCGCCAATCCGGTCGCGTTGCTCATGGGCATGTGGGATTCCACAGACCCCAAAGGTGGGGTGGGCTCGAAATTTGAACGGGCTTTCGTCTCCGAGATCGTCGGATTGGGGGCACGGCTGGGGGCCAAGGTCGCGGATTCAAGCAACCCATCGGGGGCCCATCACGAAAGCATCGCCTCGTCGATCGACCACCAGGTGGGCGAGATCACCATCGAAACAGCCATCCAGACCACGGTCATCTCCTTGACTGCGCTTCGCAAACTCCACTTCCCCACCGATGCATCTGGTGCGGCACTCACGGGCTCGGCACGCATCCGCGTCGAGATCGCTGCCCGCACCGCCATCGCAGCACTCGGGGTGGCGGCTATCGCTCATCAACGCGACTTCGGCTATGACCTCGGCTCCCGGTGCCTGCTGGTTCCTACCCAGGAGGCACACATGGAACTGGTGCCACGTGATGGCTCGACTCCGCCGGTGTTCACCATTGACCGGAAGGCCGCCAATAAGGTCTTGGAGGAGGCCGCGCTGGAATGCGCCGAAGCTGGGATGGCTTGGCCGGTTGATGAGATCCGGTTGGTTCCGGCGCCCAAGCTGTGCGAGCTGATCAAACGAAGTCGTGCCCAGTCTCGCCAGTCCCCCACCAGCGGCCAAGGTGAATGATGCTGACCATCGAGGTCAACTTCTTGACCGGACGCTATGTTGCCTCGGCCCACGATGACCGGGATGAGCCCGAATGGCCGCCCCACCCTGCACGGCTGTTCTCGGCATTGGTCTCGGCGTGGGCCACGGCGCCCGCGGTATCCGACGAGGAAGAAGCCTTGCTGCGTCACCTTGAGCGCTGCGGTGCCCCACGGATCGGTGTCGGCGAGGCACGAGAGGTTTTCTGCCTCGTTGATGCCAAACAGGCTGAGAAGACCCCAGCCGTGCCCAACCCAGTACCGGAAGTGATGCCGCAGGGCAGCCCCAGGCAATCTCGTATGTTCCGGTCAATAACCCTGATCCCTGACCGCGACGGGCGATGCATCGTCACCTACACGTGGGCAGACACCGAACTGAGCGACGCCCAACGCCATGTTCTTGACGCATTGTTGATGCGGGTCACCAGGCTCGGGCACTCGTCGTCGCTGGTGGGCTGCCGGCTCCTGGACAATCCCGTCGCAGCGACCCACTGGCCCTCAGGTGCCACCGAGCTACTGCGTACCGCCGGACCAGGCCAGCTCGACGCGCTCATCGAACATTTCCGGCGTCATCAGGGCTACCTGCCCCGTGCACTGCCAGCGCTCTCCACGCCGTATACGCCGACGACCACGCCACCCAAGCCTCTGGCCAATCGCGATCTTGGAGGTCACTGGTTCGGTTTCGAGATCCGGCCCCCTATCGGCGCCCATGGGCTTGCCAACCTGACCGGTACCATCCGTCAGACTCTCCTCAAGGCGTGCGCCGTAACCGGGGCAACGCGGGGACGCGATGTGTTCGTTTTAGGGCTGCCCGATGTCGGGAATCCCCACGCAACCGGCAAGCTGCTGGGTGGTGCGGTGATTCTTCCTCGCGACCTCACCCCCACAGAGCGCACGCCCCTGCTGCGGGCACTGTTCGCAACCCTCGACGGGGTGTCGCCGGTCACTGGCGCGGGCATGCCGCGCATCACCCGGGCAGGTGAGCAGACCCCGGTAACCTTGCAGAAAACCAGGTGGGCAGGGCCCTCCCGATACTGGTATTCGGCCATTCCATTGGTGATCGCAAGATCGCCTGATCACAAACTGTCCCCGGCCGATTACGACATCTGGCTCACCGAATGGCTTACCCGATCATGCATCCGGGCCGGGTTGCCCGCCCCTGTGAGCGTTGAGACCACCGGTCACCCGCTGCTCGTGGGAGCACGCCCGGTCGGTGGTTTCCCGAAGGTCGTTCAAGCCGGGCGCCCACGCAGGCTCGTGCATGCGCGTATCGAGTTCGCTGATCCGGTCGCTGGCCCGTTGCTGGTCGGAGGCCAGCGCACCCTCGGGTTCGGGCTGATGGCTCCCACGGAGACCCGTCATGACTGACATCGCATCCGATTTCGCTACCTTCTTCCATCAAGTGCGGGGCTTCGCCTTCTTCGATTGGCAGGTGCAGTTGGCGCAGCAGCTGATGAGCACCGGATTCATCACGCCCGCATACGCGCAGGGATCAAAAAGACCAGGGTTCGTTCTCTCCTACGCTTATGGCGTGGGATTCCACCATGTTCGGAGGTGTCGCATGAGTAATCTGCATGAAGAACACAGACCATCGGGTGTCGAGGCGTTCCGCTGGCGCTTGGTCACACCCCGCGGTTTCCGCGCGAAATATGCGGTGTTGGCCACCGACCGATTGAGACAGGCGGTGGTGCACGGGCTCGATACCTCCACTGACCCGAATGATTTCCTTCTGGGCGGGCATAACGCCGACGAGCGAACCCGGCGACGGTGGGGGCGGCATGCGCACGCCCACTGGTTATGGACCGAGGACCGCGGTCGGATCAAAGATTTGGTGCTGTGGTCACCCACTGGTTTGCCGAACGCCCAGGTACGCAGGGTGCTGTCGGTCAGCAAGCTGCCTCGCTGGCCGGAGGAACCTGATGGGTATGTGGGAGGTGAGTTGCATCTGCACCAGGTCGGGCCCGGCAAGGTAGTGCTGATGGACATGGGGCACTCGGTCGTGAGCAGCTGCTGGGAATCAGCAACTCCCCTGCTCACCACCTGGCACTGCAAGCCTCACCAGGATTGGGGGGAGTTGATCGCTGCGTATCTCACCAGGGAGTTGGTGCACCGTTTCGGTGACGATGCGCCGCACTTGCTTGATCTTGAACTGACCGAGGAGAAGGGCTATTTCACTCGGCGATGGGACCCCGCAATGCCTGCTCACAAAGCATTTTGGGTGGATCGGCTGGTATTGGATAACCCAATACCAGGCATCGTGTGCCTGGGTGCGTTGAGTCATTTCGGCTTCGGCAGGTTGATGCCGTATGAATGAGCAGATCGACCTCGTACCGGCGCGGATGGTCAACGAGTATGTCTATTGTCCGCGCCTGTGCTACCTGCAGTGGGTCCAGCAACGCTGGGAGCACAACGATGACACCGCCCTCGGCGCCTTCCGCCACCACAGCGTCGACGGGAAGGGCGGGCGAATGCCTACCCCGGGAGAAGAATCTCCACCGGATGCGACCTTTTCGGTTGCATTGTCTGATCCTGGATGGGGGTTGAGCGGTGTGGTCGATCGTGTCGACCACACTGGTGGTCGCGCGATACCCGTGGATTTGAAGAAGGGCCATCCACGGATGGATGGCACCGCATGGCCAGCAGACCAGGCACAGATATGGTGCTACGCAGCACTGCTGGAGGCCGCAGGATTCGTCGTCGGCGAGGGTCATGTCTCTTACGACGAGGGGCACACCAGGATTCCGGTGGTGTGGGATGACACGGCCCGGGTGAGCTTGCGTGCGACGCTGTCGGAGATGCGAATGGCCATGGGCCGCACGGAGGCACCCGCTCCATTATTAGATGATTCCCGGTGTCCGAGGTGCTCGTTGGCAGGTCTGTGTCTACCGGATGAGATGAACGCGTTGCTGCATCGCAGTCAGGCGGAGCTTCGCCGCATTCTTCCTCGTAACCCGGATGCCAGGCCGTTGTACGTGGTGGAGCAGGGATCGGTGGTCCGGGTGAAGGGCGGGCGCATCCAGGTGACTCTCAAGGATGAGGTTGTGGCCGATCTGCGCCTGATTGATGTGCAGCATGTGTGCGTCGTCGGTCATGTGCAGATCACGACGGAGGCATTGACGAGGCTTTGGGCCGTGGGTGCGACGGTGATCTGGCTGAGCTACGGCGGATGGCTCAATGGGTGGTCGCAAGCCCATCCCGGAAAATACGTTGATCTAAGACGTCAGCAGGTTGCACGAGCCACCTCAGGGGGAGCTCAGATCGCGTCGGCGATCATCGCCGGAAAGATCCGCAACCAGCGGACGATGCTCATGCGCAATGCGAAACAGTGCGTGAGTACCCACGTGCTTGCAAGCCTGAAACAGTTGGCGATGGATGCGTCGGCTTGCGACGATACGGCATCGCTTTTGGGTTACGAGGGCACAGCAGCCAGGATGTATTTCGAGCATTTCGCGATGATGTTGTCTGACCAGCACTGGCGGGATTCCTTCCGGCAGGCTGGCCGGACCCGGCGCCCGCCCACCGATCCAGTCAATGCCCTGCTCAGTTTCTGCTACTCGCTACTGATCAAAGACCTTGTGGTGGCCTGCTTGGCCGTGGGTCTTGATCCTTACCTCGGAGTGCTGCACCGCTCACGCTATGGTCGTCCTGCAATGGCTCTTGATCTTGCGGAAGAGTTTCGCCCGATCATCGCTGACTCCGTGGTGATCCAGGTGCTCAACAATCACGAGGTCGACGAAAAATCATTCATTGAACGCAATGCTGGTGTCCAGTTAACCTCAGCGGGACGCAAGGCAGTTCTCGAGGCCTATGAGCGACGAGTGCAGCAGGAGTTCAAGCATCCCACATTCGGGTATCGCATTAGTTATCGCAGAGCATTGGAGGTACAGGCCCGTATCATGGCTGCGGTGTTCGTCGGTGAACTACAGGATTATCCTCCCGTGGTGACGAGGTGACCGATGAGCAGAACTCGTTATCTGATTGCTTACGACATCTGCAACCCACGCAGGCTCCGCCGGGTTGTTAAAATCATGGAAGCATACGGGCAAAGATTGCAGTACTCAGTTTTCTTGTGTGATTTGAGTCAGTCTGAACTTCTTTCGTGGCGCAGCGAGATTGTGCCCGAACTTGAACAAGTGGAAGATTCTGTGGTTCTCATCGATCTCGGACCTCCAGGGTTTCGTCCGGTGGAGACTATTGGCACCCCACGACATCTGCCCAGTTCGGGAGCGGTGATCGTGTGATGCGAGGTCTCCACTGCTGCGAGTGCTACGCGGGAGCGCTCGACCCCCTTGCCACGCCGGGATACGAGGCACATACAGCCGATGCATCGGCAACACTTGTGGGTACTGGCGCGCGACCCCTCGCAACAGCTGCTAAAATCGCTAGTGCTTGCCCGCGTGTCGAGCGAGCCGTATCGCCCTCTGATTTAGAGGGCCCCTATTGAAGCAATGAGTTCAATGTCTCCGGAGTACTGCCCCATATCGTATCGCCCTCTGATTTAGAGGGCCCCTATTGAAGCTTCCTCTCACGCCGACAATTCCGGGGAACCCGTCGAGTATCGCCCTCTGATTTAGAGGGCCCCTATTGAAGCTTCCGCGACCGCGATACGGGTCTACTTTGGGCGTATAGTATCGCCCTCTGATTTAGAGGGCCCCTATTGAAGCGGTTCGCTTGACGGTAACGTCACCATCCGGGCTTGGTATCGCCCTCTGATTTAGAGGGCCCCTATTGAAGCGAGTTGAGAGTTTCATGATTTCCCTTCCTAATCGGGTATCGCCCTCTGATTTAGAGGGCCCCTATTGAAGCAATCTCACTGCGCAATCATCGCAGTCGCACCACGCACGTATCGCCCTCTGATTTAGAGGGCCCCTATTGAAGCTACTTTCGGATGGTCATGCAGCTTGTCGTCTACCTGTATCGCCCTCTGATTTAGAGGGCCCCTATTGAAGCGACTTTATCGAGGAATCGGTTTACCTCAGGCAGTGCCGTATCGCCCTCTGATTTAGAGGGCCCCTATTGAAGCTGTTGACAGACCGGAACACTCCGGCCCAACCAACTAGTATCGCCCTCTGATTTAGAGGGCCCCTATTGAAGCTTCGGCATGCTTATTCCTTGGTGTCATCAAGTTCGGAGTATCGCCCTCTGATTTAGAGGGCCCCTATTGAAGCTTGGCAGGAGGACACCGGTTACTCGTGGTGCTGAGAGGTATCGCCCTCTGATTTAGAGGGCCCCTATTGAAGCACCTCGAACGCCGGATCACTATCGTGCTCGGACCGAGTATCGCCCTCTGATTTAGAGGGCCCCTATTGAAGCTGCTTTCCACGCCACATACAGGGCGGTGATTTTGTCGTATCGCCCTCTGATTTAGAGGGCCCCTATTGAAGCGTGGTGGCGTCGCCGTCGAGGTGGCGCCTCCCTACGTATCGCCCTCTGATTTAGAGGGCCCCTATTGAAGCCATGCCGGGAGTTGCGGGGATGAGTGCGGCGAGGTCGTATCGCCCTCTGATTTAGAGGGCCCCTATTGAAGCAGGCGGGACGCCCCGATGAGAGCCGCTAGACAATCCGTATCGCCCTCTGATTTAGAGGGCCCCTATTGAAGCCTGGTGATCTCGGGCTCAGTGTCGGATTGTCCATCGTATCGCCCTCTGATTTAGAGGGCCCCTATTGAAGCACGCAATCATCGTACGTCAGCAAATCAAGCAACGACGTATCGCCCTCTGATTTAGAGGGCCCCTATTGAAGCGTCACATAGGTGTGACTGGATTTATTGTCCAGAACCGTATCGCCCTCTGATTTAGAGGGCCCCTATTGAAGCGCGCGGGGTGGAGGGGCGCCCTTCACCCCGGAAAACGTATCGCCCTCTGATTTAGAGGGCCCCTATTGAAGCAGCAAAATCGGCACCGTAGGTGCCTGCCGTCCCGGTGGTATCGCCCTCTGATTTAGAGGGCCCCTATTGAAGCCCCGCCCAACAAATCAGGGTGTCGAGCTCCTCAAAAAGTATCGCCCTCTGATTTAGAGGGCCCCTATTGAAACGAACGCAACCACGCCCGGACCTCGCTCGGCCTCACCGTATCGCCCTCAGATTTAGAGGGCCCCTATTGAAGCACCAGTAGCGATTGGATCGTGCCGAGGCTCATCCCTGTATCGCCCTCAGATTTAGAGGGCCCCTATTGAAGCAACACATCGTCCAGCTCAACGTCCATCCAACGGTAAAGGTATCGCCCTCAGATTTAGAGGGCCCCTATTGAAGCAAGAGCCTGTTTTGACGCCATGTTCGGTCCGTTGCTTTCGAGGTATCGCCCTCAGATTTAGAGGGCCCCTAAACAATAGATCGCTGGCAGGGAATTCTCTGCAGTGCAACGTGACCGTCTGTCGCCTGAGTCGATTTTCAGGCAGCAGGCGGTCACGCTCTGCGGGCGAGTAGCATCTCGGCCGCACGAACACCGGTGAAAGCAGCCGAATCCGTCCATGGCCACGCCACAGAATCCCCTGCGAAAAGGATTCTGCTGCATGGCTCTTCCTCGCGCAGGGCAGCGATACGCGCCAGACGACCAGGTGGGCTCATCGGCATGGCGTGCGGTATGGATTGCACCAAACACGCCGCAGGATCATCGATCAGTGCATCGGCCAGGCTCGGGGCCCACGTCAGCAGATGTGCGCGAGCCGCCTGCAGGATTTCCTCGGTTGGGGTAGCATCAAGCGCCCGAGCCGCCTCGGCGGTAAACATGCAGGTCACAACATCGCGATCCCCAAAAGCATGGCCCGCGCGGGATGCGACGGCCAAGGCAGCAAGATCAGAGCCGCCAGGTTCAAACAAGACACCATATGCCCCACCGAGCTCATCGGGATGCAGATACCGATTGACCCCCAATGCGACGAGCAACCCGGTGCTGTACGGCACATCGGCGACGGCACGCTGCACCGAATCCAGTTCCATGATCCCCGGCAGAACCGTGCCGGGGACCGCGACAATCACCATCGGTGCCCGATGGACACCCGACGCAGTGTGCACTGCAACACCAGTCGCACACTCCTCGATGCGCACGACCGGCTCCCTCAACCGGACATCAAGACGAGCAGCCAAAGCATCGGTGAGCGTGGAAAGCCCACCGGCGATGGTTAAGGTCTTCTGACGCAGCCCGTGAGCAGCCATCGCTGCCACCCCGGCAGCCGATGTGGTGGCGGCATCCTGGAAATAGAAACCGTGGTACGCCGGTCGCCAGCTGCGCTCAAACAAAGTCCGCAACCCAAGACTGCGAGCCCACGAGAAAGCGGAGACCTCGTCAAGATCCACCCAATCCAGTGGATCAACGGTTCCACGATGACGCCGAAGCGCCGCGAATCTGCCCAGCCCGGGAACCAGGGACAGCATCGCGCTCCACGGCATCAGACCCGACCCGATGGCGGTGAAAGGTTTGCTCGCGGTAAACGAGTGAAGCCTTCCGCCGACAACAATCGCGCTGTTATCGCTGACCGGACGCAACTCGGCCCCTACCTCGTGGGCCAGCCCGGGAATGATCCGGTACGCGTCGGTGATGAAATTCGCCCCCACCTCGACGGTGCAGCCGTTCACCTCAACCGAATGGATGCGCCCACCCGGGCGGTCCGCTGCCTCCAACACGACCACGTCGACATCTTGTTGCTGCAGCCGCCACGCGGCCGCCAGCCCGCTGATCCCGGCTCCCACGACGATGACCTCAGGCATGACACAAACCTAGCTGCATCGACCGAGCGCGTTCGGCACGAAGCAAAAGTTCGGCCAAACCAACAGCACGGCGACGCGCCGAATGACACGCTACAAGCCCGCCAGGATTCCACATATCACCCCATCACGTGGTTCCTTAGCCGACGACGACTGCTTCAAATTCGGCAATTTCGAGGGTGGTGCTCGCGGTGCTGGTGAGCGGGATATCACCTGCTTCACCTTGAGCCCACCACGTGGCAATCCAGTTCCCGGTGACCGTGATCGTGTACACCGCGGGGTCTTGGTAGACATGGCCGCATGTGGGTGATTTCTTGCGGGGATCCATGTTCGGCGGGCGTTGAGTGGTTGAGGTACAGGTGATGACGGTACCGTCACCCCAATCGACGGTGAGGCTGTCTTGATGAGCGCTCAACTCGATGGCGATGCCATCCTCGGTGGTATGGGAACTCGTGTTGAACGCGTTAGTGACGTGCAGCCAAATCGGCATCCCGATGGCCAGGGCATTCCACTGGTTTTTCGCTGGATCCGGACCGATCACGATGGTCGGTGCCGGAACCTGCAAGCTGGCAGCCGCCTGGGCAGCAGCCACAGAAGCAGGAATATGAGGCTCAGCTTGTTTCTCGGCAAGCTTGCACCGCGTCACACCAGGTTCCGGCACGTAGCATCTGCTGAACGGCAACGGTTTCCCGGTGGCAACCGGCTGGGGCGGACCAGCAGCCCCGCCACCTTGCCCAGCCCCACCGGCACCTCCACCCGAGGTGGAACGGGTGGAAGCGTTCACCACCGCGGTATCCCCCGAACCATGGGTCGAGATGGTGCCGCGTCGGGTGCCGTACCCTGACCCGGGGTCCTCGGCCTGTGCAGAGACAGGCAACACCAAAGCCAACAGAACACACCACGCGCCGAACAATGGCGTTATTCGGTGGGACATCGAGGCACCTCCTGCTTGTTACGTGCGGTGAAGATCTTGAGCTTTCCTTGATCTGGTTTGAAGTAGTAGTTCATGACCCACACGGTGCCTTCCGATACGACGGCGCCGCTGGAATCGAGCATCGGTGCATCACGGGTGTCGGTACAGGCGAGCAAGGCCGCGGTGGAGTCCTGGTAGAACAGACCCGGCTTAGGAATCACAGAGACCTGTGCCACGGTATCGGGCGATCCGCGCCATCCAGCTTGCTTCGCGGTCTCGAAGGAAGCCTTGCTGGCTGTGAGATAGTCACCCATCAGCAACTCCTCCAACTCCGGCGGATACTGAGAAAAATCACCGCTCACCAGCGGATAATCCTCCAACTCAAAGGAACGCCGAAGCACTCGTTCCGCCTCCTGCATCCGTAACTGCACCTCGTCAACGCTTGGCGAAACAGACGCAGACGGCATCACGGTGGTGCTGGCCACAGAATACGGAGCCTCACTTGGGCCCGGAGAGGCCCCATCACCGGAAGAACACCCGGCAACCAGCACGAGAAGAATCACCAAGACCAACGACGTCGAACCTCGCATAGCGACTCCCAAGGGGTGCGGAATCCCGATGAACCGATTCTGTCAGCCCAACACCACCCGCAACACCCCACTCAACACATCTGTGAACAAAACACAGCCATACCAAGACCCGCACCCGGCGACCACACCAGCCCATGAACTCTTCCGACCGCCCTCAGATGGCCAGCCCACCGCCGACGAGCAGCCACGAACTTGCCCGCAGAACCGGTCCGCGACGAGCGATCCCACTAAGCTTGAAGCCGACCTGATGGCAACCGGCGCAAATTGCGGAAGGAATATGTCGATGGCAGGACGCAAAGTGGGGTCCGGTGGCCACCGCAAGCGCGGGCTCGCCGGGCGCGGCCCCACCCCCAAAGCGGAAGACCGCGTCTATCACAAGGCCTACAAGGCCAAACAGGCAGCCCAGTCGCAGTCAAACCAGCGTGGGCGCACCCAGCGCACCACCTCGCACGGCAAGGGAGCAGGTGCCGACTGGGTAGTCGGGCGCAATCCCGTCCACGAGGCCCTGCTGGCCAAGATGCCGATCAAGGCCGCCTACGTCGCCGAAGGAGCCGAACGCGACGACCGGCTGCGCGACATTTTCCGATACGCAGCCGAACACTCCATCTCCTTGATGCAGACCACCCGGACCGAACTCGACCGGCTCACCGGCGGTGCCGTCCATCAGGGAATCGCCATCCAACTGCCCTCCTACGAATACCTCCACCCCGATGACCTGATGGCCGACGCCCTGCACGACGAAACCCATCCGGGTCTGGTCGTCGCTTTGGACGGAATCACCGATCCGCACAATCTGGGCGCGATCGTCCGCTCCGCCGCGGCCTTCGGTGCCCACGGGGTGATCATCCCCGAACGTCGTTCCGCCTCGGTCACGGCCGTCGCCTGGAAAGCCTCGGCCGGGGCACTCGCCCACACCCCCGTAGCACGCACCGTCAACCTCAACCGCACCCTGAGCGACTACGCCAAGGCTGGATTCATGGTGGCCGGGCTGGCCGGTGAGGGCGACACCGATATCTCCGAGATTCCCGGCGTCGACGGCCCACTGGTGCTGGTTGTCGGTTCCGAGGGCGACGGGCTCGCCCGCCTCACCCGAGAACGCTGTGACGTGCTCGCCACCATCCCCATCACCAGCAATACCGAATCCCTGAATGCCTCCGTCGCAGCATCCATCTGTCTCTACGAGGTGGCACGCTGCCGCGGGAACATCGACCGGAACTGACTCGCAACCTGCCCGATATCCACCGCACCGAAGCAAACCGAAGGAGAATCGCATGACCCAAGACATCTCGGCCACCTACAAGTCATTGCTCGCGCAGGTGGCAAGCGTCGAGCCGCGCATTGCCGAAGCGATCGCCGCCGAACTCAATGACCAGCGTCATTCCCTGAAACTGATCGCATCTGAGAACTATGCCTCCTTGCCGACCCTGATCTCGCTGGGCACGTGGCTGTCCGACAAATATGCCGAGGGCACCATCGGGCACCGCTTCTACGCGGGGTGTCAAAACATCGACACCGTCGAATCGGTGGCCGCCGAACATGCCCGGGAATTGTTTGGCGCCGACTATGCCTACGCCCAGCCGCACTCGGGCATCGATGCCAACCTGGTCGCCTACTGGGCAATTCTCTCCCATGTCATCGAACGCCCATCCTTGGAGAAATTCGGTGCCAAGACCGTCAACGATCTCTCCGACGCCGACTGGAACCAGCTGCGTGCCGATCTGGGCAACCAGCGGGTGATGGGCATGAGCCTGGATGCCGGCGGCCACCTCACCCACGGTTTCCGCCACAACATCTCCGGCAAGATGTTCAACCAGCGTTCCTACGGCACCGACCCGGCCACCGGTCTCATCGACTACGCGGCCCTGCTCGCCGAAGCCAAGGAGTTCAAGCCGCTCATCCTGGTTGCGGGCTACTCCGCCTATCCGCGCCGGATTAACTTCGCCAAGATGCGCGAGATCGCCGACGAGGTGGGCGCGGTGCTCATGGTCGATATGGCCCATTTCGCCGGTCTGGTCGCCGGAAAGGTATTCACCGGCGAAGAGAACCCGGTCGCCTACGCCGACATCGTCACCACCACCACCCACAAGTCATTGCGCGGCCCACGCGGTGGTCTGGTGCTGGCCACCAAGGATTTCGCCGACGACGTGGACCGCGGGTGCCCGATGGTACTCGGCGGCCCGCTCGGCAACATGATGGCCGGTAAGGCCGTCGCCTTGGCCGAGGCCCGGACCCCTGCCTTCGCAAGCTATGCACAGCAGGTCGCCGACAATGCGCAGGCCCTCGCCGAAGGCCTGCGCAGGCGCGACGTGACCCTGGTCACCGGCGGCACCGACAACCACCTGGTGCTCATCGACGTAGCCTCCTCCTTCGGGCTGACCGGCCGTCAGGCAGAAAATGCCCTGCTGGATTCCGGGGTGGTCACCAACCGCAACTCGATCCCCCGCGACCCGAACGGGGCTTGGTACACCTCTGGCATCCGGGTGGGCACCCCGGCGTTGACCAGCCGTGGTTTCACCACCGCCGATATGGATGTGGTAGCCGAGCTGATCACCGAAGCCTTGAAGGCCACCACCCCTGCGTCGACCGCTGCAGGAACCCCCGGCAAAGCGAAATACGTCATTGCCGATGGCGTCGCCGAGCGTGTTCATGCCCGCGCCGACGAACTACTCGGCAACCACCCGCTCTACCCCGAATTGCAGTTGTGAATACAGCAGCGTGACCGGCCACCACACCAGTTCGGTCACGCTGTTAAACAGGAACCGCACCAGCAGCAGAAACCTGTTCCACAACGTGATGAGGGCCTCCCACCAACCAGCAGGAGGCCCTCATCACGTTCCAGCAGCGCTCAGCCGCGGGAGAACAATTTGCCCTGAACAGTAGTGACGAAACCATCGATCGAAGACGGCATGTCACTGAGCTGCCATGTGTCTGGTGCCCGGTACCACCCCAAGTCGTCGGGATCGGGCACACCCGGATCATCATCGGCATCCACCAAAGCTTCCAGCCAGCGCTCGAAGGAGCCGAGCACGATGGCATAGGGCAGCACCCGGGAGATCTCGGCGTAAGCATCGTCTGGGGGCACGTTCTTGGTGGGTTGGGTGGCCAGGGTCAACGACAACACCTCAAGGCCTTTCAACAGCGCGACGCCCTTATTGGTGCGACGCGGCATCTCCTGACCGATCCAGTACAAGGCGATCGCCAAACCGACCAGCACCAGGCCCAGCAGGCCGAAACTAGTGAAGATCACCAGCAACACCAAGGCTGCCAGCGAGGCGATGATGGCACCGAAACCGATGCGCGACCAGTTGCTGCGCACATCGTCGGGGCGGGCAGCAAACAGCCCCTCCGAAACCACCTCGGCATAGATTTCGTCCTGCATCTTGGCAACCACCGGGTTGATGGCCTCGTTGACCTTGGACAGCACCACCGGCGCACTGTCAGCAGGAGCCAAAGCATCAATAATGGTGCGCTCATAGTTCTGCAGGCCCTCCATCGAGGAACCACGCTCGAAGGTCCAGTCGATCATCTGGTGATTGTTCTCGCGCGGGATCTCGATGATGGTGAGGTAGCCGCGTTGCGCCAAGTCGATGATGGTCGCGGTGATATCAATCGGGTCGACGCGCTCGTCGGCAAGGGTTCCAATCTCCCCGGGCCGCAACTTCTCTGCGAGGGTGAAGCTCTCCTGGCCAGCAGCGATCGGCTCGAAGCTGGCCACCAGGGCTGGCTTGATGTTGGTGGCATCAGCACCCAGCCTGCGGTGCATGAAGTACAGGCCGAAACCACCCAGCGCCAGCAGCCCCAGAGCCAGGCCGAGCGGCAGTGGCCTGACAGAAAAGGCCCGGTCCAGCGACCAGTGCTCGGTAATCACCTGGTTGGGCTTGACCGCATCGGCGGAGGTGACGGCGGTGATCTCGACCACCTCACCCGGACCACGTGCACCGTCTTTGAAGGTCGGATGTGGCGAATTGAAAGTGCTTGCCGCATAGGAGCTACAGGTGCTCGTCGAGACCGGCGGGCCTGATTTGCAGCTCACGTCGTTCACCGGAGCGCCCAACGGGAGGGCCATGCTCCCGCTCACCTCGCGGGCGCCGACGCTGAGTCCTTGCAATAACCGCCAAGAAAGCTCGGTGCGGGGCCCCTGGCCCTCAACCTGCTGCTGAGCCACGGCGGCACCGACGACCTTGTAGGAGATCTCCACGACCTTCGCTTTGGAAGCATCGACGCTCACCACGGTGTAGTCGCCATCGGTCTCCACCTTGGGCTTCAGGTCAGATTTCTGATCGCTCACCTTCACATCGCTGATGGTGTAGTTGAGCTGGGTTTTATCGAGCAGCTCACGGCTGTTGGCGATGCGCTGGGTCAGATCTGATGGCCCCGACATGGCGAAGGTGATCGTCTCGACAACCTCCATGGAACCATCACGAGCGACAGTTCCATCGACAACATAGGAATCAGCCATCTCGCCACCAGCATGGGCGACGGCGCCGAAACCGAACATCCCGGCGGCCACCGCAGCCGCCACGGCAAGCCCCACCAGGGGATTGGACCGCTGGAAACGATTCAACATGCACCTCTATTTTCCGAGGCGGGCGCTCCCCCGCCACCCGATGTGACGGAACCACCCGCGCAAAATCACGACACCCGAGCTGGGGGAAGAACTGGATGCCCTGCCAAGCTATCGCACCCGCGGGCTAATGCCCAGTCGAGCCATCCAGTAACCATGAACCGTTCACCAGCTATGAACCAGCCACCAGCTATGGTTGGGCTCGTGAGTCAATGGGGTCAGCAAGGATATCGCCCTGCACCGCAGGGTTATCAGAACGCATACCAATGGGGCCTGCCGCGCAGCCAGGCTCCCCAGGAGTCGTGGGGCCGCAGGACCGGCCCGAGTTGGAGCGCGGCACCCACGACAAGCACGTGGAATCCGAACGTCGGCGCTTCGCCCACGCGGAGGTGGGCCCCACCCCAGTCTCGTCCGGAAGGTGGCGGGAAGACTCCGATCATATTCGCCATCCTTGTCGCACTGGGTTTCATCGTAGCGGCGACGGTGGTCATGCTGCTCATCCAGGGAGGTGGGCAGGCCAAGCCATCAGTTCCCACCGGGGGCTACCAGAACGAGGACTACCAGGTGCCGGAGGCCACCAAGAATCCCCCGGAGCTTCCCATCCCGGATACCTATGAGGAAGCCAAGCAGTGGATGCAGAGCAACGCCATCTACCAGGTATCACTGCACCAGCCGGTGGAGTGCACGGCGACCCCGATCGACCTGGAGAATGCCTCCACCGAAGCACTCGAGAAACACTTCAACGAGTTCACCGGCTGCTTGATGAAGGTTTTCGGCCCTGCTCTTGAGGAGGCCGGGTATACCCCGGTACGCCCGACGGTGACAATCTACAGCTCGGAGATCACCACCAAATGTGGTGAGGTTCCGATGCAGAATGCCGTCTACTGCGGAGCCGATCAGCAGGTCTACTACGCCGTCGACCTTCCCGACGTGATTCCTTCCAACCTGAAGAGCACCAACTACATCGTGGAATCCGTGATCGCCCACGAATTCGGGCATGCCATCCAGGCCCGCACCGGGATTCTAGTTTCCGAACTCGCCTGGGAGCAGGAGTCTAGCGAGTCGACCGCGCTCAGCCTGTCCCGTCGTCTTGAGACCCAGGCCGATTGTTTCGCCGGCGAGTTCATCTCGACCGTCGCCCAGTCGGTAAGCATCGACAATCAGGGGATCGCCGATATCTCCAACTTGTTCTACGCCATCGGCGACGATCAGTTGAGCGGCGACCCGAACTACGAGGGGAACCACGGCCACGGCGATTCCCGCCAATCCTGGTTCTGGAAGGGATCCAGCAGTCCCAATATGGGAACCTGCAATACCTTCATCGCGAGTGATTCAGAGGTGAAATAGCCCTCACCAGCCATGATCATCCGGGCGGGGCGTCCTCGCCCGGAATCAGGCTGCCACAACCAAGGCCGTGGCGATCGCCGCGACTCCCTCGTCACGGCCAGTAAACCCGAGGTAGTCGGTGGAGGTCGCGGAGACCGACACCGGGGCACCCAGGGCTCGGCTGAGCACTGCCTCGGCCTCGGTACGCCGAGCCGCCATCCGGGGGCGCTGCCCGATGACCTGGACGGCAACGTTGCCCACTCGCCACCCGGCGGCCTCAACACGACGCCGGGTCTCGGTCAGGAAAGCAACCCCCGGGGCACCAGCCCATTGAGGCTCCTTGGTGCCGTAGTTAGATCCCATATCGCCCAACCCGCATGCCGACAGCAGGGCGTCGCACATGGCATGGGCGACGACATCGCCATCCGAATGGCCAGCGAGCCCCATTGGTTCTTCCGGGAAATACAATCCAGCCACCCACATCCCCACGTCGGCCACCAGCCGGTGGACATCGGTGCCTATACCGGTGCGGATGTTCACGGAAGTCTCCGCCTGAGCCTGCGACCCGAGTGGTGCCCAAGGGCCGAACGCACCTTCCATAGGGCCTCAGCGACGGTCATATCGGTCGGCTCGGTGATCTTCATCGATAACCTGGACCCCGGCACCAAGGTCACGGCGTGACCAGCGAGTTCAGCGCAGGACACATCGTCGGTGAAGGGTTCAGCAGTGCTCGCCATTCTCTCGTGGGCCTCCCAGATGACCTCCATCGGGAATCCCTGGGGGGTCTGGACGGCACGCAGCCGATCGCGGTTGACCGGGGAATTATCTTCGTCTTGGACCATCCGCATCGAATCGGTGACCGCCAGCGCGGGAGCCACCGCATCAGCACCCTCCTGTACGGCCTTGATGACCGAGTGAACAACTGATGCGGGCACCATGGGGCGTACCGCGTCGTGGATCAACACAACATTCGCAGCAGACATCTCGGGATCAGAGCGAACCGCCCTCAGGCCATTGTGGGCTGAAGCCTGACGCGACGCTCCACCAAAGGCTTGCACGACAGGGATCGGCATAGCTGACAACTCAGGCCCCAGTTCCCTAGCCACCTTCTCGTTGACCACCACGACGGCGTGGGTACATCCCCCCGCGGCCATCGCCTCGACGGACATCGCCATCAATGCCCGACCGGTGAGCTTCAGGGCCGGTTTGGATACCGGCCCACCGTAGCGAACACCGAGGCCAGCCCCCACGATCACGGCAACGACTGGTTCGGACATGCACATGAGTTTGCCATAGCTCTGCGTCGTCACCACCGTCGGGGGCACAGCATACCGTGACCTGCACAGATTCGCTCTTGCGGAACGGATGTGCGTGTGCAAGGATCGATCTATCACAAGAATTCTCATCAACATGCACATATGTGCACTATCCAATGGAGGATGGTTTCAGATGGGCAAGCAGGACAGCTTTACCGCACCGTTCCTCATCGTCAATCCCAAGGCGTACCTGGGCAGCGCGGAAACCCTCGAATTGGCCCGGCTGACCGATGAACTCGCCGCCCAGTTCGGGATCGACGTCATCTTCACCGCCCAGCACGTTGATCTTCGCATGGTGGCCGAGGCTACCGAGCATGTGACCGTCACCGCCCAGCACATGGACCCGATCCGCAAGGGCCGCGGAATGGGCCACATCCTCCCCGACTCCCTAGTCGAGGCCGGAGCCCGGGCGGTGGTGCTCAACCATGCCGAACACCCGCTCCAGCTAGCAGTCCTCGACGAAACCATTGAGCGAGCCAAAGAGGTGGGACTGATGACCATCGTCTGCGCCGATTCCGAGGCCCAGTGCCGCGCCGTCGCCCATCTGCATCCGACGATGATGATCTGCGAGCCCACCGCGAACATCGGCACCGGCCGGATGGACGCCAGCGACTACATCGAACGCACCACCAAGGTAGTCAAGGAGGTCGACCCATCGATCCTGGTCATCCAGGCCGCCGGGGTAACCGGCGCCGATGACATCATCCGGGTGCTGGCCCAGGGAGCTGACGGCTCGGGAGGCACCTCCGGAATCGTCAAGCATCCCGACTGGCGTCAGGTACTGACCGAAATGATGACCGTCATCGCTGCTCACAAGGCCTGAATCAATCCACAGGAGAACACGCATGATCATCGGACTCGACGAGGCGCTGGCCTTCGCAGAAAACAAGAACATCGGCCTAGCGGCAATCAACACCCCCTTCTTCGAGGGGCTGCTGGCCACCATCGAAGCCACCGAGAGGGTCGGGGTACCCGTCATCCTCCAATTCGCCCAGGTGCACGAGCCGATCGTTTCCATCGAGGACATGGGCCCGGCGATGGTCGAACTTGCCAAGCGTTCCGAAGCCCCCTTCGTACTGCACGTCGACCACGGTGCCGACATCGACTACATCCGCACCGGCCTGGACATCGGCTTCAACTCAGCGATGATCGACGGCTCCACCCACGACTACGACACCAACGTCGCCATGACCCGCGAGGTGGTGGAGATGGCCACCGAACGCGGAATCAAGGTGGAAGGCGAGATCGGGGTGATGACCGGCAACGAAAACGGTGATCCCAGCCAGGGCGTCGCCGATTCCACGCTGTACACCGATCCCGAGGTCGCCGCCGAATTCGTCAGGGCCACCGGGGTAGATTGCCTGGCCGCATCCTTCGGCACGGTGCACGGGGTCTACCGCCAGAAACCGGAACTCGATTACGCCCTGATCGCCGAGCTACGCAGGACCACCGGGGTTCCGATCGTCATGCACGGCGGATCGGGGCTCAGCAAGCAGGAGTACCACGAATGCATCCGCCACGGCGTGCGGAAGATCAACTACTACACCTATTTGGCCAAGGCAGCCTACGACGCGGTCCTTCCCCTGGTGGATGATCCCGACGTCATCCTTTTCTCAAACCTCGCCGTCGCCGCGCGCACCGGGGCCCTATCCAATGCAGCCGAGTTCATCGAGACCTGCGCAGCCGTTTGACACACAACCACCACACAGATCGGAGTGGTCACCGATGACCGTCTTCCACAAGACCTTGGGGCTTACCTCCCACGGAGGCACCCCCAGCTTCCTCGACATCACCGAGCAGGTCCGCGCGGCGGTAGCCGAATCCGGCATCGCCAATGGGATCGTCGCCGTCATGTCACCACACACCACCTGCTCGATCTACTACGACGAATGGGTGCACGATGAATACCCTGACGGCACCGACTACCTGCAGCACGACCTCGGCATGGTGCTGGAGAAGATCATTCCCGCCCAGCAGGATTTCCCTCCTGCCGACGGCTATTCCTACCCCGGCATCAAACACTTCGAAGCGGTAGAGGCCTGGCCATCGGCCCCCGAATACCTGCCCGGTGGCGACCGTCGCAATCTGCTCAACGCCGACGCCCACCTGAAAGCCTCGGTGATCGGTTCCTCCTCAACCTTCCCGGTCATCGACGGGGCGCTGGGCTTCGGCGTCACCGGCTATATCTTCTTCGTCGACTGGGACCGTGCGCGGGAACGATCTCGCAAGTGCCAGCTGACCATCATCGGCGAATAAAATCCCACCACACCTGGCAGCCGACCACCAGCATCGGCCCGGAAGAATCAAAGGAAAAGAGGCACGACATGCCCAGCATCGAAGCAACCGTCCGAGCCGCAGAAGGCCTCCATGCCCGTCCCGCATCCCTATTCGTCCAGGCGGCCAAGAAGGCCAAGGTACCGGTGACGATCTCCATGGGCGACAGCGAACCGGTCTCCGCAGCCTCAATGCTGCGGGTTCTCACCCTGGGCGCAAAATGTGGCGACACTGTCACGCTCAGCGCCGAGGGCGAGGGCGCCGAGGAGGCCCTCGCGGAACTCGCCAAGGTGTTGGCGGAGGTCGAATGATGACCGTGCTCACTGGCATCGGTGTCGGTTCAACAGCCGCTGCGGGGCCCTGCGTGCAGTTCACCCCGCCGGTTAACGCCCCCACCGACGAAGCTGTGCCCTCCGGACCTGAGCAATTGGCCACCGCCACCGAAGCCATCAGATCGGCTCTCGGCAAGGTCTGCGCGGAGCTGTCGGCGGCAGCCGAAGTGAATGCGGGCCAGACCCTGGGTGATGTGCTGGCCGCTACCGCCGAGATGGCCAGTGACCCCGAATACGCCGAACTGGCCATCGGCCACCTGGCCACACATGGCCCGGCCAATGCGCTCACCTTGGCCACCGAGGAGTTTGCCACGATGTTCCGGGCGATTGGCGGGTACATGGCAGAACGAGTCGCCGATCTGAACTCGGTCCGTGACCGGGCCGTCGCCCACATCCTGGGAGTCGAAAGCGGTGGCCTCGCCGAGCTCACCGAACCTGCGGTGGTCGTCGCCCACGAGCTAACCCCGGCAGATACCTCGGGGCTGGACATGTCGAAGGTCATCGCCTTGGTCACCGAGGTCGGCGGCCCCACCTCGCATACCGCGATCATTGCCCGCCAGCTCGGGCTGCCCTGCGTGGTGAAGGTGGATGGGGCGACGACAGTACCTGCCGGAACCGTCCTCGCCGTCGATGGGGCCCGTGGCCAGGTGATTGTTGATCCCGACGAGCGCACCCTGGCCGCGATCCAGGAGCGGATGGAGCGCTACGCGAGACTGCTTGATGACGATCGCCCGGGAGCGACCAGCGACGGGCATCCGGTTCAGTTACTGGCAAATATCGGTACCACGGCAGATGCCCGGGCAGCGGCAAGCCAGCCCGTGGAAGGAATCGGGTTGTTCCGCACCGAATTCATGTTCCTGGATTCAGACCAGGAGCCCTGCATCGAGGTCCAAGCCGAGGCCTACCGCGAGGTGTTGTCTGCCTTCGCCGGACGCAAGGTGGTGGTGCGCACCCTGGATGCCGGGGCAGACAAACCACTGGCCTATGCGAATCTGAGTATTGAGGCCAATCCGGCCCTCGGGCAGCGGGCCTACCGGCTGGTCCGCAGCGTGCCACATCTGATGGCTCATCAGCTCACTGCCCTGGCCCAGGCCATTGATGCCTGCCCCAACACCGAAACCTGGGTCATGGCCCCGATGATCTCGACCGCTACCGAAGCAGCCGATTTCATGGCCAGGGCCGAGGCCGCGGGCCTGGGAGGCAAGGCACGCATCGGCATCATGGTGGAGGTGCCAGCCGCCGCGCTGTGCGCCGACGAGGTGCTGTCCACGGTGCAGTTCGCCTCCATCGGCACCAACGATCTTGCTCAGTACACGATGGCCACCGACCGTGAGCTGGGCGCCCTCGCTGATCTCATCGACCGTTGGCAGCCCGCGGTGCTGCGGCTGGTAGCGCAAACCGCCGAGGCCGGGCAGCGCACCGCGACCCCGGTCGGGGTGTGCGGCGAATCGGCATCCGACCCACTGATGGCCTTGGTGCTCGTCGGAATGGGGATCACCTCCCTGTCGATGTCCACCGCATCAATCCCCGCCGTCCGCTTCGCCCTACGGCACACCTCCTTGGAAACCTGCCAGCAGATGGCCCGAGCAGCGCTGGGGGCTGCCGATTCCACCGAAGCCGTGTCCGCCGTCCAGAACCTGCTCAACGAGGAGGTGAGGCAGGCTATGGCGTTGGAATGACAGGCCGGTCGGCCTGTCATCCGGTCACCGGAGCCGAGGGGCTCCGCGACCGGGCACCCGCGAAGGAGCCGATGGCGCACTCAGCGCTGGATGCTCCGGATGCACTTGGCCGGGGCCACCGTCCCGGGCGATGATCCTCCGAGACCAAAGGAGTTCTCATGGGTGACAATCCCGTGATGCGAGCCATCACTTGGTTCGCCGAACACTTCATCGGGCTGTTCAACGAAGCCGCGAAGTCGTTCACCTCTCTCGCCACCGGCATCATCCCGTTGCTGATGGTGATGCTCACCGCGATGTACGCAATCACCACATGGATCGGCGAGGAACGCGTGAACCACGCCATGCAGTGGGCCGGGCGATTCGCCATCACCCGCTACACCGTGATGCCTTTCTTGGCGATGCTGCTGCTAACCAATCCGATGGCCTACACCTTCGGGCGGTTTCTGCCCGAGCGTTACAAGCCTGCCTTCTATGACGCCACCGTCTCTATGTGTCACCCAATCACCTCGCTATTCCCGCACGCCAACGCGGGCGAGATCTTCGTGTGGACGGGCGTATCGGCCGGGGTAATGCAGGTGGCTCCCGGCAAATACGCCACCTTGGCGATCTTGTACTTCCTCGTCGGATTGGTGGTCATCGCCATCCGCGGATTCGCCACCCAGTGGATGACCGCGATCCTCATCAAGCGTGGCGGCCACGAGGAGATCTTCAAGAAATATGACGAGGCCTACGCTTCCGGCCACATCCAAGGAGGTGTCGCATGAGCTACCAGAGCGTGAAGATCGTCAAGGGCAACGGCGGCTGGGGCGACGATATGATCCTCACCCCAACCGACGAGAAGAACGTCGTCTTGTCGGTCACCAACGGCGGCATCCACCCGGTGGCGGCGCGCATCGCCGAGTTGTCGGGAGCCGAGGCCGTCGACGGGTTCAGCAACCATGTCGACGATGCCCGTGTGATGGCCGCAGTGATCAACTGTGGCGGCACAGCCCGCATCGGGGTATACCCCAAAAAGCGGATTCCTACCGTCGACGTCTACCCGGGTTCTCCGACAGGACCACTCGCCAAATTCATCACCGCCGATATCTTCGTGTCGGCCGTGGGCGTTGACCAGGTGACCACCGCGCAGGCCACGGAAGCCAATACAACGGACGTCACCGAGGCCACCACCACACAGGCAGAGCCCGAGCCCGTCGCTGAGCGGCCGAAGACCGTCTCCCAGACCCAGCTCGAACAGGGCGGTTTCATGAGCCTGGTGGTGCGCTTCGGCAATGTGATCGGTTACCTGATCAACACCCTGCTTTCCTCGGGTCGTCAGGCCCTGGACATCATCTTGAAGACAGTGCTTCCGTTCATGGCCTACGTCGCCCTGCTCATCGGTATCGTCAACTACACCGGTATCTCGAATGCGCTGGCCACCTGGGTAACTCCGCTGGCCTCGAATCCGATCGGCCTGGTGCTGCTGGGTGTCATCGTCGGCCTGCCATTCCTGTCACCGGTGCTCGGCCCGGGTGCAGCCATCGCCCAGGTGATCGGCGTGCTGATGGGCCAGCAGATCGCGGCCGGGGCGCTTCCGGTGCAATACGCCCTGCCGACGCTATTCGCGATCGACGGTCAAGTCGGCTGTGACTTCGTTCCGGTGGGACTGTCCCTGGGCGAAGCCCAGCCCGAGACGGTGTCGGTGGGTGTGTCCGCGGTACTGTTCACTCGTCTGGTGACCTCACCGCTCGCGGTGTTGATCGCCTACCTGGCATCCTTCCTGCTCATCTGAACCCAGCCTCCAACCAGAGGAGACACACATGACAACCCTATGGAAAGCCGATGTCACCAAGGTCGGCCCCGACGCCGCCGAGATGCTTGAGGCCGGAGTCATCATCCTGTTCGGCGAACCCGTTCCCGAGGCCCTGGCCGACGTGAGCGTGGTTCACACGAACGCCACGGAGTTGACCCGCCCCATCGCGGCAGGTGACCAGCTGCACCTGGCTGGAAGCACCTGGACGATCGACGCGGTAGGTGGACGAGCCTGCGAAAACCTCACCGAACTCGGCCATATCGTGGTCTACATCAACCAGCCCGAACAAGAATTGCTCCCCGGGGCGGTCCTGGCGAGTGGGCCGGATCCGACCGCACCGGCCCAGGGCTCCGCCATCGAGTTCACCGGAGCCTGAGATGAACGGTGTCGACTGGCGATTCCCCGCGATCCTCGTCGCGGCGATGCTCATCGGAGTGGCGCTCACCTGGCTCCAGATGCGCTCCTACAACGCCGAACTCCGCAAGGCATCGACTGCCATGACAGGCGAGCACCTGATGCTCGTCTCTGGCCGGGGGCGGTCCATGGCCGGAGGCGCGATCCTCATCGCCATCGTCGACACCGCCACCCGGCAGGTCGTCTGGGCCCGGGCCATGTCCGGGGCGACGGTCTTCGCCCGCTTCCGTGACCGGCCCGAACTGCTGGGGCCGGTCGACGGGGCGGCGGAGCGGGTTCATGGCCGCCAACTGAAGGCCGCCGTCGACATGGCGATGGCCCAACTCAATCTGCACAAGAACATAACCCAGCCCGCCAGAACCGCTTCCGGGCTGACTCGAAAAGCACCGGCAACCGCCCCTCGGCCCGATGCGCAGTGATTGAAAGGAATGACATGGGTTACACGAAGGGACTGCTGGCCCGCCAGGCCGAACTGGGACGCCCGGTGCGGGTAGGCGTTGTCGGTGCCGGGCAGATGGGTTCGGGGCTGGTCGCCTCGATCCAGAAGGCACCAGGAATGGCCGTAGCAGCCGTCGCCGACATCGTGCTCGACAAGGCGACATCCGCGCTACACAATGCCGGGCGCGACGATGTCGTGGTCGCCGACACCGATCTCGGCGCTGCCGCCGAGGCGATTGCCAAGGGCAAGTCGACGGTGATCTCCGACGGGCTCAAGATGCCCGAGCTGCCGGTCGACATCGTGGTGGAGGTATCGGGTGTGCCGGAGATCGCCGCACAGATCGCCTACACCTGCATCACCCACGCCAAGGATGTGGCCCTGATGACCGTGGAGGCCGATATCACCGTCGGTCCGCTGCTGTCGCAGATGGCCAATGCTGGCAACTCGGTCTACACGGTGATGCGCGGCGACGAACCGGTCGAGTGCCTCAAGCTCGTCGAATACGCCGAGGATCTCGGGCTCACCGTGGTGTGCGCTGGCAAGGGAAAGAACAACGTCAATATCCCGCACTCGGTGCCCGAAGACAACGAAGCCGAGGCTGCACGCAAGAAGATGAACCCGCGCATGCTCACCGAGTTCACCGACGGAACCAAAACCCAGCTGGAGATGGCGGCCCTGTCCAATGCGACGAATCTGCCGGTCGAGGTGGAGGGCATGCATGGCCAAGAGATCCCGCTCAAGCAGCTCGCCGAGAAGCTGATTCCCGCCGCTGATGGGGGCATCCTCGACTTCGGGAAGGGCGCAGTGGTCGAATACGTGACCGGCGACGTGGCCCCCGGAGTCTTCGCCATCGTGAAATCCGATTCCGAGGTGATCACCGAGGAACTCGACTACCTGAAGCTCGGGCACGGGCCCTACTACCTGTTCTACCGGCCGTGGCATATCGCCTCCATTGAGGCACACCTGTCCATCGCCGAGGCGGTGCTGAACCGTCAGGCTGATTTCCAGTCCACCTATGTGTGCACCGAGGTGGTGGGCCGGGCAAAGGCTGAGCTCAAGGCCGGAACGACCCTGGAGGGCATGGGAGGGCACCACTTCTACGGGTGGGCCATTCCCGCCGAACGCGCCCGGGAACTTAACGCGGTGCCGATCGGGCTTCTGCAACACTCCACGCTGATAGTGGACAAGCCGGTCGATGAGATCATCACCTACGACGACATCAAGATCGACGAGACCCGTCCGCTGGTGGCGATGCGCCGCCTACAGGATGCGCTCGTCGCCAGGGGGGTCCTGGGCTGACGATAGTTCCGGATTGTCACGCGGTGGAGTTCCAAGAAAAGCCGGGATTCCACCGCGTGATGTCACGTCGTGGCCCTGGGCTCGCAGACCGGAGTCGATGCGACGGGGTGGACCCCATTCGACGATCATCGCCAGCCCAAGCACCGAAGCAACTTGCAATCCTGTGCTGCGGGCCCTCACCATTGCTCATGACCCCCAGTCCCGAGCAGGAGGAGCGTCGTGTCGACACGTCGTGACAGGCAGCAGCTGGTCGAGGCAGCTCGGTTGTACTACCTGGAGGGCATGGACCAGGGCCAGATCGGCAAGCGGCTGCAGCTATCAAGATCGACGGTCTCCCGGATGCTGTCGGAGGCCCGGGAATCCGGCCTGGTGAAGATCACCATCGCCGGAGTCGAGCACATTGACCGCAATCGCGACCTTGAATCCGCTTTGATGAGCACCTTCACCCTGAGCGAGGCGCTGGTCTGCGAAACCCAGGCCCCAACACCCACCCTGCGCGACGTCGCCAGGCTCGGCGTGCGGGCCTTCGCCCACCGCGCCCCGCGGGCCTCCCGGATCGGCTTCAGTTGGGGCACCACCGTGGGGGCACTCATCGACGAACTTCCCGAGATCGAGCTGCCGGAACAGACCCGTCTGATTCCTCTGGTGGGCGGCATGCCGACCTTGGACACCGCCCCATCGGGCAATACGAATATGGAGGTCGTCGCCGCGAAGTGTTCGGTCACCGCCGACCACTTCTACGCCCCGGCCATCGTCGAATCACCGCTCACCCAGCAGGCAATGATGAGCGAGACCTCGGTGCGTGAGGCCCTGGAACGGGCGGCCAGTTGTGATCTGGCCTTCGTCGGCATCGGAGGCTACCAATACCAAACCTCCAAACAAGTCGTCACCGCGATGAAACTCGCCGAAGACGAAGTAGCGACGCTAGCCGCCAGCCAACCAGTCGGCGACATGCTCGGGCGCTATTTCGACATCCAGGGATGCCCCGTCGGCGCCCCCACCGCAGACCGGGTGATCGGCCTCGACCTGGACTTGCTGGCCAGGATCGACGTCGTGGTGGGCCTGGCCTCGGGCAAGGAGAAGGCGGCTGGAGTGCTGGGCGCCCTGCGTACCGGGGCGCTCGATCTGCTCATCGTCGATGAGCAGTTGGCAGCCGCAGTGCTGGCACTCAATTCCCGATCCCCCATCCGGTCTTGCTGATTGGATGCTGCATCACTAGATCGTGCGACGCCCAGACCTCATGCCTCGTACCGGTAGCCGAGCCCGCGCACGGTGAGCAGCCGGGTGGGGTTGCCGGGATCGGGTTCGATCTTCGCCCGGAGCCGCTTCACGTGGACGTCCAAGGTTTTGGTGTCCCCCACGTAACCGGCGCCCCAGACCCGGTCGATGAGCTGGTCTCGGGTCACCACTCGCCCGGCATTGCGCATCAACACCTCAAGCAGCTCGAATTCCTTGAGCGCCAGCCGCACCACGGCACCATTCACCGAGACCTCGTGACGATCGATGTCCATCCGGACCTCCCCCACCTCAATGACACCGGGAGGAATCGCCGGATCCTGCCCGCGCCGCAGCACGGCGCGTATTCGAGCCACCAGCTCCCGCTGGGAGAACGGCTTGGTGACATAGTCGTCGGCACCGATCTCCAGGCCCACCACCTTGTCGACCTCGGAATCCCGGGCGGAAACCATGATCACCGCAACATTGCTGCGGGCCCGCAATCTGCGGCACATCTCGGCGCCATCCATCCGGGGCATCATCCAGTCGAGCAGCACCAAGTCGGCTCCGGTGCGTTCGTATTCCGCCAGCCCGGCAACCCCGTCGGCGGCCTGGCTCACCTCAAAACCCTCCTTGGCGAGCATGTATGCGATGGCCTCACGATAGGAGTCCTCATCCTCGACGACCAGGATGCGGCTCACGGCTCACCTTCCCCTGCAGTGACTTCGGGCTCGGCGGCCAAGGCAGGCAGCAAGATGGTGAAGGTTGAACCCTGGCCAGGGCTGGACCACAGGCTGATGGTTCCGCCATGAGCACCGACGATGTGCTTGACGATCGCCAGGCCCAGACCGCTGCCGCCGGACGCCCGGGAGCGGGCGTCGTCGACCCGGTAGAAGCGCTCGAAGACTCGCTGCTGCTCCTCGGGGCTGATGCCGATGCCGTTGTCGGCGACGCGGATCTCGACCATGGACTCCTCGTCGACGACCACCATCCGCGTCGTGATGGCCACGCGCGCCCGGTCCTCGGAGTAGGTGATGGCGTTGGTGACGAGGTTCTCGACGGCGGAGACCAGTTGCTCGGTGTTCCCAGGCAGACAAAGTCCTGATTGCCCGGACACATTCAGCGTCATCTGCCGGGCATCGGCCAACTCGCGGCAATGATCGATGGCAGTCGCGAGCACCTCGTCGAGGTTGACCGGGCCCGGCAAGAACAGCGGATCGTGGGACTGCAGCCGCGACAACTCGATGATTTGGGCAACCAGCCCATTCAACCGATCAGCCTCAGAAATCATCCGCTCCGAGAAACGCTCCACCGCCCGCGGATCATCGACCGCCTGTTGCACCGCTTCGGCCAGCACTCGCATGGCCCCCACAGGGGTCTTCAGTTCGTGGGAGACATTGGCGATGAAATCTCGTTTGATGTCGTCGGTGCGCTGTCGCACGGAGCTATCGTCGGCGAAGACCAGCACCATGCCGTCGATCAGTGGGGCGATCACTGCGCGTACCTCTAGCACCGGCACCCCGATCTCTTGCCGCACGCTCAGCGGGATGCGCCGGGTTTCGCCCGATTCACGCACCGCACGCACCTCGTCGAGCAGTAAGTCCGGGGCGATCCTGGTGCCACGGGCAATTCCGAAGGCCTTCGCTTGGGCGTTGGCGTGGAAGAGTTCGTCGTGCGGGCCGACGACGACGGCTGCGGTCTCCTCTAACACGTCGAGGGCGACGGCAAGCTGTTCGTGGACCCTGGGTGGTTCGGTGTTCAGCACATCCTCGATCCCGGTTCTGCGTCTCAGCCATGCCACGACCGGCGCATGGGACAAGCCGATGGCCAGCGCGATGAGGGCGACGAGGATGATCTCCACATCTCGCATCATAGGGCGCGCAGCGCGAAGCTCCACGGGTTGAGCACTGCGCCAGCTTGCACGACACTGGTGCTGGCAGCCGGATGAAGGAGTGACAATGCGCGAGTTCTACCGCAATGACCTGGAAAGCGTCGTCAATGAATTGGCCTCCATGTCGGACAGCATCCAAATCGCTGTGCGCGACGCGACGAGGGCCCTGCTCAACGCCAATCTCCAGGTGGCGGAGCGGGTGATCGGCGGAGATCTGCGCATCGACGCCGCCCACGATGCCCTGGAGCAGAAGGCCTTCACTATCCTGGCCCGCCAGGCACCGGTTGCCGGTGATCTGCGCACCCTGGTGGCGGTGATCCAGATGAATGCGGCACTGGGGCGGATGGGTGATCTCGCCGCGCACATCGCCAAGATCGCCCGGATGCGCTACCCGGAACGGGCAGTACCGGAGACCCTGGTGGGAAATTTCGAGCGGATGAGCACCGTCGCCCAGGACATGATCGGCAACGTCGGGCGGGTGCTCGCGGAACGAAACCTGGAGGAGGCCCGCACACTGGCCGCTCAGGATGAGGAGATGGACAACCTGCGCACCAGGCAATTCCAGGTGATTCTTGGTGACGACTGGGAGTTCGGGGTGGAGGCGGCCGTCGACGTGGCCTTGCTGGGTCGCTATTTTGAGCGAATTGCTGACCATGCGGTGGCTATGGGCCGACGGGTGATCTACATCATCACCGGCGAGTTCCCCGAGGGCGAGGATTGGCCAACGACCTGAGTGTGGCGTTGATCAATATTGCCGTCCGCTATCCAGAGGCTTCAGGACATGGTGAACACATTCCAGCAAACCATGCACAACACATTTCGAGCTACGAACGCACAGAATCTCAGAAAATGACCGCAAGCAACCATCGAGATACCACGCCAGCGCAGGATCAAATGATCAAGGTTCATTCCACGGACCGTGCTGGGCTGAGCTATGCCGTCGCAATGACCTTCTTGAGTCTGCATTTCATCTTGACTACGGTGTACTGCATTCAACACGAACGTACGTTCTGGGCTTTTGGTGCTGGAGGCGGCGCCTTGATGTGGGGGCTGCAGGCGATGGTGTGGTTCGCCAAGTACCGGGTCGATGCAGTGGTGGGCTCTGAGTCAGTGACCAGAACCGGTCGCTTTGGCTGGAGGCTGACACACGACATGGTTTCTTCGTGCACCGTCGCCGACACAAAGTCGATCCTGGGGAAGCAACCATGCCTGCTGCTCAAGCTTCGGCCGCAAGCAGCCACGGGGCGGTTGCGTAACCAGATGAACAGTTCGAGGATGGCTCGTTGGGGCGGCTTGGACCGCATGACCATGGTTCTGCCCCTGGACGAGCCAGCGGCTGAGGCCATCGCTGCCATCGGCATCGTCAAAACAAGGTGACGTTCTCGCGCAGCAGCGGTTCTGCGCCTGCAGGAGCCTGTTGACTGGCTGTGCTCAGAAAGTGCAGCCAGCAAACGGTTTGATCCAGCATGGTGGCTGTTGGCGCGACGGATGGCAGCTATCCCACAGCAGAGGTTTTTGCTTGTGGAAGGCACATTGCAGGGTTTCAATACAGTAGTGTATTGATCTTGGTGGTTAGGTTTTCTCCGGATTTTGTTTGCTTTTCCCGCATAAGTGCTCCTGTCGGCGGCTATGTTCAAAGCCAGCAGCAAGCGACCGGTCGGGTCGTGGCGAGGTATCACGTGGAGGTGTGTGGTGGTGGATTTTGGGGAGCGGTTTTTGCGGGTTGCGCCGGTGGATGAGGGTGGTTATCGATCAGATACCGATGATGTGGTTAATGATCTTGAATTGATTGAAGAAGACATTAATCCAGGTGAACAACGCCACCGAAACCAACGCACCAGCGGACCGACCACAATGATGCCTCCTATGTGGGGTGGGCCCGCCAACCCGGCCACCACCGCTGCTGGTGCTGGCCGGATAGGTGCCGGATCCCCAGGGCTTGCTACTGGTGGTCCGTTGACCACCAGTAGTACAGGAACCGGGACCGGACCCCTGACCAGTGGTGGAACCTTGGGTGGTGGGGTGTTGAGTTCACCCAGTGGGACTTTAGGTGCTGGCGGTATGGGTGCTGGCGGGTCAGGCACCGCAGCCGCGGGTGCTGCCGGAACCGAGTACGGGTTTGGGATCAACCCAGCCACCGGACAACCATGGCATCCTTTGGATCCAGGATTCGCCGAGCACTTCGGCACCTGGAACCCCCACACCCACACCTACGACAACCCCCTCACAGGACGCTCCTACAACCCAACCACCGGCAGATGGACAACCACCCCCACCCCACAACCCGGTAGTACACCCACCACTCCCGGCAGCGGGATCCCCGGTAACCCACCCGAGGTGGGTGGTCACACTCCAGGCATCATCCCCACACCCACACCGGGTATTACACCTTCACCGGGGACAGCACCATCACCAGGAACACCCACCACCCACCCAACCATCGGGGGAACAACCACACCCACCACCACCGGGATGACCCAAGCCAGCGGATCAACCAGCGATTTTCAAACCTCCCCCGCCGACATGCACACCTCCTCCAAACGATGGGACGACCTCTCCACACGCATGACAACCCTCGCCCAGTCAATGAGTGGTTTGGATCAGGACATGCGCTTCGAGATAGTGGCGCATGCCTCGGCCACCTACCAGTCGATGCAGGGTTCTGCCCAGCAGCAAACCACCGAGGTGTCGTCGAATTACCACGGGTCTGCCGATGCGCTACACCGAAGCGCTAACGACTACGAAACCACCGAGACCGAAAACACCTCAACAGCCACATCCGCAGGAGACCACAAATGAGCACACCGGTTGGCGAGACCCACACTGGAGCGTCGGTCCCGCGCTCGGGGGTAGCCCCGACCGATGCCCACGGTGGGGTGCCGTTCTCCAATGGCAAGGACATCCAGGGCCTGATGGATCAGCTGCGTGGATTGATGGACACGGCGATCGCCACGGACCGTGCCGAGGTGGAGATCGCCAAATCCTGCGTCCCACGCACCTGGTACTGCACCGCCGGCTACGACGCTGCCACGACGATGGAGCGATTCGGCGGCCTGGAGAAGCTGACTCAGGACAAACTCGCCGAGTTGCAGGGGTTGGTGGAGCCGTATGTGCGAACCGCCGATGTGGTGGAGCACAACATGACCAGCCCGTTTGCCAGGTGGAAGGCGGCTGCTGCCGAGTTGGCCAGCATCGCCGAAGAAGTGCGGGCCATGGTGCGCATACCGGAATGGTCCGGACAAGCGGCTGACGCCTACGCCGCCAACACCTTCTACCGGGCAGACCAGGCCCGGGCGCTGGCCGATCTAGCAAGCAATGCCAAGGGAGCCGTCGAATCGGTGTGCATCATCCAAGCAACCCTCGGCAGCACCACAGCAGACGAAATTCTCCGCGCCATCAATGACGCTACGAGAGACTTGAAAAAGCAACCATCTGATGATGATCAGATCCGATCAGAGTTCACTGGGATTTCCCGAAGGGAGTTCTTCGCCAAGGAATTCTATACGAGAACCGATATCGTGGAATGTGCGATTCAGGCTGCGATCGCTGGGGTGGAGTCGGTTGGACATAAGAGCCAGGAGTGGCAGAAGGCGTCACAGGACACCAACGAGAAGCTGGCTGCCGCTTTGGCTGAGGCTCGGCGGTGGATGGGCAGCCGGGCTGACTACATCACCCAAACCATCGTGGAAACCGCCGATGTGTGCGGGACTGGCTTCTCCGGGAAGAACACGCATTTCGAGAAGAGCTGGTGAACCATATGAACCGGTTCACACGCACAATAGCAGTCCTCGCCACGGCATTGGTGGTGCTGACAGCAGCCACTGGGTGCTGGAGTCCAAAACAGGGACCCGGGCTGTCGTTGGATAAACAGCTGGACAAGATCGTCGCTGAGACCGGCATTACCCAGGCCCACGAAATCCACATCTTTGTGGGTTATCTCACGATCTTCGCCAGTTATCAAGGCAAGACCCACCGCCTCAGCCTGTGGGAGGGCGAACTCAAAGCCAGCGAGGTCACCGACTCGCTGGGAGAACAACTGCGAGGCTCAGCGCCGTTGTCCGAATTCGACACATCCGCACTGATCGAGCAATACAAACAACTCGACAAAGAAACCAGCGACTGCACCAAACCGAAGGTCACCGAACTGATCGCCCTCACCGGCGCCCACATCAAAGACGTAAACTGCTCCGATTCCGGAGGAAATTCCGTCTACCGACCGGGCAGCACGACGGTCGACGGGCAGCCAGTGATTGACTCACCCGACCTGTTCAATCCCCACGATGTGGCCACCATGGCCGCCGACCGCGCCAAAGTCATCCCCGACAATGGAGCCATCACCAGCTGGACGATATGGCCTTTTGAAGGCTACAATGAGTTCGCTTTTTTGCCCCGCACCACCACCATCGCTGGCGGCTCATGCCTCCCCGCCTTGGCCACATCGGGAGTCTCCACCGCCGTCACCTACATCTACTGCTACTCGGGCGAATCTGATGCCCCGGCTGATCCGAATGCCCCGAAACCGCCCACCTTCCGGCTGTCTGATTATGACCCCAACCTGGTCAATATCGCCGCCCAACACATCAAAGAAGAATCCGGCATCGACATCACCCAACCCATGCCCATCGGATACCTCACCTTCACCCCAGCCAATGACGGAACCAGAAACCTCACCTGGACCTACGAACCACCGGCCCTCACAATGCTGAACAAAGTCACCGGAACCATCACACCCCTCACATGACCAAGGAGCAACCGATGGATGGATCTGTATGGCACTTCGATGATGTCGATGACGAGTTCCTAGCCGCACCGGATTACCCGCAACCAGAACCCGAGCACGACGACCACGACCCCCTCGACCCCACACGACCCGGATTCGGTGGCCACCACACACCCACCCACCAAGAACACGACACCGACGATGACGAGGACACCGAGCACTGGTCCCCAGACAAAGGCTTCCCCGACCCCACCGGAGCCG
>ERZ772986.65-NODE-65-length-65540-cov-5.251966_pt1 | contig 65540 bp, 64 predicted proteins | sample MGYA00511898_ERZ772986 | MGnify/ENA primary metagenome ERZ772986 (study PRJEB29015, sample SAMEA2737934) | human oral metagenome | biome: human oral; feature: human-associated habitat; material: dental | place: China | collected 2148 ... | reverse complement strand
TCAAGGCGGCAACATTTCTAAACTGCCTACACGGCAGTTAACTTTCTTTGCTTTGGTCGCTTCCTAATGCTTCATTTCTAAACTGCCTACACGGCAGTTAACGAACTAAATAGTTTTCTTGAGTATATCAAAAATTTCTAAACTGCCTACACGGCAGTTAACATAATAAGCTACTTGGAAGAATAACAGAGCTTTTTCTAAACTGCCTACACGGCAGTTAACCGTTATGGATAGCGCTCGACATAATTCAAAAATTTCTAAACTGCCTACACGGCAGTTAACTTAAATTATATTTGAAGGAAGGGGAATAAAATTTTCTAAACTGCCTACACGGCAGTTAACTTTTAGACGCATTTTTGAGCATTCTCAATAATTTTCTAAACTGCCTACACGGCAGTTAACAATCATTCTTTATATATATAATGTTTTATAAATTTCTAAACTGCCTACACGGCAGTTAACTATACCTGAATATACTTGACTGGGCTCTGTAATTTCTAAACTGCCTACACGGCAGTTAACATGACCAGATTGTCGTATTAGCCCGGAGCTTATTTCTAAACTGCCTACACGGCAGTTAACTGTACGCCGCCCATTTGTCGGGGTCGTGGTGCTTTCTAAACTGCCTACACGGCAGTTAACCAAATGGGCATAGACCCTAGCACCGCATGTGATTTCTAAACTGCCTACACGGCAGTTAACACTTCGGCTTCGTCTGGTTCGGAGCCGTGTGCTTTCTAAACTGCCTACACGGCAGTTAACCCGTCCTCTGTTCCGTGAATCAGCCTGGCATTTTTCTAAACTGCCTACACGGCAGTTAACTACCCGTTATTGTGCGCATCGAAAAGACGTATTTTCTAAACTGCCTACACGGCAGTTAACGGGTATACCCCCGGGGGCAAGGAGTACGGCGATTTCTAAACTGCCTACACGGCAGTTAACACAGAGTAGATAACCCGATTTAACGGCAAAGTTTTCTAAACTGCCTACACGGCAGTTAACCATCCGGGCAAGTGCCGCAATTTCGGCCGTCGTTTCTAAACTGCCTACACGGCAGTTAACTCAATCTTTCCTTCGTTCCACTCCTTCTCTTCTTTCTAAACTGCCTACACGGCAGTTAACTAGGCTATTATTGCGCCAAAGATAACTTCTATTTTCTAAACTGCCTACACGGCAGTTAACAAACGCTTTTTTTAACTCATCCGAATACGGAATTTCTAAACTGCCTACACGGCAGTTAACATTAAATCTGGATTGTCGCAAAGGCGACGAAATTTCTAAACTGCCTACACGGCAGTTAACACACATCCAACGTGCTGCTTCGGTAAGGTTTTTTTCTAAACTGCCTACACGGCAGTTAACAATCAATAGAAATTAGAAAAAATTACGCTTTATTTCTAAACTGCCTACACGGCAGTTAACCATCGGCGACAAGATAACCCCCAACTCTAACTTTTCTAAACTGCCTACACGGCAGTTAACTGTTACTAAACTCCTGCAAAATCAGAATACTAATACAGTTTTATTGATTTCACCTTATTTTACCCTTTAATTTTATTATGACTTAGAATCCTTTATAATATGCGGGTTCATGACTATACAAAAATTTTAAGGTAATTTAGGCACAGTGCATTCATCGCTTAATCCATAAGTTCCACACTCCATATGTAACGGTGCATCTACTACTGTTCTTTTTACAAACAACCTAAATCGATTACTGTTGGACAAGCTAATCATTTGCACATAAGGAAGTTTCGTTTTCCCGTTTTTCTGCCTCAATAGGCGTGTCGCTTCTTCATACGATATACCCGGATGTCGAGATACATACCGTTTTGCTTTCTGATGCACTGATCCGTCTACCTGATATCGACTAAATATTTCGTAAGAAGTTATTCTTTCAGGAACATCTCTAATACTTGTAATATGTACATAATCACTAAACCTGAATAACTTTGTCCTTATATCCAATTTTTCCAGCTTGTTTTTGTCAATGCTGAAAATCCGTATTTTATTGCCCAATGACGTTTCCCCATATTCCGGAAAGGATACTGCATATTGCATCATCCCACTCTTATTTTTTTCTTCAACAAATGCAATATGAATCTGCATGAACACCTTCGACAAAAGAAAATGAACCGGTACTTCCGCATCAGGCAATAGCGTAATATCCTGATAATATTTCATATCTATTCACCGTCTTTTTCACTTTTACCGAATACCCCGCCACGAACTAATACGGCCATGACATAATGCTTATCGACTTTATCAGCTAAATTTTCACCAGAAGACCACTTATCAAATAAGGTATAAAAATCTTTTTTCTCCGAAGTGGTTCTATACGCTTTCCCTAAATTAGTTACAGAACCATACGTTTCTATTGCAATAGGTCGATTACCATTGTCTGAGCACCCAGGGTACCACGTATCAATAGTGCGAATGGCGTTGCCTAATTTTTGTGAATGCATTGCTGCAATTTCATTTATACTATATAAAATCTTACTCTTTTTACCCTTCCCTTTATCTAAAACTAATTCTTCACTAGGGTATACTTCTTGCCCTTTGCCTAATTTAGCATACGTAATAACTTCCAGTGTAACAGAATCGGCTCTACCTGATAATGTTTCAGCAATGATTTCTGCCAACTCCTTAATTTGCGGATAGTTATCATCAAACTCATTCATCGACAAATCCCTAAGAGAATCGAATACCCAAGATTTATCCGTTCCCCAAACAGAAACATGAGTTTCCACTGATTCCGCTCCTACTCGATTCCGCCACAAAAATCGTGCAGAAGCTATATTAGATGCATATCTGCGTGCCAATTCTTCAAATCTAAATTCATCTATATATTCAGTAACCATTTTGTATATATTCTGCTGATGAAGCTCATCATTGCACGCCGAAGGATATTCGATTCCGGGCAATATTTTCAAAGTATAGCTTAATTTAAGAGTGTCTTGTTCAGGCAACAATGACGCTGCGTCAACAACTTGTAAATTAGCTTTCTCCACTTCAGCATTTAATTTTATAGGGTCATCTGTTATCGTCTTCTTCAAACGATTAGAAATAGTACCTCTTACCGCCTTTTCCACCAATCTAATCGGAGATTCAATTTTCCCACGTTCTGACCACGTTGTCCCGTACATATATCCATCGGAAAACACCAATTTCTTTTCAAATGCCAATACTGATGCCATCCCTTTTGTTTTCTTAGCTTTTGCCATTATTATCTCCTCCTATTCTTAATTAACACATAAATAGAAATTTCCATCAGATTCATACTCATAATGCCACATTATTTCGTCAATTGAAGTAACTCTATACGGCAATTTAAATTCGCCTAAAGTTACAATAGGCTCGACAAACCTATGAGGTTTCGTAATATCTCTTTGATTCTTAACCTTTCCTAATTCAGAAATACCTCTAAATCCCACCGCAATAGGAACCAACCATCCGGGCAATTTTTTAGTTTTAACCCACTCACGCTTTTCATCAGTTACTGACAATGTATTGTGAATTGCTATATAGTCTATTAATCGTGACAATGAGTCCCTTCCGCTATCAATCTCATCAATAAGTAAATCAGTTCTTTCCACTAAAACAAATCCCGGCATAAGTTTAGACATAATTTTTCTAGTACTGCTATTTGATTCGTCGCAGTATAGGATCTGTATATCTTTGAATTTCAATATATCTCCACCGGCAACTTTCATTTTACATAAAGCTTTACCTATTACACTGCAAAGACTATCTTCTATATCACCTGTAATACCTTCAGCCTCAATTAATAAGGATACCGTTAAATGAATACGAGGTTCCTCAATAAAAGAAGCACGACTACCGTCTTCATTTACCGGGTTTCCTGTCCCTATAATGGAATTAACATAATCGCCATATCCTCTATATACCTGTAAGTCTGACCTCAAATAAGATAACCCTATTTTTACAAATTTTACATCATTTAACGAGTCATATATGCGAATTCTCCGTTCCAATGCATGTACAGCACCCAGCCACGCGGTCATAGCCGGAACTCCTATTGTTAAGCTACTACTTAAAGCATTCGCATTATGTATTTTTAATTCAGGGATAAGTATATATTTTTTCATCATTTACCAAATCACCTCCTTTTTAATTGCCTGCTTCATACATTCTGAAAAATATACAAATTCTTCTTTACCTAATGCAACATTCTCTCTTTTTAGTGTCTTTTCATATACTTTTATCAACCATCTGGAAAAATCCTGACTTAATTTTTCGAGTATCTCATCAGTTAATTTAATCCTCTGCTCTAAATCCAGCCACGCCACTTGATCATTAGGTAAGTACCGATACTTTTCCTGACTAATCCAATCAGGATTTTCGTGCCAAAGTTGGTATTTCACTTGGAATACCCGTTCTATGATATTTTGAACAATATTTTCTCTAGCATTGCGTACTGCTAGGTTATTCTCTTTCCTATAAAGATTTTGAAGTTCACTTACAAGATAAGATACATAATAATATTTCATTGTATTCCGCCAAAAATCTCTTGTAGGATACTGTACGGTCTTTCTGTCCAATACCGGAGGAAGACTCTCTAATAAAACATGTCTACCGTTATGAGAGAAGTTTAGTTCACTAATATTCTGGGCCTTCGTACCTCCAAATCCGATTACAGTCCTTCCTATAAGCTCTTTATACAGTCCCGACTCTATTTCCTTCTCACTTTTTTTTAGGGCATCTCTCTCTTTACTCATCTTTTTAACTCTTTGTGTCATCTCACATAAGACAGATGAATTCGGCAAAATAGTTAATAAATGATACTCCCCATTATCAATAGGAAAATACACTTGCTTCAGCAAATACTCCGTTCTCTCCATTTTCGGAGAACTTTTAGCAATATCAAGAGCATCTAAGAAATCATCATATTTACCGCCATACTTCTCCATCAGTATTTTTATTTCATTATCTCCGCCTTCAATATGCTCTAATACCGTTCTTCCATCTTCAAGTTCCAAATCCAAAAAACGAGCTGCACTCATATATGCCGCACTACTGTAAAAAATATCCTCCCTGCATATCACGGAATCCGTCGTTACATATTCTGATAAAAGATTTGTTCCCCTCTCTATTCTTGCAGTAATCTTTGACTCGGGATGCGTAAATTTACCGACATGTGTAACTAACTTACACTTTCCGATATTTTCAATCATATTTTGAACCCAAGTATTTTTTTTCCCTTTTTTCTTATATTCCGCTTCCTTTTCTAGTATATGTCCTTCCAGTATACTCACAGTTAATCTACACCGCCTTTTTCCCTAAATAATCCGAATTGATCTGAATATAGCCATCTGCTATTCTCATTCAAAACAATTTCTCCATATGTTTTAGCTATTTTTATCAATTCTGCTTCTTCATCATCAGTATCCGAAATCCGTTTTCCCAATAGCTCTCTATAATTTCTCCTTATCCACAATCCTTCAATAGCTGCTTCCGATAGCGGCTTATCCAGTGATATATCATATATATCGGTTCTATCCGCTTCAGCCTTATCCCCATATTCCCAAAACTGCAATCTTTCATCTTTATAAACAGCAATAGCTTTTATATCATTGCCATCACTCTTTCTAAACTGATTAAGTTTCTGCGGTATTCCCGTCATCCACCAAGCTTCTCGAATCCACCCGTTCACAACCGACGGCCCCGTAGCGTCCGAATCATTAAGGTCTTCCATAACTAAGTGCTCTAAATCAACTAAAAATTTTCGAGGATATATTTCTTGCTTCTTTTCTATACGCGGAATTGCATCAATCCGTTCTGCCAACTTTTGTACGTCCACGTTCTTCTTTAAATCATGTTCTACTATATGCATACTGGACTCGTACCCCGGTCGTGAAAACACCACGGTTCTCCCATACATAGCGGCAATATTAAATTGCATAACGGCTATATTGGGGTCTTCTACAGCAATGCTGTCACGCCGATGCCGCCTAACTCGGCCTGCCAATTGAATAATCGATCGATACGATGAAGGTTCTATAACCGCCCAATCAGCATCATGGTCCCTACCAACCTCTTCAACAGGCGTTGCAACCACTATAAATAAAATATTATCTTCTTTACATGTATCTAAGTGTTTACGGACTATAGAATCGGTAAATTCGAATACCTTTTCTTGCTGCTCTTTTCTTTTAAGAACAGCATCTAAATATTTTTCCTGTTCATGTCTCAATAGCAAAATTTGCCGGCTATGATAAGCCATTACCCTTGCAGACACATTTTCATTCCAAGAAGAATTTAATAGGTATTTAGTTAAAGCTACACAGGTATCAATATGGGCCACCCTGATAATACCGAACGACACTTTTTTCCCCGTTAGTTTGTCAATTTCATGATGTGCACAATGTAACCTTTCAGCAGCCCCTTTCATACATTCAAAATATTCTTTTATTTTCTTATTTAATAAATCATCTGTACTTAAGTCTCCCGCATCTATTTCTTTAATAAACCCTTTTCGTCTAGCAACTTGATTTCTTAACTTCTTTACTCTTTTACGGATAAAATCATGATGTACATCCCTAAATGTACGCTTAGCCTCCATCAAGGACTCAACTTGACAACGAAATTCATCACAATGAATACTTGCAATCGATAAACTGATTTTATGAAATTCGGAATAAAAAGATAAGCCGGTCACGTAAGACCTATATAATACCTCTGCCAAGTCCGGGGGGATGGTTGCCGACGAAATTGCCACATTTCTACCAAAGATTCCCGCCAGATGAATCAGCCGGCAAATCGCAATCAAATCACGAGGATCAAAATCATCTATTTCATCAATGACCAAATCCGATGACATCAATCTCATCATAGGCAAGATAAAACGTCCGCCTCGGATACTTTCAGTAGCCCCCATTACATGGTCAATAGTTGACACCAATACAGGTTTGTAGAGCAAAGCATGATTTTTATAAGCCTGTCTTCTCGTTAATATCCGACTATTATCCGTATCAAAAAATACATTTAAAAACTTGGTTTGTTCTAAATCTTCAGTATCAATATATTGAATATCTTCTGTCAACAAGCTCTCAGGTTCATCCATTAAGGCCGGTTCCCTATTGCTCTCTTTTTCCTCATTATGTAGTGCAGTAATTGTAGATGACCCTATCAAAACTGCTAATTCCGAATCGCTTAATCCGATACGCTCTTTATACTCATCTCCCGTTTGTAAGGTCAGTGAACGAAGCCCTAATGCCAATATATAGCGTAAAGAGGAACTTTTTTCAGATACAGCTTGCATAATCTTTGCATTAGCATAAGTTTTACCACAACCGGTACTAGCCATATTAACGATAAAATAGGCAGTATCTTTCTTGTTTTCCTTTCGGAATAAACTTATCTCATCAACAGCTTTATCTTGCCATCTGTATTGTACAGGGCTCTTTTTCTTTAGAGCTTTATTATCCGTTACAACTTCCATATTTTTAGATAAGTAAGGTAAGTTATGTGCTATTTGAACGGCTTGCTTACATACACGCACCAAGTGTTCTTCCAGGCCTTGGTTGTATCCTGTACTACGAGTATTGGCCCATAAGAAAGTTTTTTTCACTTCATCTTGCCTTTTTTCACTTTTCAAAGAAGATATATAATGGTCTGCCAAAACGAGACATAAATGACTGTATATTATCAAGCTCTTAAATACACCGGCATATTCTTTTTCTTTCGCAAAAATATGTTCGTATGAACCAACACACTCAAGTAATCTCGCTGACCATTTTTTTACGCATTTAGTCCATTCCGATGTATTTATTCCCATCATTCCACACGAAAAGCTAAAGCACTTCAAGAACCCTTCAGCATTTTCGAATCTAACATTCTTATATCCCCAATTTGAAGTAATACTTTTCCACAATTCAGAAAAAAGAGTTTTCTCATCATCAGAATAACCTTCATACTTATTGGGTAAGGGTAACCTGTGGTGGCTTAAAATCAAATAACATATAATTTTTGCAACAGGCGGCAACGATTTTAAACTGTCTTTAAATTCACCGCCATCCGAAATTTTAATGTTATCTTTCGCATATTCTATTAATAAGGAAAAATCCACCTCGTCATTTTTTAAGGCTTCAAGCCATATGATGTCATCCGCTTCTGATGCAGTTATATAAACAAGACCTTCCATCAGTTTGCATGAAACCCACTCATGTCTATAAGGATCCGCCTCCAACAACCTGTCTTTCAACTTCTTTTGGAAATAATCGGATGCTTTCCCTATATCATGAAACAGTGCAGCCATCGCCACCAATGCTTTTAACAGTGGCATGTAATGCCAGTTATTTTCCCATTCCTCATGATTTATATTTTTACGAGTAGTATTCACAGGAATAATCCCGGAAGTACTGAATGCATCTCTATTGCCGACAACCCACACTAATTCACTCCGACTACGAGAGCGAATCCACTGACAGGATACAGCCATGCTTTTAGTAGCATTTTTTCTTAATAATGTATGAACAGCTTCCAGTCCGTCTGCAGTTATAATAGCTTTCCACGTATCAGTCCCTATCCTATCAGCAAAACTATCCAGAATTCGCCTAACAGTATACACAGCTTTCTTTTCACTGCGACTGGTAAAAACAACCATCATATACCATCACCGACCTTAAAAAGTCCGCTTACTTCTTCAACTATCTTAAACATAAAGTCCAAGGCTTTATGTTCTGTGAATTTTTGTAAACACAACTGTCTGAACTCTTGTTCTGAATAGCCTTCTCGTGCAGAAATAAATGCCCAAGGCAATACAATTGTATCTTTTATTAAATCTGCTACGTCAAACACCAGCGCTCCTCGTCGCGTTTTGCCATGCATAACAGCTAAACTATGAGGTATACCTAAGACCCATAAGGTACAAGCTCCCAATCCGTAAGCTAAATAATTACCATGATTCAAAAAATTATTGGCATTGTCCGTTCCATCATGATTTCTGATGAAATCACCATTTTCCGTTCTTTGTGCTGCATACTTATAAAGCTTCTTTGTAAACTCCGCTTCAGCAGTTAATAATTGAGTCACATCTAAAGCCGAGGCAATACGCCGACCGTAAGAATCCAGTGCCTTACTGACATCCATGTCATCACTATAAAATGCATATTTTTGTAGTTCTCGGTCTTTCCCCCATATTTTTTCTAAATATTCACAACGTTTTCCTTGAAAATATTTAGCGGCTTGTAAGCGTTTCTCCGAATCAAACCAAAAAGATACCCAATGTTGTAAATACTCTGTTGGACGGTATTCACTTTGGGGACTCAACCATTCTATTTCCGCTCCCGAAAATAACGGCGTACAACCACCCCCGCAAAATCCCACTATCACCCCGGCAGCAGCCAGTAGCCTCATAGCAGCTTGAGTAATGGAAGTACCTGTCCCTAAAAGAACAACTGTCGTATTGGCAATAGGGATATTCCAATATAAATTAGCTTTTTTCCCTTCGGTCAGATAGAGGATACGGCCATCTTTTTGCATAACTCGACACTTTTCAAGATAATATATATTAGCTCTCTTGGAGTGTAAAATAGCTTTTAATTCAGACTTACCCAAATCCTCCACCAAGCTCACCTCTTTATCGTATTTGTATCTAAATTATGTATATATCTTAACACTTTGATTATAATATAAAATTGTTTTTCAGTGTTAATTATGACCAATCAGCAATTTATTTTTTATTTCTATAACTTGATGATATTCATTTCCACTTTCTTAACCTCATCAAAAAAGCTCTCGCCTAGTGGCGAGAGCTTTTCACATATTAATATTATTACCCACTGTATCCCCACGCGTCTACCGATTGTCCACCTTTTCCGGATACATGTCGTGTTCGGTCAGGCGTTTAAAGGCCACGTCTTCCCACTTAGTTCCTTTTTTTCCGTAGTTGCAGTACGGATCGATGGAGAGGCCGCCGCGAGGCAGGAATTTCCCCCACACTTCAATGTATTTAGGGTCCATGAGTGTTATCAGGTCTTCCATGATGATGTTGACGCAGTCTTCATGGAAGGCACCGTGGTTTCTGAAGGAGAAGAGGTAGAGTTTGAGGCTTTTGCTTTCCACCATTTTTATATCCGGTACGTAGGAAATGGTGACGGTCGCAAAGTCCGGTTGTCCCGTTATGGGGCAAAGGCTCGTAAATTCGGGGCAGTTAAATTTAACGAAGTAGTCATGGTCTTGGTGCTTGTTTTCAAAGACTTCCAAGATGTTCGGGTTGTATTCGTTGGCATAGGTCACGTTTTGATTACCTAAGAGTGTCAATTTTTCCATCTTATCTTCCTTTCAGTAAGGGATCGAGCGTGCCGTTGGCGGCAAAGGCCGCTTCTCTGTCTCTACAGGTGCCGCAGAGACCGCAGGGCTTGTCTCCCCCTTCGTAGCACGACCAGGTCAGTTCGTACGGCACATGAAGGCGCAGGCCTTCAGCCACAATGTCCGCTTTATTCATATGAATGAACGGGGCTTCCAGGGTAATACCGCCGCCCGTACCTTCGCAGACAGCCGTTTTCATGGCGTCGAAGAAGGCCGGCGAGCAATCGGGATAGGCCGCTCCTGCCGCATCGTCCGCATGGGCGCCGTAGACGACGCGTTCGCAATCGAGGCTGAGAGCCACGCCGGCGGCGGCGGAAAGGAAGATGCCGTTTCTGAAGGGCACATAAGTACTTACGGGCGACTGCCCCTTTGTTTCTTCAATTTGTTCGGCATAGCTCGTTTGCGGCACGGCCTTATCCGAATGTTCCATCAGGCTGTTATGACTATATGAAAATAAGGGAGTCACATCAAAGGAGATGCGCTGTACACCATAGTAGTTGGCAATTTTTTCAGCACAATTCAGTTCTTTTTTATGTTTTTGTCCGTAGAGTACGGAAAGGGCTATGACATTTTCAGCTCCGTACGTGTCTACGGCCTGTGCCAGAGCTGTCGTCGAGTCGATACCGCCACTCAGTAATACTGCTGTTTTCATATAATCGTCCTTTATTGTAAATAAACTTGAAGGGTTGCATCCGTCTTAAAACGTCCCCTTAGTTCCACCGTCTTTGTCCGTGTACTACGGTTCTTAATACCGCGCGTCGTTACACAGGCGTGAGATGCCGCCAAAATAACGGCCACATCATCGCTTCCCGTCGCCTTGGCCATAATATCCGCAATGTCTCTGCCGATTCGTTCCTGGAGCTGAAGTCTTTTTCCTACGGCATCACAAATTCTGGCAATCTTGGATAGGCCGATGACTCGCCCTTTGGGAATATAGGCCACTGTCGCCTTCATATCGTACATAAGTGCCATGTGGTGCTCACAAAAAGAAAACATATCGATATCCTTCATGACGACGACACGGTCCTTATCTTCAGTCTGCTCTTCGTCTTCAAAGGTCTTGGCCAGGCGGACCGCAATATCGTCATTCGACTCACCGATACCGGCAAAGACTTCTTCATACATGTCCGCCACCCGTTTGGGCGTTTCCTTCAGGCCCTCTCTGTCCGGGTCTTCTCCCAAGGCGACGAGGATACCGCGAATATGTTCTTCTATGGCTTTTTTATCTATCATTTATACTCCTCTTTTCTCAGGATCCCAAATAAACTTATGGAGCTGAAGCTGCAATCTCCACCCGTTGAGTCGCCTCTGTTTCATAAAGTCTACCATCTGTGCCGGGTCGATGGAGCCGAAGACGGGGCTGATATATACGGCGCAACGATTGACAAGATCGTAGCGTGTTACGATTTCTTCCGCTTTTTGTAAGTCCTCTGTACTTGAAACGACGAACTTTACTGTATCCTTCTCGGTAAGAAGGGCGAAGTTTCCCGTCACCATGGCTTTTTCACAACCGCTGCCCGGCAGCTTATAGTCCATCGTAAAGGACGGTCGTCGCTTTTGACAAAACGGAAGAAGGGATACGGCCCCGTTTGTTTCGATTTCTACGTGAAAGCCCCGCATAGACAAGAGATCGATCAGTTCATCTATCCCCTCTTGTAAGAGCGGTTCTCCGCCTGTAAGGGTAATGTCCGTCACCCCTTCACGGCAGGCATAGTCGACAATTTCCTGCGGCAATTCTTCCTCGTAAGGACAGTCCGCTTCATTGGCCCAAGCCGTATCGCAATAGGTACAGCTCAGATTACAGCCTTGAAAGCGAATGAAGAGAGCCAATTCGCCGGCACGTTGTCCTTCACCGTTAATGCTCACAAATTTTTCGACAACTCGCATGATTATTCCTCGTATGTCGCCTTATTGGTCGGCGTTTCATATACTTCTACGCGACAAAGTTCAGGGCAATCTTTCTTTAAAAGATCATAAAAATACTTGGACAGATTTTCCGCCGTCGGTCGAAAAGATACTTCACGCAAGAGAAAGTTTTCTTCTTCAAGGCATGCCAAGGTCGTGTCCTTCAACGATCCTTTTTCATAGATTAAGGCGTGGTCAAAAAAGTCGCAGGCTTCTTTCAAGGATTTTTTCAAATTCCCGAAGTCTGTCAGCATGCCCTTTTCCTGCCGTGTTTCTTTCAAAGTTTCCGCCTTGGCATGAGCCCGTACAAGCCAGCGATGTCCGTGCAGGTTGTGACACTTGCCTTCATAATTTTTTAAAAAATGAGCGCCGTCAAAGGTCGCTTCACTACTTATATAGTACATAGTTACCTCATAAAAAAAGCCCTGCTCTAAGCAGGGCTTTCGGTCAACGTAAAAACGCAAACAAAAACAGCCCTGGTTTTATTTAAGGACAGGATGGTGCAAACGAACTGTCCGCATAGAGTATGCCGTTTCATTGTATGTCTTGAAGCCCCGTTTGTCAACGGCATGAGGTATATAAGAAAACAACGGCCGCCCCGTATAAGGCAAACCGTTGTTTGTATCTTCTTATGCCTGTACTTTTTTCATCAAAAGGGTACGCATGGAATTTAATACGGCCAAGACCATAACGCCTACGTCGGCAAAAATGGCAAACCACATATTGGCAATACCGACGGCTCCCAAAATGAGGACGAGGACCTTAATGCCGATAGCTATATAAATATTTTCCTTAACAATGGCCATGCACTTGCGAGCAATTTTAACGGCCACGGAAATCTTTAAGGGGTCGTCATCCATAAGAACTACGTCCGCCGCTTCTACAGCCGCGTCGGAACCCATGGCGCCCATGGCAATGCCTACGTCGGCACGGGCCAGGACGGGTGCGTCGTTCAAACCGTCTCCGACAAAGGCCAGAAAGCCGCCGGCGGCATTCGTTTCTTTCAACAACGCTTCAGCTCGTGCCACCTTATCGGCAGGCAAGAGGTTACCGTATACGGCATCAAGTTCTAACGACTTGCCGACCTTGTCGCCCGTCGTCTGGCTGTCGCCTGTCAGCATAACCAGTTTCTTCACACCTTCATTACGTAATGCCTTCACAGCCTCTTTCGAGTGCGGTTTCAAAGCATCGGAAACGGCTACGTGACCGGCGTATACTCCGTCTACGGCTACATGAATAATCGTGCCGTCACACCGGCAATCGGGAACGACGGCCCCGACGGATTCCATAAAGAGGCTGTTGCCGACACAGACGGTTTTCCCGTTGACTGATGCACGAATTCCCTTGCCGGGAACTTCTTCTCCGCCTTCCACCTTACAGCCGTCACCGTCAGCCTTATAGGCACGACGCAATGATTCGGCAATGGGGTGAGTCGAAATGGATTCAACGTGGGCCGCCAAATGAAGGAGCTCTTCTTCGGGCGACTTCCCTTCACGCATCGCTTCGGCAAAAAATTCTTTAGCCGGATGAACGGCTGTAACACCGAAGATGCCGCGCGTTAACGTACCGGTCTTATCGAAAACAACCGTCTTTACATCCGCCAGTCGTTCTACGTAATTTGAACCCTTAATGAGAATACCCGCCCTGCCGGCACTGCCGATGGAGGCAAAGAAGGACAAAGGCACACTGATAACCAGCGCACAGGGGCAACTGATAACCAGAAAGGTCAAGGCACGGTATATCCAGATATGCCAATTACCTTCCCCCGTCGTAAGGAGTCCGAACAAAGGCGGTAATAGTGCCAAGGCCGCTGCCAGACCGACAACCGTCGGTGTATAAACACGGGCAAACCGAGTAATAAACTGTTCGGATCGAGATTTTTTGGAACTTGCTTCTTCAATAAGTTCCATGATTTTAGCAGACGTCGAATCTTCAAAAGCCTTCGCCGTTTGAATACGCAAGACACCGTTAATATTGATGCAGCCGCTTAAAACCGTATCGCCGGGCTTTACTTCACGGGGCATACTTTCCCCCGTAAGGGCTGCCGTATCGAGATTACTGTTACCCGAAAGGATAACTCCGTCAATAGGAATTTTTTCGCCGGCCTTGACGATAATAGTCGTACCGACTTCCACTTCATCCGGATCCACTTGTACCAAGGAGCCGTCCACTTGTTCCACATTGGCGTATTCGGCGTTAATATCCATGAGACTTGCAATATTGCGGCGACTCTTATTGACGGCATATCTCTGGAACCATTCACCCACTTGGTAAAAGAGCATAACCGCAACGGCTTCCGTATAACCTTCGCCGTCATAAAAAGCAATGGCCCAGGCCCCTAAGGTCGCCACAACAATAAGTACGCATTCATCAAGGCCGTTGCCGTGTCTAAGCCCTTCCCAAGCTTCCAGTAAAATGTCATAGCCTACAGCCAGATAAGCTACGGCGTACAAAGCAATATGAGCCGCTTTCGGCACGTCGAGAAAGGAGGTACCGATCACAATGACAGCGGCAACGGAGATGCGAATTAAATCCTTCTTCTGTCTGGCACTTAGCATACATGTCCCCCCGATGTAAATTCTTACAAGAAAATTTCGCCGTCAGACGTTGCTTTTTTACAGTTATGTTGTACTGCTTCCATCACGGCTTGCGGATCGGCACCGTCTTCAAATTCAACCTTCATCTTTAAAAGCATGAAATTGACATTGGCTTCCTTGACACCTTCCGTCTTATTGGCCGCCGTTTCCATTTTGGCTGCACAGTTCGGGCAGTCGACTTCAATTTTATAAGACTTCTTCATTTTTAAATCCCCCTCATTTTTATGTATGAATATCTGTTCATTTGTATTTCTACCATATTCTATTAAATTTTGCTTTGGTTGTCAAGAGTTTTTTACACAAAAAGTACGGCCATAATCACAGATTATTATGACCGTATTTCCAAGAGTTAATGTAATTCCATAACCGCCATATGTCGTCCCGTCTTGCCCTTTTCCTTTCTATACGAAAAAAAGAGGTCCGTATGGGTATGAGTACATATGTCGGCACATTCGATATGATCCTTTTGAAGGCCTGCACGCAACAAAAGTCGCCTGTTGGCCTCCCACATGTTAAATAAATACTTGCCTTCTTTCGTCGGCTTATAAAGGTCTGGAACCTCCGTTTTTCCGAAAAGGTTCGTAAAGGCCTGTATAACATCGTCTCCCACTTCAAAGCGATCAGGACCCATGGCTGGGCCGATAGTCGCCAAAATGTCTTTAGCTTCGGATCCGAAGGCTTCTTTCATTTTTTCTACCGTAAGGCCCGCAATATTACCGGCCGTCCCTCGCCAACCGCCGTGAGCCAAGCCGATAGCCTTGCGAACAGGGTCAAAAAACAACAAGGGCGTGCAGTCTGCAAAATTCATGGTCAACGCCACGCCGGGTTCATTCGTAATCAAACCGTCGCAACCGGGCAATGCGTCTTCCTTGCCTTCTACGCCGCGACCGCAGTCTTTTTTAGTGACCTGCTCAATATGTACGCCGTGTACCTGATTGCATCCTACCAGGTCTTTTATCGATATACCCAAGGCGTTAAAATACCGTCGTTTGTTTTCCTTAACGGCCTCTTTATCATCGCCCGTAGAAAAACTCATATTCAAACTTTTAAAATCTCCCGTGCTGATGCCGCCAAGCCGTGTCGATACGGCTGCCGTCAAGTCCTTATAAGGGGCAAATATGTGAAAGGATACAAAGGATACTCCCTGTTTTTCTATAATATCGCTCATGTCGTCACCGCCTGTTACATATTACGTGTACATTACCGTTCGTTTCATTATACCAAATCTCTATTTTTTCTCGAAAGGTTTTTATTTATTCTCCTCTGTGCTATAGTAAAAATATCTTATACGACTTAGGAGGCTTATGATGGACTTTACATTAAAAGAACAATCTTCTGCCGAACTTACGGAAAAGGTTACTGAAAAAAACACGGCCATTGCCTATGCCAGCGGTACGGCTCCCGTGTACGCCACACCGGCACTTGTAGGCCTGATGGAACACGCAGCCGTAAAGGCTGTCGACTCGCAATTACCCGAAGGCTTTGCCACTGTCGGCATTTCCATGAATATTAAGCACACATCCGCTACCCCCGTAGGCATGGACGTAACGGCCAAAGCCGTTCTTACGGAACAGGATCGCCGCAAACTGACCTTTAAGATTACGGCCTGCGATGCAGCCGGTCCCGTCGGTGAAGGCATTCATGAACGCTTTATTATCGAAGCGGCTCCCTTTACGGAAAAGGCGAACAGCAAATTGAAATAGCAAAAAAGGAGACTTCTCACGAAGCCTCCTTTTTTTAATGTCTATTCCAATCCGGCCAATTTACGCACGTCCATGCGTGCATCATATTCTTCAGCCGTAATAAGGCCGCTCTCTACAGCCGCTTCCTTCAAGGTCAAACCTTGGGAGGCGGCTTTTTTGGCAATGCTGCAAGCCTTATCATACCCCACAAGAGGTACGAGGCCCGTAACTAAGATTAAGGAGCGATACAGATTTTCTTCAATTCGTTCCCTGTTCGGTTCAAGCCCTTTTATACAGTGCTTACCGAACGAATCCATAACATCCGTCAAAAGGCGAATCGATTGAATCATGTTATAGGCCATAACGGGCATGAACACGTTGAGTTCGAAGTTTCCCTGACTGGCTGCAAAGCCGACTGTCGCATCATTTCCCATAACTTGTGCGGCTACCATGGTCACCGCTTCAGCCTGAGTGGGATTTACCTTGGACGGCATAATGGAACTACCCGGTTCATTCGCAGGAATAAGGAGTTCGCCAATACCGCAACGAGGTCCCGACGCCAACCAGCGCACATCGTTGGCAATCTTCATCAAATCACAGGCCAAGGCTTTCAACATGCCGTGAGCAACAACGAGTTCATCCTTACTCGTCAAAGAGTGAAACTTATTCTTTGCCGTTCTGAATACCTTACCCGTCAGACGACTCAACTCTTCAGCAAAGAGAGGTCCGAACTCGTTCGGGCAGTTGATGCCCGTACCGACGGCCGTCCCGCCGGCAGCCAAATCACGCAAGAACTCGCATCCTTGCACGAGCATCTCCCGATTTCGTTCAATCATGCGGGCCCAACCGCTGATTTCCTGCCCTAAAGTCAAGGGCGTGGCATCCTGTAAATGAGTTCTGCCGATTTTTACAATGTCTTTATATTCTTCCGACTTCTTTTCCAACAAAGACTGCAACCGGTCCATGGCGGGAAAAAGGCGGTCTTCAATTAAGCACAGCGTCGACGTATGCATGGCCGTCGGAAAGACGTCGTTCGAGCTCTGCGATCGATTTACATGGTCATTAGGATGAACGGTTATACTTTCTCCCGCAGCAGCGGCTATTTGGACAGCCTTTCTAGCAATTACTTCGTTCATATTCATATTAAACTGCGTACCGCTACCGGTCATCCACACGGCCAGGGGAAAGTTTCCGTCCAAATGACCAGCCAGGATTTCATCGCAGGCCGCTTCAATAGCCCGAGTCCGCACATCATCCAAGTTCCCCAGCTTATTATTCGTTTCAGCCGCCGCTTTTTTCAAATAAGCAAAGACCGTAACCAATTCTTGGGGAATTTTTTCCGTACCGATTTGGAAGTTTTCCAGACTTCTCTGCGTCTGTGCTCCCCAAAGTTTGTCGGCAGGAACCTGTATTTCTCCTAATGAATCTTTTTCCGTCCTGTAATTCATGACATATCGCCCTCTCGTAATAAAAGCGGACTGCCTGCATATACAAGAAGTCCGCTTTATATATTTTTAAGACAAGTGTTTCAAGCCTTTTTGACCGATATCGCGACGAACTTGTTGGCCGTCAAAATGAATCCGTTCTACCTGAGCATAGGCCTTACTGATGGCATCCTGAAGAGAGTTGCCCAAAGCCGTTACGCCCAAAACGCGGCCGCCGGCAGTAACGAATTTTCCGTCCTCTTTCTTAGTGCCCGAATGAAACACATAGACACTACCATCCTTTTTTACGTCATCCAATCCGTCAATGACATCCCCCTTGTGTGATGATTCGGGATAGCCGGCCGAAGCCATAATGACGCAACACGCCGCTCCCTTATGCCAATGTACGTCTTGGGGATTCAATCGACCGGTAGCACAGTCATACATGATTTGCGCCAAGTCACCGTCCAATAAGGGCAAGACGACCTGCGTTTCCGGATCGCCGAAACGGCAGTTAAATTCAACCACCTTCGGCCCCTTATCCGTCAGCATGAGTCCTGCATATAAGCACCCCTTATAAGGAATGCCTTCCTTAGCCAACCCGTCGACAACGGGACGCAAAATCTTTTCTTCTACGACTTGACGCCATCGATCCGTAAGAACGGGAGCGGGAGCATAGGCACCCATACCGCCCGTATTAGGGCCCTTGTCGCCGTCAAAAATCCGCTTGTGGTCTTGAGCCGCCACCATGGGAACGATGGTTTTACCGTCTACGAAAGCAAGTAAGCTTGCTTCTTCACCGACCATACACTCTTCTACAACGATTTGTCCGCCCGATTCGCCGAAAATACGATCTTTCATCATGGCGTCTACGGCATCTGTCGCATCCTTTACCGTCTGTGCCACGACTACACCCTTACCGGCTGCCAGACCGTCGGCTTTGATGACAATGGGAGCTCCCTGTTTTTCGATATACGCCTTGGCCGCTTCTTTGTCCGTAAAGATTTCATAAGCCGCTGTAGGTACACCGTATTTTTTCATCAAATCCTTGGCAAATCCCTTCGACCCCTCGAGGCGAGCTGCCGCCTTAACGGGACCGAAAACGGCAATGCCTTTGGCTTCAGCCGCATCTGCCAGCCCTTGTGTCAAAGGTACTTCGGGACCGACGACGAGTAAATCGATGCCTTCTTTTACGGCAAAGTCCGTAATACCGGTCAAATCCGTTACGGATAGGGGGACGCACCGGGCCAAGTCGGACATGGCTTCACTTCCCGGAAAGGCATAAAGGCTTTCTACGGACGGGCTTTCGTGTAATTTACGCACCAGGGCGTGTTCACGACCGCCGCCGCCGACTACTGCCACCTTCATTACGCCTTATCCCTCTTTCTTACTTCTTCCGTCAAATATGCGGCAATGGCCGCATCGTATTCAGCCGTATGAGTAAAGGCCAAGCGAGCTAAATTCAAGCGATAGGCATCGCTTAATTCGCCGTCTTTTTTCAAAAGTTCCGTAATCTCGCCATACATATCGGGATTGGTTACGATGGCGACAAATTTATTATTTTTTGCGGCGGCGCGTACCATGCAGGGACCGCCGATATCGATATTTTCAATGGCATCTGCCAAGGTTACGTCCGGTTTGGCAATCGTTTCTCTAAAAGGATATAAGTTTACGACTACCAAATCGATGGGGGTAATGCCGTGGTCTTTCATGGCCTGTACATGGCTTTCATGATCACGCATGGCTAAAATAGCCCCGTGAATTTTCGGATGCAAGGTCTTTACACGGCCGTCCATCATTTCGGGAAAGCCCGTCACATCCTGTACGGCCGTAACGGGAACGCCTGCATCGCGCAAAGCCTTCATCGTACCGCCTGTAGAAATAATGTCTACACCTATAGCGGTCAATTCTTTACCGAACTCTACAATTCCTCTTTTATCGGATACACTCAATAAGGCTCTTTTTATTTTCACGACTGCCACTCCTCTTATTCCTTAATACGTACGCGATTACCTGAAATTTCCAACTTGTCATCACAAAACAGGGAAACGGCTCGCACGTACGACGGGTGTTCCTTTGTCAGAATACGTGCCGCCAGGGTATCGGCCGTGTCATCGTCTTTTACAGGGACCGTTTCCTGAATGATAATGGGTCCCGCATCCATGTCGGGGACGACGAAATGCACCGTACAACCGGCAACCTTGACGCCTGCTTCCCACGCCTGTCTTTGTCCGTGTAAGCCCTTAAAGGACGGAAGCAAGGCGGGATGAATGTTAATAATTTTATTTTCATAAGGAGCGATAAAGTCTCCGCTCAAAATTCGCATAAATCCGGCAAGACAAATAAGGTCCGCTTGATACGGAGCGATTTGTTCCGATATATAGTGTTCAAACTCGCCTTGGCTCGCAAAGGACTTCCTGTCCGCTATGATAACGGGCAATCCCCACGAGCGTGCCTTTTCAATGAACGGTGCCTGAGGATTATCGCAAACGGCCGCTACAAAACGGCCTTTGATTTCACCCTTTTCCATGGCGTCGTGCAGAGCCTGCGCATTGGAACCTCTGCCGGAAGCGAAAACGATGATTCGCTTCTCAGTCATTGAAAACGCCTCCCTTTAAGACGACGCGGTCACCGTCGGTCTTGACAGTCTTACCGATAACATAGGCCTTTTCATTACGATCTTCCAGGTTCTTCATAACCGCCGCAGCGTCGTCTTTATCGACAATCATAATCATGCCGATACCCATGTTGAAAGTTCTGTACATTTCCGGCCAGTCCACGTTACCCCACTTCTGCAATAAGCTGAAGACGGGCAACTGCGGCCACGTCGTAACGTCTACTTCCACCCCGATACCTTTAGGCAGAACACGAGGAATGTTTTCGTAGAAACCACCGCCTGTAATATGTACCATGCCTTTTACATCAAATTCCCGAATAACGGGCAAGCACGGGCGCGGATAAAGGCGCGTCGGTGTCAGAAGGCATTCACCGATAGACATGCCCAATTCTTCTACATAGTCTGTAAGCTTCATCTTCATGCGATCGAAAACGATTTTACGAACTAAGGAAAAGCCGTTGGAATGAACGCCTGTCGACGGCAAGCCGATGAGAACATCACCCTCTTTAATAGTTTCTCCCGTAATCAGTTTTTCACGGTCTGCCAAGCCGACGCCGAAACCGGCCAAGTCGTAATCCCCCTCACCGTAAAAGCCGGCCATTTCAGCCGTTTCACCGCCTAAGAGAGCACATCCCGATTCGCTGCATGCCTGAGCCACACCCTTGACGATAGACGCTACCTGTTCAGGATTGAGCTTACCTACGGCAATATAATCGAGGAAAAAGAGAGGTTCCGCACCCTGGACGAGAATGTCGTTAATGGACATGGCTACACAGTCCTGCCCGACCGTATCGTGCTTATCCATCATAATGGCCAGGCGCAGTTTCGTACCTACTCCGTCCGTACCGCTGACGAGAACGGGATTTTTTACGGAACTGTTCATTAAGGAGAAAAGGCCGCCGAAACCGCCTAAATCACCCAGCACTTCCGGTCTGTATGTGGCCTTGACCGAATCCTTCATCAATTCAACCGCTTTGTTACCGGCATCGATGTCTACTCCGGCTGCGGCGTAGGTCAAACTTTCCTTAGCATTTTCCTTCGAGTGCATATTTTTCTCCTTCCTCATTGGCGGGAATTTCCGTGGGATAATCGTTATTGAAGCAAGCCAGACACATATTTTCCTTCGGAATTTCGGGCATGGCCTTGGCCAATCCGTCAAAGGAAATGAAGTGTAACTTGTCGACGCCTATATACTTGCGGATCTCTTCAACCGACAAGTCGGAAGCAATGAGTTCCTTGCGAACCGACGTATCGATGCCGTAGAAACAGGAGTATTTAACAGGCGGTGCCGATACGCACATGTACACTTCTTTAGCACCGGCTTCACGCAAAAGTCTGCAAATAATACCGCTCGTCGTGCCGCGGACGATGGAGTCGTCGACCATGACGATGCGCTTGCCCTTAACGACGGACTTGACGACGTTCAGCTTCATTCGAACAGCCAGTTCACGTTGCTTCTGATCCGGTTTAATAAAGGTACGGCCCATGTAGCGATTCTTAATGAGGCCGAAGTTAAAGGGAATGCCCGAGGCCATGGAATAGCCGAGAGCCGCCGTCGTACCGCTGTCGGGAACGGAAATGACGAGGTCCGCATCGTAATGCGTTTCATTCCACATTTCCCGCCCCATAGCCAAACGGGCCTGGTACACATCCTGTCCGTCCATGATGCTGTCGGGACGGGCAAAATAAATGTATTCAAACGAACAGACTTGTTTACGTTCCGCTTCCGCATACATGGTAGACTTCAAGCCGTCCGCTCCGATTTCGATAAATTCACCGGGCTTGACATCACGCACAAAAGTAGCTCCGATAGCATCAAGAGCACACGTTTCCGAAGCGATGACATAGCCGCTCGTTTCCGTACGACCGATACACAAAGGACGAAAACCCAAAGGATCACGAGCCCCGTAAAGCTTTTTGTTGGTCATTAAGACAAGGGAGAATGCCCCCTTAATTTGAGTCATGCTGTCAATAATTCGTTCTTCAATAGTCGGCTTTCTGCTACGGCTGATGAGGTTGACGATAACTTCGCTGTCCATCGTCGTCTGGAACGTCGCCCCGTCATCTTCAAGGCGCGTACGCAGTTCCCGGGCATTGGTCAAATTGCCGTTATGTGCCAACGCGATTTCCCCCATTGAGGTGTACACGGCCAAGGGTTGAATGTTACGGGGATTGTTGGAGCCCGTTGTCGAATAGCGCACGTGACCGATGCCGATGGGACCGCCTTCATTGGCAGGCAATTCCTTTTCAAAGACCGAGCTGATTAAGCCCATGCCGCGATGATTATGAATATCCGTGCCGTCCGTCAGAGCAATACCGCCGCTTTCCTGTCCGCGATGCTGTAAGGCAAAAAGCCCCCAGTATACATAACGGGGAATGTCCGCTTCTTTATCGTAAATGCCGAAAACACCGCATTCTTCATGAAGTTTATCCCATACCGAATCGTATTGCATAGTTCCTCCTGATTGATTCTACGCCTGATTGAGTTGCTTTTGTAAATTTACGTTCTTCGCTTCTACCTGAGCCGTCATATCTGCACGATAGGCCTTGTATTTACCGGCTAGTTGAGCATCGCCTACCGCCAGAATTTGAATAGCCAAGAGAGCCGCATTCTTCGCTCCGTTTACGGCTACTGTCGCCACGGGCATACCCGACGGCATTTGTACTGTCGACAAAAGGGCATCCATACCGCGCATGCTGCCGCCTTCAAGAGGAACTCCGATGACGGGCAACGTCGTAAAGGACGCGACAACACCGGCTAAATGAGCCGCCATTCCCGCACCGGCAATGAGACACCCTATACCGCGTTCTTCCGCCGTTTCGGCAAATTCTTTAACAGCTGCGGGCGTACGATGTGCCGAAGCCAATACGGCTTCATAAGGAACGCCGAATTCCTTAAAAATATCCAATGCTTTTTGCATAACGGGCAAATCCGAATCGCTCCCCATCAATAAGCCAATTTTTTTCATAACTTCCTCCTGTAGAAAATAAATAAATCCCGGCAGAAGGCATACGCCTTCGGCGGGATTATAGCACTAAGATACACTGCAGGCACGACAATAGAAGGTATGTAAATTTATCTTTCGAAATCTCATTCTCATGTCGCATCTCCTCACAGTATGAATGATAGAAAATACATGTTGTATTGTACCAACAATCAGGGTCTTCTGTCAATGACAAAGGCCGTCATACAGGCGTTTTTACGGTATAGAAGAACGTACTTTTCAGCCCTTCTGTCTGCCCTTGACGACCCGATCCGAATACGAAAAAACGACACCTGCCAACATCCCGCCCACGACGGGACTGACAAGAGACGTAATCCATAAATATCTCAAGGTCGGTACAAAGTACAAGGCCAGTTGCAACAAAGACAGGACAAAGGCCGTCGCCACATACGGGCGAAAAATCCCGCCAGTAACCGGAACACGCCGCTGCAACTGCCCGTAACCGCCCTTTTTACCGAAGAGGGCATGGGTCAAAAAGAGGCTTACCACAAACAGTCCCGCCCAAAGACCGATCCCTTCCGAGGCATATAAGGTCACACTGAGACACCACAAAAGACAAATTAAATTGTGTAAAACGACAGCCCGCACCGATACGCTGCCCTTTCGGCACGCATAAACTTCGCCTGCACCGATGACGACGAATGCAAACAGATGAAAGGTCGTAACCGCTTCAAAGGCATGGAACATACTCATCTCTCCTTTTCTTACATACTACCATGAAGGGAAGGTCCAAGCCAAACAAAAAGGCGTTCCTGCCGGAACGCCTTCAAGTGATAATACAATTCTTATAAATCGGAAAAATCCAAGGTAGCAAAGAGGTCGTCAACCGTTTCGGCACGACGAATTTGCGTAACACTATGGTCCTTGTGCATGAGCAATTCTGCCGAACGAAGTTTACCGTTGTAGTTAAAGCCCATAGAATGCCCGTGAGCACCCGTGTCATGGATGACGAGAATATCGCCGTCCTTAATCTCGGGCAGGCGGCGATCGACAGCGAATTTATCGCAGTTTTCGCAAAGGGATCCCGTTACGTCATATACGTGATCGGCCGGTGCCTCTTCTTTTCCCAAAACGGTCAGGTGATGATATGCTCCGTACATGCCGGGACGCATGAGGTTCGCCATGGAAGCATCCGTACCGATGTAATGTTTCCAAATATCCTTATGGTGAATTGCCGTTGTTACCAAATAGCCGTAAGGACCCGTAATGGCACGTCCGCATTCAAAGGAGAGGCGAATATCATCCAATCCGTTAGGAACCATAATCTTTTCAAACTGATCCTTAATGCCGGCACTCAATACATCATAGTCGACAAAACTTTCTTCCGGGCGATAGGGTAAGCCGATACCGCCGCCGAAATCGATAAAATCAATATAAATGCCGAGGCGTTCTTTGACCTCTACAGCCAATTCAAACATCATCTTCGCCGTATTGATCAAGCCGTTGGCGTTGAGTTCATTGGATACGACCATGGTATGAAGACCGAAGCGTTTCACACCCTTTTGCTTTAAAATAGCCATGGCTTCAAAAATCTGATCGCGCGTAAGCCCGTACTTCGATTCTTCCGGCGTACCGATAATATCGTTACCGTCTTTTAACAAGGGGCCGGGATTATAACGCATGCAAATACGGTCGGGAATAGGGCCGTTCGCTTCGAGGAAGTCGATCATCGTAATGTCGTCAATATTAATAATAGCCCCTAATTCCATGGCCTTGGCAAATTCTTGATACGGCGTATCGTTGGACGAAAAGATAATGTCGTCGCCCGAAATGCCGACTTTTTCACACAACAACAGTTCCGGCAAAGAACTGCAATCGGCGCCGACGCCTTCGGCTTTGAGGATCTTCATAATATACGGATTGGGCGTTGCCTTTACGGCAAAATATTCTTTAAAATCCTTCGCCCAGTCAAAAGCCTTGATAAGCTTGCGAACGTTAGCTTTTATGGCTTCTTCATCGTAAATATGAAAGGGTGTCGGATAGGTTTTAATAATTTCACGAATTTCGCCTTCCGTAAAAGGCACTTTTTTCTCATTCATCACTGTCACTCCGTTTTCCGTACTGACGGGCAGTACTGAACTTACTGTACGATAATTGTCTCTTTTACCGCCTTATTATATAATAAGAAAAAATAATTTGTAAAATAGATGAATTCGATTGAATCGATTTGTTTTTCAGATACTTGGAGATGTTTATGAATACGGAAACACTGCGTACCTTTATTGCCGCCGCCCAAATTAAAAATTTTACCAAAACGGCGGAACACCTTTTCATTGCTCAATCAACGGTAACAAACCGAATTCTCGACTTGGAGAGTGAAATCGGCAAGCCTCTTTTTACACGCAAACATAAGCAGATTGATCTGACCGAGGCGGGTCTGCAGTTTTTAGACTATGCGAAACAACTTGTCGATTTGGAAACAACGGCCTTACAAACGGTCCGCTCTTCTCTTTCGCCCGACGAACGCCTGCGCATCGGTACGACCAATACCATTTACGAATGTCGCCTTCAACACGCTCTGAGAAAGTGGATGAAAGCCAAGCCTCTAAGCACGATTATATTAAACATCGGTCATACGGCGGAAATGATCGAGTCCTTAAAAAAAGGCAACCTGGATATGGTCTTTTCCTTCGTCTCCTTTTACGGAGACGGTTACTGGTGCCGCCCTTATTACAGTGAAGACCTCTGTCTCGTCTGTACTGCCGAGGACACGACCTGGGCCGACGGAATTTCCAAAAAAAATCTTCCCGAAATCGACTACCTCTTCTCCAACTTTGCCCTCCAGGGATTAGGTCTGTACATTCGCGATCTCTTCCCCAAGCACCACCGCTTCCGCCTGGAAATCGACAACAGCACCAAGCTGCCCGCCTATGTACGCGAGGGGCTGGGCTATACCTTTTTGCCTGCCAGCCTCTTACAGGACCCGGCGGTATCCGCCGGCATTCGCATCATTCCCCTTCTTGATTTCGCACCGCCTAAAATCGACTCGTACTGCATTATGCGACGCGACCGACCGCTTCCGACCGACTGGGAAGATTTCTTTCTTTGCGATAAGGCCTAAACAAAAAAGCCGCTCTTATATGAGCGGCTTTTCCTTATCTTACTGAGCTTTCGCTACTTCAACCAACTTAGCGAAGGCGGCTGCATCGTTAACAGCCAAGTCTGCCAACATTTTACGATTTACTTCAACGCCTGCTTTCGTCAAGCCGTTGATGAAACGGCTGTAGCTCATGCCGTTTGCACGAGTTGCCGCATTGATGCGGGCAATCCATAATTTACGGAATTCACGTTTCTTCTGACGATGGTCACGACGAGCGTAGAAGAGAGCCTTCATTACGCTTTCGTTAGCCTTTTTGAAGAGACGGCTACGCGTACCGCGATAGCCTTTTGCCATTTTAATGATTTTTTTATGACGAGCGTGTGCTGTAACACCGACTTTAATTCTAGCCATTATATAATTCCTCCCAATCTCTTAAGTGTAATAACGTATTAAATGAAGGGGCACATCTTGCGAACCGCATCCGAATAGCTCTTAGCAACGAGAGCGGCTTTACGCAGATTACGTTTACGTTTCGGAGATTTCTTTTCCAAAATATGGCTCTTATAAGCTTTTGCTCTTTTAAACTTGCCCGAACCTGTTACACTGAATCTTTTTGCCGCAGCGCTGCGGGTTTTTAATTTACCCATGATATAATTTCCTCCTCTTACTTCGCCTTATTGACAGCTATGACCATAGTCATGTTTCTGCCTTCTATCTTAGGTGCCTTTTCAACATGAGCGACTTCTTTCAACTCATCGGCAAAGCGAATAAGCAACTTTTCACCCAATTCGGGATGGCTCATTTCGCGGCCTCTGAACATAATCGTAACCTTGACCTTACTGCCTTCATCGAGAAAACGTTGTGCCGCTTTCATTTTGACGTAAAAGTCATGGTCTTCAATGTTGGGACGTAATTTTACTTCCTTCAACGTCAGGACCTTTTGTTTTTTCTTTGCTTCCTTTTCCCGTTTCTGTTGTTCATACCGGTACTTTCCGTAGTTCATAATACGGCAAACGGGCGGTTTGGCATTGGCTGCAATTTCAACCAGGTCCAAGTGCCGTTCTTCCGCAATCTGACGTGCAGAGCGCAAAGACATAACACCGAGCTGTTCATTCGTATCGCTTACCAAACGTACTTCCTTAGCTCTGATTTGATCGTTGATACGCAATTCTTTACTAATAATCTTTCACCTCCGCAAAAAAAGAGCGAACAGCATAGCTGCCCGCTCATATATGACCGACATATAACCTTAGTAACTATGCGTCTTGTAAGGTGAGAAGCGGACGGCTTCTGCTTAATCTGTAACACAACATATTATACGCATGGCTCCGATATCTGTCAAGGCCCTAAACGCCATAACCGGAAATATGCCGGAGCGTTTAAAAGGTCGTCATTTCACCGAAAATCTTTTCGGCATAGGTATCCGTCATGCCGGCAATATAGTCGATGCACGCCTTCTTATAATCGTCTTCGCTATCCGAGATGTTGTAAATCACCTTGTTACCGTATTCGTCGGGATCCGCTTCGAGACGACCCGAGTCGGAGAACTTTTTCATACGCTTTTCAAAATGCCGCCCCAAGGTGGGATAATCTTTGGCAAGAAGGCGGATATTGTTCATCGTTTCCGTGCCGGCATAACACCCGCGCAAAAGCTTATACACCGATTCAAGAATGAGGCGTGCATAAGCATGATACACTTCCAGCCGCTTATTCTTATAAATGTGTGCGTAGTTGAAACGCATGACCGCATCCATCATATTAATATGCGACTGCGACAGAACCAAGCCCGCTTCGGGAGAACTTTCGCGGCAAATATCCGTAATAAGAGGATACATAATGGACGTATTCGTCACCGACTGAATAGGCTCCCTGCTGTAACTGTTCAGTTCTTTTAACAAATCCTGTAAGGGCTTGCCGTCTTCTTTCAAAATGCCGAGGCGTACGGCATCTTCAATATCTCTGCCCAAGTATGCGATTTTATCGGCAATTTTTACGACACACCCCTCCCACGTATAAGGGGCATACTGGCTGGGTCGCTCAATGTCGTTTAAATCCATGGCCTCTTCACGGGGTCTTATCACCGTCGACCGAACTTCGCCGCAATGACTGATAATGCCGTCTCTGACCGCATAAGTAAGCATGAGATTTTGTGTCTTTCCCGTCGGATCCAGCAGGGTTTCAATGGAATCTACGACGTGCAGCCCCTGCTGTTCATGCCAAAAGCGCTGTCCCGCCTCGTCATGACTGATTTTCTGCAAGATCCGCTCGCCTAAATGCCCGAAGGGTGAATGACCCAAATCATGGCCCAGAGCAATGGCGCTGATAAGCTCCGTATTTAACCCCAAGTAAACGCCGATGGTATTACTCACGGAATTGACCTGATTGACATGGTCGATACGCGTCGATATATGATCGTTCTTCGTCGTAAAAAACACTTGAGTCTTATGTTTTAAACGACTGTAAGCCAGAGAATGGATAATGCGCGTATAGTCGCGACCGAATTCCGTACGAAAATCGCCGCTGCGACTGTACAGCTTGCCGGCACGGGCCGAAGCATATTGCCAGTGCGGGTGATTTTCATCCATGCGAACGGACGCAAAAGCTCCTTTCATAAGCTACCTCTTTTCCCGTAAAGCCTCTAAACTGCGAGAGGCTTCTTCCGTATCGATATATTGGGCTTCCTTGTCGAATACCTCAAGATGCAATCTTTTTTTAGCTTCCTTGCGAATTTTTTTATACAAGTCCTTAGGGAACTCGTCGTCATGATAGGTGATTCCTCGCGGGAAAACGGCTTCCCGCTCCAGGATATAGCCTTCCGGAACGTCACGAGACTGACGAGGATGATACAAATCGAACCAGAGGTAAAAGGCCTGTCTGCCGCTTCTGTTAATGACTTCAAAGCACGCCGCCCCGTCTTTTATTTCAGCAAGCTGAAAATAGACGGGTCCGCCTGTCGTCAGTGAGCGTAATCGGGATAAGTAGGCCCAAGCCCCGAAAAGACCGTTTACCGGTACGGGGGAAGTCTTATCGAAACCGAAACGGCCGACTGCTTCAGGCAAAACGTCCACGTCGGAACCTTGAGCTACGGTAGATTTTAAATGCCCGTCCAATAATTCATTCTGAGCCTTTGCATTGTTAAATAAGACTAAAGCCTCGTCATATATTTTGGTATCTACGGGCTGAAGACTCGTCGTACCGATGAACTTATTTATAAAAGACATGACCTACCTCCTTTTTATGTTTCATATTATACGTGTATCTGCAGATACTGTCGAGATAAGTCGCCTTATCGACTCAATCGCCTCTCTCTTGTATATTTACGAGTCTTGTTGTGACCTGTCGGGGTTTTATGATTTTACCTCATCTTTGATATTTAAAGATGTAAACTAAAGTTTTAAAGTTTTTTCTCTTATTTTTACATTTAAATTCTTAAGTTTACCTACTAATTTTCTTCTTCCATCTCTGTTTTTTAGTCTTATTTTCACTATATTTTTTACTAGTACTTCTAAATCATGAGTATTTATCATATTCACCCCACCTCCATAACTTTTTAGGCTATTGCATTATTTTTTTAAGAGAGTATCATAAAGACAAGAAAAGAAAGTTCAAATAAGAACATACTTTTATAGCATTTCAATCTTTACTTTATTACATTAATAAAAGGAGGCGGGCGATATGACTTCGATGAACGAAAATATGAAACTGATGGTTTCTGTTGCCGTACTTTTCAGCTTCGGCTTCATTTCGAACCTGTTCTAATTAAAACAGTAACACGTAAAAGAGACATTCCCGTGAAAGGAATGTCTCTTTTTATATGCTTCTTACGATAGCTCTGAATATCCTCCTCGCTCATAACCGTTAGCCGCTTATACTTTCTTCATGTATACCCTACAGTTACTGTTCTTTTACTCTCAATAGCTAGAAAGTATAACTTTTTTTCTTTTCCCCCTTGTATTTATGAGTAAAAAAATATACTATATAGATATGGAGATTGTGAAAACAGTAACGATATATTTTGTGAGTATATCGTGCATGCTTTCCGTCTTCACGGTTATACTGATTTTTACATTCACTATAAACGAGTTGAGAAAGGGTGGTATTCATGAAAGATGTAGTAATCGTAAGTGCTTGCCGTACGGCTATCGGTAAATACGGCGGTGCATTCAAAGACGTTCCGGCTGTAGACTTGGGCGCCGTAGTTATTGAAGAAGCAATCAAACGTGCCGGCATTGCTAAGGACGCAGTTGACGAAGTCGTAATGGGTAACGTATTACAATCCGGCCTCGGCCAGAACCCTGCTCGTCAGGCTATGATCAAAGCAGGCATGCCTGTTGAAACTCCGGCTATGACAATCAACAAAGTCTGCGGTTCCGGTCTGCGTTGCGTATCTTTGGCAGCACAGATTATTAAAGCCGGCGATGCCGACGTTATCGTTGCAGGCGGCATGGAAAACATGTCTCAGGCACCCTATCTCGTACAAAAAGCTCGTTGGGGCTATCGTATGGGCGACGGCAAGCTCGTTGATGAAATGATCAAAGACGGCTTGTGGGACGCATTCAACAACTACCACATGGGTATTACGGCTGAAAACGTTGCTGAAAAATTCGGCGTTACTCGCGAAGTTCAAGACGAGTTAGCTGCATCTTCTCAGGCTAAAGCTGTTGAAGCTATTAAATCCGGCGCATTCAAAGACCAAATCGTTCCTGTCGTTATTCACGGCAAAAAAGGCGACATCGTTGTCGACACGGATGAATTCCCGCGTGAAGGCGTTACGGCTGAAGGCCTGGGCAAATTAAAACCCGCTTTCAAACGCGACGGCGGCACGGTTACGGCCGGCAATGCTTCGGGTATTAACGACGGTGCGGCAGCATTCGTTGTTATGTCCGCTGACAAAGCTAAAGAATTGGGTATCAAACCGCTCGCTACGATTAAGAGCTATGCATCTGCAGGCGTTGATCCCGCTATCATGGGTACAGGCCCTGTTCCCTCGTCTCGTAAAGCTCTGGAAAAAGCAGGCCTCACAGGCGCAGACATGGACCTCGTGGAAGCAAACGAAGCATTTGCTGCACAAGCTGCATACTGCTGCAAGGAATTGGGCTTCGATATGTCGAAGGTCAACATCCACGGCGGTGCTATTGCCCTCGGTCATCCTATCGGAGCATCCGGTGCTCGTATCCTCGTTACCTTGCTCTACGGCCTCAAAGAAAAGAAGGCAAAATACGGCTTGGCAACACTGTGCATCGGCGGCGGCCAAGGCACGGCTTGCATCGTAGAAAACAACCAGTAATTTATACCGATAAACGGAGTCTCTCGTTTGAGAGACTCCGTTTTTTGCATGCATTGTGGTAGACTGCTATTATTTTTTCATTCTCAATATTTATGGTGTGTAACTTTAGCAAATTTTAGGTACTAGATATTTCACAATTTCACGAGCAGCATTTACCGACTTCTCACTATTGAAATTAATATTATTTTCATCATTTATACGATCGAATCCCTGCATTGTCGTATTTTCATGTCCATAAGTAGCAAACTCTAAGAATCCAGAAGTCGCCCCTGTAGATTTAACTTGTACTGCCAAGATATTTTTAATAGGGATAATTTTATACGTGCGATTTCCTAAGTTAAATAATCCGCCTTTGGTACGATCAATAACAACGCACTTTTCATACACAAATAAATTAGCACCCTTTCCATCCAAATAATATAAATATTTTCCCATAAAATCTTGAACCGGACTAATGACTTCTTTGCGTTCTGAACTAAACAATCCCATAATATAATCCTCCTAATCTAAAAATTAATAGTATTAAATACCTGCAGTACCGCCATGTAGTACGTATTGAAATCAGCCGTAAAGTATCCACCGTGGTGTAATGCTGCAACATAAGAATAGAGTGTCTGTGCGTTGGTCATGCCATCGTCTCGATAATAGGTCAAATAATTACCGAAATAGTTGGCAAAATCAATGAAATCCTTAAAGTGTCTCCAGCTGCCGTCGGAAACCATAACTCCGCCTAAGTTATGATGGGTCGCCTGTAACTCAGATGTAAATCCTTCTGTTTCTATATACCACCTTTAATTCATTACAATTATATCACAATATTATATGTTTATTATTTTTATCTTACAATTTTATACGGTTGATGGATTTATAAAATAATCTGAAATATATCTACCGGATGATATTGGGAATATTTTATTGGTTCTCATTCAAAGATTCTCCAAATTCTCACCAATACACTTTCTGCCCACCTTCTAAGCTCATTCAATAACTTAAAATGGCGATAAAGTCTGATTGCCACTGGCTTTATCGCTCCTAAAATCAATACGAAATATCCTATAAGCCCCGTTTTTGCATGCATTGTGACAAAAGAAAGGCACCGCAGAGGATCTTTTAGTCTCTCGGTGCCTTTATTTTCTATTTGTTTCCTTCCGCCTTTTCTTTTTCCGCCAGGCGGTTCGTCCACTTCCAGCGGTTGTGTAACCAGAACCAGTCACTCGGATATTTACGAATATGAGCTTCTAAAATATCGTTGAGTTTCTGTGTTACTTCGTAAATACGCTGTTTCTTTTCTTCTTTTGAAAGAGTTTCTCCTTCTGCAAAGACGTGAAGGGGAGCCTGTATTTCAATGTGATGATGATAAGGGCGGTCTTCGTGAATGAATGCGGGATAAATGCCGTAGTTCTTCATGGCCGCCATCTTGGCCGGTCCGTCGGCCGTCAACGTGTCTCTGTCGAAGAGTTTTACGTTAAGTCCCGTATAGCCCGGATCCTGGTCCATGAGAAGACCGATATATTTACCTTCCCCCAGAAAGCGAAGCATGTCTCGAATACCCGTTTTATAGGTTACGTGCTGCTTCATCATCGTCCGATATTCGTTAATAAATTCATCGGATCCGCTACTTTGCTGCTGAGCTACGGAAATGACCGGATAATCGCTCATGGCCAGCCAGGCACCGAGAAGTTCCCAGTTACCTGCATGAGATGCCATAATAACGGCACCTTCACCGCTTTCTTTCAATCGATCCAAATATTCTTTGCCCGTAACGGTAAATTTTTCAAAAAAACCTTTTTTTACCAAATTCGGATAGGTCAAGACTTCGATAATCATAGGCCCGAATCGCAGGCTACTCGCCTTGGCAATAGCCATGGCCTCTACCGGTGAATCGGTGAGTTTACAATCCAATATTTGCTTTTGTGCCAACACCTTGCGCCGCTTGGGCACAAAGGTCCAAAAAAAGACACCCATTCCTCGTCCTAAAGCCTGTTGCCAACTGACGGGCAGATGACAGATGAGGAAGCTGAGGATTTTCATGAATCGGTACATACAAACCTCTTACTTTTTTTCTTCCAGTTCGGCAATCCGTTTTTCCAAAGCTTTGACGGTCTTTGCCAAATCGGGGAGTTTTTTAATATATACCTGTGTACGGCTCCATTCAATGTGAGGACGTGCCGGGAAACCGGCATTTACCGTATTGCTGGCCACATTGCCTACAATGCCGGACTTACCGGCAAAGGTAACGTTATCCCCAATGGTAATATGTCCCGTACAACCGGTCTGGCCGGCAAAGATAACGTGATTTCCCACCTTTGTACTGCCGGCAATGCCTGTCTGCGCAATGACGAAGCAGTCTTCACCGATTTCCACATTGTGTCCCAAATGGACGAGGTTGTCTATTTTCGTACCTCGACCGACCTTAGTGCTGCCTAAGGTGCCGTTATCAATAGTCGTGCAGGCACCGATTTCCACGTCATCACCGATAGTAACATTGCCGATTTGGGGAATGCGCGTGTGCTTGCCGTCTTTGGTGGCAAAGCCGAAACCTTCACCGCCGATAACCGCATGGGCCCGAATAACCGCATTGTCACCCATAACCGTGTTTTCCATAATCACGGCACCGGGATAAATAGCCGCATTGGCACCGATAGTCACATTATCCCCGATAAACACATAGGGATAAACAACACTGCCTGCACCGATACGTACATTTTTACCGATAACCGCATAAGCCATAACGGCTGTATTTTCGCCGATTTTTGCACTCTCATCTACAACAGCCGTAGAATGAATGCCCTTTTGCACACTCTGCCTGGGATGAAAGAGTTCCAACAGTTTGGAAAAAGCCAGGCGAGGATTTTCCACAAGAACGAGGGTGTTATTTCCTGCCGGATATTCTTTCTCCGTAATAACCGCACCGGCATGAACCTGAGGCAAGTATTCCGTATACGGTTCGACGGCAAAAGAAATGTCGTCGCTCCCGGCTTCGGCCAGTCCCTTGACATCGGAAATCTCCCGATTTTCATCGCCTATGACCGTGCCGCCTAAAAATTGTGCCAACTCTTTTACCGTCTTTTTCACACTAACACACCTCTTTATTGTAATTTCGCAATTACTTCGTCCGTCACGTCGATACCGCCGTTAGGTACGGCTCTTTTATCGACAATAATGCCGACTTCCTTATTCTTGGCAATTTCCGCCAACTTCTGATCCAAATCGGATTTAAATTGGCGTTGCAGGCCGGCACTGTAAATATCCAACTCCTGCTTTTGTTTCTGCTGTTCCTTTTGGAAGTCTTCATCACTCATGGACAGTTTTTCTTCTGCCAACTTCTTATTAATTTCCTGAACCTTCTGTTCGTGTTTTTCTACATACTGCTTAGCCAAGGGTGCTTCTTTTTGCACTCTCTGTGTATCGACAACACCGACTTTGTCGGCACTGCCGCAACCTGCCAAAATCCCTGCCGTCAAAACGGTAAGAATCAGGGCCGTAAGTTTTTTCTTTGCACCTTTCATTCTTCGGGCCTCCCTGTTATGCCAGCTTGGCAATAATATCATCAGTCACGTCTTCTGCCGTACCGATACCTACATAATCGCTGAAAATCATGTCAATTCCCTGCTCTTGTGCCACTCGTGCGGCACAATCGCGAATATCATCCATAATTTTCGACTTTGCGTCATCCATTTCCTGCTTTTTCGCATCCAGCTTGGACTTCCATTCATCATTCCAAATCGCCGGATCCGGCGTATTTTGAAGTCCTGCCAATTGGGTCTTTAACAAGTTATCGTTCGCATCCTGACGACTTTGCAACTCTGCCCGTTGGGCCTCTACATAGTCTTGTAACTCTTTTTTCGCCTTTTCTTTATAAGGAGCCATTTCGGCTTCCGCTTCCGCAACAGCCCGTTCCGAATCGGTGCCGCCGTTTTTGCGAAGCAGGGCAATCAATTCATTTCTGGCCGTTTCTCTTTGTTCCTTTGTCATAGCCAGTGTATTCAGTTGAAGCTGTAGATTGACGGCCTTCAACCGATCCGCATCGTTTAGAGACGGAAGACGCTGCTCTTTTTCCTTTAGCAATGACTCGTACTTTTGCTGTAACGCACTGTTTAAGTCCGCCTCTTTCAATGCCGCCTTGGCCTTCAATTCTTCTTCGGCCGCGGCTGCACCCATGATGCTCATAGATTGAGCCTTTTGCAGAACTTGTCCGTCTTTTCCGGCTTGTTGCGTGTAATGCCATTGTTCGAACTGGTACTGTGCTACCATGGCATTATACTCCAGCTCCAACCGGTGATAGACGGCGTAATCGGGATGGCTCATCATAATATGCTCCGTATCGGCATAGGCATAGACAGATCCCTGTGTCGCCGGTTCATCAGTCGTCTTATGCCGCCAAGCATAGATACCGACCAAAAGGCACAGCACTAAAAGGACGATGACTCCGCCTGCCGCCACGTTGCGCTTATTTTTATCCATCGACGTTACTTGGAGGATAATTGTTTAGCTACCTGGTCCGTAATGTCCTGACCGCCGTAGAGGACTACGCTCTTATCGACAACAAGGCTCAAGCCCTTAGTCGAAGCGACGCTGCCTACGGCCGTTTCCAATTTGTCTTTCAAGCCCTTTTGAATAGCTTCCTGCTTATCGGACATTTCCCCTTGCATCTTTTGGAAGAGTTGAGCTTTTTCTTCGTCCGACATATTGGCGGACTGTTCTTCAAACTGCTTCTGCATATCCTGGGAAGCCGTTTGTAATTCTTTCTGTGCGTTTACAATTGCTTCATTATCCGGTGCAAATACCTTGCTCGTGTCGACAACACCGATATTACTGGACGGTGCGGCACTGACCGGGTTGCCCGTCTGCATAACAGCCATAGCCGCTACGGAGAGGACAAAAATTACGGCTACTGCAGCCGAGAAAATCTTTACATTCTTTTTCTTACCCATTTCTGCCATCATAGTCAAATTACTCCTTTACAAATAACCTATAACTCGGAGCCACTGGTCGTGTTCCGACACAATATATTCTAAGCCTACATATTCGTGTAGTCTATAGTTAATTCCCAATTCTTCATCACGATTCGATATATCCCAATCAAAGCGCAAGCTCCACCGACCTGCCAGCTTTTGCTTCAGCCACAGGTGGTGACTCTTGTCTTCAGTCTCAAACTGATAACCCAGGGATGTCTTGTCCGAAAAGCGATAGAAATAGCCGGGAATCAGATTCCATTTCAACGTAGACGGTTTGAATTCGACTTCACCGAAAAGCTCATGTCCTGAGCCGAACTTTCTGCCGATATGAACTTTTGCAACCGTATCTTCGTCCTTCTTACCGCGGCGCTTGTCGCCGTCACGACGCATATCGATGTACGCCGAAGCCTGAATATCGTAAAAATCGGTAAGGGATTTCAAGCGAATATCCAAATTCTCGCCTACTGTTAATTGCGGCTCTACTCGCAATTTGTACTTTTCTACAACCCATTGAGCGGAAACGGTGCGGCTCACATCTTCCTGTATGTCTTTTTCATGACGCCGAATAAACGCAACAGGCAGGCCTTGAAGGCCTGCGTAGCGCGTTTCCATATGCTTTCGTGTATCGTAAAAAACGACTCGAGGAATGTTTTCCGTCTCTACCTTTACGTTTACATTACGCACAACGGGAAGTTTCGGCAAAAAGTATACGTCTACCTTCGCCGTCTTTCCGGGCGTAATAATCACGTGGGGATAAAACTCGGGAATCTGCCGTTCCAATTCGCTTTCAAGCACGTCCTTTACGGCTCCGCCGGCCCAATCGAGAGCATCTTCCGGAAGTCCGACGAGAACATTTTCCACCAAATTTTGAGCTCCCTGCACATCCTCTTTAGCCATGTTTTCAGCCAAAGGCGACAAGGCTCCGAAGTCGAGATTCAATGAAACGGCTTCTATCGTATTTCCCCAAGGTCGTACGACAACGTCCACCTCTGTCCGTTCACCGGGGCGAAGGGTCAGGTTTTCTACCGTATAACCGATGAGGACGCGGTCCATAATGTCATTCATCATACGGTTGTATGTATCCGCATTCCGGCTGACTTCACCGTCATCTCTGTCCAGTAAAACCCTGCGGCCTACTGTCTCAATGCTGGCGGAAATCCGCTTAGCCGCCAAAGGCGGTACAGGTGCACCGGAAGACGCAAGACGTACGTCTACATCGTGAATCGAGGCAGCCGCCGCACCGGACCAACATAGGGCCGATACGACGACTCCTGCGAGTATTTTTTTTCTCATCTGTCTCCCCCGCGGGTTGACTAGAATTTACCGCCGAAGCTGAAGTGGAACTTGCCGCCGTCCTTACCTACACCGTAGTCAAGACGGATAGGTCCGATAGGAGTCGTTACGCGCAAGCCCGCACCGACGGAATAATGAAGGCCTCTGCTTTCCTGGTACCAGGGAATCTTACCGGTGCCGCCCCAAGCAGCACCCATATCGGTAAAGAGCACGCCCTGTACCTTCTTGGCAATGGGGAACCGATATTCAACCGTAGCCGCATACATCTTGTTGCCGCGGAATTCATCATCTTCATAACCGCGAAGCGTATCGGCACCGCCCAAGGTAAAGAGGTCATTGTACGGCATGTCGCCTGTAGCGATACCACCCATGAGTCGAACGGCAATGACGTGTTTTACACCGACTTTATAATACAGTCTGTTTTCGATAATAAACTTGTAGTAATCGAAGTCACCGCCCAAACCGTGACCGGCCCAAGTGCCTGTAAAGGACAAGCGTTTGCCGTGCATGGGATCGTAAATATTGTCACGGTTATCGAAAACATGGGACCACGTTACGCTGTTCGTCGTACCGAAGTTGTTGTCAATATAGTTACGGAATACGGGCAAGGAAGCAGGATTATGTCTCCAGGAATCGTAGTTGTTGGGACCGCCTTCATGGCTTAAATACTTGGTCTTCTTCGTTTCCAATGTTACATAATCGCTTACATATTCACTGCGAACACGACCGTACGTCACATTGCCGCCCGTCGTTTTCTTGCGATATTCCGATACGGTGTTGCCCTTACCGTCATAATCGTCATATTCCGCTTCTCTGTCGTAAATACTCATGCCGATAGAATCGCCGTGGCTATTAAGCCAAGGATGTGTATACGAGAAGGTATAGTTTTTATTGGAATGAGTTTTACCGCCGAATTCCCAGTTCAGAGCCACCTTGTCGCCCGTACCGCGGAGGTTCGTTTCGCTTAAGCCCAAAATTCCGACCAAGCCGTCGGACTGAGAATAGCCGGCACCGACCGTAACGGAACCGGTCTTTTGTTCGGCCACGTCAATTTCCATAATAACGTCGTTAGCATTCTTTTCACCCTGGAAGAGACGGACATTGACGTCTTCGAAGTAGCCCGTATTGTAAATTCGTTCAATACTGCGGCTGGCCAGATTTCGATTAAATACATCACCCTGTTTAAAACGAAGTTCACGGCGAATAACGCGATCTTTCGTCTTCTTGTTGCCCTTAATGTCGATGCGTTCCACATGACCTTCAGTAATGCCGATATGTAAGATACCGTTTTCATCCATATTGACAGCCGTAACGTGGCTGAGGATATACCCCTGATTTGCATAGTAGCGGTTCAGTTCGAAAATATCCTTGCTCACAATCGTCGAATTAAGAACCGTACCCGGTTGGATATGGAGCATCTTTTCGAGGTCTTCAGACTTAATGGAATCGTTGCCCGTAAATTCAACGCCCTTTAAAACGGGATTCATTTCCACTTCGTAATTAAGAGCTACCCCTTCAGGTACAGGAGTGAATACGGGTTTTACGGAAGTAAAGAGTCCCGACGATCCCAATACGTTCAAATCGTGGCGTACGTAGTTTGCTTCTATAGCATCACCGGAGCGCATGGCAAGACGGGGCAGGAACTTTTGAGCCAATGCCGGTTCAGGCAAGGGACCTATGGTAACAGTCGTAACAACTTTGCCGGCAACAGCCTGAGCCTGGTCATCCGTCAAGGCATGAGAATACGGCAAAGCCGCTTCTTCATCTTGCGAAACAGCGGCAATGGGATAACCCGGAATCGAGGTATCCACCTGCACATCGCCGAGACCGCCTACATAGGGAATCCCGCCGCTTTCCACCGTATCGGCAGGCACGGGAGCCGCCTGTCGTTCCGGTTCTGCCGGTGCTGTAGCCGCCCGTTCCGTCGCTTGCGGTTCTTCAGCCGGTTCATAACCTGTAGTACCGCTTGCAGTCGTTGTCGTCGATACCGTCGCAGTTGTAGAAGTTGCTTCGGTCGCCGTCGGTTCGGCTTGAGTCGAATGCAAGGTAACCGGTTGTTCACCACGTTGAATAGCGGCCAGTTCCTCTGCCGATTCGTAACCGGTCAAGCCCGTAGTACCCGATGTCGTTACGCCCGTAGTGCCTACTGTCGTATCGGCTGCCCATACAGGGCAGGTCATAATGGCACTCACTGCCATAATAGCCAAAAGTTTCTTGTTCTGCGTCTTCATGCAAAATCCTCCGTTATTTTTGTATTGATTCAGTACTTCGCAGACTGTGTCGTGCTGCTTGTACGGTCTCTTGAACCTGTGCCGAAGTCATGACCTGACTTGCGGCCGGGGCACTTACCTGTTCCGGCTGAGTCGTATGTACACTTACTTGTGTATCTCCTTCAGTGTATGTCTGTACGGCTTCGACGGTCTGTGCCGGCACCTGTACTGCCGCTTCTTGCCGAGGCGGTGCTTCGTAGCGGAGCGGTTCGGCTTTCACCCACTCCGTACCTACTTCCGAGGGCGGTGCCGTATAGGTAGCCCGAATCTCCCCGTGTCGTGCGGCTTGCCCCAAAGCCAGCCAAAGCAAAGCGATAGCAATGGCCGTCGCCACGGCTCCGTAACGCATGAGATTCTTCCCTGCGCCGTGGTTTTTACGCAAATTTTTCATTTCCGCTTCAGCCAAAAGAAGGCTCAATTCCCCTTGTACATCCGAACTGCTGCGAAATGATTCTTCCGCCTTATCTAACCAGACCTTGGCCGAACGAACCCGCTCCGCCTTGTCCCGGTCGGCTTGCTTCATACGACATCCCCCCTTTCGGATGCATATAGAATCCGTCTAAAAGGATCAAAGTATTACTCCGATTATACCGTAAAACAGAGGAAATATCACTATTTTTCTGTGTATTCCTTTGTTTTTCACCCTTATTTGTCTGAAATTATTTATTTTTCTTCATCCATCGGCCGAACATGCCTCGAATACGCCGCACGCCTCTCTTTTGCAAACGATACACATAAGGAAGGCTCACGTCCAAATCGGCAGCCACCGTCTTGGGTTGTCTGTCCTTCAAGTAAATGGCTTCCATAATGAACTGTTCCTTCTCGGGAAGACGGGCCATAAAGGTGCCCACCTGTTCTAAAAGCAACTGTCTATTCGTACAATCGCCCAAATCCTCACTGTTATCAGACAGCATATCACCCAAGGTCAATCCGTTTTCATCCGGTTCATCCATAGACACATTGGCTGACTTGCCTTCTTTTTTCAACCAATCGACAATTTCCCCGCGAATACGGTGAACGGCATAGACGGAAAAGGCTACGCCCAACTTATAGTCATACCGTTCAACGGCTTCAATGAGTCCCAGATTCCCTTCTTGCAAAACATCGGCCATGTGTTCTTCGCCTACGTGCCAACGCAGAGCTTCCCGAAAGACTAAGGGCTGATATTGCTCGATAAGGCGGCTTCTACTGTCCATGCAGCCTTCATCCTTATACGCCATCCAAAGCCTTTTTTCTTCGTCAGGCTTCAATAATGTAATTTTTTGCAATTCTTCCAAATACGAACGGAGCAATATAACTCCTCCTTATATGAGCGGCATTCTCTAAAAACTGTATCTCCAGCTGCCGCCTACATATGCATTCTTAGGAGAACGCCATGCATCTACACTGAATCTGCTTCCCAAATTATACTGCATGCCGACACGATTGTCATTGTGATTAAGACCGAAGGCGGCAGTTAACATGAAATTGTTAAATAAATATTTACCCATTTCAATATTATAGTAGTTTTTATCATCTCCCGAATCGTGAGCCGAAAGGTCGAGATTTCCCGTCGTAACGGTCAACATATCAAGAGACAAGGCGTCTTCCAATTTCTGCGTAACACCCAGACTGTTTAGGGTAAAGCGAATACCGCTACCGAGAAGGGAGTTCATATCATCACTATTTAAAGAGCTGTCATGCTTATCCGCATTGCGCAACGTAACGAGAGAAATAATTTGTGTCCGTGATAAGGGCGGATCCGATTGGAAGTTCATCTCCATATCATCCGCCGGGCCCGTGAGGTTTAAGAAAATCGCGTATTGACCGACGCGCGTATTAGCCGACAGGTTTATGTAAGGAATAAAGGAGGTACCCTTAAATTCCGCCCGACCTTGAATGATTTGGAAACGTGTATCCAAATAACGTACGCTGCCGCGTGTTACGTCGAAGTGGCCCGTAGCATAAGGAGACTTCACGGTGCCCTTAAAGGTTGCATCACCGGTTACCCACACATCGTACAGTCCCGAATTATAGAAACGAACCTTGTCACCGGCCTTGACGGTTATATCGAGGGCCGCATTCTTATCCGAATCGGACATAACCAGTGCCAAAGGAATATCGATAGTCGCATCGTGTACATCTATATTCCCGCTTATGAGAGGCAAATCCCCGTCTTTTGACACAGTCAATTCTCCATCGACAGGTCCTTTGTAGTAGTCACAATCAAGAGCCAACCCGTGGGCCCCTACAGTAAGACTGTAATCGGTAAGCGTCGTACCTTCCCATACCGCCTTACCCTTAATATCATAATAACCTTTGTCTCCCTTTCCCTTCTTATCCATCGTGCCGTGACTTTCCAAGGTAGCCGAATTGCCGTTAAAGATGAGGTCGCCGTTTACACTGTCCAACGGATTGGATATGCCCTTCAATTTAGCATATCCGTTTCGTACCGTCACGGCTCCGTTAAGTTGAGGATTCTGTACCGTACCGCCTACGACAATACGCCCCGTCATAGCACCCTTGGCTTCTTCCACCCAAGGCGTCAGGAAGGCCAAACCGTCAAGGCCTGCATTATCAAGACGCAATTCTACTTGAATGGGTCCGTCCGAAACATCATCTCTCAAGGCAGCCAGAGGAATGGTCCCTGAGGCCGTCGCCTTATAAGGCGAACGGGTCAAGGACGCCTGATTCAGTGAAATAACGCCGTTTTTGACGTTAAAGAGGGCAAATGCATCCGTAAAGGGGACACCGTTCAAGGTACCGCCCATAAGCTGAACGGATCCTTCGGCCACGGGATTACCACTCGTACCGCTCATATTTAAAGCAAAGTCGATTCGTGAGTCGACGGGTACGGAATTCGAGCCTGTTACATCTTGCAAAATGGCCGTCGAAAAATTCTTAGCCGCAATTTGAATATTAACCGGACCGTGTACGGCATAGCTTCCCTGGGCCGCCAAAAGACCGCCGTCTACGTGAAGAGACAGCTTGTTGACCTGTAAAACCCCTGCTTCAAAGGTTACATCAATATCCGACGGATCAATGTCGTGTCCGTCCATTACGCCTTGCGTAATCTGTCCTTGAATATGCGCATTGGGATTATCAGTCGTACCGTCAACGGAAATATTCCCGTCCAGACGTCCCGTGATTTTGGTAAGCGGAGCCTTGGTTATCTTAATGATATTTTCCAGACTGCCGCCGTCTACGGACGCACGGGCAATAATACGACCGTTTTTGCCGTTATGCATCAATTCGGCTTCATACTTACCGTCGCCTTGGGTAAATCCGAAACGATGAAGTCGTAAAATACCGTCACCGTACGTGAAGTTCCCTGAAATATTATCCAACGGCAAGTCGTTGACAACCAAAGATGCGCCTTTTACGGAACCGCCTACAGACGGATTATCCAAGGTACCGCCTACATGGGCCTGTAAGTTGAGGGCTCCCTTCAAAGATACGTCTTTACGATGAATAAGCCGATCCGTTTCCAAATTCGACCCGTCCACATCGAGGTTTAACCGATCTCCTACAGTGCCGGAGAAGTGTACCGTCGCATCATAAGCGGATACACGTCCATTCGTCAATTCCCACACACCGTTGTCCATGCGGTAATCAGCCTGTACGTAGTCATAAAGATAGCCTTTGACCGAACCGTAAGAAAGAATGACCTTACCTTCAACGGACGGATTATCCGTCGTACCGCTTATATGGACCGTATTGTTAACCCAACCTGTAAATCCGGTCAGGTCTTTACCCGTAGCCTTCAACACTTGTTCCAGACGTGCATGTTGCGTATCAATCCGCAAGTCCAAAATGCCGCTATCGAGATTTATGCTGCCCGATGCGCGATGTGAACCGTCTTTATAACGGTACGCCAAATCATCAATAACAATCTGTCGTCCCGTACCGTGCAAGTTGCCGTAAATATTGTCGAAACTCATGCCGTTGACGGCTCCGTCTGCAGCGTTTAAATCCATACTCCAGATCGGCTTCGTACCGCTTACGTGGACAACAGCCGATACAGTCCCGCGCAAGTCCGCTCCTGCCAAGCCGGAGAACATATCCAGGGGAGCTCCCGTAATGATAAGGTTCCCGTCCGTTTGTCCGTCCGAAAGGCTGTAAGCGAAATCGCCACGAATCGTACCGCCGCCTACGAAACCGTGAATCCCCGTAAGTTGCAAGATCCCGTTACCGTAATGAACATCGGTCGAAAGGCCGTCCAAGGCTATGCCGTCGTAAGAAAGACCGTTCCCCTGCGCCTTGCCCTGAACAACCACATTATTCAAATCATTCGTATTACCGCCGACAATGAAATCACCGCTTATAATAGCTCCCAAACCGACCGGAACGCCTGGCATATCACCTACGGAGACGGAGTCGGCGTGTAGCGTAGCTCCTATATCGCCGGATTCGCTATTCCAACGACCGTCAGCCTGCAAAGTGCCGCCGTATAAATTCGCCTCTAGGGATTGAAGAGTAGCCACATGATGAATGTAAGACACATTAGCCTTAGCCGAATCGACAGTAAAGCCGCTGTACGTTACATTATTCAGAATCACCTTTCCTTCAAGACCCAAGTCGGAGGGAGTCCCCCAAAGGCGACCGTGATAGCCGGCCGTCCCGCTTACATCCACATCTCGCCCTACAGTCAGAGCTCCCATATCTACCCGATCCGCATCGACTTTCAGGTCAAAAACGGGCACGTTACCGTTAATCTTAACAAGACCGGAAATCGCGACGGCCTGATCGTTTACCTTAGCGTACACATCATTTAAGTGCAAATCCGTATCGAATAAGCGGATTTGACCGGTTACATCGGAAACACGATAGTCACCGTATACAAATCCCAGATGATTCAAGTCGGCCTGACCTTCGGCAAACAGGCCGTCGTGAGATTCCCTTATATGAAGAAAATATTCACCGACACCGCCTTCTGTCAGACTCACACCCGTATCGCCAGGCACGTAAGAAGCGGCAAAGTTTGCCGAAAGACCGCTACCCTTCACTCTGATATCATAATCACGCGCCGACATGTAGTGTACCGAAAGGGACACATCCTGCCCGTCAACGGAGGCCGTTGCATCTCCGCGTACAGAAGGATAATCCGCTAAGGATACGGAACCGTTCACCTTTTCAACGACGGCCGTTTTCCCCTGTGCCGGAGCAACACGAAAAGTCCCGTCATGTATGAGAATATTCGAGCGCAGAGCCATCGGTTGATCGGGCGACTGCTTTTTGAATAATTTCGTTACATTCCAGGACTTATCCGTCGGATTTTGCCATACATGAAGAACGGGAGTCTTTACATCCACCGAATCGACAGCCCCTGCCGTATCGCCTGACGAAAGAGATGACACGACCGCCTTGAAAGGATTGATCGTAACGTCAACTTCCTCAGTGTCCAGCACGCGTCTTCCCTGCGCATCCGCAACGGCTACGTCTGTAAAGACGACTTTCCCCGTAAGGGATATATGCATATCACTAAATGTCAGGGTGCCGTTTATTTTTTCATCGGCCAAGGACGTAATCATCTGCGGTAATCGGGGCCATAGAGCCGTGCGCATCCAAATAAAGGCGGCGCCGAAAACCACCAAAAAGATGATAACGACACTTGTAAACAAGCGGTGTCTCTTCATGAATGGTAACTCCCGTATTTCATCTATAGACAAAGAGAGAATTGTAGCAAACAATTCTCTCTCTTATGTATTTATAACTTATACATTCGTCGGAATAACCGCACCCGTACGAACGTCCATGCCCATCGCTTTTTCAAGAGTTGCAATGCCTACATTGTAATCATAGAGAGCCTGAATGTTGTTCGTGCGAGCCTTATCCAAGTTAAGCTGAGCATCGAGAACATCCAGGTTAATCCCCACACCGGCCTGATAACGAACCGTAGCGATTTTGAAGCTTTCCGTAGCCTGGTTGACTACGGTCTGGGTAGCCTGTACACGCTGCGCTGCACTGCGAATAGCAAGATATGCCTGTTTTACTTCGAGTTGTACGGCTTCGCGAATCTTCTGTTCATTTTCACGAGCCTTCGTAAAGGCTTCCTTAGCTTCTTTTGTCTTAGCCCTGGTGGCACCGCCGTCCCAAATGGGCAGGGATACGGTACCCTGGAGCTGCCAGCCTTTATTCTTAGTGCCCGGGAAGTCCGTGTCGAACCAGTTACGGCCTGCACCGACAGCTACGGTCGGGCGATACCCCGACTGAGCTACACCGATATTTTCATCCGCTTTTTCTACAGCTAAAGCCGCCTGTAATACTTCGGGACGATATTTCATAGCGTAGTCGAGAGCGTCTTCCAGAGACATATTGTATTCGTTAAACGGCAAACTGTGGTCCGCCAACTCCAACCGTGTATTAATAGGAAGTCCCAAAATATTATCTAAAGACGCTTCCGCATTGGCCACATTATTGGCTGCCGTTACGGCATCAGTTTTCGAGTTGGCCAAGGATACATCCGATGTCAGTACATCAAGTTTGGCAACGGTGCCGACGTTGTACTGTGCCGTTACATTACGAACGTGTCCTTCCAAATTCGTCACGGATGTATCATATACGTCTTTCAACTGTTTATACGCCAAGAGAGCGTAATATCCCTTAATGGCATCGAGTTTCGTCTGCTGTTCAACGCGCAGCACTTCTTCTTGTGCCGTCGTCTTACCCAACTTGGCAATTTCCGTCATGCCTTCTACCTTACCGCCCGTATACAAAGGAATGGACACACTGAGCCCGTTTGTAAAACGGTTACCGATTGTCGAGACCCCGGCAACACCCGTTTGCGACGAGCTGCGAGTAGCGGCAAAACTATAATTTACATTCGGCATCTTGCCGGCCCGTGCTTCGTTAATGGCATATTCAGCCGACTTCAAGTCATAGTGAGCCATTTTAATGTCCCGATTGTAATCCAAGGCCATGCCTACTGTACGGGGCAATGTAAGCTGTACCGCTTCATTGCGAGGCACGCGACCGACGACGATAACCGGATCGGCCTCTTTCTTTTGAGCCGCTTTTTCAGCTCGTTTTGCCATATCCGCATGAATTTGTTGCGACAATTTTTCACGTAACTCAGGCGGTACATCAGATTTACGGCTGTCTGAAAGCTCTGCCGAAGCCACATGTTTAACGACGTCCGTCGCATCTAAATGTTCCGTCGTGTCGGCTGCGCCCGCAGCGGCACTGATAGATGTAAGCATGATTGCTACTAAAATCTGCTTGGAAATTTTTTTATTCATTGCGAAACCTCCGTAACCGTATTCGGTCGTATTAGAAGACATAGTTAATCCCGTAATAATTACCGCCGTCGGATCTCGACATGGGACGAGTAAATTGCCCCATGAGGAAAATGTGCGGATGAATCTGATATTGGGCCGTCAAACGATAACGCCAGTCGTTGGGGTCATACCCTTCAAGAGAAAAGCGAAACTTGCTGTGTGTAAAGAAATCGGCCCCTATACCGAACTTACCGTGTATCAACCCGGCCCTTGCGGCATAGTCTTTATAAGCTCTGCCGTATTGCAAATTAAGCTGCGTACCGTCTCCCACGTCTTCCGCACCGACAAGTGCGAAAGAGTCGCGACGGTATAACTTAAAATTTGCGCGACCGCTGACCTCATTTCTCGTATCATTATACAACATGCCGGCTTCGCCTTCCATATTCATACCGCCACCTCCGAGCAGGCCGTTTACCTTTTCGGAAATCTGTGCCGTATTATGCAAGGTTTTCCGAATGTCCGCACTGCTCTGCGGGTCCGTGGCGATATTTTCCATCTCCCCCGCAATGACCGTAAACCGGTCCGTAATAACCTTGATATTTTCCAGGGAACTGCGCATATCGGCACTCATCTTTCCGTCACCGTCCATGCGTTGTACCGATTCATTCAATTGTCCCGTAATAGCCGCCATATTGGCCGTCATCTGCTGTACATTACCGGCATTGGCCGCCAACATATCGTTTACATTGCCCGTAATTCCGGCAATATTTTGAATGGAGCCGCGCATAGCCCCCTGAGTCTTTTCGTCACCGATAACGGAGTTGACGTTTTTCATCATGTCGTTTACGTTGTTCAGCAACTTATTGGCATTATCCATAACATCGTCGACCGACTTGACCTTGTCACCTTGTAAGGTACCGCCGTCTGTCACTAAATGTTGCGTATCCTGTCCGGGTGTAATAGATACCAGTTTCTCACCCATAAGACCGTCCGTCGTAATAACGGCCTTCGAGTCCTTCGGAATTTCCGTGCCTTTTTTCAGCTTCAAGGTCACTTGCACCCCGTCTTTACCGGCTGTTACGGATTCCACCTTGCCGACGTTGACGCCTACGTAGCGCACGGTATTACCGGCCTGTAACCCGTTGGCATCACTGAAAGCTACGTGTACCGTAAGTCCCGACGAACGAAACAAATCTGCATGGGACAAGCCGACGACTACAAAGAATAATAAGAGTACGCCGACAACGGTCATAATCCCGACCTTGACTTCCGCCGTCATATTCTTCATTATCTCTCGCCCCCTTCTCGTCCATCTTTTCCGCCTGTAATGAAATAGCGGACTTTTTCATTCGTCGTATTTTTAAATTCTTCCGTGGTTCCTATCATTTCAAATCTTCCGTTTTCCAAATATACCATTCGGTCAGCTACTGAAAAGGCCGACTCCATATCGTGTGTAACGACGACCGATAAAGGATGCATACTTTCCTGCATGGCCTTAATCAGCCGACTGATATCGTTACTGCGCACCGGATCGAGACCCGCTGTCGGTTCATCGTATAAAATAATCTTCGGATTTAAGGCTACGGCCCGTGCCAGACTGACACGTTTTTTCATGCCCCCCGACAAGTCGTTGGGCATCATCTCTTCAATGCCGTCCAGACCGACGGCATGAAGCTTTTCGGCAACTATCTTATGAATCTCTTCTTCTTTCGTCTTTGTATGCTGCCTCAAACCGAAGGCCACGTTTTCACCGACTGTCATAGAGTCGAAGAGAGCTGAATACTGAAAGACCATACCCATATGGCGTCGAACTTCATCCATCTTTTCTTCCGAATAGTCCGTAATATCTTCGCCGTCAATGTATACCCTGCCGCTCGTCGGCTTTTGCAACCCCATAATAAGTCGTAGAGTCGTACTTTTGCCGGAGCCGCTGGCACCGATAACGGCCAGAGTTTCGCCGTCGTGAATATCCAAATTGACATGGTTCAAAATAATTCTGTCGTCATAAGCGACGGTTATATCTTCTAAACGTATCATAGGTCGCTCCTAGTATAAAATGACGGACAAAATATAATTCGTTATAAAAATAAAGATAATAGACGTAACGACGGATTTCGTCGTCGCCTGTCCTACCCCTTCGGCCCCACTCTTGGCGTGCATCCCTTCAAAACAAGCTACAAGGGCGATAATACCGCCGAAGACACCGGCCTTGATAAGACCGAAAAGGACATCACTGATTTCCGTAAAGAACTCGATGGAATGCATGTACGTGTAATCCGTAAGTCCCGCACTGAAAACGGCTACACAATAGCCGCCGCCCGTACCGATGAGATACCCGAAAAAGGTCAATAACGGCACCATAACCACACAAGCAACAAAGCGCGGCACGACCAGATAGGCCACCGGGTCCGTAGCCATACAGCGCAGGGCGTCAATTTGCTCCGTTACCTTCATCGTCCCGATTTCAGCCGTCATAGCCGCACCGACGCGGCCGGCTACGACAACACCAGTCAGAATGGGTCCCAATTCACGCCCCATGGCGACAGACATAATGCCGCCCAACGTCGACTGCGCTCCGTATCTCATGAGAATATCCACGATTTGCAAGGTCATAACCATGCCGGCAAAGAGCATAGTCAAAGCGACAATGGGAAACGAATCGACACCGAGGTGTGCCATTTGATTTATGGTCAAATCCCGACGAATGCGCGGCATTTGCTTTATAGTTTGTCCGAAGAGAACGGAAATAACTCCGACTTCCTCGAAAATGTGCAGAGTAAAGCGTCCGATACGCTCCAATAGGTGTTGCAAAACTGCCTCCTTCAGACACTCTGTAACCATATATGGAAAACTATCGATAATTCTCCAGTTTTCATAAGGTTAATCATATCATGAACAAGAGTATTTTTCAAATGTTTTTCGCATTGAATCGCCGTTTTGAGCAGTTTTTTACGAAAAAAGGAACGGATAATATCCGCTCCTTTTTCGCTCTCATGAAAACTTATTCATCCTTTTCGTCCGTAGTCGGGTCGGCATCCTTGTCGCCATGATTCTTTTGAGCGTCCGAGGCTGTCTTATCTTTATGGGACGACGCATTTTTATCGCCGTTTTTACGGGCTTTCACATCATCCTTCTTCCCCGTTACGTCACTGTCTTCACCGTCCATCGATTCAACGAGACTGACTTGGCCGCTATGAGACTTTTTGCGCTTAGCCATCTCAGCATCCCGTTTGGCCGGTGTCATAACCTTAATGGTAATCTGCCCGTCGCCGTGAATAATATACGGCGTATCGACAACCGATTTGGCTTCGTCGTCATCGTCATGTTCGCTGAGAAGTTTCTTTTTCGGCTTCACCAGGGATTTGTCCGCTTCGACAGGTTCCTTCCCTTGAATCTTCAACTTCGCCGTTGTCGACTTTTCATCGTTGACCATGCTTACATTCTGTTCAAGGATTTCGATGACGATTTGGTTGTTTGAATCTTCTTCTTCGATTTTCTTTTTCAAGTCGGCGAAGTCCTTGTATGTTCTCAGGCGTTCAAGGATTTCATCCGTCAAATTATACTGCTGTTTCTGAATGAGGTACGGCAAAGGTACGACACCGCCGCCGCGTACTTCCAGAACCATGTCGCCCAGAGGCTGATCTTCCGGTACGACGAAAGACATATCCTTAATTTCATCTTCGCCTCGATAGGGGTGAATCTTCACTTTAAAGTAAATCGTATCGCCGGGGCTGACGACAACGGGAGCCGCCGTAGCATCGACAATCCGAGCCGACTGTTTAGCCTGCGTAAGAGATATATCCGATTCTATGGATAAAATAGGATATTTAATAAATTCGTTGTGCTTCAAAATATCGAGGACATTATACAATTCGTCAATGGATTTTTCGTTAATATTATCTTCCGAATAATACATATTGTGACGAGTAATGCTCTTATCGTCACCGTCAGCCGAACGAATAGTGTAAGCAATGGTCGCTGTACCGCCGCCCTTGCGGTCTATAGTCTGGTTTACCGTGTTATAGACCGTCGTCGACGCCAGAACGGGAGTCAACTCGTTGTCTTCAATAATTTTTACGTGCTTCGTTTTAGCTGCCAGCGTATCCCTGTCGGATACATGAATAGTCACGGGAATACCCGGTGCGACGGCACCGTATTCACCGGCAATACCCGAGCCGCGGTCCTGATCGATTTTACCGACTTCCGCACCTACAGAGCCGAGTTTAAATGAGCTGTCATAGTTGTTTACAATCGTAAAAATATAAGCGTTGTGCATAAAATAATCAATACTGCCGCGTTTTAAGAAGGGATGCCCGAAGGCGACGATATGCTTGTCGTCCACATACGTAACGGTACCGATAGCACCTAAGCGCATGTCGCCGTCTACGAAGGCAGCGGCAACGGAGCTGCCCGCTTCCAAAGGATAGGCCACGTTATCATCCCCTGCCGAGGCCGTGTCGACAGGTTGGAAGTTGTAGGACTTCAACTTGTCCTTCATCCACTGCATGGAAAGAGAATCGAATCCCGAAGCCATTAAGGGCGTAGCAATAGGTACCAATTGCGTTTCTCTGGCGTTAAATTCAGGGATCTCTTCCTTTGTCGGATCGTTCCAGAGCTTTACCATGTCTTCAATGGGCGTAATCATACCCATCCGGGATTTGGTAAAGGACCACCCGTAAGCGACGGCACCGACAAGTTTTCCGTTAATATATACGGGACTTCCCGACATGCCCTGTGCAATACCGCCCGATTCTTCTATGAGGGGTCCCGAGAACTTGGCCAAAATCAAGTCCCCCGACGGGCCTGCATTTTTCATAATTCCCAGGACTTCTACCGGGAAGGTTTCTATCTTTCTGCCGTGAGCTACCGTCTTGGCATACCCTGTCATGCCCGGTTGAACATCCTTAACGGACATAAAGGTTTCGGCCTGAACCGAAAAAGCGGTAAGACAACAGAAAGCCGCCGTCATTGCTGCTGCAACACGGCGGAATCTCCGTAGTATATTCATCTCTTATTCCGCTTCCACCACAACTACCGTTTCGCCGGCATTGACTGTACTGCCCGCTCCGACGGCAACGGATTTAACTACACCGGCCGACTGAGCTCGAGCTGCAGCCATAGGACCTGTCAAGGTATTGACCGTAAGCAGTACATCGCCTTCACGAACAACCGTACCTACAGCCGATACTGTCGTTACCGTACCGCTCAACACGGAAGTATATGCTACTTCTGCAGCGCTGACGGGCATAACGGCCATAGCGGCCAAGCCCAGTGCTACTATCATCTTTTTTAACTTTTTCATATTATCCACCTCTATGATTCGTAATAACTGTCTTTTAATCTGTCCATTTCCGCCAAAGCCTTGCCGGCTCCGTTTGCTACGGAAAGAAGGGGCGTGTCGCATAAGTAAGCGGCCATCCCCGTGGCTCTTGCAATGAGACGATCGAAACCGTCCAAAAGAGCCCCGCCGCCGGTGAGGACAATGCCGTGGTCGGCAATGTCGGCCGCCAATTCGGGCGGCGTCTTTTCCAATATAGATACGACGGCATGGACAATACTGTCCAAAGGCTCTTCCAGAGCCGTTCTTATTTCCTGCGAGTCCACATCGGCCTCTACAGGAAGTCCTGTTTCCGTACTGCGACCGCGCACATCGGCCATAAAGTTGCGACCGTCCGCAATGGCCGTGCCGATGAGCATTTTTAACTCTTCGGCCGTACGATACCCGACGGTTACGGATTTATTTTTTTCCAAATAGCGAATAATCGCTTCATCGAAGGTATGACTGCCGATACGCAAGGATTCGCTGATAACGACGCCGCTGAGGCTTAAAATAGCCACATTGGTCGTACCGCCGCCCAGGTCGACAACCATGGACCCGTTCGAATCGGCAATATCAAGACCTGCCCCGATGGCTGCCGCCAAGGGTTCTTCCATGACGACAATCTTACGGGCTCCGGCCTGCAATACCGCTTCCATGACGGCCCGTCGTTCTACGTTCGTCACACCCGAAGGAACGGATACGATGACGCGCGGCTTACTGAGCATGTAATTACCCGTCACCTTGCGCAGATAATGGCGCAAAAGATACTCCGTCGCATCGTAATCGGCAATGACGCCGTAGCTCACAGGATGATAGGTCCTCACATTGCGAGGTGACCGCCCCAACATAGCCTTGGCTTCCTTACCGACGGCGACAACGCGGTTAAGTCGCTCGTCAACGGCAATAACAGCCGGTTCATTAATAACGACACCGCGGTTTTTAACATATACGACAATATTGGATGTCCCCAAATCGACGGCAATGTCCGTACCGAACCAACGGGACGGTGACAAATACCGCAACGGAGACGGAATTTTTCGATTATTCTTCGTCTTCAACTCGGACTCGGACAATGTCTGCACCCAACCTTTGTAACTTGGCTACCAGATCATCATAGCCTCTGTCTATATGATGTAACGAGCCGATTTCCGTACGACCTTCAGCCACGAGGCCGGCCAGGACAAGTGCCGCGCCGGCACGCAGGTCCGTCGCATTGACGCGACCGCCTGCCAAGTGTTGCACCCCTTCAATAAAGGCACTGCGACCTTCAATACGGATTTTCGCACCCATTCGTTTGAATTCTTCAACATGCATAAAACGGTTTTCAAAAACTGTTTCCGTTACAATGCTGTTACCTTCGCAAATAGTTGCCAAGGCCATGAACTGCGCCTGCATATCCGTAGGAAAACCCGGATAAGGCAAGGTCTTTATTTCAACGGCTTTCAACGGTCTCGTACCGATGACGCGAATACCGTCAATGTCTTCTTCAACCCGTGCGCCCACTTCCTTGAGCTTGGCAATGAGAGGTTTCAAGTGTTCGGACAAAGCGTTTTCTACATACACATTCCCCTGTGTCATAGCCGCACCGACCATAAAGGTCCCCGCTTCGATGCGATCGGGAATGACGGCATGAGCGGCGCCGCGTAGTTCCTTAACGCCTTCAATACGAATGGTATTCGTCCCGGCACCGCGAATATTGGCACCCATGCTGTTAAGATACGTTGCCAAATCAACGATTTCCGGTTCTTCCGCCGCATTTTCAAGGACCGTCTTGCCTTCAGCCAAAGAGGCGGCCATAAGAATATTTTCCGTAGCCCCTACGCTGGGAAAGTCCAAGTAGATTCTCGCCCCCTTCAAACCGTCAGGAACGGATGCTTCAATATCTCCGTCGGCCAAGTCAATAACCGCACCCATGGCTTCAAAGGCCTTTAAGTGCAAATCAATGGGTCTGGCCCCGATGGAACACCCGCCGGGAAGAGAGATTTTAGCATGCCGTTTCCGTGCAAGCAAGGGGCCCATAACGAGGAAAGACGCACGCATGCGACGTACCAAATCGTACGGAGCCACGGTAGACGTAATATTCGTACCGTCCAGAACGAGTGTCCCCTTTTCGGGCGATTCCACTGCTACGCCTAAGGATTTAATAACCTCGCTAACCGTGTGGACATCGGCCAATTCCGGAATTTCCGTCAATGTCGACTTGCCTACTCCCAACATGGACGCAACGATAATGGGCAAAACGGCATTTTTAGCACCGCTGACCCGAACCGTACCGTTAAGCGGATTACCTCCGTGAACAATCAGTTTTTCCAACTCCGATGCCTCCCAATATATCTTCAATATACCTTTATATACATAGTTTTTACTCTAAACAATTTACCTTCCGGTCATAATTGCTAACAGATATTGTAACACAGAAAAGCGAAATCTGAAATACCCCGAAGAAGGGAGATAAAAGGATTTTCAGCAAGAAAAAAAGGACAGAATCCAAAAGATACTGCTCTTTTTCAGTCTGAGCGCAATACCTTTCTTCCTGTCCTTTTTTCTATCTAAAAGAGGATTTATTTCATGCTTTCATAAATGCGTTCCAAGTTGGTCTTCATACGATCGAGATATGACTCTCCTTCAGGATTGCTTTCTATCGTATCGAGGACTTCCACCTTGGCACCTACTTCGGCGGCCAAGGTTTTAGAAACTGCAGGGCTTGCCGCTTCTTCGGCAAAAATCGTCTTCACTTGATTCGTCTTGCAATATTCGGTCAGTTCGGCCAATTCCTTCGGGCTCGGCTCGCCTTCTGCAAAAACGTCTTCTACGCTCTTTTGCGTTAAAGCGAAATCGCGGCATAAATAGCCGAAAGCTGCATGACCCGTTACGAAGTCGCGACGCTGAACGTCTTTAAACTTGCCTTCATAATCCTTGCGCAGGCTTTCAAGCTGAGCAATGTATTCTTTAGCGTTCTTTTCGTAGAAATCCTTATTAGCCGGGTCGGCTTGAGCCAGTCCGTCGGCAATATTTTGAACCTCTTGTGCGGCACAAGTCAGACTGAGCCACGCATGGGGATCGAATTCACCGTGTTCTTCCACTTCTTCCGGATCCGTATTCTTAATGGCGTCAATTCCCTTAGAAGCTTCGATTTTAACGAGCTTGTCGTTATGAGCCGCTTCGATGACCTTTTCCTGCCACGGTTCCATACCCAATCCGTTATACACGAATACGTCTGCCCCCGAAAGAGCCTTCATCGTTTCCGTCGAAGGTTCGAAGCCATGCGGTTCCGTCCCTGCCGGAATCACGGTATGCACTTCTACCTTGTCCTTGCCTACGGCCTTAACGAATTCTCCCATGGCATCAAAGCTGACGGCCACCTTTACCTTGTCCTTTTTCGCCGTCTCTTCCGTCTTTCCGCAACCGGCCAGAACGGATACGGCTAAAAGAACCGTAAGTATGCAAGCTATCCATTTCCTCAACCCTACCATCTCCTTTTTTAGCAAATGCGAATCATCTGCATTAATATACAAAAAAGACTATCACACCCGTCTATGACTGTCAATCTTATGAAAATATGCAAATTTATCGTTATATTAGTCTTTCGGATTTTTCGTTACGACAACAAAAAAGAGCCGTCTTACCGACGACTCTTTCCCTTTTAAGCGGCCCAGACGGCCCGCATAATTTGTCCGTACGATTCTTCCAAGTGCTTAATAATGAGGCTGAACAAAACCGAGATAATTTTTCCGTCCGCCACGTCGTCACCAATGTAGCAAACGTCCAAAATCAACGCCCCTTCTTCGTCAACACAGTACTTGAAAGACTTGTACGTACGATTGTACTCATTGATGAGATTATATACAGCCGTTTCATTACCGTTTTTCAGAACCTTCGGAGCTACGAGAACGCGAATTGTCGAATACAGCGTATCGTCAAGAACTAACACAAGCGGCAATTCCGTCCCCTGAGCTTCAATGAATGTCCTGAAAATGACCGTATTCAACTGGTGGTCATGCATATCATCCATCATAAACGACTTGATTCCCGATTTCTTTAAATATTTTCGGAAGGCCTCGGCTTTCTTATTCATCTGTCATCACTCCGTTCCGAACAACACAAACCGAATCCGAAGATACGAACATAGTTTCTTTAATTTCATTATACAGAGAATAAGAATGCCTTGCAAAGCCGCTGCTATACTGATATTCGATGACTTTTGCCCGTGGCATAATCGATTTCGATACCAGGCTGATTATTATAAACAAAAACGTTAAATTTGATTCCCTTTCCGTTATCTTCTACAGAGAGTGCTTCCATTTGCACGCCCCTTGCCACCAGATTCTTTCCTTCAAAGACGGGAGTTACCCGATAAAGCACATGATTGTGCGTTTCCTTAGTATAGTCATGAACCATATTTTCAAAAGGAAGCATGCCTTGCACGTTCAAATAGCGCGTACCTGTAATGAGATTCTTCGGGTTTGCATTTTCCGCCGTCAACTGATAACCGATAAGGTGACAGCGGTTATATAAGTATTTTCCGTCTACGTTATCATATTTAACCGTTTGCCAACCGCTGGGTTTGACGGAACCGATAGGACCGCGTTTTTGCGTAGGCATCAAATCTTCGCCGATATCGGCAAAGGCCGGACCGCACCGCCCTAACGGATCGAGATCACTGTATCGCTCGACAGATGTCGTCTTCATATCCTCTTGGGAAAAAGACGGCTCATTGTTGTTAATGACTACATAGGGCTTCCCGCTAAAAGGCGGCAAGGTCGACAAGTCGACAACATTGCGCCCCGACTCGTTTTGTGCTGAAACAGCGGCTGCAGGTGCCGCCTTTTCCGCCTTCGGTTCGACCGGATTGGAGCCGCACCCGGCTAACGATACGATTACCAGTAGGGTCGCCAGTAAGGCCGTAAGTTTTTTCTTTATCATCTCGTATATACCTCTTGCGTAATATCATCGTGAGACGTGCCGACAAAATCCGTTTGCTTCGTTACGTTAAATACTCCTTCTAAGGGCAAATCAAAGAAAAAGTCACCCGGGTAAGCACGGTTCCACTTATATAAAACGACAGATTGAACTGAGTCGGCAAAAGACTTTACAGATACATTTTCAACAAAACAATACGCATCTTCGCCGGCCTTTTCAAGAAAATTCTCATCGCACGTAAGAGCCGCTTCCGAATCTTCAAATAAATCGGCTGAAAAGGGGTGAATGTACAAATTCGTCCCGTATTCTTTTATGATACGCCTGATCACTTCGCTGTCTTTACTCTGTCGCCTGTTGTTGAATAAGAGTCCCATACTGTCGTCTACTGCCGCAATAATATGCATTTCTTCTCCTTAATAAGCCTTCGCCTCTTCCGGCGTCAACCAAAAATGAATGCCCGTCGTCGAGTCGTACCAACGGTCTTCATTAAAATTCTTTACTTCCATCCATTGTCCGACACGATAAATAAACTTGGGATCCACCAAGGACATGGCCTCTTTATATGACGTCTTTCCGTCAAAACTCTTAATACTTAGGACCTTGGCCTTATTACAGCGACAGGTCTCTCCCGTAGCGGAGGTACGCTTGGCGTCGGCAGGTACCAACAAGGTGACGAGAAGATCGTTAAAACACTTCTTGTACGCTAAAAAAGGCCCTTTTTCGGGACAGTAGAGACGAAAAAACCGGGTCTTCTCATCGTCTACAACACCGTCCAATCGAGCACCTTCCAGGTTGGCCCGGTATAAGTTGGCCCTTTTAATGACTGCATGATTTAAGTCGCAACCTCGCAAGGCCGCTCCGTGCAAGTCGGCACCCGACAAGTCGGCGCCGGCCAAAGAGCATTCGGTAAACAACGTATCGGAAAAATCGGTATCTTGCAAACAAGCCCCTACGAAAGATACATGGCGAAAGTCGGACCAGGAAAAATCCAGGCCCGACAAATCCAAGCCGTTGAGATTTAAGCTTTCCAGCTGCGATTCACGACACGAATGAGCTTGACGCTCAGCCCTTGTCATGGTGCTTAATTGACGCATGTCTTCAAGTGTCAGCATTTTCATGGCTCTCACTTCCCGCTTAAGAGATGTAAGCCCTAACGGGCTTCAAAAAGGGGCAATTTTTCCAAAAAGATAATGTCCGTCCGCTTACCTGCATCCCCTTCAGCCAAAATAGCCGCCTTGCCGATGACTTCGGCACCGGCCTTTTCAGCCAACTCTTCCAAGGCCTTCAAAGAACCGCCCGTAGAAATAACGTCATCTGCAATGACGATTTTCTTACCCTTAATAAGCTCTACATCCGCATCGGAGAGGCAGAGGATTTGTTTTCCCTTCGTCGTAATTGATTCATCGTCTACAATAAGGGGATTTTCCATATAAGCCTTAATGCTCTTGCGCGCCACAATATAGTGAGGCATGCCGAGAATCCGGGCCATTTCGGCTGCCAAGGGAATCCCCTTCGTTTCGGCCGTCATAATCATATCCGCTTCGGCCGGAAGCTTAGCCGCCAGCTCCTTAGCCGTATTGACGGTCAGCTCCGTGTCGCCGAGAATGACAAAGCCTGCAATAGCCAGACTGTCCGTAACATTTAAAATCGGCAGCTGTCTCGTACAGCCTGCCACGTGAAGTTCATAATATTCTTTAGCCACGATACACCTCATTTTTCCCGCAGGAAATTAGATTTTTAAATCGATAATCGCCGAAACGCCTACGCCCTGAATGCGCGATGCCCCGACGGGATTGGCACTGTTTACGGGAACAAGCCCCTTAACACGCGCTATGTTATTAAAGCTGCCTTCTACCTGGGCTACGGCCTTTACCTGCTCTACTTCGGCCGTCGGTCCCGTAACCTGAGCGGCACCGACACGACTGCCGTTACCGATGCTGACAATGGGAACTACCTTCGTCGCATACGTAGTGCCGAGATTTTTCTGGTTCAATAATTTATTCAAAAAGCTGTTAATAGAGCTACCGTATTTATCGATGACAAGGCCGATAGCTCCGCCCTTAATCATACCGCCCAAGCCGATGGCTTCTACGGGAAGAACGGCACCGAGAGAGGCCGTACTGATAGAAACGGCCAACATAGCCGCAATAAGTTTCTTTTTCATCTTATACCTCCTATGCATCTTATGATTCTATTATATCAAGACACGGTAGTCTGTGAAACCCTTATAGATATAACGACCGAATCTGTCCGATTCCCTTGCCTGCAGGATATAGTATATAATAACATCACCAATATATTGCGGAGGTACATATGTTAAAAGTTAAACTTCAAAAAGCGAGTTCTCACCTGTATCAACTGTTTAAACAGGACCCACTGCTATATATACTGATTCTTCTATTTTCAGTATTCATTTCCAACATCCCCACAACGGAACCCTACGTCCGTTCAGTACTTATCCTCTTATGCAGCCCGGCCCTTCTTGTACAGACCTATGTTCTACGCAATAACCGTTTCAGAACTATCGCCACGGTACTTGCCGCTGTTATTTCGATCATCGCCTACGCTGTAGCTGTAACCCTGGATAATACGGGCGTTTCCGCCTTATGCCTTAACTTAGCGGCTCTCTGGCTCTTTGTCACCGTCTTGCAATACTTGACCTTGGATGCTACGAATAACCCGACATCGGCTTTTTACGGACGCTTTCTGCAATTCATCAAAGCAGGCGCCGTAGCCATACTCATCAACACCTTACTGTCCGTCATCCTTTTATTTGTCGCCCTTATTTTTCCCGAAAGTCTCCCTATTACCTTCATTACCGGTCATCTCACCCCCACCTTGTGGACCCTGGTCTTCTTCATCGTCCTCTTTTCGTATGAATCAGGACCTTCCGAACCGGGCAAACTCTACACCTTTATCTTTAAAACCGTCGTGCCTAAGTTCACCGTCTTTTCGGGAACCCTAGCCGTCATTTATCTGTTTTTAATCCTTATCGACGTGCGACCGGATGCTCGCTTTTTGTATACCTACTATCCTTACGTTACCTTGTACTATCTATTCTTTTTAGCCGGCTTTCGCATTAAAGCGACCATCCCCGAACGTCCCCTCATACTCATCCTTTTCTCGGCCCTTACGGCCCTTTGCCTTATCCTTACCGTTAAGCGAGTCTATGTCGATTCATCTCTCATCCTGGGGGCCGTCTACATCATCCTCTTTAACGGCGCCTTTCTCATTCACAACCTCTACCTGCTCATTCGTAAAACAGGACCGGGAGCTCACACGAAACTTCTCGCCCTTGTCATGGGTCTCATTATGTTCATGCCCCTCGTAGGCTACACCTCTTTCATCCGTTTCGTCACCTACACTCACGAAAAAGATACCTATATCCCTCATTTCTCCATAAGCAGCCAATTCGATAAGGATGCCGAATCGACTCAGAGCGAATCGGAAGGCGAATCTGACAACGCAGGTCATTCCCCGGTCGGTAACCCAAAAGGCAAGGTAACAAACCTGACGCCGCGACGAGAATCCGCTATTTCCTATCATATTGCGTCGTATGCGGAGGCAAATTTAAACAACGTCTTTTTCTTCAACAAGCAGACTCGCAAAGCTTCTCGTACCTTCGGCGACTACACACTGGCCTTGGACGAATTGGGCAAGACCCTGACGGTTACCTTGCCTGACGGACAATTACAGGCATACAACATACCGGAAATCATAGAAGAACAAATTTCGGCAGGCGATGAAAGTACAGCCGTTACCTTGAATACCGACGACTACCTGATCGTCATTACCCAATACCATAACGACAATACGTCGACGAGTCTGAGCTTTGACATATTCTACAAATAAGAATCTTCACATAAAAGAGGCATCTCAATGAGATGCCTCTTTTACTTACGTGCTTTTATTTGTATTCAGGGACCCATTTCAAAGCATCCACGTTTTGCAAAGCCTCTTCTTCGCTCAAATCACTCTGCCCTGTCCGTACGGCTTCTTTTGCTACCGCTACGGCCACAGTATGGGAAAACTCCGTGAGTTTATCTACCGGCGGCAAGGTGGCTGCCCCGGGTTGCGTTACATCTATGATTCCTCCCAATGCATGAGCGGCTGCGGAAATCATTTCATCCGTCAACAGCTTGGCCTCTGCTGCCATGACACCCAAACCCAAGCCGGGATAAATGAGGGCGTTATTAGCCTGTCCGATATAATACATAATCCCCTTATACATGACCGGTTCGGCAGGAATACCCGTAGCAATAAGGCCGCGACCTTCTGTCCACTCAATGAGATCTGCCGCCTTGGCTTCTGCCAGCTTTGTCGGGTTGCTCAACGGGAAGATGAAAGGACGTTTCGTCGTTTTGGCCATATGTCGAACAATACCTTCCGTAAAGGCTCCGGGAACTGTCGACGTCCCCACAAGAATCGTCGGACTCACAGCCTTAACGGCAGCTTCCAAATTCGTCAATTCATGAGCATTAGAAAACTCATCGCGGTTACGAGTAAACTCTCGTTGTTCCGGCGTAAGATTCGGCGTATCATCAAAAAGAAGGCCCTGTTTATCGACAAGATAAAAACGTTTTTTTGCCTCTTCAGGGGAAAGACCCTGTTTCACCATTTCCGAATAGACGCGGTGAGCAATACCACAACCGGCCGTACCGGCACCGAAGCACATGTACACCTGATCCGTTAGCTTTTCTTGAGAAATATCGAGACCTCCCAAAATACCGGCGAGCGTAATAATCCCCGTACCTTGAATATCATCGTTAAATACGGGATAGGTCTTATTATACTTTTGTAATAGAGCCGCCGCATGGTCTCTGCCGAAGTCTTCAAAATGTAAGTACAACTTCGGAAAGAGTCGTTCCGCCGTTTCCACAAAAGTATTTAAAAATACGTCGTAATCATGCCCTGTTACACGCTTTTGATGATTTCCCAGGTATAGCGGATTGTCTAAAAGGGACTGACGATTGGTGCCGCAATCCAGGATAACCGGCAAAACCTGTTCGGGGTTAATACCGGCGGCGGCCGTGTATACCATAAGCTTACCGACGGAAATGTCAACACCGTTCGTACCCCAGTCACCGATACCGAGGATTTCTTCCGCATCAGACACGACAATGAGACGAATATCTTTGCCCTCTGCCCCGCTTCTCAAGGACTCTTCAATTCGCGACGGCTCGTCGACAGACAAAAAGACGGCATTTTGCGGATTTACAAAAAGTTCACTGTATTCTTCAATATTTTCGGCAATAACCGGATCGTACACAATAGGCATGAATTCGACTACGTGTTCGCTAAATACCTTATAGAACAAGGTGCGATTCGTATCAAACAATTGCATGAGAAAACGACGCTTTTCAATACCCGCATCCTTGCGGCAAATATGTTCGTACGCTTGCCTAGCCTGCTCTTCAAGAGTCTGTACATGAGGCGGTAACAACCCGACCAACCCGTTTTCTATACGTTCCTCAATGGTAAATGCCGTGCCCTTATTCAAAAACGGATCGTTTAATAAATCATAGCCTGTCTTCATCATTTATCCTCCTAACCGAAACACCATACAACCGTTAGATCCGGTATGTAGTAACTATTATATCACAGCCCGAATAATTCTAAGGCAATCATATGCCAAAGAGCCCCTATGTAAAGCATAAAAACCCTGACTTTAAGATTTTTAATACTTTGTATGTAATATACTTTAACTCATTAGTTATTAATTTGTTTGTTCTTTAAAATTTATTATGATATGATGAGATTACAAAGATTCGTTTAGTACGTACTACTTTTACAAAGGAAGTGCCGACATGGACGATATGCAACGGTTTATTAACGAACACAACCTACGACTGAGAGAGGGTGCACAAGGTTTTATGAGCAGGGAATTCTCAAAACATGAATGGGCGGCTCCGGCTGTTCAAGAGGCTGACGTTTTTAAAAAATACTGTCATCACTTGGGTCTCATGGGAGCGACCATTGAAGAAATCACCACTGTGGGCTTCGGCGTCGGCCCCATAGACGGTTATTCAATATCCCATTTTTGCACGCACAAACGCCATCCGGAAAATAAAACCTCCATCGACGTCGATGCCTGTCTATGCGGAGTCGACCACGTTAACCTCATTATGAACTGGTATCTCTGTCCCATAGTCCTTGTGACGGACAAAGGAAAATTTGAAATCGACTTCACCGAATCATCAACCGTCTACATGGGCAAAGACTCCATTCCGACGCACTACTACGGAGCCTCCGAAGAAGAACTGGAACAAGAATACCTGGCTAAAGAACTCTTTTCAGGCCTACAAGGAGACACCGTCATCGACTGCCTCATTGAAGAACAAACCTTTGAAGAAGCAGCCTGCGAATTTACGGGAGCCTGTAATATGACCTTGCCCTACGGTCTGACCTCGTATATCAAAAACATTACCTTCTGCCTGGAAAGCGGCAGAAAACTCCGCCTCTCCACCTTCTGGAACAACGGCATGATCGAAGTCCTGGACAAGGAAGACCGCTACGTGCAAATCCCGGCAGGCCACCTGAAACGATGTCTTCCCTTTGCTTAATACAGGTAGATGTTGAGTCTCGTGAAAACAATGAATGACGGGAGCAGAAAGCAATAAAGGACCGAACGGAATAAATCCGTCCGGTCCTTTTAGTGCGTTAATGGGGGCTAATTGTAATAAGTAGACAATTCGATACAATCGGGATATTCATCAAACCACAGATATTCACCATGTCCTACCAAAAAAGCACCGAATTTCCCTGCTCTAGGAACATTTTTAAATCCGTAAACCTCTTGGAACTCATAAGGGGCATTGGCACAGTTGAAACCGGTCCGATCAAAATGTCGATCGCCGTCTTTTAAGATACGAATCCGCTCGACTCGATTATGCCTCATGACCAGTTCCAAACCCATACGATTGTACTTCCACAAATACTCACCGGGCGTCTTCCGCCATATTTGCCTTATATCCGGTTCACCGTATTTAGCTATAACCTCATTAGCCGGCATGTCAATACCAATACCGCCGACCGTTTCATAATACTGAGCCGGCTTTGTTCTAAGAAGCATAGTTCCCTTAGAAGCGTCTAGATTATCTCCATTCAAAATAATACTCGAGTGATAATCAAGCTTTCCTACATGGGCACAAATCAGGAACAAATCTTTATATCCTTCATTTTCGATGATCCGAAGCGTACAACTAAAATCACCACTGCCTCCGGCAGGATGATAAGCCCCCACAATGGGACAACCATTCACCGTATTCCCTTCAAAATCCAGAGCTACATTCCCATTCTCGTCATACCACTGGCCTTGTAACTTCGACACAATAGAAGCCGTCTGTGTGTCAATGTTAGCAAATGCGGTGGTAATACAAAGGAAGGTGAGTATGATAGCTATCCAAACACAAGCAAACTTTGATTTTCTCACGCTGTTGCCTCCTAGCTAGTTTCATTTAAGTCCAGATACATGTATCTATAAATAAGTCTCCGTACATTTTAATTGTCTCTATAATATCACAGTTTTATGTCTATTAATAATAACTTCAAGGCACTCATAATAAGCCTGAATTAAAATAAAATCAGTACAAAACGTACGAACCTCATATGCTTTTGTTTTTCAAAAAAATCATAACCACCCATTAAACGGGTGGTTTGCTCTGACCCTATAAGGGGCTTTCTCTAGTGGATAC
>ERZ772986.63-NODE-63-length-66035-cov-6.700470_pt1 | contig 66035 bp, 57 predicted proteins | sample MGYA00511898_ERZ772986 | MGnify/ENA primary metagenome ERZ772986 (study PRJEB29015, sample SAMEA2737934) | human oral metagenome | biome: human oral; feature: human-associated habitat; material: dental | place: China | collected 2148 ... | reverse complement strand
CACCCGTACGGGTGACGGTGTCGACGATCTTGCGCGCCGACGAGTCGATGACCTCATGGTCATAGGCCCGAAGCCTGATGCGGATTTTTTGTCCCGCCACGGTTGTTCCTTCTACTCGTCCCTGTCACCTGGGTGACCGGTTGGTTTTGGGTGACAGTTGGATGCGTTCACCTGGTTCTCGCGGGTCACCCTGCGGCGTCAACCGCGAAAATGCCCATTTTCGGCGCCCATATCCACTTGTCAATGCCGTGTTGCTCGACCCCCGAGGTCGGGCGTGTCGTATCAGGTTCACCGCACTACTCAATCCCTTTTCAGCATCGTACGAGCCCGCAGGGAAACCCCGGCGCAGTGGGCTGTACCCACGTCCAGCTCGGTGCGGCCCGCCTGATCGACATGCAATCACGAGAGCCTGCTCCGGAACCTTGCATCCGAGTTATGCATCGGGTCAGACCACCGATTTCCGCCACTCAGACGCAACACCCCAAAGGAGCAACCCGAGAATCCTCTCACCATCGCAGCCAGGAATCAAATTGGCGCATCGACCGCTACCGTGTTCCCATGATCCAGACCGACGATTCCGGCACACCGGTTACTCCGGCATTGTCCGCTGCTCTCGATGCTGCCCTCAGTTGCTCACGGACCTACCGGGCACGACGAGTGGATGCGGATCAGGCTACCGGCGACTTCCATCACCTGGCCGCTGACCTGGTCGATCCGAGCACCGGGGCTGCCCGCGAGGTGATCGCCCGCCAGTGCGAGCAACGCGGTCTACCCTACGGACGCCACGGCGCCTCGCTCATTTTTCAACGTTACTCCCACCGGATCTGCGGGCTCGGAATCAGCGCCGCGGTACTCACCTCCGGGATGCCTGCCCTCAATGTGACGAGTACAGTCATGATCATCGAGAAACCGAACCCCTCGGAGATCCTGTTGCTCAGCGACGAGATGATCACCGATCCCTCCCCCGGGCAAATCGTCCAGGCTCTGGTGACCAACCATCTCGAACCGCTTGCCGAAGCCTGGACCTCAGTGTGCCGGATGTCCCGGCGCGGGCTGATCGGCAACATCGCGGCTTCGTTCGGTTCGGCGGTGCGACGTCTTGAACCCTTCATCGGCACCGAGGCAGCCTTGGCCTGGGGGCACCGATTGGCCGGGACCCATCCTGCCCTGGGTTCCTTGGGAAATTACCTGGTGCTGGAACATGACGGCAGAAACGGACTGTTTTACGAACGGCGTACTTGCTGTCAGTGGTATGTGGTACGAGACAAGTACTGCTCCTGGTGCTGCCACCACGATCACGAGGAACGGCTAAAACTGTTCCGCGGCCAGTTGACCGGGACCCGCGACGATTGAGAAGCGGAAACCACACCAGTTAGTGGTTTCCCGCTGCTCAGCCACGCAGGGTCTCGGTCAACCGGTCGATACGGCGCAGGGTTGATTCCCGGCCCAAGATCTCCAGGGATTCGAACAGCGGCGGGGAAACTTGGGTTCCCGAAGTGGCTACCCGCACCGGAGCGAAGGCGAATTTCGGCTTGAGACCCATCCCCTCGACCAGCGAGGAGCGCAGCGCCGCCTCGACGGCTTCCGCTGTCCATTCCCCCACCTCGGCAAGGGCTTTCCGTGCGGCTTCGAGTACCTGGACAGCATCATCGCGCAGCTTGCCAACAGCGATTTCATCAAAATTTAGCGTCTCGTCATCGGCGAACAGGAAGTTGATCTTGTCCCAAGCCTGGGACAAGGTGGTGAGCCGCTCGGAGATCAGCGGAGTTGCTGCAGTGACAATCTCCCGCCCCCGCTCGGGAACCTCGTGCCATATCCCAGAAGACAACAGGTGGTCGATGATCCGGTCGGCGAGATCCGTAGTCGGCAGGGAACGAATGTACACCCCATTGAGCCAGTCCAGTTTCTTCACATCGAAGACTGGGCCCACGGTGGAAACCTTGCCCCAGTCAAAACCGGCAGTGAACTCCTCGAAGCTCGATACCTCTTGGCCACCCTCGACAGGCGGGTAGGCCAGCAGTTGGAGGAAGTTGCGCAGCGCCTCAGGCAGATATCCTTGCTCTTTGAACCACGTCAGCTGGGCGGCTGGATTCTTGCGTTTGGAAATCTTCGACTTGTCGGCATTGCGCAGCAGCGGCATATGGGCGAACTCAGGCTCTTGCCAGCCCAGCCATTTGTAGAGCAGGCGGTGCTTAGGGGTCGAAGAAATCCATTCCTCGCCGCGCACCACGGTGGTGATCCCCATCAGGTGATCGTCGACCACGACAGCCAAGTGGTAGGTGGGAAAGCCATCAGCCTTGAGGATCACCTGGTCATCCGGACGCGGGGCATGCACCTCACCCCGGATCAGATCGGTGAAGGTCAACTCGGCATCGTCGGGAATCAGCATGCGTACCACCGGAGTCTCCGAGAAACCGGGAAGTCCGGCACGCTGTTCGCGGGTCATCCCTAAGCACAGTCTGTCATAGCCTGTGTCGGAACGTTTGTCGGCTTGTTGCTGCTCGCGCATCTGCTTCAACCGTTCCGCCGAGCACCAGCAGTGGTAAGCATGCCCGTCGGCGATCAACTGGTCGACAAAGGGACGGTAGGTATCCAGCCGCTCCGACTGCTTGTAGGGGCCGTAGGGCCCACCCAAGCTGGGCGACTCATCAGGGTCGAGCCCTAGCCAAGCGAGGGTCTCATTGATCTGTTCCTCGGAACCGGCAACCAGCCGGTTCCGGTCGGTGTCTTCAATGCGCAACACGAAGCTTCCCCCGGTCAGGTTCGCCCAGGCCTTGTCGAACAGGGCCATATAGGCGGTTCCGACGTGCGGGGCTCCCGTGGGGCTCGGGGCAACACGAGTACGAGCTGGATTGATCACAAGGCCTCAGCCTACCCGCACCCCTTGAGTCGGTGAGCTTTGGTCAGCCGACGAGCAGCCGCCAGATCATCCATCCCGTCCATACCACACCGGCCACCAGCAATAGCGCTGTGCCTGTCAGGAGCGCTGCCGCCCCGAGCAGATAGCCCACCGAGTTGGAGCGGGCCCGGTCACGATCGGCGACCACCTGCCTCAGCAGCCGGTAGTTTCGACGATTGGCGCGATGGGCTACATCGGCCAGATCGCCGATCACCGGGATCGCCCCCAAAGCAGCGTCGATGGCAATGTTCAGACCCATCCTGGCCAGTACTGGCAAGGGCACCCGCAACCGAACTGCGTCTGCCATGATAACCACAGCCACGACGGTGGTGGTGGCGTCCCCGGCTAGCGGGATGAACCCCAGCACGGCATCAAGACCAATCCCGAATCCGGTGCCCGGCACCCGCACCAGATCATCCATCCACCACGCCACTGTGCGTGACCACATCACCTCACGGCGTACCTGGGCCCGGTCAGTGGTCGTGAGGACTTCACCAGTGAAGGTGGGAATCCCATGATCAACCGGATGCTCAGAACTGGTCATACCCCAACCCTAACCACCTCGTCCCGAACCACACCTAAATGGTGAGGCCTTCTGCAGGACAGCTGAGAATTCATCGTGCCTTTCTCTGGGCAGCCGACAGAACCGCATCATCATCTCGGCACGTCCGCCTGCTGTCTCCAAGAGCATCCACGAACGATGTGTTTGTGGATGCATCCGCAGTGAACACCACACACCAAATCGAAGCAAGGTTCGACCGTCATCAAAGACGTGCACGCCAAAACGACGGTTCTCGGATCCGGCACGGCCTCGGGCATGGAGCCTCAGGAGACACGGTTCCGGTTGGGAGCGGCAACCAATGGACATGACAGAACTGCCCGCTCCGGTGACCGGAGCGGGCAGTTCTCGTTCGATTCAGTATGTCACTTGTTGATCTTGGTGACTCGGCCCGAAGCTACGGTGTGGCCCCCCTCGCGAACGGCGAAACGCAGGCCCTCCTCCATGGCAATCGGCTTCTGCAACACGACGGAGATGTCGGTGTTGTCGCCGGGCATCACCATCTCAGTGCCCTCCGGCAGTGAAACGGTGCCGGTGACATCGGTGGTGCGGAAGTAGAACTGCGGGGAGTAGTTCGAGAAGAACGGCTTGTGACGACCGCCCTCCTCCTTGGTCAGCACGTAGACGGAACCCTCGAACTCGGTGTGCGGAGTGGTGGAGCCGGGCTTCACCACAACCATGCCACGCTCGACGTCTTCCTTCTTGGTGCCGCGGAGCAGCAAACCGACGTTGTCGCCCGCCTGACCCTCATCAAGGATCTTGCGGAACATCTCGACACCGGTGATGGTGGTGGTCTGGGTAGGAGCCAGGCCCACGATCTCGACGGTCTCGCCGGTCTTGATGATGCCGCGCTCGATACGACCGGTCACCACGGTGCCGCGGCCGGTGATCGTGAAAACGTCCTCAACGGGCATCAGGAAGGGCTTCTCGGTCTCGCGAGTCGGCTGCGGGATGTACTCGTCGACAGCCTTCATGAGCTCCATGATGGAGTCGGCCCACTTCTCATCGCCTTCCAGAGCCTGATAGGCGGAGATTCGGACAACCGGGCAGTTGTCTCCGTCGAATTCCTGCTCGGACAGGGCCTCGCGGACCTCCATCTCGACAAGCTCGATGAGCTCCTCGTCGTCGACCATGTCGCACTTGTTCAGAGCTACCACGATGGCGGGGACGCCGACCTGGCGGGCGAGCAGGATGTGCTCGCGGGTCTGGGCCATCGGGCCATCGGTGGCAGCCACGACCAGGATGGCGCCGTCCATCTGGGCAGCTCCAGTGATCATGTTCTTGACGTAGTCAGCGTGCCCCGGGCAGTCCACGTGAGCGTAGTGACGAGCCTCGGTCTGGTACTCGACGTGAGCGATCGAGATGGTGATGCCACGCTGACGCTCTTCCGGTGCCTTGTCGATCTGATCGAACGCAGACACCGCGTTCAGCTCGGGGTACTTGTCGTGCAGCACCTTGGTGATCGCCGCCGTCAGCGTGGTCTTGCCGTGGTCGACGTGGCCGATGGTGCCGATGTTGCAGTGCGGCTTGGTCCGCTCGAACTTGGCCTTTGCCACTCTTGGGCTCCTTCTGATTTGTCGCCACGCGATCTACGTGGCCGAGCTTGTGTGCCTGTGGGATTTCCCCGCAGCTGAACCTGTCTGCTGACAGGGCCGCGGGCACGCGCCCACGAACTTTTCCAATTGTTGTCATCCGGCCGCCGATAGTCAAACCGGACGGCACGCGTTCTTCCTGTCGGCAACCGATGGCAACGGCCCCGGAGGAAATCCTCCGGGGCCGTTGATCTGGATCAGTTGATCACTGCTCGCCACGAGCCTTCGCGATGATCTCCTCGGCGATGTTCTTCGGCACCTCACCGTAGGAATGGAATTCCATCGAATAGGAGGCCTGGCCCGATGTCTTCGAGCGCAGGTCGCCGACATAGCCGAACATCTCGGCCAGCGGCACCAAGGCACGCACGACGCGGTTGCCGTGTTCCTCGTCCATCGACTGCGTCTGCCCACGACGGGAGTTCAGGTCACCGATGACGGTGCCAAGGTAGTCCTCCGGAGTGGTGACCTCGACTGCCATCAGCGGCTCGAGCAGGGCCGGGTCTGCCTTGCGTGCGGCCTCCTTGAAAGCCATCGAACCGGCGATCTTGAAGGCGAGTTCCGAGGAGTCGACGTCGTGGTAAGCACCGTCGGAGAGAGTCACCTTGACGTCCTCGACCGGGTAGCCGGCCAGAACACCGAACTGCATGGCCTCCTGGATACCAGCATCGACAGCTGGGATGTACTCGCGCGGGATGCGACCGCCGGTGACCGCGTTGACAAATTCGTAGGCTGTGCCCGGCTCCTGTGGCTCGACGGTGATGATGACTTTACCGAACTGGCCGGAACCACCCGATTGCTTCTTGTGGGTGTACTCGACATTTTCCACCTTGCGGCGCAGGGTTTCGCGGTAGGCCACCTGGGGCTTGCCAATGTTGGCCTCGACGTGGAACTCACGCTTCATGCGGTCGATGAGCACCTCTAGGTGCAACTCGCCCATGCCTGCGATGATGGTCTGTCCGGTTTCCTCGTCGGTATGCACCTGGAAGGTCGGGTCTTCCTCGGCGAGCCGCTGGATGGCGGTCGACAATTTCTCCTGATCGGCCTTCGACTTCGGCTCAATGGCCTGCTCGATGACCGGGTTCGGGAACTCCATCGACTCCAGGATCACCGGAGCAGCTGGATCGCACAAGGTATCACCGGTGCCGGTATTCTTCAGGCCCATGACCGCGCAGATATTACCTGCGGGGATGGCCTCCACCTCTTGACGCTTGTTGGCGTGCATCTGGTAAATCTTGCCGATGCGCTCCTTCTTGCCGGTGGTTGCATTGAGCACCTGGGAACCAGCCTCCAATACACCGGAGTAGACCCGCACATAGGTCAGCTTGCCCAGGTGCGGATCGGCTGCGATCTTGAAAGCCAGGGTCGCGAGCGGCTCGGACTTGTCGGGATGACGCTCGATCACGGTGGACTCGTCGCCCGGCTTGAAGCCCTCAATGGCCGGGATATCCAGCGGAGAGGGCAGGTAGTCGATAATGGCATCGAGCAGAGGCTGCACGCCTTTGTTCTTGAAGGAAGTGCCGCACGTCACGGCGGTGAAGGCATTGGCCAGCACCCCGCGACGCACTGCGGCCTTCAGTTGCTCGACGGTGGGCTCGACGCCCTCCAAGAAGAGCTCCATCAACTCGTCGTCGTTTTCGGCGACAGTCTCGATCATCTCGGCACGTGCGGTCTCGGCGGCTTCCTTCATGTCGTCCGGGATCTCCTCGGTGGCGTACATCTCACCAAGGTCGGTCTCGCCGCGGTACATCTTGGCGTTCATCTCGACGAGATCGACGACACCCTGGAAATTCGCCTCGGTGCCCACCGGCAGCTGCAGCAGTACCGGGATAGCCTGCAGCCGCTCGCGGATGGTCTTGACACAGTGCTCGAAGGAGGCACCTGTGCGGTCCAGCTTGTTGACGTAGCAGATGCGTGGGACGCCGTATTTGGATGCCTGACGCCACACGGTCATCGACTGCGGCTCCACTCCGGCCACACCGTCGAAGACGGCGACGGCACCGTCGAGGACGCGCAGCGAACGTTCCACCTCGACGGTGAAATCTACGTGGCCAGGAGTATCGATGATGTTGATCTGGTAGTTGTTCCAGAAGCAGGTAGTGGCAGCCGAGGTGATGGTGATGCCCCGCTCCTGCTCCTGCTCCATCCAGTCCATGGTGGCGGCACCGTCGTGTACCTCACCAATCTTGTGAGTGATACCGGTGTAGTACAGGATGCGCTCGGTGGTGGTGGTCTTGCCGGCATCAATATGGGCCATGATGCCAATGTTGCGGACCATCTTGAGGTCGGTTTGAAGGTCGATAGCCACTTGATCCCCTAATGTCTCGGGCTTTGATGGTTTTTTGGGGATGACCTGCGTTGTTCACCGCGGGTTCATCTGCAGGCGATGTTGTGCTGACATGGCGAAGGACCGCCCCCAGTCATGAGGGCGATCCTCAGCAGATCACCAGCGGTAGTGGGCGAAGGCGCGGTTGGCCTCTGCCATCTTGTGGGTGTCCTCACGCTTCTTGACCGAGGCCCCCAAGCCGTTGGAGGCATCCAGGATCTCGTTCATCAGGCGCTCGGCCATGGTCTTCTCGCGACGGTCGCGGGCGTAGCCGACGAGCCAGCGCATTGCCAAGGTGTTGGCCCGGGCGGGCTTCACCTCAACCGGCACCTGGTAGGTGGCGCCACCGACACGACGGGAGCGGACCTCGACGGCCGGACGGATGTTATCCAAAGCCTTCTTGAGGGTCTGGACCGGTTCGATACCGGTCTTGTCACGGATACCCTCAAGGGCGGTGTAGACGATGGACTGCGCGATGGTCTTCTTACCGTCCAGCAGGATCTTGCTGACCAGCTGGGAAACCAGCGGAGTGCCGTAGACCGGATCAGCGATCACGGGGCGCTTGGGCGCCGGACCCTTGCGAGGCATTACTTCTCCTTCTTCGCGCCGTAGCGGCTGCGAGCCTGCTTGCGGTTCTTAACACCCTGGGTGTCGAGGGCACCGCGGACGATCTTGTAGCGGACACCGGGGAGGTCCTTCACACGGCCACCGCGCACGAGCACCATCGAGTGCTCCTGCAGGTTGTGGCCGACGCCGGGGATGTAGGCAGTGACCTCAATGCCCGAGGAGAGGCGAACACGGGCAACCTTGCGCAGTGCCGAGTTCGGCTTCTTGGGGGTGGTGGTGTACACACGGGTGCAGACACCGCGGCGCTGCGGGGAACCCTTGAGCGCGGGGGTCTTATTCTTGCTAGCCTTGTCGGTGCGGCCCTTGCGGACCAGCTGCTGGATTGTAGGCACCTGCTGGTATCTCTTTCCGGTTGTTCGGCACGCCGTGTGGCGCGACCATTCGTCATCTTTCCCTGGCTGCGACTCCTGCCATCCTCCGACCGGACCACCGTCATCCGGGCATCGAATCGGTGTCGCCGTGCGAACTCCGCACTTGGCCGTCAGGTTCCCCCAGCAACGTTTGGAGAACCCGGCTCAACGCCAGGGCACGCACATGGTCTCGGCGCAAGCCGAGCACAGAGGCACTTTACCTGTCTAGCCCAGCTCGGTCAAAACCCGCGTTGTTCATCTTGGATGGCCACGCGGACTGATGCCCACGCTGACTGTCTCGTTGACTCCTACCGACAATGCCCATGTGGTTCCACGCTGGAGGGATGGATGCCGCCACCGGAGCAACGCAGATGGGCCCAATACACCATTACCGGGATTACCGGGCCTCGGACCGGACAAACAACGCGATGCCCGCCGCGACGGACACGTTGAGAGACTCGACACCAGTCCTCATCTGGATGGATGCGGTGAGATCCGCGGCCGCACCAAGTTCCGAGGACACGCCTCGTAGTTCGCTGCCCAACACCAATGCAAGCGGGGACCTGATGCTGGTCAATTCGCTGATAGGTACATCACCATCGGCCGCGAATCGTACAATGCGGCAACGCGGCTTTGCCCAGCGCACGACGTCGGCCGCATCAGCAAGCACGACGGGAAGCGAGAACACGAAGCCTCTGCTGGCCCGAACCAGCCGTCGGTCCATCACCGTCGCAAGCTGGCTGTCGCACAGCACCACTCCCGATGCCTTCAGGGCCAGAGCCGACCGCACAATGGCACCAATATTGCCAACGATCCTGACACCGTCGAGAATCAGTACGTCACCCGAGTCCACGTCTATTTGCTCAAGTCGCGCGGGCCGCGGAGGAACGGCGACCCCCACGACATCCGGACGTCGGCCAGCTTTGAAGATGCCCGACATGAGAGACGCCGAGATGAACCTGAAAGGGACGCTCCGGGATGCGCAGAGTTCCATGAGTTCTCGCGGCGAGTGGTTCTCATCTGCATAGACCTCGACGACTTTGGCTCCTGAAAGGATCGCCTCTCGGACAGGGATCTCATCCTCAAGGAACATGATCGATCCCGGCTTGAACGCTGGCTTCGAGATATCCATCAGCCTCTGGATGGCTGGGTCGGAACGGGACGTGATGATTTCGGGCTGACGCATCCGGGCAGTGTACACCTCGATCAAGGTTTTCTCTTGGGGACTGTCCGGTTTTGCTGTTTCTAGGTTCGCCTGATTGTGAGGAACGCGATGGGCACCGTCCCACGCCGAACAGTGATCTTCCCGGCGAACAATGTATGAGTTCGGTGGTTTTCATTGGTGAGGCTGTCCTTGCGCCATCCCTCAAAGGTAATGACGAACGCGTTGAGTGCGGACTTCCGCATCGTCATCCGCTTACCCGGCCCCACTCGCAATGACGGCCACTTCCGGAATGAGCCCATCTTTTTATCTTCAGATCACATTTTTAAAGGCATGGAAAATTCACAAAACGATCCCATTCTCAAGCCCGTCATACTGATGATTCTCTACCGAATAAATTCTTGCGGGAGGCCGGAGCCAGCCGTGGAAATCTATACGCCACGCTTGGCGGTGCACAATTGGGAAGTGTTTTTGCACATTGCATGCATACGAACGACAACCGGCTGAAGTTGCGCCCGGGCCAGGAAGCAGTAGTGCCCGGCTTCTTGACCGCGTCCTTGAGGCAACCAAACCAGAAGCCACCTGCAGCGGAGGTCTCACAGATAGCAGGACCGATAGCCGAGTTCACTGAGATGGCGACGGGTCTCGACGGTGATCTCATCGGCGGATCCGTTCGGCTCGGTGGGCAGGGTCGTGGCCTGTTGCAGGCTACGCAAATCCATCAGATCGTCGATCCCGGTACCGGTGGCCAGCCCGAGGTGGGGCGAGACCCGCCAAATAACCTGCTGCCAGCTGAGCGGAGATTTTCGTACCTTACCGAGGACCGCCGACAACAGCTGGGCCTGGCGCTCCCGGCGTGCCTGCTCCCCCTCCGGCTCCGGAACCCATTGCCCGTCGATGAGGGTCTCTCCGAGCCGGGAGCGCACATAGCTGAGGGCATGCACCCCATCCAGGTGTATCCGTCCGGCCGGGACGTCGAGATCGACCTGTGTATCACGCAGCGCCCGCGGTACCTCCACCTCAACCCCACCCAAGACATCAACCACATCGACGAAGCCCTGCAGATCGATGGTCACCAAATGATCGACTGGGATCCGCAGGCCCACGCACATGTTATCGACGAAGGTCTGCGGCGAGACCTGCCACTGGGCCCCTAGTCTGGCGGTCGCATCCAGGTCCTTGAGCACTCCCCCGTCCTGGGCGCTGTTCGAGTGGAACCACAGATTGCGCGGGATAGCGGTAGTCACCAATCCACGGGGAGTCTCGGTAACCAAGAGGATGACATCAGCCCGGGTCCCTGGTTGGGTGTCAGCTTCCCCGGTGGTCCGGGTGATCTCGGATGATGCGGCCGCGCGGTCATCGAGGCCCACGATCACCCAGGTGCGCGGCCCAGCGCTGGCGGGCATGAGAAGATCCACTCGCTGGAATCTCGCGGTGATCATCACCAGATTCCCCACCATGGCGAGCAGCGCCACTGCGATGACACCCAGCACTATCCACCACCGACTCTGGTGAGGTGATTTCGCGATGGTGGGCACTGAGCCTCCTGATGATGCAGCTCGGGGGCCGTCCACCTATTGTGGACGACCCCCGAGGGTTGGATCAGTTACCCGTCTTCGGCAGCTTGGTGGGCTTAGGAGCAACACCCGGATCAGCGGTGCCAGGGTTCATGGTGCCGGGGTTCACAGTACCCGGAGTGGAATCATCGGCCTTCTTCGCCACCGAGGAGTACTTGTTGAAAAAGACCGCTGGCGCGCCATTGCGGGTACCGGTTGCGAGAACCTCGTAAGCCCCGTCCTGGCCGTAGGGCAGTACCAGCTTGGCGTCCAAGTAGCCCTCGGCGGTGGCCCTCAGATCGAAGGTAGAGATCTCACCGTTGGGAGCTTTTACCTCAAGTTTGACCTGCGAATCAGGATCGAAGGGAGTCAGCACATTGTCATCGAATTCGATCAGCGGAACCGACACGACGACCTCCGAGCCCTCGAGCCAGGTATCGGTTTCCACACCAGCCAGATCAAGCACACCGCGCTGGACCGTGACCGCCGACAGCTCGGCCTCGGCCTCACCATTGGCGGTATAGGTGCATTGCACCTTGATGGTGACATCGCCCGGGTGGGAGATCACCTCGTTGATGGTGGCGGCCCCGGTGGCGGGAGCTGCAACAGTATTGTGCTCAAGCGGTACTACGACGTCACCCTCGGTCCAGATCTGGTACTTGATCTCAGCGGCGCCCTCGTCCACCGAGCAGCCGTCAACCTGGAAGGTGAACTCCGGACCCTGCTGCGGGTCTGCCGCTTTGACGAAGGGAATCGGCGTGGCATTAGCGGAGGTGACTCCTGCGAAGGAACCCAAAAGAGCCAAAGCGCCCACCGCGGCACCTAGTCTGATTGCCTTGTTCATCTTTGTCCTTGATCCTCATCAGAGGACGACCCGTGTCAGATGCTCCACGCGTAGCAGTCCGCAGCCGTCCAGGTTCACACCTGGTATTTTTACCATATTTCCCGTAGCCAAAGGAAATTGCCCGCCATCTGTGGCTACCCATAGCCCCCAGGCTTAAAGACTCTTCGGCACCGGACGACTTGAGGGGCCGCCCCACGGCCCACGTGGTGACGGCCCCTCAGAAGCAGCGGCTCAGCGCATCTCGCGGAAATCCATGTCATCCAGCGGAACCGCGGCACCAGTACCCGACCCGAAATCGTAATCGAATGCGTCGTAGCTCAGCGTGTAGGCATGAGCGCGAGCATCGGCGGTAGGCTCCACCCGGATGTTGCGATAGCGGTCGAGACCGGTACCGGCCGGAATCAGTTTGCCGAGGATCACATTCTCCTTCAAGCCCATGAGCTGATCCGACTTGCCGTTGATCGCGGCGTCAGTCAGCACCTTGGTGGTCTCCTGGAAGGAAGCAGCCGACAGCCAGGAATCGGTGGCCAGCGAGGCCTTGGTGATACCCATCAGCACCGGACGGCCCTCGGCCGGACGACCACCCTCAGTGATCGCCACCCGGTTCTGGGTCTCATAGGTGGAACGATCCACCAACTCGCCAGGCATCATCCCAGTGTCGCCCGAGTCGATGACCGTCACTCGACGCAACATCTGACGGATGATGATCTCGATGTGCTTGTCGTGGATCGGTGCGCCCTGGGTGGCATACACCTTCTGTACCTCAGCCACCAAGTGTTCCTGCACCTTGCGCACGCCCTGGACGCGTAGCACGTCCTGCGGGTCGATGGTGCCCGCGGTGAGCTGGTCACCGACCTGGACATGGTCGCCGTCATGGATCGAATGACGTACCCGGTCGGAGTCCTCGAATTCCAGGCGGGCCCGCTTCGGAACGAGGTACTCGACATCGGCCTGGCCATCGTCGCGGACGATAATCAGCTTGCGTCCACGGTCGGTATCCTCGATCTTGATCCGACCGTCGGCCTCGGCGATTGGGGCCTTTCCCTTCGGAGTACGGGCCTCGAAGAGCTCGACAACTCGCGGCAGACCCAAGGTGATGTCGTCACCGGCCACACCACCAGTGTGGAAGGTACGCATCGTCAGCTGGGTACCGGGCTCACCAATGGACTGGGCGGCCTGGATACCCACTGCTTCACCGACGTCGACCAGCTTGCCAGCGGCCAGGGAACGGCCGTAGCACATTGCGCAGGCACCGGTGGCGGCGTCGCAGGTAAGCACCGAACGTACCTTCACCGATGTGATTCCGGCCTCGACCAGGGCTGAGACAACCTCATCGGTGACATCGGCCCCGGCCGATGCGATCACCTCACCTTCTTCAGTCACAGCATCGATGGCCAGACAACGGGAGATCACCGAAGAGTCGATGTTCGGCACCATGCGCAGCACCCCGGTCTCGCCAGGCTTGGCGATGATCTTCACCAAGCCACGTTCGGTACCGCAATCCTCCTCACGGATAATGACGTCCTGAGAAACATCCACCAGACGACGAGTCAGGTAACCCGAGTCGGCGGTACGCAGTGCGGTGTCGGCCTGTCCCTTGCGGCCACCGTGAGTGGAGATGAAGTACTCCAGAACGGTCAGCCCCTCGCGGAAGTTCGACTTAATCGGGCGCGCGATGATCTCACCCTTCGGGTTGGCTACCAAGCCACGCATCGCCGCAATCTGACGCATCTGGGTCATGTTTCCTCGAGCACCCGAATTCACCATCATGTAGATGGGGTTGGTTTTCGAGAAGTTCTTCTCCATCGCGTCGGTCAGCTCGGAGGTGGCGTCGGTCCAGATCTGGATGAGCTCCTGACGACGCTCGTCCTCGGTTACCGCACCACGCTCATAGAGCTTGTCGATCTTGGCGGCCTTGCCATCGTAGGAGGCCATGATCTGCGGCTTGTCGACCGGGGTCTGCACGTCACCGATCGATACGGTGACCCCCGAGCGGGTACCCCAGCGGTAGCCGAGATCCTTCATGCTGTCGAGCACCGCGGTGACCACCGTCTTGGGGTAGGACTCCGCCAAGGTGTTGACGATGTTGCCCAACTGCTTCTTGCCAACGTGGTAGTCGATGAAGGTGAAGTCGTCGGGAAGAATCGAATTGAAGGTGATCTGACCCAAGGTGGTATCCAGCAGGATGCTGCCGTCCGGACGCATCTGGTCTTCCTTGCCCACGGGAGCCACGATGTCATTGAGTCGTACCTTGATCTTAGAGCGCATGTCGATCTCGCCGAGGTCGAAGGCCATCTGGGCCTCGTCCACCGAGGAGAACACCCGGCCCTCACCCTTCAGACCATCGAGCTCGGTCGTCAGGTAATACATGCCGATGATCATTTCGTGCGAGGGCAAGGCGACGGGTTTACCATCGGCCGGCTTGAGGATGTTATTGCTCGACAGCATCAGCACCCGAGCCTCGGCCTGGGCCTCTGCGCTCAGTGGCAGATGGACGGCCATCTGGTCACCGTCGAAGTCCGCATTGAAAGCGGTGCACACCAGCGGATGCAACTGGATTGCCTTGCCCTCAATGAGCAGCGGCTCGAAGGCCTGAATGCCTAGACGGTGCAGGGTTGGCGCACGGTTCAGCAGCACCGGGTGTTCCTTGATGACGTCCTCCAGGACATCCCACACCTGCGGACGCTGGCGCTCCACCATGCGCTTGGCCGACTTGATGTTCTGCGCGTAGCTCTGCTCCGCGAGCCGCTTCATGACGAAGGGTTTGAACAACTCCAGTGCCATCTGCTTGGGCAGACCGCACTGATGTAACTTCAGCTGCGGGCCGACGACGATCACCGAACGACCAGAGTAGTCGACACGCTTACCCAGCAGATTCTGGCGGAAACGGCCCTGCTTCCCCTTGAGCATGTCGGAGATCGACTTCAGCGGGCGGTTACCCGGTCCCGACACGGGACGGCCGCGACGACCGTTGTCGAACAGCGAGTCAACGGCCTCCTGGAGCATCCGCTTCTCATTGTTCACGATGATCTCGGGGGCCCCGAGATCAAGCAGGCGCTTCAGGCGGTTGTTGCGGTTGATCACCCGGCGGTAGAGGTCATTGAGATCCGAGGTCGCGAAGCGGCCACCGTCGAGCTGCACCATCGGGCGCAGATCCGGCGGGATGACCGGGACGCAGTCCAGTACCATGCCCAGTGGGGAATTACCGGTGTCCAGGAAGGCGCGCACTACCTTGAGCCGCTTGAGGGCGCGGGTCTTGCGCTGTCCCTTGCCCGTCTTGATGATCTCACGCAAGGACTCAGCCTCGGCGGCGAGATCGAAGCCCTCCAGGCGATGCTTGATCGCCTCGGCGCCCATGTATCCCTTGAAGTACTTGCCGAAGCGGTTCTTCATCTCGCGGTAGAGGATCTCGTCGCCCTCCAGGTCCTGGACCTTGAGAGTCTTGAAACGGGTCCACACCATGTCCAGGCGGTCGAGTTCACGCCTGGCGCGCTCACGACGCTGCTTCATCTCCTTCTCAGCACCGTCGCGCACCTTCTTGCGCACATCGGCGGCAGCTCCCTCGGTCTCCAGGGCCGCGAGGTCCTCCTCCAATTTGAGGGTGCGAGCCTCAATGTCGGCGTCCAGGCGCTTCTCGATCTGGGAACGCTCAACACCCACCTTGGCTTCCAGAGAGGATAGGTCGTTGTGCCGGGCCTCCTCGTCAACCTCGGTGATCATGTAGGCCGCGAAGTAGATGACCTTCTCCAGGTCCTTGGGGGCGACGTCGAGCAGATAGCCGAGCCTCGAGGGAACGCCCTTGAAGTACCAGATGTGGGTTACCGGGGCGGCTAACTCGATGTGCCCCATCCGCTCACGCCGTACATTGGACCGGGTCACCTCGACGCCACAGCGCTCACACACGATGCCCTTGAAACGGACCCGCTTGTACTTTCCGCAGTAGCACTCCCAGTCCCGGGTGGGGCCGAAGATCTTCTCGCAGAACAAACCATCGCGCTCGGGTTTGAGGGTTCGATAGTTGATGGTCTCCGGCTTCTTCACCTCGCCGAAGGACCACTCCCGGATCTGATCGGCGGTTGCCAGGCCGATCCGGAGCTGATCATAGGTGTTGACATCCAGCACTTGTTGTCTCCCTAATTGGGTCGAAAAGGTGTGTTCTCAGGGAGTCTGTGATCAGACTTCTTCGACGATGGCGAAAGAGTCGCTACCGGGGCGACGTGACAGGTCGATGCCCAGATCCTCGGCGGAACGGTAGTCATCCTCCGAGTCCCGCAGCTCCACGACTGAGCCATCGGAACTGAGCACCTCGACATTCAGGCACAGCGATTTCATCTCCTTGACCAGCACCTTGAAGGATTCCGGGATGCCAGGTTCGGGGATGTTCTCTCCCTTGACGATCGCCTCGTAGACCTTGACGCGACCGGGCACGTCATCGGACTTGATGGTGAGCATCTCCTGCAGGGTCCAGGCCGCACCATAGGCTTCCAGGGCCCACACCTCCATCTCGCCGAAGCGCTGACCGCCGAACTGCGCCTTACCGCCCAGCGGTTGCTGGGTGATCATTGAGTACGGGCCGGTGGAACGGGCGTGGATCTTATCGTCGACCAAGTGGTGCAGCTTCAGCATGTAGACATAACCAACGCCGACCTTCTCCGGGAAAGGCAGACCGGTGCGGCCGTCGAAGAGAGTTGCTTTGCCCTCGGCGTTGACCATCCGCTCACCATCGCGGTTCGGCAGGCCGTGGGCCAGCAGACCGTCGATCTCGGCGTCATCGGCGCCGTCGAAGACCGGGGTGGCCAGCCGCGACTCGGGGGCCACCTTGGCCAGCCCGACTCCACGCAGCCGGTCAGCCCATTCGCCGGTAGCTTCGGTGATGTCCCAGCCCGAATGGGCGATCCACCCCAGATGCATCTCCAGCACCTGGCCGATGTTCATCCGGGAAGGAACACCCAGCGGGTTGAGGATGATGTCGACCGGGGTGCCGTCCGGGAGGAAGGGCATATCCTCGGCAGGCAGGATCTTCGAGATGACACCCTTGTTACCGTGACGGCCAGCAAGCTTGTCACCCACCTGCACCTTGCGCTTTTGGGCGACATAGACCCGCACCATCTGGTTGACCCCGGGAGACAGCTCGTCACCGTCCTCATCGCGGTCGAACAGACGCACGCCAATGACGGTGCCAGATTCACCGTGGGGCACCTTCATCGAGGTGTCACGCACCTCGCGGGCCTTCTCACCAAAGATGGCACGCAGCAGACGCTCCTCGGGGGTCAATTCGGTCTCACCCTTCGGAGTAACCTTGCCAACGAGGATGTCACCGGGGCCGACCTCGGCACCAATGCGGATGATGCCGCGCTCGTCGAGATCGGCCAGCATGTCGTCGGAGACGTTCGGGATGTCCCGGGTGATCTCCTCGGGACCCAGCTTGGTGTCACGAGCATCAATCTCGTGCTCCTCAATGTGGATCGAGGTGAGGATGTCTTCGGAGACAATCCGCTGATTGAGGATGATCGCATCCTCGTAGTTCAGACCCTCCCAGGGCATAAAGGCCACCAACAGGTTGCGGCCCAAAGCCAATTCCGCGTTGTCAGTACAGGGACCGTCGGCCAGTGGGGTGCCCACATCAACGCGGTCGCCAGGGCGCACCATCGGTCGCTGGTTGACGCAGGTGCCCGCATTGGAGCGACGGAACTTCTCAAGCCGGAAGACATCGTATGTGCCGTCGTCGTTCGCGGTCTCGATGAGATCGGCGGATACCGAGGTGATGACACCCGCCTTGCGGGCCAAGGTGACATCGCCGACATCGACCGCGGCACGGTACTCCATGCCGGTGCCCACGTAAGGGGCTTCGGAACGCACCAGCGGCACGGCCTGGCGTTGCATATTGGCACCCATCAACGCACGGGATGCATCGTCGTGTTCCAGGAAGGGGATGAGCGCGGTACCCACCGACACCATCTGGCGCGGGGACACATCCATGTAGCCCACCTCGGATGCGGGAACGGCATCTACATCGCCGAAGCGCACGCGCACCACGACCCGGTCGTCGACGAAATTGCCCGCCTCATCCAGGGCGGAGTTGGCCTGGGCGATGTTGTAGCGATCCTCTTCTGATGCGGTGAGGTAGTCAATCTGATCAGTGACCCTGCCATTGACGACCTTGCGGTACGGGGTTTCGATGAACCCGAAAGCATTGACCCGCGCAAAAGAAGCCATATTGCCGATCAGACCGATGTTCGGACCTTCAGGGGTCTCAATCGGGCACATGCGTCCGTAGTGCGAGGGGTGAACGTCGCGGACTTCCATACCAGCACGGTCACGGGATAGACCACCGGGTCCCAAGGCCGACAGCCGCCGTTTGTGAGCAAGCTCGGCCAACGGATTGTTCTGGTCCATGAACTGCGACAGCTGGGAGGTTCCGAAGAACTCCTTGAGGGCCGCGGTCACCGGTCGGATGTTGATCAAGGTCTGCGGGGTGATCGCGTCGACCTCCTGCGTGGTCATGCGATCACGGACCACCCGCTCCATGCGCCCCAGGCCCGTGCGCAGCTGGTTCTGGACCAACTCACCGACGGTACGCAGGCGACGGTTACCGAAATGGTCGATGTCATCGGGCTCGACGATCACCGAAGGACCATCGGCACATTCAAGTTCGGTGCGGCCTTCGTGCAGGGCGCAGACGTACTCAATGGCAGCGGCGATGTCGTCGATGGTCAACACCTGGGTGTCGAAAGGCAGATTCAGACCCAACTTCTGGTTGATCTTGTACCGGCCAACCTTGGCCAGGTCGTAACGCTTCGGGTTGAAATAGTAGTTGGTAAGCAGCTGCTCGGCCGCCTCGCGCGCCGGCGGCTCACCCGGACGCAATTTACGGTAGATGTCGAGCAACGCCTCGTCCTGGGTGGTGACCGAATCCTTCTCCAGGGTCAGCCGCACCGACTCATACTCCCCGAAGCGCTCCAGGATGCGATCCTCGCTCCAGCCCAATGCCTTGAGTAATACGGTGACCGACTGCTTGCGCTTGCGGTCCAGCCGCACCCCGACCTGGTCACGCTTGTCGATTTCAAATTCCAGCCATGCGCCACGCGAAGGAATCACCTTGCAGGTGAAGATGTCCTTGTCGGAGGACTTGTCGGGAGTCTGCTCGAAGTAGACGCCCGGGGAACGCACAAGTTGCGAAACCACGACACGCTCGGTTCCGGAGACCACGAAGGTGCCTTTGTCTGTCATCAGCGGGAAGTCGCCGATGAACACCGTCTGTGATTTGATCTCACCGGTCTCGTTGTTCATGAACTCGGCGGTGACGAACAGCGGCGCTGCGTAGGTGGTGTCGCGCTCCTTGCACTCGTTGATGGTGTGCTTGGGCTCCTCGAAACGATGGTCGCGGAAGCTCAGCGACATCGTCTGGTTGAAATCCTCAATCGGGGAGATCTCCTCGAAAATCTCCTCCAGACCCGAACGGGTATTGATATCGGTGCGCCCTTCGGCGAGGGCCTGTTCGGTCTTCGCCTTCCAGGCATCGCTGCCGATCAACCAATTGAAGGAGTCGATCTGGAGATCCAGTAGATTCGGGACCTCCAGCGGTTCGGCGATCTTCGCGAAGGAGATGCGGCCGCTGTTGGAGATGACGTTGGTGTTCTTCGACGCAGTGCGCGAGGTGGCCAAGATGTGGTCCTTCCAGAACTCGCCAGTTGAAAGCATGGCAAACGACCCATGTCAAATCATGGGTCGCCAAACGCCAAGGGCAAAAAGACACATTAGAAGACCATGGCAAGCAAAGCAAGCCGGTTGCACAACACCGGAACGCACCTGCGCCGGGAAGCACACTGCCTCAACAGCATCGTTCCCGTCAAGCAGCAGCACCGATGCTACCCCGGGGTGCCCACGCATACAGCATCCGTCCAGGATACGACGGGCGGGCCGCACTGAACCGCTCCCATTCATCCGGATCAACAGTCCGAACCGGTAGAAGCGTGTTGCGTGCGACCCGCCCATGAGCCACCGGATCTCAATGGATCCGACGGTCAGCGATCACAGATCACTTGAGGGTTACAGTGGCACCCTCGGCCTCAAGAGCCTCCTTGGCCTTCTCAGCCTCGTCCTTCTTAACGCCCTCCAGAACCGGCTTCGGGGCGGACTCGACGAGGTCCTTGGCCTCCTTCAGGCCCAGCGAGGTCAGGCCACGAACGGCCTTGATGACGCCAATCTTCTTGTCGCCAGCAGACTCAAGGACGACGTCGAAGGAATCCTTCTCCTCGGCAGCCTCGGCCTCGGTACCGGCAGCAGCAGCCGGGGCGGCGGCGGGAACGGCAACCGGAGCGGCAGCCTTGACGTCGAAGAGGTCCTCGAAGGCCTTCACGAACTCGGAGAGCTCGGTCAGGGTCATTTCCTTGAACTGCTCCAGCAGTTCCTCAGTGCTCAGCTTCGCCATGATGGGCGTCCTTCCTTACTCGTTCGATGCAGCGTCAGCCGCCGCGTCAGTGGTGGCCTCAGCAGCATCGGCTGCCTTGGATGCCGCGTTTGCGGCGTTCTCGGCCTCGGCCGAGACAGTGCTGTCCGCATCAGCGGCAGCGTCAGACTTCTGATCGGCAGATCCGGCCCCTGCAATGACCGAGGGGTCTGCAGCAGCCTTGGTCTCCAAGGCACCCAGCAGCTGGGCGGCTTGGGTGAGTGGGGCGGCGAAAGTGCCGACGGCAGTCGAGAGCGACGCCTTCATAGCACCGGCCAGTTTGGCCAGCAGAACCTCGCGCGACTCAAGGTCGGCGAGTTTCTTGACCTGGTCTGCGTCGAGAATACGTCCCTCGAACACACCACCCTTGATGATCAGAAGCGGATTGGCCTTTGCGAAATCACGCAGGCCCTTGGCCACCTGGGCCACGTCGCCAGAGATGAAGGCGAACGCGGTCGGGCCGGTCAGCTGGTCGTCAAGACCTTCGACACCAGCCTGGCGGGAGGCGATAAGGGCAAGAGTGTTCTTCGCAACGGCGTAGGTGGCGTCCTCACCAAGGCTCCGACGGAGGTCCCTCAGATCCTTGACGGTGAGTTCGCGGTACTCGGTCAGCACGACTGCATTCGAGCTGCTGAACCTCTCAGTCAGCTCCGCAACAGCTGCTGCCTTGTCGGCCCTCGCCATTGGGTCTCCTTCCCACTTCTCTTGGACGCCGACGACACCGGAGGCGATGCGGGAAAGAAAAATCCCCGGACTCAGGCGACCGGGGCGACCCATGCGGATCTGTTCCATCACCTGCGCTGGCACCCAGTGGGCATTCAGACATCGTCACCAACGGTCTTCGGCCCGACCAACTGTAGTCCCCCTGACTAGCAGGACAAAATCGCGCCCCAACACCACTTTCACCCGGTATTTTGCGGGATTGCTCTGGGCGTGGCCATCCGGTGGGAAACAACCGCCCAACCCGGGCAGGGGCTCGAAGCCCCCAGCCCGGACATCGGGACAGACTGGGAGCGATCGGCCCTCAGCGATAGTCGCGGTGGAAGTACTGCCCGGTGGAGTCCCCGGAAGCCACCCGGTCGGCCTCGTTGTTGCGCAGAACTACCCGACGGATCTTCGCCGAAATTGTCTTCGGCAGATCCTCGACGAATTCGATGATGCGCACCAACTGATAGCCATTGAGGTGCTGGGTGCTGTGGGCGAACAGCGAACGGGCCACATCCGGACCGGCCTGCAGACCCTGCCGCAGATGGACGAAGGCTTTGGGCACCGCCCCACGGACCTCGTCCGGGCTGGCTACGACGGCACATTCCGCCACCGCATCATGCATCATCATCACTGATTCGAGTTCGAAAGGCGAGATCTTGTAATCGGAGGCCTTGAATACGTCATCAGCCCGCCCGATATAGGTGAGGTAGCCGTCGGCATCCCGGGATGCGAGGTCACCAGTATGGTAATAACCATCGCGGCACGCCTCATCGGTCAGCGCCTGGTCGTGGTAGTAGCCATTCATCAAAGCGATCGTCGGAACGCTGAGATCCAGGCAAATCTCCCCCTCCCCTATCCCGGTGACCAGTTCACCGGAATCTGGGTCAACGAGCACCACCGCATAACCGGGTGTCGGTCGGCCCATCGCACCGAGCTTGATGGGTTCGCCCGGACCATTGCCGATCGCACAGGTGATCTCTGTTTGACCGTAGCCGTCGCGAATGGTGTTCTTCCAGGCAGCGCGCACCTTCTCGATGACCTCGGGATTGAGCGCTTCCCCCGCCCCAACGATTTCTCTGGGCGGATGGGAAAGTCTGGTCAGGTCGGCCTGGATGAGCATCCGCCACACAGTGGGCGGGGCACAGAAGCTGGAGACCTCGTGGGAGTCCATGATCCGCATGAGGGTATCGGCATTGAACCGGGAATAGTTGAAGATAAAGACCGTCGCCTGGGCCAGGAAGGGGCTATAGAAATTGCTCCAGGCGTGCTTGCCCCATCCGGGCGAAGAGATGTTCAGGTGCACGTCACCGGGGCGCACCCCAAGCCAGTACATAGTCGACAGGTGCCCGACGGGGTAACTCACATGGGAGTGTTCAACCAGCTTTGGGCGTGAGGTGGTTCCCGAGGTGAAATAGAGTAGGCAGGGATCTTTCGCCGGGGTGGGACCTTCGGGAATGAATTCTGCAGGCGCCTCATCGACTTCTGCATAATCAACCCAGCCCTCAGCACGTACCCCAATGCCGATGCGGGTGACCCGCGGATTGATGTCGGCCAATTTGTGGGCCAAATCACCAGCACAGACGGTGAAACCGACACCGGCCGTCTCGACACGCCAAGCGAGGTCCTCGGGGTTCAGCAGGGTCGAAGTGGGAATGGCAACCCCGCCCATCTTCGTCACCCCGAGCAGGACTTCCCACAACTCGATGGTGTTGTGCAGCATGACGATGATCCGGTCGCCCCTGTTCATACCGAGACCCACCAGCCAGTTCGCCACTCGGTTGGAGCGCTCGGCGAGTTGCCCGTAGGTCCACTGCGACCAGCTGAGATCATCCTCGACGATCTTGACGGCCACCCGGTCAGGATGCTCCCCTGCCACGACGTCGAACCAGTCGAGACCGAAATTGAACTGCTCCAACTGGGGCCAGCGAAAGCCCGCACACACAGCATCGAAATCGTAGGTGTGGGCGAGAACAAAATCCCGCATCTCACGGACGGCCTGAGTGGCAGGAGTATCCGGACGTCCTCGATAAACCATGGCTGTCATGCTACACGCTTGGTTACGCATCCGTAGGTTACGACCATCTGATGATCACAAATGAACCTGGCCGGAAACTCCCTCGCCTTGTGAAGGCGGTATCAGCAGTGACCGGAGGATGGAAAAACCGCGCCCCCGGCCAGGGGGCCGGGGGCGCGGAGCAGCGATTACACGGGAACTATACGTTCTCACCGAGCTTGGCGGCAGCGTCGATCTGGACGCCGGGGCCCATGGTGGTGGACACGGTGATCTTGCGAATGTAGCGGCCCTTAGAGGTGTTCGGCTTGAGACGGGCGACCTCCTCAAGGGCTGCGGTGTAGTTCTCCAGCAAAGCCTTCGCGGAGAACGAGGCCTTGCCAATGATGAACTGCAGGTTAGCGTTTCGATCGACCCGGAAATCGATCTTGCCACCCTTGATATCGCCGACTGCCTTGGCGACATCCATGGTCACGGTGCCGGTCTTCGGATTCGGCATGAGACCGCGGGGACCGAGCACGCGACCGAGACGGCCAACCTTGCCCATCAGATCTGGAGTCGCCACGACGGTGTCGAAGTCCAAGTAGCCACCGGCCACCTTCTCGATGAGCTCGTCACCGCCGACCTCGTCGGCGCCGGCCTCCAGAGCCTCGGTCGCCTTGGCACCCTGAGCGAAGACGAGGACCCGTGCCGTCTTGCCAGTGCCATTGGGGAGGTTGACCGTGCCGCGGATCATCTGGTCGGCCTTGCGTGGGTCAACACCCAGCCGCATAGAGACCTCGACGGACTCGTCGAATCCCCCGGTGGGGAACTGCTTGATGATCTCGAGAGCCTGTTCGGCAGTGTAGAGCTGGTTGCCGTCGCGCAGCTCAGCCGATGCGCGGTAGCGCTTGGAGTGCTTCATGTTCTGGTTCCTTCCATGTCAGCCTCGCGGGCCGATCCACCAGTTCTGGTACGGGCATCTGCCCTGCCAGGATCGTTCTTCGATTGCCACTTAGGTGGCTGGGTGCAGGTGCACCCGGGAGCGTCACTCGACGGTGACACCCATGGAGCGGGCAGTACCCTCGACGATCTTCATCGCCGATTCAACGTCATTGGCGTTGAGATCGGGCATCTTGGTCTCGGCGATCTCGCGCACCTGGGCTGCGGTGATCTTGGCGACCTTCTCCCTATTCGGCTTGCCAGAGCCCTTGGCCACACCGGCGGCCTTCTTGATCAGCTCGGCGGCAGGCGGAGTCTTGGTAATGAACGAGAACGTGCGGTCCTCGTAGATCGTGATCTCGGCCGGGACAACGGTTCCACGCATGGCCTCGGTTTGGGCGTTGTACGCCTTCACGAATTCCATGATGTTGATGCCGTGCGGGCCAAGGGCGGTGCCAACGGGCGGGGCCGGCGTGGCTGCGCCAGCCTGGATGGCGACCTTGACGATCGCCGCTACCTTCTTCTTGGGAGGCATTATCGGGTCCTTATCGATTGATGTGTTTGTTGCTGACGACGTCGCTCATACGGCAGTTCGAGCGACGTCCCCCACCACGACAGGATGAGGCAGATCCGGCATCAGCTGACCTTCTGGATCTGGGCGAAGGTCAGATCCACCGGGGTCTCGCGACCCAGGATCTCGACCATGGCCTTCACACGCTGGTTGTGCAGGTTGATCTCAGTGAGCGTGGCGTGCACCCCTGCGAAGGGACCATCCACGACGGTGACCGAATCCCCCACTGCGTAGTCAACGACCTCGATCTTCTTACGACGCCTGGCAGCTGGGGCCTGGGACTCGGCGGCTACCCTCGCGGCGACCATCGGGGTGAGCATCCCTTCGACCTCTTCAAGAGACAGTGGAACGGGCTGGTTCGCGTGCCCCACGAAGCCGGTAACCGATGCGGTGTGCCGCACCGCAGACCAGGATTCGTCGGTCAGTTCCATGCGCACCAGCACGTAGCTGGGCATGAAGGTGCGGGTGACATTCTTCTTCTCGCCCTTGCGAATCTCGACGGCTTCCTCGATTGGCACCAGGGATTCGAAGATGTAGTCCTCAAGGTTCAGCGCCACGACGCGGGCGTCGATGTTCTGCTTGACCCTGTTCTCCATGCCGGAGTAGGTGTGCACGACATACCAATCGCCGGGCTTCGACCGCAGATCGGCACGCAATTCCTCAAGGGCCTTCTCCAAGGCCTCGTCGGCCTCCGGAACATCCGAGTCCTGTTCGCCGGTGTCGTCGTCGGCGAGGGCCTCAAGGTTGAGCTCGGGGCCGGACTCCGTGGTCTCTTCGGTGTCGAAGTCGGCGAAATCCAAGTTGATGCCTGCATCGTCACTGGTTTCGGGGGTGTCCCCGAAGGCGGCATTCAGGTCGATCTCGACCCGGTCTTCCTGCTCGAATTCGTTGGAATCAGTGGACATGGTTCTCCTTGGGGACCGATCAGCCGAGCCACTTAAGCAACAGCCAGCCGAACAGTGCATCAAGACCGGACACGAGGGCCATGAGGACCAACACGAACACCAAGACCACGACGAAGTACTGGCTCAGCGTGGAGCGCGTGGGCCAGTTGACCTTCTTCAGTTCATCAATGGATTGCTTGGCAAACGTCACCGGTCCAATACGGGGGGTTTTCTCGACCTTGACGGCCGCAGACTGCTTGGGGGTCGGGCGACCCTTGCGGACCGGAGCGGTCGTGCGATTGCGCTTAGGGGCAGCGGGAGCCGACGACTCGGTGGTGGCTGCTTCCTCGGCTGGTTCCTTGATCTCTGGGGTCGACGAGGTCATCTCGTCGTCCTCATTGCCCGAAGGCTTGATCTCGTCAACCACGTGTGCCCCTTCACCGGTGTCATGCTTTGAACCGAGCAGTCCCAGCCATGACCCCTGGGACCTCTCCTGCATCCCGACCAGTGCCTCGCACTTCAACTCGGGTTCGCAGGGCAAGAGGGACTTGAACCCCCAACCTGCGGTTTTGGAGACCGCTGCTCTGCCAATTGAGCTATTGCCCTTCGCTGGCAACATCGCGATCCTGCACATGCAGGAGCCGCGGTGAAGCCACCAAGACCCGAAGCATACCCGGTTCGGACACACAATGGAAAACCGGTAGCCTTGTGCGCTGAGCGAAAGGCAACGGATATGACCCTGTTCAGTGAACTGACCCAAGCACCTGCGGACCCGATTCTCGGGGTCACTGAAGCCTTCAAGGCCGATGAGCGTACTGGCAAGGTGAACCTCGGGGTGGGGGTTTACCTCGACGGTGAAGGCAAGCTGTTGCTACTGGGTTGCGTCGCCAAGGCCGCCGACCGAATCGCCGCCATTCACGCACCACACGCCTACCTACCCATCGACGGGCTCGGCGACTACCTAGACCAGGTGCGAGAACTCGTCTTCTGCGCCGATTCCCCGCTGCTCGCCGACAAGCGCGTAGTGACAGTCGAGGCCCTGGGCGGCACCGGTGCCCTGCGCTTGGGTGCTGACATGCTGCACGAGGTGGCCCCCGGCGCCAAGGTGTTGGTCTCCGATCCCTCCTGGGAGAACCACCAGGCCCTGTTCGCCCGGGCCGGTTTCGAGGTGGGCACCTACCGCTACTACGACGCCACCAACCGCGGCGTGGACGTCGAAGGGATGCTGGCCGATCTACGGGATGCCGAAGCAGGCACCATCGTCGTCCTGCATGCCTGCTGCCACAACCCGACCGGCTACGACCTGGACCACGAGCAGTGGGCCAAGGTGGTCGATATCATTGCCGAGCGCGATCTGGTCGCCTTCTGCGACATGGCCTATCAGGGATTCGCCGAGGGGCTGGCCGAGGATGCCTTCCTGGTGCGGTTGTGCGCCGGAAAACTGGATAATTTCCTAGTGGCCACCTCTTTTTCTAAGTCGCTGACTCTGTACGGGCAGCGGGTGGGTGCCCTGTCGGTGGTCTGCGCCGATGCCGCCGAAGCCGAACGGCTACGCTCCAGGCTCAAGATCGTGATCCGCACCAATTACTCCAATCCGCCCATCTTCGGCGCCCTGGTGGCCGCGACCGTCCTGAGCGATGAGGAACTTCGCACAGACTGGCACGCCGAACTGGCTACCATGCGGGAGCGAATCAAGGCCATGCGCACGGCCCTGCTTACCGAGTTGCAAGCCAGGGGAATCGATGACATGGGACACGTCGTCGTCCAGCGCGGCATGTTCTCTTACACCGGGCTGACCGCCGACCAGATGCGAGCCCTGCGCACCGATCATGGGGTCTACGGCACCGATGCCGGCCGCATCTGCATTGCCGGACTCAACGACACCAACCTGGCTAAGGTTGCCGACGCCATTGCCGCGGTACGCATGATCCGCTGAGCCCAACGCATCGCGCCGTCCCTACTCTGTTCACGGGCACCCAGCGACCACGTTGAGCGTGAGAGGTATCAATCGATCAGCGCGGTCTCAGATCGTCAGCCCGACGATGACCGGCTCGGGCACCAACTCCACCCCGAATCGGTTCTTCACCCCGTCATGAACCGTGCGAGCCAGTTTCGCGACCTGGGCCGCACTCGCGTGGTCATGGTTTGTCAAGGCGAGCACATGCTTAGAACTGAGCCGAGCGGCACCAGCTCCCGGAAAACCTTTTCCAAACCCGGCATGGTCAATCAACCATGCTGCCGAGGACTTGACTCGTCCGTCGCCGATGGGGAACCTCGGGGCCTCGGATGGCAAGGCATCGGCGACTCCAGCCGGAACGATCGGATTGGTGAAGAAGGAGCCTGCCGAACGGGTGTCGGGATCGGTGGGGTCGTGGACCATCCCCTTAGACCTGCGCAATTCCAAGACGGCCTCGCGAACTTCCCTGGCATCCACCCGGTCACCTATCCCAGCACCGAGGTGAGCGGCCAGCTGGGAGTAGCCGATAGGCATTGAGCGGGATGCGTTGACGAACTGGAACCATACCTCGACCACCACATAACGTCCGGTGGGCTCGCTCTGAGCGCGTGAGCGCTTGAAGATCGAATCGCGATATGAAAAACCGCATTGGTCAGCAGTGAATGTGCGGTATTCCCCCGCCTTCCGATCCCAGGTGCGCACCCGTGCGATGGTCTGGGCGACCTCCTGACCGTAGGCCCCGACGTTTTGGACCGGCGTGGCACCAACCAGGCCGGGGATCCCGCTTAGCGCCTCAATCCCGGCCCATTCGCAGTCAATGGTGTGCGCGACGAAATCATCCCATCGCTCCCCTGCTGCGGCCCGGACCAGGGCTCCGCCGCAGGAAGAGACCTCGGCATCCAGGCCATGATTGTCGACGAGCACCACCCGGCCGTCAAAACCCTCATCGGCGATCAGCACATTGGAGCCACCGGAGAGCACCATAAGCGGCATCCCGCTCTCATCGGCGTCACGCACCGCATCCACGATCTCAGAAGTCGTGGTGGCCCGCACCAGTTCAGCAGCAGGCCCGCCAATACCGAAAGTGGTGTGGTGTGCCAGCTCGCGGGAATCCTGGTTCCCAAGGAGCCCGATCGACTGGGAGAGCCATTCGGCATGACATGCTGCGACGGTAGTTTCGTCATCCTGGGGAATCGATTGATCAGCCATTGCTCCTCCGTACGACGGCCTTAGCAGCCCCCAGAATCTTCTGACCGGCACAGGTGGCCTCAATCGAGATCGTCACCCGTTTGTCGTCGACCGCGGTCACTGTCCCAGACACCTCGAGGCGGGCACCCATTGCGTCGTCGGGTACCAGAACCGGGTTGATGAAGCGCACGAAATACTCGCTCACCTCGTCAGGGTCGCCCACCCAATCGGTGACGACGCGCAACGCAGCAGCCATGGTGAGCATCCCATGAGCAACCACCTGCTCAAAACCGAGTTCCCGGGCGGCATGGTCCGAGTAATGGATCGGGTTGAAGTCGGTCGATGCCCCGGCATAGCGCACCACGGTAGTGCGGGTGATGGGAATGGTGATCGGTGGAAGCTGGAAGCCCACCTCAATGCCTGCCGGGATCATGATGCCTGCCTGTTGTGGATGAGCTGTGATATCGCCGAGCCGAGATCCTCACCGTCGGCACCGGTCAAAGCGACATCAACGGTGATCATCTCAGTATTCCCACGTATCCGCACCTTCTCGATGGTGGCCGTGGCGCTGACCAGATCGCCGGTGCGCAGTGACCGGGTGATCCGGAAACGCTGGTCGGCGTGCATCGTGCGGTGCAGGGAGATCTCAAGCTCCGGGTCATCGAACAATGCCCCCCAGGCTTGGGCCGCGATGAGGGTGGAGAAGGTGGGCGGGGCAATCGGCTCTTCCCCGGTATAGGCGGGGTTGTCATCGCCGATGGCCGCCGCGAACTCGGCGATCCGCGCGGAGGTCACTAGGTAGGGCTTCGTGGCCGGATACCTGCGACCGGCATGTTCTGCGTTTATGGGCACTCCGCAACGCTACCAATCCCGCATAAGCATCGTATGCAAAGCAATCGGGACCACCCTGAGGTGGCCCCGATCAAAAGATTCAGTCGTGCCCGATCAGCGGGTCTCGCGGTGCAGGGTGTGCTTGTTCTCGCGCTTGCAGAACTTCATGACCTCGAGACGATCCGGCGTGTTGCGACGGTTCTTCTTGGTGATGTAGTTGCGGTCCTTGCACTCGGTGCACGCCAAAGTGATCTTGGGACGAATGTCCGCCGACTTCTTTGCCATTATGGTCTCTCTCCAACTTGTGCCCGGTGTTCTTCGTAGCGGGAACGGGACTCGAACCCGTGACACAGCGATTATGAGCCGCTTGCTCTACCGCCTGAGCTATCCCGCCATGGCATCGACCCGGGCTTGTAACCGCTGCGGTGGCGATCTATTCCCGGATCAACCGAGCCCCGAGGCGGATTTGAACCGCCGACCTCGTCCTTACCAAGGACGCGCTCTACCACCTGAGCTATCGGGGCCAGCCGACGAATAAACATAGCGGATGAATCCCGTAGTACAAAATCTGTCCGCCAGACCATCGCAGCCCTACTGCCTGCTCCGGTCGCGGGTCACAATCTAGTGGACGCCCACCTGTGCAGGAAAGTCCGAGCGATGGAGGAACCATGAGCATCCGCTTCAGCCCACTGGTCCGTGACGCCCTCGACCATGGGGAACCGGTCGTCGGCTTGGAAACCGGCATGATCACCCATGCCCTGCCGCGCCCGCTGAACCTGCACATCGCCCTAGGAATCGAACGCGAGCTCCACGATGCCCAGTGCGTCCCAGCAACCATCGGGATGATCAAAGGGGAGGCAGTTATCGGGCTGACTGCTGAGGAACTGGAGCACCTGGCAGGCGCGGAGGACATGCACCGGATCACTGTCCGTGATCTACCCTTCGCGAAGGCCAAGGGGCTCACCGGCGGGGTTTCCCTGGCAGCTGCAGTACACCTGGCCCACCAAGTGGGCATCAAGGTATGCGCAACTACCGGACTGGGTGGGGTGCACCAGACTCATTCGGTGGACACCATCCTCCAGGAATCCAGCGATCTGACTGCACTGGCCGATCACCCGATTGTGCTGGTCACCTCCGGTGTGCGTCCCATGTTGGATGTTCCCGGCACCCTGCAGCGCCTGGAGACCCTTGCGGTGCCGGTACTCGGTTATCGCTCGGATGCTTTCGCCGGGTTCTACGTCACTGATTCGGGCTACAAGACCGATCACCGGGTGGATTCAGCCCGAGAGATCGCCGACGTCGCTAAAGCCCGCGATGAACTGGGGCTCGGTCAAGCACTGCTCATCTCGAACCCGATCCCCGAATCGATGCAGATCGAAGATTTCGCCGAGCACATGTCAAAAGCCCTGGTCATCGCTGCAGAAACCATGCCCGCCGGGGCCGACGAGACCCAAGTGCTGCTCGCCACCTTGGAATCGGTCACCGGCGGTGAGGCCTGGCGGGTCAATACCGAGCTTTACCGGCGCAACGCCGATCTAGCGGCCCAAATCGCCAAGCTGCTGGCCACCACCCCGTACTACACAGACTGACCCGAACACGATAAAGGGCCTCGCCAAGAAGGTGTTGGCGAGGCCCTCGTGTGGTGGCAGCTGATGGATTCGAACCATCGTAGGCTGAGCCGACGGTTTTACAGACCGCTCCCTTTGGCCACTCGGGCAAGCTGCCGCGCTGTCGAACCAGCGTTGAAGAACATAGCAGACCAGGCTCTCACGCGAAAATCCCGCCCATTGATCTTCCAGGCCTGGCTGGAACCTTCGTCGGTGCGACTGGCAGGATGGGATCATGGCTTCTGATTCCTCCTTCGACATCGTTTCCAAGGTCGACCGGCAGGAGGTCGACAACGCACTCAACCAGGCTGCCCGCGAGGTGGGTCAACGCTTCGACTTCAAGGGCACCGACGCCCGGATCGAGTGGTCCGACGAGGAGATCGCCATGCAGGCCTCCGGCGAGGAACGGGTGAAGGCGGTGTGGGACGTCTTCCAGTCCAAACTGGTACGTCGCGGTATCGACCTGAAGTCCGTCCACGCATCCGATCCGAAACTCTCGGGCAAGCTGTGGAAGATGACCGCGACAATGCAAAACGGTATCTCTCAAGCAGACGCCAAGAAGATCTCCAAGCTGATCCGCGACGAGGGTCCCAAGGGAGTCAAAGCACAAATCCAAGGCGACGAGTTGCGCATCTCCTCAAAGAAGCGCGACGACCTTCAAGCGGTGCAGCGCCTGATCAAGGAGCAAGACTACGACTTCGCAGTGCAGTTCACGAACTACCGGTGAACCTGCTGGTCGGGATGACGTGGGCAGGATCAGGCTGGCCGATCATGAGCAGTTCGTAGTGCCGCAACTTCGCTGACAGTAGCCCGCATCATCGGATTGGGGACATCAGCAGGAGTTCAGCTGGACCTGGACCCGGACCCACACCGGGTCGCCGACCTCGACGAGTTCACCGCCGTGCAGTTGACGCCCTCTGCGCTTCTCAGGCTGCCCATCGACCGCCACCAGGCCCTCCTCAAGGATCTCTTGGCGTGCGCCCCGGATTCGGCGATGTTCGCATACTTGAGGAACTGTCCTAGCCGGATCGTCCCACCAATCCCGATCGTCTCGATCTCCACCGCTCCCCCTAGTGTCCAAGCCGCTCTGGGGGAATCACCAGCAGGGTGGCGACGAACAGCAGGATGCCGCTGACTACCAGCCACAGCCCCCCCAGGGGCTTCGATGGGTCAATCATCGCCGATGAGATCGCCGCCCAACCGAAGAGCAGGGCGACGATCGGCATAGCGACCAGGCACCAGGCCCCGGCCCGGACGCGGCCCACGTCGTTGAGCACCGCACCGATGGATGCGCCCCAGCCGATGACCGCACCCAAGGCGGCCAAACCTAGCCCCCACACGCCTACTCGGATAAGCCCATCAGAGCCCTCCAGCCCAGCATCGATCAGCCGCCAACCAACAGCCCCCAGCACGACGGCCGACCACCAGGCGATCAGTGCGGTGATGATCGCCCGGGAGCGGAAACGTGGAGCAGAGCTCGATGCCATGAACCAAGCCTAGCCGCGTCGGCAATGCTCAACCGAGTAGCACGGTGCCCACCACCGATGCGGCGACGATCGCCACGACCAAGGTGATGGGGACAAAGCGAGCAACGAATCCTGCACCCCAAGCCCCGTACTGCATCGCTATCAGTTTGATATCGATCATCGGACCGACCACTAGGAAGACCAGTTGCGCGGTAGGCGAGACCTGGACGAAGGAGGCTGCGACGAAGGCATCGGCCTCCGAGCACAAACTCAGCACCACCGCCAACAGTGCCATGACGAGCACGCCCAACAACGGTGTGCCGTTCAGGGCGTCGAACCAGGCGGTGGGTACCGCCACCTTGACGAAACCAGCAACAATCGCGCCGATGACCAGGAAACCACCGGCACTCATCACATCATGGACCACCGAGACGCGGAATCGTTCCGCGCGATCCAAGCCATGGTGTTCGTGGGCGTCGTGGGACTCCAGCCCCTTCAGTCCCCCGAAGGCAATCCAAGCCCAGCCAACGAGTACCGCGGCGGCCAGGCTCGCGATGAATCTGGCCCAGACCATCGCCGGGGTTCCGCTGAAGGCCACGGCCGTGGAGACTAGGACAATTGGATTGATTGCCGGGCTGGCGAGCAGGAAGGCCAGGGCTGCGGCATCCGGTACCCCACGCCGCACCAGGGATTGGCTGACCGGCACCGAGCCACATTCACAGCCGGGCAGCAGCATTCCGCAGGCAGCCACTGCTGGCACGGCGACGAACTGGCTGCGAGGTGTCATCCGGCGTACCAGCGATTCAGGTAGCACCACGGAGATGATTCCGGATACCACAACCCCCAGCACCAAGAAGGGCAGTGCCTGCACCGCAATCGCGATGGTGATCGCGGCCCAGGCCTCGGCGATTCCGTCGAGACTCAGAACCGGCCCACGGAGTTGCTGCCCAGCAACCAGAACGGCACCCAGCACCAGCATCACCACTGGCCCCCACCAGCCGGCAGGCAGGGATGGTACAGGCGTGGTGGGGTCACCGGGCGATCGGCGGATACTCATCGTCGGCTCACAGATAGGGGGTCACAGGTTGGTCGATGGCGTTCAATGAGGTGACCTGGATGGCCGGCAGCGCACCGGTGGTGTCGACAACCCCGGTGACCTGGTACCACTGGTCATCGACGAGATCACTGGTCCCACGCAGCTGGGCTCGATAGCCGATCGCATCCGCGGCGCAGCAGACGATCCTGAATCGCCCCAATCGCCAACCCGTCTTCGGATCAAGGCTGGCGAAACCGATGACGCTCACCGTTCGGCCCTCCAAAGCTGCCGGATCACCCTCGGTGTGGCGCAGCACCAACTCCTCAAGGGTCATCTCATTGATGCCGGTCTGTGACAAGGGAGGGTAGACAACGGTCCCGCCGGGATTGCGGGGTCTGGCGGAGGGTGACTGGATTCTGGCCCGGGGACGACGGGTGGTAGTCGTGGAGGTCTCCTCGGAGCCCCCAGCTGCCTGCGAGGTGAGTAGGGCACTGCCCAGCGGATCGGGGGCCACCAACACCACCAGTAGCACTGGGACGAGCAGCATCCACGAGGTGCGACGTATCGGCGAGTGCCGTTGATCCGGGTGTCCTTGTCCCAGATGCCACGGACCCGGCTGGCGGATGGTGGCGACCGCACTCCAGATTCCTAATCCCAGGAGCACCACGCCGGTCACGGCCAGCAGCGGCGAGAAGGCCGGGCGCAGATAATTGTTGAGTTGTCCGGTGACCACCAGAACACCGATCATGATCCCGAGAAGCACCAGAATCGCAGCGGACCACAGTTCGTGCAGGCGAACCGTGGTGGTGCTGGTAGTTCTGCTCATCGTGGCCTCTCCTCAGGAATACCTGCACCAGTACACCACTTTTGCATGCCCGGCGCCGTTCGGGTGCCGGGCTATCGTCGGAGCATGCACATCGCATCACACAATGTCAACGGCATCCGGGCCGCCCATCGGCGTGGTTTCGCAACGTGGCTGTCCGAACGCAATTACGACGTCGTAGGTCTCCAGGAGGTGCGCTGCCGGATCGCTGACCTGCCCGAGGGAGTCTGGTGCGACCGATATGCCACCTATGATCCCGGGGAGTTGGCCGGGCGCAACGGTGTGGCCCTGCTCACCCGCACCCCACCTGTCGAGGTACGTTCCTGGAGCGGGGCGGCCGTCACTTTCGCCCCCAGCGGATCGGCCACCGTCCAGACCCTGGTGCCTGCACTCGCCCGGGAGCTGACCGTGTTTCGTACCCACGGACGCTACATAGAGGTGGATCTGGCCGAGGCTCCACTCACCATTGCCTGCGTGTATGTGCCAAAAGGTGATTCCCCGCTACTCGCCCCCGGTGACGAGAAGGTGCAGGGTCGTTATGACGCGAAGATGGCCTTCCTGAACGGTTTCGCTAAACAACTAGACCGGGCACGACGGGATGCGAACCGGAAAGGGCGCGAATTCTTGGTCGTGGGCGACTTCAATATCGCCCACACCAATCTTGACCTGAAGAACTGGCGCTCCAACCAGAAGACCTCCGGCTTCCTTCCCGAAGAACGTGAATGGTTGTCGACGGTGATCAACCCACGCACCCTAGTCGACGTCACCAGATCGCTGCACCCACAAAGCGACGGCCCCTATTCGTGGTGGAGTTGGCGGGGCCAGGCCTTCGCTAATGACACCGGTTGGCGCATCGACTATCACCTGGCTTCCCCCGCCCTGGCGAAGTCGGCGGTTTCTGCCCACGTGGACCGGGAGGACAGCTACGACGACCGCATCTCCGACCACGCTGCGGTGGTCGTCAACTACGCGATCTGAGCGCCCCAGACCACGCCGGTCAGGCGATTCACCCAACCCAGGCGATGACCTCCGCAGGGTCCACCTCGGCCAGCGATGCATGACGCCAGCGGGGCGATTCGTCCTTGTCGACCATCTTCGCCCGCACGCCCTCAATGAAATCCGCGGGATTGGCGGTGATTGCCTCGGCCAGGCGCAGGTCCTGGGCGAGCACCGTCGCCACGTCGGGGGCGTGGCGGGCATTGCGCACCGCGCGCAACGCCACAGCCACCGACATCGGACAGCGTTGGGAGATGGTCTGCGCGGCCGCCCGGGCCTGCGGATCCGGATGCTGGGTCAGGGATTCGATGATTGTCGTCGGTTCCTCGAGCCCGAAGCATTCGTCGATCCACCATGCGGCCTTGGCCAGAGCACTGGTCCCGGGATCGGCGCCGCGGCATTCGTCGAGTAATCCGGCCCAAAGCGCCGAGGCGCCATCGATACTTTCGCCGCTCATCGCCAGGTATTCGCCGACACGCCCCGGAGTACGGGACAGTTCCCAGCACATCCCGACATCGGGCCACAAGCCGATAGCCGTCTCCGGCATCGCCATCCGGGTGCCCACTTCGCCGATCCTGCGGGTGTTATGCATGCCGATACCCAGCCCCCCACCCATCGAGATTCCGGTCAGGTAGGAGGTGATCGCTTTGTCGTAGTTGGCAATCAAGGCGTCGACTGCGTATTCGGCGGCCAGGAATCCGAAACACTCTTCGGGGCGGCCAGCAATGATCAGGTCGCGCAGCACCTTGATGTCGGCTCCGGCGCAAAAACCTCGTTCCCCCGCCCCTGCAATGGTGATCTCCTGCACTCCCGGGTCGTTAGCCCACCGTTCCAGTTGGACGCTCAATGCATCGATCATCGCCCGGTTGAGGGCATTGATCCGCCTGGGTCGATTGAGGACCACCCGGCCCACGCCATCGCGAACCTCGAAACAGATCTCGTCGTTCATCGCTTACCTTCCATATCGTCAAACAGGGATTCCGGGAGTTCCCGTCCTACGCGGCGCCGACGGGAGGAGCGCAGGTGCACGCTGGTCAGCCACCACAGTCCGGCAGCCGCGGCGATACCCAAGGCCATCACATTGTTGCGCCAGGCCATGTTGATGCCGTTGTAGCAGAGCAGCACGATGGTCACCCAGGTGGCGATTTGATACATCCGTCTCGACGGATTGGTCAACGGCAGCAGCAGCCCACCCCACAGGATGTACCAGGACCGCACCGCAGGCAGGGACAGGGCTACCACCAGGTAGCCGATGGACAGGAAACGCATCGGGTGGCGACGGGCCACGGTCACCGCCATCAACGCGACGACCACCGCGGCGAAAACAACCCCGAAGGTACGGGCCGCGGTGATGGCCGCCCAGCCGGTCGGATCGGCTCCGAAGTGGTTGAGCACCAACTGTGCCCCCTGTCCAAGCACTGTAAAAGGAGCGATGGTGATCACCTTGCCGGGAACGTTGACCGCATTCAGCCAGCCGAATCCCAACCCGGTGGCCATTGAGACCACCACAAAGGTTCCGATAGACACCGCGATGCTGATCACCGAACGCAAAATGACAACAGCCACCTCCTTGATCCGCCACGACAGCCACGGATGGACGACCAACGGGAGGGCGTAAGCTGCCATGAAGGCGGGCTGTTTGATCGCAGCCCCCAATCCGACAAGCACTGCCCCAGGAATCCACCACAGCGATCCCCAGCGATGCGGGTTGAAGCTGCGTCCGCGCATGGTGATCGGGCGTTTAGGAAGACCGGTCGCCCACAAGCCTGCAATGACGAAGGCCATCATCAGACAGTCGTTGTGGGCCCCACCGATGAAGTCGATAATCAGGATCGGGTTGAGGGTGGCGAACCAAGCAGCCTTGGCGACATCGGCCCCGCGACGTTCTGCGATGCGGGGAACCAGCAAGCCAATGATCCCGACCCCAAACAGGGCCAAAAGACGCATCATGACCGCCGAAGCATAGGGGCGGAAACCTGATAGGTCGACGATCATGTGCTGGAGCTGCAGGGCCAGCGGGCCGTAGGGAGCCGGGGTGTCACGCCACACCCAGGAGACTTGGTCGGCGAAAGCTCCGGGTAGCACAGCCGGACCCACCTCGTAGGGGTTGATGCCGTTGTGCACCATCCAGCCCTGGGCAGCATAGGAGTAGGCGTCGTGGGAGAAGATCGGCGGGGCGAAGAAGAAGGGCAATCCCCAGATCAGCAAAACGGCCCAGTGCCGCACGTGCAGATAAGCATGCACCTCGCCCGCAACCGCTCCGGAACGCGGCCGCAACCTCAGCCAGGCGTCGAGCAGCAGGACCAGCCCGAGCATGGTGACCAGGGTTCCCCCAAGCTGAGAGGGCCACCCACCTACCTTGTCCTGGATATGCCACAGCGCTGAATTGCGTGGTAGATATGCAGGCGAAAGGGCTCCCAGGGTGATGAGTGCGGTGCCGATCAGGCCACGGCGCACAATCCGCACCGACCATGCCTCAACGACGGCATCCCACTGCACACGCCACCAGGGAGGCGGAGAAGGAGCCGAGGTCATGGCAAGAGCCTACGCTGGCAGCTGAACCTCGCACGCATTCCGGGGCGTCGTCACGGGTGTTCCCAGTGGTCATCCGCGCTCTCGTAGGCAAACAACCGACAACCACGCTCCGATCCATCTTTGTAGGGCTCCGAGGGCGGGATAGGTTATTTTCGCATCCCATATGTAGTTGAACATTCATAGGAGGTCGCCGTGGCCGAGCATGTCAGCCGGGCGGTTGTACGATTTGCCGGCGACTCCGGGGACGGTATGCAACTGACTGGCGACCGCTTCGGTGCCGACGCTGCTCACCAGGGCAATGACATAGCCACCCTGCCGGATTTCCCGGCCGAGATCCGGGCCCCCCAGGGGTCGCTGGGCGGGGTGTCTTCCTTTCAGGTGCACTTCGCCGACCGCGATATCGTCACCCCCGGCGAAGAACTGGATGCCTTGGTCGCGATGAACCCGGCAGCGTTGAAGGTGCATCTGAGTTCCCTCAAGCGAGGGGGCGTGGTGATCATCGACGAATCCCAGTTCACCAAACGCAATCTCACCCGTGCGGGTTACCAGGTTAATCCGCTGGACGATGGCAGCCTGGGCTCCTACCAGGTGGTCAGCCTCGACCTGACCGTGGCCACAAAACTGGCGGTGGCCGATTTCGGACTGGGCCGCAAGGCGGTCTCCCGCACCCGCAACATGTTCGCGCTGGGGCTAGTCTCCTGGCTCTACTCCCGCGAATTGACCCCAACCCTGGAGTGGATTGCGGCGAAATTTGCCGACAAACCGCAGATCCGCGACGCCAACACTGCGGCCTTGCGTGCCGGATGGAACCACGGCGACACCACCGAGATATTCGCCGTGCGCTACGAGGTGGATCCGGCCGAGGTACCAGCCGGATGTTATCGGCAGATCGCGGGTTCCCATGCTCTATCCTTGGGGCTGGTGACGGCAGCCCACCTGGCGAAGGTGCCGTTGTTCCTGGGCTCCTACCCGATCACTCCGGCCTCCGATCTGCTGCACCAATTGTCACGGATGAAATCCCATGGTGTGCAGACCTTCCAGGCCGAAGACGAGATCGCGGCCATCGGCGCAGCTCTGGGAGCCTCCTTCGGCGGTGCCTTGGGAGTCACCACGACGTCTGGACCAGGTTTCGCCCTGAAACAAGAGATGCTCAATCTGGCAGTGATGACCGAGCTGCCGCTGGTCGTTGTCGATGTGCAGCGCGCCGGGCCGTCGACCGGGATGCCGACCAAGACCGAGCAGACCGATCTGCTACAGGCTCTGTTCGGCCGCAACGGCGAATCGCCGCTGCCGGTGCTGGCCCCCCGCTCCCCCGCCGATTGCTTTGATGTGGCCATTGAGGCCGCCCGAATCGCACTGACCCACCGCACTCCGGTGGTGGTGCTCTCCGACGGCTATCTATCCAATGGCGCCGAACCCTGGGCGATCCCCTCGGTCAAGGAAATGGAACCGATCAACGTCGGTTTTGCCACCACCCCGAATTCCCCCGACGGCACTTTCCTGCCCTATCTGCGTGATCCCGAAACCCTGGACCGACCGTGGGCCGTCCCCGGCACCCCCAGGCTGGAGCACCGCATCGGTGGACTGGAGAAATCCGACCGCAGCGGCAGCGTGTCCTATGACGCCGACAACCACGACACCATGGTGCGCATCAGGGCAGAGCACATCGCCCGCATCCCGGTGGCCGATGCGGTGGTCGACGACCCCTCAGGTTCAGCCCAGGTATTGATTGTTGGCTGGGGCTCCACATGGGGCTCGATTACCGCCGCGGTACGCCGGGTCCGCGAACAAGGCCATGCCATCGCCAAGGTGCACCTGCGTCATCTCCATCCGATGCCGGCGAATCTGGGGGAAATCTTGCACGGCTACCAGAAGGTGATCGTTCCGGAAATGAACCTCGGTCAGCTGACCATGCTGCTGCGTTCCGTCTATCTAGTCGATGCACGGTGCTGGTCACGGGTGCGAGGGATGCCCTTGCCGGTCGGGGAACTCACCGATCACCTGGTTCACGAGATCAAGGAGACAACACGATGAACGGCCTGTCCTTGGTACCCGCACCCAGCACCGAACTGGCCCGCAAGGATTTCATATCGAGTCAAGAGGTGAAGTGGTGCCCGGGCTGCGGCGACTACACAATTCTCGCCGCGGTCCAGGGGCTGCTGCCGCAACTCGGCATTGCCCGGGAGAACACGGTGGTGCTGTCCGGTATCGGCTGCTCGGGGCGGTTCCCCTACTACGTCGGCACCTACGGGATGCATTCCATCCACGGCCGGGCGCTGACCATCGCCACCGGGTTGACGATCACCAGACCCGATCTAGCGGTGATGGTGGTCACCGGCGACGGTGATGCGTTGTCGATCGGTGGAAATCATTTCATCCACACCATGCGGCGCAACCCCAACATCACGGTACTGATGTTCAACAACCGCATCTACGGGCTTACCAAGGGCCAATACTCCCCCACTTCGGAACTTGGCAAGATCACCAAGTCCTCACCCACAGGCACCGTTGACACTCCGCTGAACCCGTTGTCGCTGGCCCTGGGCGCGGAGGCCAGTTTCGTGGCCCGCACCACCGACTCCGACAAAACCCATCTCACCGAGACGATCCGGGCAGCCTTCGCGCACAGAGGTGCGTCGTTCGTGGAGATCTACCAGAACTGCTCGATATTCAACGATGGCGCCTACGATTCCCTGCACGCCGAGGATGCAGAGGGTTTCCTGTTGCTGGAGCACAACCGCCCGATTCTCTCGGCTTCAGGCAGGCTCGGGGTAGTGCGCGCCAGCGATGGCGAGTTGGTTGTGGCACCGGTCGATGAAGTCGGCATGGAGTCGGTGCTGGTGCACGACGCCCACCGCCTCGATCCGACCCTGGCCTTTGGTTTGTCCCGGCTGACCGACACCGGAATCATCCGCCGGGCTCCCATCGGGGTGCTACGTCAGGTGGATCGGCCTAGTTTTGATGACATGGCGCGAGCCCAGGTGGACACCGCCATGAGCAACAATGGAGCATCGACCGATGAATCGATCCAGCGCCTGCTAACTGGGGAGGACACGTGGCAGGTGCACTGAGACCGGAGGAGTTGCCGTGGGTGAGCCGCCAGAAGATCCCGACGCAACGGTGCTGCGCCCGCCCCGGAGCATCCCATCCCGGCGATGGAATCCTGATGACGAAGAATCCACGGTCATCCGGGACACCCCAACCTCAATGCCTCATCCGGGCCAGTCACAGCCGGTGATCCCGGCCCAGCAGACAAGCCCAGATCAACGCATCACCCCACCCCAAAAGCCGGTTCCCGCCCAGCATCAGAACCCAGCCCAGCCGCAGCAGTCTTTATCCGCCCACGTCCAGCCCTCCTCGATCCAGCAGGAACTCAACGACGACGCAACAGTGCTGCGCGAAACTCCCACCACCCCCACCAGCGTCACATCCCCGTCCAGTATCACGGTCCCGTCCGGCGATCCCGGCTCCATTTCCACGCCCGCCAGCCGCAACACCGACACCGGCACCACCACACCCAGTTGGATCTCTGGGGTGCCCCGAGTTGGTGGCTATGCCCGCCCGGTCAACCGCTACGTGGCCCCCGTCGAGGTCGTGGAGCAAGAGACCCCACCAATCAACTGGAAACGGATGGCCACCTTGGTAGTCGCCACTGTCCTGGTGGCGGTGCTTGCTGGATGGGCCTACGTCACCTATCTGCACCATCCGGCCCCGCCCCCCGAGACCCAGATCTCCCAATCCGGAAGCACCGGTCCACGATTCGCACGAGCCGACCAGTTGGTGCGTGAATACCTGCAGGCCCTGTCCGAGGGCAATACCCAGCTCGCCATGTCGCTGGGAGCAACAGGAACCAGCAATACCTCGATCATCACTCAGGAGGCCTATGCTCGTTCCCTGCAGACCCACCCGATCACCGACATCAGGGTGCCCAATGCCCCGGACAACGCCACCTCGATTGAAGCCCACTACCGACTAGGTGACCAGCAGGTGGATACCCAGATCAGGGTGGTGCGCGATAGTACCGGGTCGTGGCAGCTGTCCCATTCCACGGTAGAGATCACCCTGGCCAGTCCCGCCGACGACAGCATGCCGATCGTGTTGAACGGGGTGGTCCTCACCTCTAACACTGTCCAACTGCTCCCCGGCCATTACACCGTGACCAGCGGATTGCCATTCATCGACTATCCAGCCGACAACTCACTGACCATCACGAACCTGGAATTCGATGCCCAGGTGCAGCGTTCCCTCACCCCGATGATCACCGAGCAGGGCCGCACAGCCCTGATCCAAGCCGCATCGGCCGCACTGAACAGTTGTCTGGCGGCCAAGACCCTCACCCCCACCGGCTGCCCCAACCAGCTGGGCACCAACACCCCATATGACCCATCGTCGGTACGCTGGTCCTTGGCCAATGACCCCTTCTCGAATGCTCCTCCGGCCCTGGACTCCAGGGATCCAAGCAGAGGCCAGATGTCGGTGCTGCTGAAGTTCTCGGTGTCGTTCACCTACACCGATGGATCCACCAACGGCGAGCAGAACCTGAACTCGGTGTCCGCCTCGGTATCCGCGTCCCTGGTGGTGCAGAGCGCCGACCAGCTGCAGATCGCCTGGGCCACCTGAACAGGCGATTCGGAAGGGCAGGTAACGTGGGCTCGGTGAGCCATGAAGCCTTGGACCTGAACTCCTTCGACAATACCGTCAGCCCAGCCACCGATCTGTTCACGCATGTGAACGGCGTTTGGGCTGCCACCACCGAAATACCCGACGACAAACCGTCGTGGGGTTCCTTTCATGAACTGCGCGAGGCCTCAGAGAAAGCGGTCAAGCAGATCGTCATGGATTCCGCACAGGTCACAGATGACCCGGACGCCAGACGCATCGCCGACCTCTACGCATCTTTCATGGACACCAAGGCCATCGAGGCAGCCGGAATCACCCCGCTGGCCGCACCGTTCAAGCGCATCGACGCGATCGATTCGGTAGGTGACTTGGCTGAGTACTGGGGATGGGCTACTCGTCACGGGGTAGGCGGCATTTTCGACATGGACAATGACGCCGATCCCGGTGACCCGTCCCGCTACCTGGTCTTCGTCGGCCAGTCGGGCATCGGGCTGCCCGATGAGGAGTACTACCGGGCCGAGGAACACGCCGAAATCCGCTCCGCCTACCGCACCCACCTAACGAAAATGCTGGAGCTGGCGGGCGTGCCCGATGCCCCTGCTCAGGCCACAGCAGTTTTCGACCTGGAGACCAGGATCGCCGCCTGTCACTGGGACAAGGTGCGCACCCGCGACATGGTGCAGATGTATCATCCGCAAACCTGGGAGCAATTTGTCGCTGACACCCCCGAGCTATGCTGGGACCGCTTCCTGACCGGGGCACGGTTGCCGGTTTCTACGGTGGCCGAGGTGGTCAATGCCCAGCACACCTACGGCCCACAGGTGGCCGGACTGGTGACCGCCGAACGGCTGGCCGATTGGAAGGCATTGTGCCGTTGGCAACTGGTCGACGCCCTGGCCCCTTACCTCACCGAGGAGATCGTCGAGCAGAACTTCGACTTCAATGGCCGCACGATGCAGGGCATCCCGGTCATTCGGGAGCGCTGGAAGCGAGGCGTCTCGTTGGTGGAGGGGGTGCTCGGTGAGGCCGTCGGGCGGGCCTATGTCGCCAGGCACTTCACCGCACCGACCAAGGCGCGCGTTGACGAGTTGGTGAACAATCTTCTCGAGGCATACCGGATCTCCATCTCCCGCCTGGACTGGATGACTAAACAGACCCGGGACGAGGCCTTGGCAAAACTGGCGAAGTTCACCCCGAAGATCGGCTACCCCGTCAAATGGCGGGATTATTCCGCTCTGGAGATCTCGGAAAATGACCTGATCGGCAACGTGTTGCGCGCTGATTCGTTCGCCTTTGATCACATGATCACCCAGCTGTCCGGCCCCATCGATCCCGACGAGTGGTTGATGTACCCACAGACGGTCAATGCCTACTACCACCCGCTGCGCAACGAGATCGTCTTCCCAGCAGCCATTCTGCAGCCACCGTTCTTCTCCCCCGAGGCCGATGACGCGGTGAATTACGGGGCGATCGGGGCGGTGATCGGCCATGAGATCGGGCATGGCTTCGATGATCAAGGCTCCACCTGTGACGGCGATGGTCGGCTGCGAAACTGGTGGACCGACGAGGACCGCGACGCTTTCGAGGCTCGTACCGGGGCCTTAGTCGACCAGTACTCGCAGCTATCCCCCACCGCAGCCCCCGAAGTGAAGGTGAACGGGGAACTGACCCTCGGGGAGAACATCGGCGACCTAGGTGGGCTGTCGATAGCCTACGATGCCTGGCGACTGGCCGTCGGCGACCAGGAACCAGAACCGATCAACCAGATGACCGGTGCCCAGCGCTTCTTCTTCGGCTGGGCGCAGACCTGGCGATCCATCACCCGACCCGAAGCTGCCCGGGAGCGGGTCGCTACCGATCCGCATTCTCCCGATGAAGTCCGCTGCAACCAAACCCCGCGTAACTTGGACGCCTTTCACGAGGCTTTCGGTACCACCCCCGGTGACGCCATGTGGTTGGACCCGCAACAGCGGGTGCGTATCTGGTGATACCCCCACCCCCGGGCCAGATCACGCCCGGGTGTTGGCGGTTTTTCCCGGACCGATCCCTCAACAAGATTGCCAACAACTCGAAGGTGGCCTCCCCCAGTCACTAAGGTTCATTTCACAAGATCAATCACAAGGAGTACAAACACATGAGCGTGACCGATTCTCTCAAGAGCACCCTGTCGCAGTACGCGACCTTCACTGGCCGCGCATCCCAACGTGAGTGGGCCGTCTGGTTTGTGGCAAACTTTGCCATCGGTATTGTTCTTGGCGCACTGACCAGCCTCACCATGTCCGAAACCGGTTCCTCGCCCGTCAGCATCCTGTCCGGCATCTACGGCTTGGCCATCTTTATCCCGAACCTGGCCGTTATGGTCCGTCGTTTCCACGATCAGGATCGCTCCGGTTGGTTCGTCCTGTTGGGTCTGATCCCCTTTGTTGGCTCCCTCATCGTCCTGGTGATGCTGTTCATGTCCGGAAGCCCGGGCCCGAACAAGTACGGTTTGGCCCCAGCCGATCAGGCCTGACCAGTCCGGTACCAAATCACGCCGAGGGTCGATCCGCCATGGGTCGGCCCTCGTGGCATTTTCCGTTGGCCCATCCGCGAGAAACCGCTCAGGCCGAGCGACGCACCACCTCGTCGCACAGCTGTGCCAGGGCATCCTTGGCGGGGCCATCCGGTAGCGGGGCTAGGTGGGTGCGAGCAGCATCAGCCCGCTCCGCAATCTGAGCCCGCACCTGATCAATCACCTTATTCGACCGAAGCTCGGCAAGCACCGATGCGAGCACCGCATCGTCGCTCAAACCGTCGTCAATCTGAGCAACCAGTGCGCGATCGGCAGGATCGTTCGAGGCTCTCAGCAACAGGGTGGGTAGGGTGGGGATTCCCTCACGCAGATCTGTTCCCGGGGTCTTCCCGGCGGTGTCGGAGATCACATCGATGAGGTCGTCGGAGAGCTGGAAGACCATGCCGATCTCCCACCCGTAGGCGGCTAGCGCATCCAGTTGGGCCGGATCAGCACCAGCGACCATTCCCCCGAACAGTGCCGAAGTGCGGATTAGCGAAGCCGTTTTGCCGCCGATCACCGCCAGATGGTGCTCAATGGCATCGACACCATCGGCGGGGCCGACCGTCTCGGCGATCTGTCCAGTGACCAGCTCGGCGAAGGTGCGGGCTTGCAGGTCGACGTAGACCGGGCCCAGAGCCGCCACCTCGGAGGAGGCCCGAGCGAACAGGAAGTCACCCACCAAGATGGCCACGGAGTTCCCGTAGGCATTGTTGGCGCTGGACACACCACGACGTAACTCCGCCTCGTCCATCACGTCGTCGTGATACAACGATGCGGCATGAGTGAGCTCCACAACCAATCCAGCCCGCAGCACCTGTTCCGGGTCGCCCCCGCCGAACAGCTGGGCAGCGGTGATCACCAGTCCGGGGCGAAATCTCTTTCCTCCGGCTGACGTGGTGTGCCGGGCTACAGCGTCGACAAAAGGATTGTCGCTGCGCACCACCGCATCAAGACGTTTCTCGAAGGTCTCCAAAGCGTCAGAGACCAACGTCTCGAATTGCTGGTCGGTCATGTCGCTCCGTTCATCGCTCACGTGCAGAAAGCCGCACACAGCACAGTACCCGTGCGCTGGTCCCCTGCCGAATGACGAGGCCGCACACGGGTACGCGAACTGTTCTCCTGCGCTTAGCGCAGGAACACCGCAGCGTTGTTGAGTACTTCGAGCAGCGGTCCCGGGCAGACACCCAGCACAAAGGTGCCGATGATCCCGGTCCAGATGACTGTCCACGTGCCCGCACCGGGCTGAACGACCGCGGTCTGCTCGCTGGGGGCTTCGCCGAACAGCACCCAGATGACCCGGAAATAGAAACCCGCGGTGACCAGCGAAGCGACGACCGCCACAACAACAAGCCACTGGTAATGGCCCTGCCAGGCGGCAGCAAAGACCATGATCTTGGCGATCAGCCCGCCGGTTAGCGGCATGCCTGCCATGGACAGTAGGAAGATCGTCATCGCTACGCCCAGCACCGGTCGACGGCGCCCCAACCCTGCCCAAGCATCGAAGCCGGAGGATTCGGCACCGGAGCGGCGTACCAGGGCGATGATGGCAAAGGTACCCAGGGTGGGCAGGCCGTAAGCGGCCAAGTAGAACAGCACCGAGGCAACCGATCCGATGCGTCCCTCAGCCAGTCCGGAGATAACAGTGGTGGCTCCCACGACGCCGGTCAGGATGAAACCTGCATGGGCGATTGAGGAGTAGGCCATCAGCCGCTTCACATCGGTCTGCATCAGACCGATCAGACCACCAGCCAGCATGGTGAGTACCGCGATCACCGCGACGTACAACTGCCAGTCCCAGCGCATCGCGCCGAGGGCGACGTAGAGGATACGCAGTAGACCCACAGCGGCCGCTAGCTTGGTGCAGATCGCCATGAACCCGGTGACTGGGGTCGGCGAACCGGTGTACACATCAGGTACCCAGTTGTGGAACGGCACCGCCCCCAGCTTGAACAAGATACCCACCGACACCAGCCCCATGCCCGCCAGCAACAGCGACTCGGAGCCGGCACCAGAGGTAATGGATGAGTCGATGTCACGCAGGAAGAAGGAACCAGAAAAGCCGTAGAGCAGGGCCAGACCATAGAGGAACAAGGCCGAGGACAAAGCACCCAGCAGGAAGTACTTGAGCGCTGCCTCTTGGGACAGCAGGCGACGACGCCTGGCCAATGAGGCAAGGATATAGAGCGGGAAGGAGAAGATCTCCAGCGAGACGAACATCGTGATCATGTCGTTCGCCGCGACGAAGGACATCATGCCCGTCAAGGAGAACAGCAGCAGCGGATAAACTTCGGTCTGCTCCTGCCGAGCCGCGATGGCATCGCGCTCGGCCTGGGAGGCTGGCACCGCCGATGCGGATGCGACGAACGGGGACTCCCCGCCACCGACCCGGTGATCAGCGAACAGCAGCAGGGACAGCAACCCAAAAAACAGCAGCAGGACCCAAGCGGCCCACGTCGGGCCGTCGATCGCCAAGGAAGCCTTGGCACTCAATGTTCCCTGCCCGCGATTCCAATCCACGGCGGTCCAGCCGAGACCGGCGACAATCACCAGGGCGGTCCACCAGGACTGGATCGTCGGACGGTGCAACCTAGGAACCGCGCCTTCCATAGCGACGCCGATGATGGCGCCGATGAACACCACGAACAGCGGTGCGGCGGGAATAAAGGCTTCCATCACTTGCCTCCGATCGACCCGTTGACGGGATCATCGATACCGAGCTGCGACATGGTGGCGGTCGCCGTCTTCTCCGACACACTCGCCCCGAATCTGGGAATGAAGCCGAAGAACAGCAACAGGAAGATCAGCACACCGATGATGGCACGTTCCCTTCCGCCCAGATCATCGGTGATCTTCTCCCGGACCTCCTCGGTGGGCTCCCCGGTGAACACCCGCTGATAGGCCCACAACACGTAGAGACCAGCCAGCACCGTGGCGATCACTGAGACGAAGACCATCACTGGAATTACCCGGAAAGCACCCACCATGATCGAAAACTCACCGGCGAAGTTCGCGGTGCCCGGCAGGCCCAGGGTTGCCAGTCCGGAGACTAAGAAGGTTCCGGCCAGCACCGGGGCGAGCCGCTGAACCCCGCCGAAATCGCTGATCTCGGCGGAGCCGCGACGGTTCACCAAGAATCCAACGGCGAAGAACATGGCCGCCGAGGAGAACCCGTGGGCGAGCATGTAGAAGATCGAACCTGCGATCGAGGTGATGGTGAAGGCAAAAATGCCCAACACCATGAAACCGAAATGGGACACTGAGGTGTAGGCGACTAGGCGTAGCAGGTTCTTCGAGGTGATTGCCATGAAGGCGCCGTAGAAGATCGAGACCACCGCCACGATAATGACCAACTGGGAGGCCCATTGGGATGCCTCGCCGAACAGTCCCAGACAGAACTTGATCATTCCAAAGGTGCCGATCTTGTCGAGCACACCGACCAGCATCGTCGAGGTTCCGGGAGTGGCCTGTTCGGCGGTGTCGGGCAGCCAAGTGTGCACTGGCACCATCGGGGCCTTCACCGCGAAGGCGAAGAAGAAACCGGCGAACAGCCACCGGGCCAAGCGGGGATCGATCTCGATCGCGGCGATCTCGGAGACTAGGAAGGTCGGATTGCCCGCCGCGGAGGTGGCGGCATAGACCCCGATCAGGGCCACCAGCATCACCAGGCCACCGGCCAAGGAGAACAGCAAGAATTTCAGCGCCGCGCCCCGGCGTTTCTCCCCGCCCCATCCGACAATCATCAGGAACAGCGGGATCAGTGAACCTTCGAAGAATAGGTAAAACAGCAGCACGTCGGCGGACATGAACACGAACAGGGCGAAACCCTCGACAAGTAGCGCCAGGGCCCCGAAAACGTTCACATCCCACCGTGGGGTCTTGTGGGCCGCCAGGTGTGGGGTGTCGTTGTTCCACTCGAAGGCGAGTACCAGCGGGGTCAGGATGACGGTGAGCAAGACCATCGCCCGGGCCATCCCGTCGACCGACAGCGCGTAGTGTGCGCCGATCTGTGGAATCCAGTCCACGGTCTGGGCTAAGTCGCTATGAAGCGACATATGGAAGACCGCGAACCCGACCGCGAAGGTAAGCAACGAGAACCCGAAGGCTACGTTGCGTCCGGCGCGACCCTTGACCCCGAAGGCAACCAGGGCTCCCACCAGCGGCAACAGGCCGAGGATCGTGAGCATCGGAATGTTCTCCATCGGTGTGCTCCCCTCTCAGCCCAACCGGCCGAGGATCAACACGGCTGCGATGATGACCGCACCCAGCACCATCGTCAGGCCGTAACTGCGCGAATAACCGGTCTGGGTGCGGCGCAATACCCCGCCCAAGCCCTTGGTGCCGCCTGCGAGCGATCGGACCGCACCGTCGACGATGACGTCATCCACCAAAGCGATGCCCGAGGCAAGCGCTCCACCACCGCGGACGAAGACCAAGTGGTTGAATTTGTCGGCCAGCAGGTCGTTGCGCCCGATGTAGACCAGCGGATTGACCTTCCCGGGTGCATCGAAGGCGATCGGACGGCGGTATACCAAGTAACCAACGGCCACACCCAGGATGACCAGCAGGAGAGTTGCCCATCCCTGCCATGGCACGTGGTACCAGGCGAGTTCGTGCGGATGGTGACCTGTCGGCGGGGCCAGCCACACCTGGATGGCGTTGTTCAGCACCACACCCAGCACCGCCGAGCCGATAGCCAGCACGACGAGCGGACCGACCATGATCGCCGGCGATTCGTGGGGATGAATCCCCTCGGCCCACCTCTTGTCTCCAAGGAAGGTCATCATCATCAGCCGGGTCATGTAGAAGGCAGTGATCGCGGCACCGATCATGGCCAGTACCCCGAATACCGGGCCACGTTCCCAGGCCGCGACGACGATGTGATCTTTGGAGTAGAAACCGGCCAGCGGCGGGATGCCGATGATGGCCAGATAACCCATGGCGAAGGTGCCGAAGGTCCACGGCATCACCTTGCGCAAGGCACCGAAATGACGCATGTCGGTGTCATCATCCATGGCGTGCATCACCGAACCTGCGCCCAAGAACATGTTGGCCTTGAAGAAACCATGGGTGAACAGGTGGAAGATCGCGAAGGCCCCACCGGCTGGGCCGATGCCCGCGGCCAGCATCATGTAGCCGATCTGCGACATCGTGGAACCGGCCAGCACCTTCTTGATGTCATCCTTGGTGGAACCAACCCAGGCCCCGGCCAGCAGGGTAACGACGCCGACGACCATCACGGCAAGCGATGCGGCATTGGTCAGCTCATAGATGGCGTGGGACCGAACCACCAGGTACACACCTGCGGTGACCATCGTCGCTGCGTGGATAAGGGCCGACACCGGGGTCGGGCCCTCCATAGCGTCAAGCAGCCAGGATTGCAGCGGCACCTGGGCAGACTTGCCGCAGGCCGCCACCAGCAGAAAGATCCCGATAGCGGTGATCCACGTTGCCGGAGCCCCGGAAATGGCGTGGTTCACCTGGTTGAAGTTCACCGAACCGAATAGAGCGAACATGGTGAACATTGCACACAGCAGCCCGAGATCACCGACGCGGTTGACCAAGAAGGCCTTCTTGCCTGCCAGCGCAGCGGAGTTGCGGTGCTGCCAGAAGGAGATGAGCAGATAGGAGGCCAGACCCACACCTTCCCAGCCGATGAACAGCAGGGCGTAGTTGTCGGCTAGGACCAAGGTAAGCATCGCCGCGATGAACAGGTTCAGGTAGGCGAAGAAGCGACGCCGGTTCGGGTCGTGGGCCATGTAGCCGATCGAGTAGCAGAAGATCAGCGAGCCGACGCCAGTCACCAGCAGGGCGAAAAGAATGGACAACTGGTCTACCAGCAGATCCGCTCGCACCGACATGGTGCCAATCGTCATCCACTCCGTCACCGGCACCTTGACCGCACGATTGGGAACCTCGGTGCCGATCATCTGGATCCACAGCACCACAGCCAACACGAAGTCGCCAACCGCCCCGGCCACCCCCAGCAAGTGACCCCAAGAGTTGGAGGCCTTTCCTGCGAGCAACAGGATCGCGGTGACCAGCAGTGGCCAGGCGATAAGCGCCCAGGCGAACTGGAAGATACCGGTGGCAGCCACCGGATCCACGATTTCCATTTCCATTGGGTACACGCTTGGCTCCTCAGTACTTCAGCTGACTCTGGTCGTCGACCGAGGCAGAGCGCCGGGTCTTGAAGATGATCATGATGATCGCCAGTCCGACGACCACCTCGGCGGCGGCGACGACCATCACGAAGAAGGCGCCGACCTGACCGTAAAGGTTGCCGGTGACATGGCTGAAAGTGACCATCGCGAGGTTCGACGCGTTAAGCATCAGTTCCGCGGACATGAAAGCGATCAGGGCATTGCGCCGGGTCAGGAATCCGACCACACCGATCGTAAACAGGATGGCCGACAAGATCAGGTAGGCGTTGGGATCCATCACTGCTCTCCTTCGCCGGTGGTGGTCAATTGATCGTCAGCCGCCTGTGCCAGATCATCCAGTTCCTCAGCGACCGCCTGGGCGGTATTCGTGCCGATGATCGCGTCACGGTCCTCCACGAAGCGGGTGATCGCCGCGCGGTGAGCCGAACGCAGCCCATCATTGGAGACAACCGCCACACCCCGCACGTTGAGGGTCGGGGAGATCGAGGACGCAGCAACCGACCCATCGGGCAGCAGCGCCGGCTGATCGATCGAATTCTTGCGGGCATAGGTGCCAGGGGCAGGCATCGGGCCGGGATCGGCGCCGGTGGCCATGAAGGCCTCGTTGCGCGCCCGGGCACGTTCGATCTGGCCCTGCTTGGGGGTCAGACGCTCGCCGTGAGACAGCACGATCGCCGCCATGGTGGCGATCATGATGAGCGCCGAGGTGGCGAGGAAGGGATACAGGAAGGGACCGAAGACGATCCGGGCGATACCCTGCACATTGCCCGCGCCGTTCGCCTGTTCAAGCCCGGCAGCAGCCCCACCGACGGCTCCTTGGACGACCCCGATGACCAGCATGACACCAAAACCTGCGGCGATGAGGAAGGATGCGACGCGATGCCCCTTGATCGTTTCGATCATGGAATCGGTGGTGTCGACGCCAACGATCATCATCGTGAACAGGAACAGCATCATCACCGCACCGGTGTACACGATGATCTGCGAGACAAATAGGAAGGGTGCATCGAGGGCTGCGTAGATGCAGGCCAAGGAAACCATCATCCCGGCCAGGCACAGCGCCGAGTGCACGGGCTTGCGGCAGGTAATCATTCCCAGGGCACCTGCCACGGCGAGCACCGCGAAGATCCAGAACGCGACCGCCTGGCCTGTGATCAGTGGAATCACTTCTCGGCCTCCTTACCAGCGGTGACCGGACCACGGGTGTCGAGTTGGCCGGTGGGCGGCAGACCGAGGAAGTAGTCCTTCTCGTCGTCGCCCAGACGCCGCGGATGCGGCGGAGCCTCCATGCCCGGCAACAGCGGGGCGAGAAGCCGGTCTTTTTCGTAGATCATGAGTTCACGGGTCCGGTCGGAGAACTTGAACTCATTGGTCATGGTCAGTGCACGGGTGGGGCATGCCTCAATGCAGTACCCGCACAGGATGCAGCGCAGATAGTTGATCTGGTATACCCGCCCGTAGCGCTCACCCGGGGAAAAACGCTCCTCGGATGTGTTATCCGCGCCCTCGACGTAGATCGCATCGGCCGGGCAAGCCCAGGCACACAGCTCACAGCCGACGCACTTCTCTAGGCCGTCGGGCCAGCGGTTCAGCTGGTGGCGTCCGTGGTAGCGCGGGGCAGTGACCTTCTCCTGACCCTTCTGCGGATAGCCCTGGGTAAAGGACTTCCGGAACATCGTCCGGAAGGTGATGCCGAATCCTGACCAAGCTCCCATCAGACATCAGCTCCATTCATGCTGGCGGTGCGTGCTGTGGAATCGGAAGCCGGGACCACCACTCCCTCAATGAGATTAGTGCCCGGCATCGGGGGTACGGGGTAGCCATCGGCGAAGGCATCAAAGACCTCACCGGCTGCTGCCGGAACCGACACGACGGCGGGTTCACCTTCGTCACTGGCCCGGAAGACCGCCCACACCGCAATCACCATGATTACGACGACCCCGACCCATACCAACGGTGAAGTCCAGCGATGGATGAAGGAGCCGCGGGTGAGAGCGAGAAGGGTAATCCAGCCCAGGGAGCCCGGGATGAGAACCTTCCATCCCAGGCTCATCATCTGGTCGTAACGCACACGGGGCAGCGAACCACGGACCCAGGAGAAGAAAAACATCATCGCCTGCACTTTGAGGACAAACCACAACAGGGTCCACCAGCCCTCGTTGAGGAAGGTACCGTTGAATGGCCACGGGGCCCCATAGCCACCGAGGAAGAGGGTCACCGAGACCGCCGAGACGGTCGCACAGTTGATGTACTCAGCGAGGAAGAACAAGGCGTAGCGGAAACCCGAGTAATCAGTGATGTGGCCCGAGACGATCTCCGACTCGCATTCCGGCATATCGAAGGGCTGTCGGTTGGTCTCGCCGAACATCGCGATGACGTAGACGAGAAAACTCGGGAACAGCAGCAGGCCATACCAACTGGGCAGCGGGGTATCCACACCGAACATGGAGATCGTGACCCCTTGCGCTTTGACTATCTCGGAGGTGGACATCGTCGATGCGTAGAGGAAGACCGCCACAAGCGACAGCCCCATCGCGATCTCGTAGGAGATCACTTGGGCGGTTGCACGCATTGAGCCCAGCAGCGAGTAAGTACCATTCGAGGCCCACCCGGCGAGGACGAAACCGTAGAAGCCGACACCTGCGATGGCCATCACCAGCAGCGCTGCGACCGGGAAATCTGTCAACTGCAGGTGGGTCTCGTGACCAAACATCCGCACCGTCCCGCCCAGCGGGATGACTGCCCACGACGAGAAGGCCGCCACTGCAGTCAGTGCTGGGGCCACGGAGAACACCACCGCATCGGTACGGGCTGGCCGGAAATCCTCCTTGAGTAGCAATTTCACGCCGTCGCCCATGGCCTGCCCAAGACCAAAGGGACCGTTCATGATGGGGCCCTTGCGGTTCTGCATCTTGCCCAGGATGCGCCGCTCAAACCAGACGTTGAAGATCGTCCACACCAGCAGCAGGGCGAATACCCCGATGACCTTGATCAAGACGATCCACCAAGGATCAGTGCCGAAGACGGCTTCCAATGGGGTCATGCCACACCTCCAGCGGCCTCGTCGGGACTGACCCGGACCCGTTGCCCGGGGAGGACCCCGACTGTTGGGATCACCTGGATGCCGGAGTTCAGCGGCACCCATACGACATCGTCGACCATCCGGTCAGTGATCATCAGCGGCAAGGTGATCTGCCCCGCATCGCCGGTGATCGTCACTTTCTGGCCACTCACCGCGTCTAGCGCCGCAGCGGTGGTCGCAGACATCCGAGCCACCGGCGGCGGGGCGGTCTCCCGGACCGTCTCCGCGCCATCCAGGCAGCGGCTGTCGTCCAAAGCGGTGCGCCATCCAGCAAGTATCAGGCCCTCACCAGGGGTGATTCCGTTAGCCGGGGTCGGGTGGAAGTCACCGCGCAGCCCCTGCCAGTCGGCAATCTCGTGGTAGGCGATACGGGCCTCGACAGGGCTGCGTACCCCCAGCTGCGAGCCCATGGCATCGGCCAGGGCAGCCAGCACCCGGACATCGGTCATCGCGGTGTCGGTGCGGGTATTGACCGCCACAACCTCACGCAGCCGGTGCTCCCAGTTGATGAAGGTGCCGATCTGCTCCTCCAGCAAAGCGACGGGGAATACCACGTCAGCGTGCTCGGTGAGTTCGCTGGCCCGCTGCTCCAAGCAGACGACGAAGACCTCACCGGCCAGCGCCCGGCGGGCGGCAGCGGCCTGGGGTAGGTCAGCCAGTTCGATGCCACCGGTGACCAGCGCCTTGACCGACCCGTCAGCCACCCCGGCCCAGATCCCCGCAGCATCCAGCCCTTCGGCCTCCGGCAGCTTCCCGACTCCCCAGGCGGCCTGCAGGTCGACGCGGGCGGATGCATCGGACACCAGCCGGGAGCCAGGCAACAGACCCGGCAGCAGTCCGGCCTCCAGCGCAGCTAGCTCCCCTGCCCGGCGTGGGATCCAGGCGAAACGAACTCCCTTGCCGGCAAGGTCGGAGACAGTACCCAGTAACCCTGGAACCAATCCGGCGCGCTCACCAACGAGCACCACGCTGTCAGCATCGAGTTCTTCGGCGAGCGTGGCCAGTGCTGCGATCTCACCTCCAGGGGCAGTGAGAACCGTCCGGGCTCCCATCTTCCTGGCGGCATCAGATACGAAGGGGGCGATGTCGATGATCTCTACCCCGCGCTTGCGCCATGCCTTGCGCAGCCTCAAGAAGGTAACCGGTGACTCGTCTTCAGGGGCGAAGCCAACCAGCACGATCTTCTTCGCTTTCTCCAACCCGGCCAGGGTGACCGAGTCCTCGACGTCGCGACCTGCCACATGAGCTGCAAGGAAATCGGCTTCCTCAAGACCGTAGGCACGGTTGCGGAAGTCGACCGAGTTGGTGCCGAGTACCACGCGGGCGAAACGCGAATAGGCGTAGGCGTTCTCGAGAGTCAGCCGTCCGCCGGGCAGCACGCCCACCGCGGATCCGGCCGCCTTGAGTCCGCGCACCGCGACGTCGATCGCCTCTGGCCAGGAGGCAGCCACCAAGGCACCGTCGCGACGCACCAGCGGGGTGGTCAGCCGGTCGTCGCGGTGCCCCGAACGGAAACCAAAACGACCCTTGTCACAGTTCCATTCCTCGTTGACCAGTGGATCATTTCCGGCCAAGCGACGTTTCACCTGGAAGTGCCGGTGATCGGTGCGCAGTTCGCAGCCGACAGCGCAGTTCTCACAGGTGGTCGCCGTCGACACCAAGTCGAAGGGGCGGGCCTGGAAGCGGTAATCGACGCTGGTCAGTGCACCCACCGGGCAGATCTGAACGATATTCCCGGAGAACACCGAGTGGTAGGGATGCTCGGTGTAGGAGACGATCTGAGACAAGGCGCCGCGCTCGGCCAGGGAGATAAAGTCATCGCCGGAGATCTGTGCCCCGAATCGGGTACAGCGCTGGCACAGCACGCAGCGTTCCCGGTCGATCAGCAACTGGGCAGAAATGTTCACCGGCTTCGGATAGGTGCGCTTGACACCCTCATAGCGAGACTCTCCCGGCCCATGGCTCATCGCCTGGTTCTGCAGCGGGCATTCACCGCCCTTGTCGCAAATCGGGCAGTCAAGCGGGTGGTTGATCAGCAAGAACTCCAGCATCCCCGACTGGTGCTTGGCTACCTTCTCGGAACTAGCCCCGGTCTCAATAACCATGCCCGGCATCAGGGATAGCGCGCAGGCCGGCTGGGGTTTCATCCCACGTCCATTGCCCGCGTCAGGTACTTCCACGATGCAAGCCCGGCAGGCAGCCACCGGGTCGAGCAATTCGTGGTCGCAAAAGCGCGGGATCTCGATGCCGATCTGCTCGGCGGCACGGATCACCAAGGTGCCTTTGGGCACGTGGACCTCAATACCGTCGATGGTGGCGGTCACCAACTCGGGATTGGCCTGTGTCTTCACGTCGGTGCTCACTGGTCAGCCACCTCACTCACCGTGATCTTCTCCCGGTGATCCGGGAAGTACACGCTCTTCTCATAAGGGAACAGCTCCCACGCCGGGGTGTGATATCCCGCCTCAAATTCCTCACGGAAGTGCTTGATGGCGCTGGTGATGCAGGCCACAAAGCCATCGGCCAAAGTGCAGAAGGATTTCATCGACACGTTGTCGCAGACATCCAGCAGCTTGTCGACATCGCCCTCCCGGCCCTTGCCGGCTTCGAGATTGCGCAACGTCTGGACCAGCCACCACGATCCCTCACGACAGGGGGTGCACTTGCCACAGGACTCATGCTTGTAGAATTCGGTGTAGCGCAGCGTGGTGCGCACCACCGAGACCGTCTCGTCATAGGTCTGCAGGGCCTTGGTACCCAAGATCGACCCCGCCGCCGCAACGCCCTCGTAGTCGAGGGCCACGTCAAGATGCTGGTCGGTGAGAATCGGGGTAGATGAACCGCCAGGGGTGAAAAACTTCAGTCGGTGACCGGGGCGGATGCCACCGGCCAAATCGAGCAGCTCCCGGTAGGTAATACCCAGCGGGGCTTCGTACTGACCGGGGCGCACCACATGCCCGGAGACCGAGTAGATGGTCGCCCCTGAGGACTTCTCGGTGCCCATCAGCTTGTACCAAGCGGCACCGTTATTGATGATCGCCGGAACCGAGGAGATCGACTCGGCATTGTTCACCACCGTCGGCGATGCGTACAAACCGGCGACGGCTGGGAAGGGCGGACGCAGCCTGGGCTGACCCCGGCGGCCTTCCAAGGAGTCAAGCAGGGCGGTCTCTTCACCACAGATGTAGGCTCCTGCCCCGGAATGGACCACGATGTCGAGATCGTAGTCAGAACCGAAAATCCCCTTGCCAAGGTAACCGGCTTGGTAGGCATCGGCGACGGCCTTCTGCAGGCGGCGGATGACGTGCAGCACCTCACCGCGCACGTAGATGAAGGCCTGGTGGGAGTTCACCGCCTTGCACGCGATGATGATGCCCTCGACCAGGGTATGCGGGGTGGCCATCAGCATCGGGACGTCCTTGCAGGTGCCCGGCTCGGATTCATCGCAGTTGACCACCAGATACTTGGGTTTCGGGTTGTCCTGCGGGATGAATGACCATTTCATGCCGGTCGGGAAGCCCGCGCCACCACGACCGCGCAGGCCCGATTCCTTGACGACGTCAATGATCTCGGCAGAGGTCATCTCGAACAATGCCTTGCGGGCTGCTTTGTAGCCGCCCCGGGCTTCGTAGTTGGCGAGCTTCCAGGACTCAAATTGGTCCCAGTTGTCCGACAGGTTCGGGGTCAGGGTGTCAACGCTCACTGTTCCTCCCCTTCGATGGCAGGAGTCTGGGGAACCTCAGGTGCCTTCCACCCGCGTTGCCGGGCGATCTCCAGCCCGGCCAGCGAGGCACCCGCAGCCGAGGGGCCCTCGTCGGCCCGTCCGTCCGGGAAGCCGGCGAGAACACGTTCGGCCTGTTTGAAGGAGGTGATCGTCGCACCACGAGTGGCGCGGACCTCCTGGCCGGCTACCAAGGCGTCGATCAGCTTGTCGGCCTTCTCCGGGGTCATCTGGTCCATGAACTCCCAGTTGACCATCATCACCGGAGCGAAGTCACAGGCGGCATTGCATTCCAAGCGCTCCAAGGAGAACTTCCCGTCGGCGGTGGTCTCCCCCTCATCGATGCCCAGCTTCTCCTTCATCTGGTCGATCAGGGCGTCGCCGCCCATCACCGCGCACAATGAGGTGGTACACACCCCAATGTGGTGTTCCCCGGCTTCACGGCGCTTGTACATGGTGTAGAAGGTCGCGACGCCGTTGACCTGAGCCTCGGAAATACCCAGCAGATCCGCGCAGATCTTCACCGCACCATCGGTGACACAACCGTCGATGGACTGGGCGAGATGGAGCATCGGCAGCAGGGCGGAACGTGGCTCGGGGTAACGAGCCATGATCTCACGCATCTCCGCGATCGTGGTCTCGGTGATCGCGGTCGGCTTCCGGATGGAGTCGATGGCCTGGGCATCGTCGTAGTGCGACGCGAATCCGTGTCCACTCATCGATTCATGCTCCTTGTCAACTGGGAAATCATCGGTCGACACCACCCATCACCGGGTCAAGGGAGGCCAGTGCCATGAACACATCGGAGAGCATCGCTCCCTCGGACATGATCGGCAGGGTCTGAATGTGGTGGAAGCCTGGGTCGCGCATGTGCATCCGGTACGGACGAGTACCGCCGTCGGAGACCAGGTGCATACCCAACTCGCCTGAGGGGCCCTCAATGGCGGTATAAACCTGGCCAGCCGGAACGTGGAAGCCCTGGGTGACCTTCTTGAAGTGGTGGATCAACGCCTCCATGGATTCACCCATGATGTGCTTGATGTGCTCATTAGAGTTGCCCTGCCCGTCGGCGCCCACGGTGAGGTCGGAGGGCCATTCGAGCTCCGGATCCTGGATACGGTAGGGCTCCCCCGCCGATTCGACGAGTTCGTCTCGCACCTGCTCGACGATGCGGATCGACTGCATCATCTCGTCGCAGCGGATCTTGAAGCGGGCGTAAGCATCGCAGCTTTTCTCGTAGCAAACCTCGAAGTCGTAGTGCTCATAACCGAGATAGGGCTGGGCTTTGCGCAGATCCCATGGATATCCGGCGGCCCGCAGTACCGGACCGGTTGCCCCGAGCATCATGCAGGTGGACAGATCCATCACGCCCACGTTCTGGGTGCGCAGCTTGAAGATGGGATTGTCCAGCATGAACCCGGCGATCTCGGGGATGTTGATCTTCATTTGCTTGATCAACTCGTCAAGCAGTTCGATGCCATCGGTGGGCAGGTCGTTTTGCACCCCACCGGGGCGGATGTAGGCGTTGTTCATCCGCAGGCCAGTCCAGGCCTCGGTGAACTCCAGCAACCGCTCCCTTTCACGCAGGCCGACCTCTTGGGGGGACGTGGCACCGAGTTCCAAGCAGTTGGCCCCGACAGCAGTGAGGTGGGATGCAATGCGGTTGGTCTCCATGGCCAGCACCCGAAGCTGGGTGGCCCTGCGCGGCATCCGGTCGGTGATTCCGAGCAATTCGTCGACGGCCAAAGAGAAAACCGCCTCGTTGTGAATGCCCGAGACGTAGTTCATCCGGGTGGCGAAGGTAGAGCCCTGAGTCCACGTGCGGAATTCGGCCGATTTCTCAATACCGGTGTGCAGATAGCCGATCGCCGGGCGCAATGAGACGACCGTCTCACCGTCCATCTCAATGACCAGACGCATCACGCCATGGGTCGAGGGATGCACCGGCCCCATGTTGACGACAATGATCTCGTCGGCCCGCTCGCGTTGCGATTCGATGATCTCCTTCCAGTCACCGCCCTGGGCCAGATAGGCCTGGTCAATGGCGGGTTCACCGGGAACGGCGAACAGATCCTGGTCGGCGGAGAAACCCACGGTATCAGTCATTGCTGGTAGCTCCTGCGTTCGTTGACCGGGGGGACGACCGCACCCTTGTACTCAATAGGCACCCCACCCAGCGGATAGTCCTTGCGCTGCGGGTGACCAGCCCAGTCGTCGGGCATGAGGATGCGGGTGAGACCTGGATGCCCGTCGAAGACGATGCCGAACATGTCGTAGGCCTCGCGCTCGTGGTAATTCACCATCGGGTACACCGAGGTAACCGATGGGATGTGCGGATCGGCCTCGGGGCAGCTGGCCTCCAGGCAGATGCGCCGGTTGTGGGTGTAGCTGAGCAGCATGTATACCGCGTGCAATTCAGCATCCACGTCGTTGGGATAGTGCACCCCGTTCATGCCGACGCACACCTCGAAGCGCAATTCCTCGTCGTCGCGCAGTGCCTTGCACAGCTCAACGAGCTTGTCGGAAACGACATGGAAGGTGATCTTGTCGCGCCACACGGTGACCCGGTGGGCAAAATGCGGCACAAGTTCAGCCATCCGATTAGCGACTGCATCAAACCAACCGCCGAAGGGGACGTTTACCTCGCCACCCAGGCACACCTGGCGAGTCATATTGTTGAACCCGGAGGTATCCGAGGAACCGCTACCGGAACCCCACATGCCCTTACGTTCGCCGATCACCGGAGCCGGGGCAGGGGCACCGTCAACGAAGACCTTGGACAGGAAGGGGAACTGGAGCGCGGCGGTCTCCGATGCGTTGACGACCTCCCCAGCGGAGGTGGTCTCAGAGGTCTCGGTCATCGCATGAGTCCCTTCTGCTCAACCAGTGCGGGTGCGGCCAGGGCCGCAGCCTCGTTCTCCTCAATCGCCTTGATCCGATCGGCACCGATCGGAGCCCACTGGACTTCCTTTGCGCGCAGCTTGAAGATGGCGTCAATGAGCATGTCAGGCCGGGGCGGGCAGCCGGGGATGTAGATGTCGACCGGAACGATGTGGTCGACGCCCTGGACTATCGCGTAGTTGTTGAACATGCCACCGGTGGAGGCACACGCACCCATGGAGATGCACCACTTGGGGCCGGGCATCTGGTCCCACATCTGACGCACCACCGGCGCCATCTTGTGTGACAGCCGACCGGAGACGATCATCAGATCAGCTTGTCGCGGGGACGCGCGGAACACCTCCTGACCCCACCGGGCACCGTCGTGCCGGGGGCCGCCGAACTGCATCATCTCGATGGCACAGCAGGCAAGACCCATGGTTAATGGCCAGAAAGAGGCCTTGCGGGTCCAGCCCGCAATGGCTTCCACTGTGGTGAGCAGGATCCCTGCCGGAACCTTTTCCTCGATACCCACGAATGATCCCCTTCCTCAGTCCCACTCGAGCCCGCCACGGCGGAGCACGAAGTAGTAGGCGACAAAGACGGTGATGATGAAGTCGATCATCGCGATCACCCCGAGGTTGTCGAGGTGCCCGAAGGCAACCGCCCACGGGTAAAGGAAGACAATCTCGATGTCGAACATGATGAACAGCATCGCGGTGACGTAGTACTTCACCGAGAACCGGCCACCGCTGGCCGGAGCCGGGGTCGCCTGGATGCCGCACTCGAAGGAGTCGTACTTCGACTTGTTGTACCTCGCTGGCCCGATGATGGTGGACAGCGGTATGGCCGCCGCACAGAAGACGATGGCGAGCACCATAAGCCCCGCCAATGGGATGTATGGGCTCATCGTCGCCCACCCCTTCCGTTGATCATCTCTCGGATGCGTTGCGACCCGGAATCACCGCCGATTCCCGTCGACACATCACTATTGTGGTCCAACCAGCCCCAAGTCTCACCCAGATGGTGCCAATTTCTCCAACGAATTGATGATTTTGTCATAGACGTCCCCGTCATGGCGATCCGTCAAATTAGCCAACAATTTGTTTACTAAAATCATCAATCTGCGATTCGACAAGCCATAGTGTACACACAGATGCATGATCCTCGGGTTCCCGATCAGCTTGACGAATGCTTTGCCAAGCCGGTAATGGCTACCCCAGGCTTCCTTGACAACCACGCCGTAGTTGTTCAGGGCTAGTTCGGCTCCAGAAGTGCCGAAGCCGCGGGACTTCGCGTCGACGATCGCCGTCGCCGCGTACTGTCCCGCCTCCATCGCATAGTCGATGCCCTCACCGTTGAAGGGGGAAATCATCCCGGCCGCGTCCCCGACGAGCAACAACCCGTCAGCGTACAGGGGCTGCCGGTTGAGACACATCGGCAGAGCGGCCCCGCGAATCTCGGTGACCCGGTTAACTTCGGTGAACCCCCATTCTGGCGGGGTGCTGGCCAGCCAGCGTCGCTGCAATTCGCGGTAATCGGTATTGCCGAAAGCCGCCGAGGAGTTGAGCATGCCCAGCCCGACGTTGACGGTCCCTGCTCCTGTTGGGAAGGCCCACCCGTAGCCGGGCAGCAGATCGGTGCCGTCGCGCAGTTCCAACCAGGATTCGATCCACTCCATGTCGTGTTTCGGCGATTCGTAGTAAGCACGCACCGCTACCCCCATGATGGGAGCCCTGGTGTCGTGCGAACGGCCCGCATTGACCGCCAGCCGCGCCGAATTGCCGTCGGCAGCCACGACGACGGGGGCTGACCAGACACGTCCGGTGGCGTCCTTCACCCCCTTGACGTGTCCGGTGGCGTCGATGACTGGCTCGGTGACCCGTACTCCGGTGTACAGCTTGGCGCCGGCCTCCACGGCATTGCCCGCCAGCAGATCGTCGAGCACGATGCGTGGGCAGACCAGCCCGTAGTTGGGGAAGTCCTTGAGCACCGGCCATTCCATATCGAGTTGACCGACACGGCCCCCATAGACGCGCAGTCCCTTGAGATGATGCCACCCGGCCTCCGGACTGGTGTCGATGCCCAGCCGGGCCAGCATCCGCACCGAGCGCGGGGTGAGTCCGTCGCCGCAGATCTTGTCGCGGGGAAATCTCGCCTTATCGAGCAGGACGACGTCAACCCCGTAGCGGGCTAGGAAAGTGGCCGTGGCCGATCCGGCAGGCCCTGCACCGACGACGATTACCTCGGCCTGCTGATCGCCTGTGGGGGCCTCGGTGTCGAGCAGCGACGCCCGGGGCCCCCTGACCGTGGATGTCACCTGTGACACATCTGTCCCCTTCGCCGCTCCGCCCGGGCAGTCTACCCAAGGGTTCCAGTGAAGTCGACGTAACCCGGCAGTGCCGCCAGGTTGCCCAACCACAGGGGCGTTCATCCGCCGATTCCGGTAGCCTGTGGCCCGTGATCGTCAATCCCGACTCATCTCGACTGCACGCCTCCACGGTGAGCATTGATGACCCGGGGTCGCTCGTCGATTTCCTGGGGCCGCGGGATGCGGCCTTCCTGCGTGGCAGGGACGGATTCGTCGCCCTGGGCGAGATAACCCGGTTCGAGACCTCATCAATCAACGATGCCGAGGCCTGGTGGAAGGAATTCGCCGGGCAGATCGAGGATGAGTCGGAGATCCCCGGCACCTACGGCACTGGCCCCATCGTTCACGGGTCTTTCTGCTTCGATCCCTTGCATAGCACAACCACATCGGTGATGGTGGTGCCCCGTACGATCATCGGACGCCGCGGCGGAGTGTGTTGGATGACCCAATTGGGTCTTGACCGGGTGACCCCGAAGATGCCACCTCGCGCACCGGCCCCACAACCCCCCGAGGAAGTCACCTTCTGTGAAGGCTCGTGCTCTGAACAGGACTGGTTGGACTCGCTGCGCGAGATCATCACCAGGATCCAGGCCGGCGAGGCGGAGAAGGTAGTACTGGCTCGCGATGTGGTGGCCACTACCACAACGAGCTTCGACCCACGTTTCGTGCTCGGCAACCTGGCGCAGAACTTCGGCGGCTGCTGGAACTACCTGATCGACGGGCTCGTCGGATCCACCCCGGAGATGCTCGTGCGCCGCTGCGACGGGATGACCACATCCCGGGTGCTAGCCGGGACGATGGCCCGGCTGGATTCCATCGACGACGCCTACCAAGCCTCGCGTCTCATCGCATCTACCAAAGACCTGGCCGAGCACGGCTACGCGGTGGCCTCGGTGATCGACGCTCTGGGCACTCAACTGCGTGGCCTGCACGTACCGGAGGCCCCCTACGTGCTGACTCTGCCAAATGTGATGCACCTGGCCACCGACGTGTGCGGGATCTCTGATCCAGAGGTCTCCACTCTGTCGCTGGCAAACACGCTGCATCCCACGGCCGCGGTTTGCGGTACGCCGACGGATGTGGCCCGCGACCTGATCGCATCCTACGAGCGGATGGACCGCGGTCGTTACGCGGGGCCGACGGGGTGGATGGACACCCGCGGCGACGGGGAATGGGCCTTGGCCCTGAGGTGCGGCCAGCTTGATCCGGACGATCATTCCCGGATGACGATCTACGCCGGTGCCGGAGTGGTGGCCTCTTCCGACCCACATTTTGAGTTGGTGGAAACCGACGCCAAGATGCACCCGATGCGCATGGCCATCACTGGGAAGTACTGAACCCAGTAGCCATCAAGTGCTGCGTCGGCTTGCGGAGTAAGGCCGGTATTTTCTTGTCATTGGTGGCCCCTACACTGCTGTTCATGACGAGCATCGTTCACCCCGACGAAATCCATGCTTGTGGCTCGGCCATCTGCGACGGTGGAAGCACTTGGCGCGAGGATCTAGCGAGGGTCCGCCCGATGGCCGACGAGACCGATTGCTATGGCGACGACGATCTCGGCACTGCGCTACTGAAGATGCATGAGAGTTGCGTCGCCCCATCCCTCGACTACATCGACCGGACCGGTCAGTGCATCGCGGAGACCGGTTTCGTCGTCCACGAGATGGCCAGGGCCTACCGCAACACGGAGTTCGACAACCTTGGCGCGGTACAACAGATCAGCGAGCTACTCCTCTCCCTAGGATTGGTCTGATCATGGGACTGCCACTTCCCGGCTTCCTTCGCCCGGCCTTGGGCGCAGTAGATGTGACCTGGCCGGAGTGCGACGAGACCCGGATCGCCGAGAAGGCTCGTGCTTGGCACGACTTCAACTCCGCCGCCGGTCTCAACCAGGCCACAACCAGCGCCGCAGTGGTGACGATGATGGGCACAAACACCTCCCCTGGGTTGACCGCCTTCTCAGCATGGTGGCAACGCGTGGGCGGGGCCGGTGGGCACATGCAGCTCTCCGCACAGTTGGCCCTGGTCCATTCTGTGTCAAATTTCTCGGCTGCTGCCTATCTGGTCACCTACAAGCTGACCATCTACTACCTACTCGTCCAGCACTACTGTCTGGAATACGAGGTTCAACTCCTCATCAATGCCGGCTACCCGGAGGCAGCGCTCATCCTGCAAGAAGTCACCGAAAAGATCCGCGTGCTATGCCGCGAAGCCCATGATCTGGTGCTCTCTCTGCTCAACGGGCTGGGGGTTGACGCGGCAGGATTCGTTGGGCAGCTTTGCCAAGCAGCCATCGAGTTGCTGGATGCCCGACCGATCCACAATTCCCCCGATGGGGTGCACCTGCCCGAAGACACCACCCCGATCACAGAGCGGCTGGCGATGGCCCAGGAAAGCCCACGTGGGAGACGACAGTTCCCGCCCCAGGCCGACCCCGGAACGGTCTATGTGCACACCAATGCGCAGACCGGTGAGATGAGTGGCTATGCCGTCTACGGCGCCGACGGATACATCACCAAGCGCGTCGACCTAACCGGGCGGGCCCACTACGACAAGAAGCTCGGCAGGCATATCGAGACCCCACACGTCGTCTACTACACCAAGAACACCAACCCCACCACTGGGGTGACCCGTACACGAGAGGACAGGTCCACCATCCGCGAGGCATACCCCGAGGAGATTCCATGAGCATTACTGACCCCGACTGGGATACCAAAGTCGCCCTGTCCTATCAACGAGACGAAGACCTAC
>ERZ772986.61-NODE-61-length-66652-cov-3.425800_pt1 | contig 66652 bp, 77 predicted proteins | sample MGYA00511898_ERZ772986 | MGnify/ENA primary metagenome ERZ772986 (study PRJEB29015, sample SAMEA2737934) | human oral metagenome | biome: human oral; feature: human-associated habitat; material: dental | place: China | collected 2148 ... | reverse complement strand
TCTTCATATCAAACCAGGGATGCCGAGATATACTGGAGACGATGATCCAACAACGACATTCCGACAGATGCAAAAAATTTACGCAGACGACGATAGTATGTCATTATCAAAATCACTAATCCGATCATTGGCTGAGAAAACGGTATTCAGTGCAGGATCTCGTCTACAGAGGCGAATGTTCGGGCTACGTCCAACTTATACAGAATACATGATGTATGTCAACTATATGTGTCGATCCATTGCAATCCTTATGGGATTGACTGGAGGTAATAGCGGATTTCCGAACGGAACTTTTGTATCAACACATCAGAGTGAAGATAATAAAAGTGATAATATTGGCTTTGTTCCATTCGAATCGATTCGATGGGAAAACTATCGTATGGTTGGAAACTCATTTGTTGCATCATCGTTACAACATCTAAAAGACTTGGCGGATGCTACTCCTATTGGTGCTGGTATTGAAGGAGCAAAAGCAGCTGGAGCAGCACTAAATCCGCTCAGCGATGATTTCTTAGATGGAAGTAAAGCTGGGGATAAAATAACAAAAGCTTGGAATAAAGCAATGAATACAGACCTCAGTGATGTTGTGCAGGATCGCATTCAATCACTAATGTTCATGGTTGAGCCAGTCTCCTTTACTGAAAATCTTACAAATAATACGGACCAATCATTTATTGAATCATCAATCAATGCCGTATCTGATTCAGTTGGATCTGAAATTGCATTCATTACTGGATCGAGAGCAGACACTGGAATTATTGGAGGATTAACAGAGTTCCTTGGATCAAATATCTCGTCCGCTGCAATGAATCTTGGAAAAATGGTTCAACCAGCAACCGGTGGATTTATGACCAATCTATTTAGTGGTGCAATTCAATCGATCAAAGGTCAGCATATGATTTATCCAGATATTTATAAATCATCGAATAGTACGATGGATTATGAATATTCTGTTACACTGACAACGCCTTACGGAGATATTTATAACTACTACATGAACATCGTTGTTCCTCTAATGCATCTGATTGCGCTCGCAGCACCGCGCATGGTAACATCCAACACGGTATCGTCTCCGTTCCTTGTTCAGACATATATTCCTGGGATGGCAACATGTCAGCTTGGCATCATATCAAATATGAGTATTGTAAAAAATCCAGACTATAAATCGGTGACTGTAAATGGATTCCCATCCACCATAAAAGTTACTTTCCAGGTTAAGGAACTCTATAATGCGATGAGTATATCTCCAGCGAACGATCCAGCATCTTTTATGTTTAATGAAACTTTAAATGATTATATGGCGAATATGGCTGGATTGATTCCATCTATTGATACGTTTGCAAAACAGAGGGCAGCAGCATTTCAAAACCTCGAGCAATATTTTGAAAGTGGAGAATTTGCTTCTGGGCTTGGTGACTATCTCACAGATAAGATTTCTGACACACTCTTCAAACGGCGCGCATAATCATATTTATATATTATATTAGTAATAAAGAGACGGATGAGACAGTGCCTCTATTTGTATATAAGCACATACTCGTGCATAAGAGAAGATGGCGGGGGAGACGTCCCCCGTTTTTCTCTTGTTTCTCTACATTAAACACGAATCCCGGCTGAGTCCAGTGAAAGGCATTTCTGGAGGTCGATAGGATTTCAAAAGAATATTGAAATCGATAAGATGGAGGTGAATTAGTATATGGAGTTTAAAGATCTTAATACATCCAACTTTGGTCATTTTACGCCGGAAGAAAGTAGATGTTTCTTTGATTGGGCAACCGAGCAAGTTATGGGTAGGCGTGAGGAGAACGAATTCATCAAGCGTGCGCAGCGTGATGAACTGGTTCGACAGAAGCGTAAGCAGTTGATTGAGGAATCCATGCCCAAAATAGAAGGGCGCCCAGAATGGGGACCGATTAAAATTACTGCAGATGAACTTGAGAAGCGAAAGAAGGAAGAAGTAATCCAGAAACGCATTGAGAGAGAAAAAGCAAAAGCAAATATATTGCGATGTATCTCGATGAAGCGGAAGATCCTTCGAAAGATTGCTAAGCTAAATCCCAGTAAGAAGAACTATTCGAAGAAGCGTGCAGAGCTTCATTCGAATATCATCGATCTCGATGAAGCGATCCGCTGCACATGCGTATTGCATCGTCTAAAGGTTGTAGAAAAGCCGGAACCACAACCAAGTTTAATCGCTCGTGCAAAGGAATATCTTACGAAGAAAACAAAAGCGATTAAGAAGTCCGTGAAGAAATTCTGTAAACGGAATTCCGAAATCATCGAATCGATTGCAGTTATAACCATCCCAATTATCATTGCTGGGATTGTCAGACGAGTCGTCGGTGTTTCCGTGAATGATGGGCTTCCGACCCATGGGGGAGCCTGATTATTATGAATAAAATAAATGATACATCATAGGTCGGGGGATATCCCCCGACCTATGACATTTATTCTTTTTATTTTTGTTTCGTGAGATCGTTCCGAACACCATTGATCACTGATTTGATTTCTGTGAACATGGTTCCAAGCATGGATGCATCCATGCTTAGTGCATCAATATACTTCTCGTTGATCGTACACACTGCATTGCATTTGTAGATGCCTGGAAGCAACGAAAACGCAAATACGTCATCTATTGGATCCGTACTATCTGCAGACAACATTGCATTGATCGTATTGAGAAGAACCTGGTTTGCTTCAGTGATCCGTACACGATATGCTTCCACCTGATTAATGAACTCTTTCCTTCCATCTTCATTCTCTTCCTCCGGGGAGACGACCTCATCGTATGTTTTGAAACCATCATAGACAAGACCATTTGCAACAATATTCTGCATGGATGACTCATAGTCGATTGGAATCGTATGATTGTCGTACGTATTTAGGAGAATCTGCATGTATTGAATCGGGATCTGTATAACAAAATTCATTTTCAAATCGGAATTCATGTTTGATAGACGACGCATGATATTTGATAGTTTATTTTTATCGGCCTTGAAAAGAGCTGCTTTCACTTCACTCCGGTTTACATGATCCTGCTTAAACATATCTAGGAGGCCGAATGCATATAGGTTTTCCTTCACTGAATACGTCTTCAGAGGAGCATATTTAATGATTTTCAAATACTTCTCATATTCCTCACCATAACGAACGATATGGATAGATTTAACACACTCGAGTAGAATGTTAATTTTTAGCTGGCTCACAGAGTCGCCCAAAAGCGATTTAAAGGTATTTGGATAGTCGGAAGTGAATACTTGTTGACGTTCCTCCTTTGACATAAACAACAGTACATCCAAGAAGGAGAGGGGAATTTGAACATCGAAACGACGTGCAATCATTGGGAGAAAGAGTCGTACTGCAGATGGGGAAATGATGTCAGTATCCGACATCATTTGTTTCGCAAGGTTCAAAAACGTATTGATGGAAAGCTCTGCCGCTTCACTCAATTTTATATGTTCTCCTGTTGCGGTCATATACTCACCAGGGAACCATTCTTCGAGTTCTTTCTTTGATGGAACTGCTGCAGGTTTTTCTTCCAAAATGCGAAGTTTATCACGATACGTCTGTGTCAGACGAAAGAGTTGAAAGAAATTCAAGTCAGATAAGGTAACTAGATAAAATGTTTCGTCATTGATAAATGCATGTAGTGGCATATTATGTTCGTTCCAAATCTCGGCACCATTCTTCATTGCCCACTGTAGAACATTGGAACTTCCAGCTTCACGAATTTCCGTAACATTCATGATATATCCTCCTCATAAACCATACGTAATGATATATTATATTAAATATATATCGGGTCAAATGATATATTTTATACGGGAGGTATGATTCCATTGGAAACTTTTGATCCAGAAAATATATCCAAAAAGGACTGTCAAAACTTTGCAGATCATTTGGAGGAATATTTGGAAGTATTAGAGGATATTATGATCTTCCCAAAAGAGATGAAAAAGAAGGATAAAGAGAAAATGCAGGATGCAATTCACCAAACAAAAAAATTGATCAAGAAATTACGGAAAGGAGACCGTTCCGTATTTAAAGATCCAGACGAGTTCAACGATATGTTTTAACAGCTGATATGGAGGGAGTTCTATGTTTCGACTTGGAATTGAAGTATATGATGAAACCAGCGGATGTTTTGATTCTTTTGTAGAATCATTCGGAGAGGATATTCTATCAACACCAGAAGAAATTCGTGTTGTCGAAATTGGAAGAGATGCCGTTGTTGTATATAAAGCAAGCGAGTTTCTTCAATTGAATCCAGAAACAACAATGCAGAATTTAAATACATTGCTGGAAGAAAGTATTGACGATGATATGTACTTGATTTCATTTACATATCATTCAGATCCACCAATCGATATCAGTGCCTCCAATCGATATATTGTGTATCGCAATACCGTCTTTGCGATGCGCGATGCAATTACTTCTCACGACGATTGGAAGCTTGCATTAATTCCGACGGAGGATCCGCGCTATAGACCAACAAAGGATTATTTTAAGGCAATGGCGGATCACGATGAAGAAAATAATGAGGAAGATGAGGATATCTCTGATTTAGATGAACTCGATGAAGTCGAATCGGACGATGATGACGAAGACATCTCAAATGATCCCTTTAATGGATTTGATCCTGAACCGAAGCATAGGAAAAAATTCTCAGTTCGAAAGTCTGCCGTCTTCTCAGGTTCGTGCAGTCCAAAGAAACAGTTCCGACACAATGGTGTTGTTGTTGCTGCCAAACAATCGCACATCGAAAAAGATCGAGCGATGATTAAAGCGTTCTTAAAGCAATTTATTCCTGGTAAAAGTCCATGGATTAAACGCTATCGCAATAAGATCTTGAAGCGTTGGATGAAGATGTATATGGTGGATAAAAAGACTATTAAGAAGTTCTACAAGGAACAACAATCCAAGAAAACATCCAAACGCAAAAAGAAGCTTGTTGGGATGACGCACCGTCTCTTGCAGAACGATCCATGGAATGACCCAAACAAATAAGAGGAGGTACTCAATATGAGTGATGAGAAGAAGGAAAATTCGCTTGGAGAAAAACTTTCAGAACTGATTACTGCTGAGAACATCCAGAAGTATGTACTTGGTTCTACAAAGGAAGGGAATCCTCGCGCCATATATGATGTGGTGCGGGATTTCATCAAACCCAAGAAGAAAAAGAAAAAGGGGAAGAAAGGGAAGTATAGCATTGTCGATGAGTATGCTGTATTTCGGAAGAAGAAAAAAGGGAAAAAGAAAAAGAAGAATAAGTTCCCAAAGTTCATTGATGATTAAGGAGGATTCAATATGATTCGATATAAGATTGATAAAGAAAAAGGTATCATCACTGCGTACTTTTATAATCCGGAGTCTAATAAATCCGGACTTTCTCTATTGAAAGACGATCTACGAAAGTATGGTTTCAATCGTGCAGTATATTGGCCGAGAAGCAAGTACTTTGAACTTGACCTCATCAGTTCTATGAGTAGTGCTGTCAATGATTTCTTACAGGGATATACAGAAGATGCCATTCGAGGAATTGCAAAACTGAGTCCAAATGATACATGGGATGAAGAGTTTGGTAAAGACCTCGCGAAGAAGAAACTAATAAAGAGAGAACGATTTATCTTCCGTAAGTTCGGACAATTCATCATAAAAGATATTAATCGTCTATACGATGATATCAACAAGAGATTTGATCCGAGGATTATTGATAAATGACTGGAGAAGAATTCATACTTAAACTCCTCAACAAAGCAGAAAAGATTCGCATCTTTCCAGAAGAATCCAAGATGAAATGGATGACGATTCATAAGGAATCTACAAACGAGTGGCGTATTGATTATTATGAAGGGCTTGTGAAGTTCCTTCAAACAACAAGCCCAATAGAAAATACATCCATTATATCAATGCTGGAAGAGATGTTAAATCAAAACGTGAATTCCGTCGAAATTGAATTCAAAAAGAAGTTAATATAGTGAGGGGAAATTCCCCTCACTATTTATTTTTATGAAAGAAGGGATGTAGGATGATTCACGGACAACATCCAACGTTATTGAATGTCCGTTACATTCGACCAGATAAAAAGAATGGTATTGAAGAGTGCTTTGAAGTTATCTATAAAGATGACGAAGGCGTTCCGCGCATGAGTCAAGAGCCTGCCGAAGTTGATATCTACTTCGTCAAACCAAAGTATCGTGACTTCAATCATAATAAACCACAAGAACGTATCGAGCGATTGGATAAAGTTACATGTCTTTTGAGCGAAATTCGTTATAAAATTGCAGAAGCCATCGGAGAAGATGGATTAAACTTCATTCGCCAATGTTTCCAGAATCGTGATTACAAAGCTATGGATCGATTATATGGGTGGAGATACGCATTCTTATGTGATTTCGATCCAGAATTCTATTTCATGAAACGATGGTACACTAAGTATCCAATGGGGAACTATACACTTACAAAGGCATTCCTTGATATCGAGATTGATCAAATGGATTATCAAGTGAACCTTGATAATCTCAAACAAACATCATATGCTCCGGTCAATTGCTCAACAATCATTCTTGAAGAAACGAAAGAGTGTTTTACCTTTATATTGAAACCATTTAAACCATCGAAGCTTTCCTATAATGAGGAGGAATATAAAGAGCGTTATCGATTATATGAAGACCAACTACATCAACATGAGGATTTGGTTGCTCATAAAGAGGAGTTTATTAAAGATCTTCATGAATCATTTGATGGAATGTATGGGTACCTGGATTATCACTTACGCTTTTACGAGAATGAAATTGATCTCATCGCCGATATGTTTCGATTGTTGAACGATCGAAAGCCGAACTTCTGTGAAGCTTGGAACATGCGATTCGACTATCAATACCTCGGAGAACGAACAAAGGTGTTGGGATATCATCCAGAATCGATCATCTGTCATCCAGATTTCAAACATCCGATGTGCTATTACAAAGCAGATACACGTTCTTTTGAAATTAAAAAGCAGGCAGACTTTTTCTATTGTAGCTCATATACAACCTATATGTGTCAGATGAGAAATTTTGCAATGATTCGCAAGAGTCAGAAGACCTTGGACTCCGTTGCACTTAATGCCATCAGTGATAAAATTCTCAAAGATCAAAAAGTTGAATATCCATTAGAATCAAACATTCGAACATTCCCATATAGAAATTGGAAGAGGTTCATCAAATATAACATTAAGGATGAGATCAAAACGTCCTTGTAAAAATTCATGAACTCGTGGAACGTCTCTAATGAGATAATCACGAACAAAGACATCATTATGATGTAATGTGTAACGACTATCCTTTCGGGGAGTAGGAATATTAATTCCGAAGCGTGAATGAAAATGATATAGTCTACAAAGGTTTTGCTCCAGCTTGGAATCGAACGGAAAACACGTGATATTGAAACAATCTACTTCCGTTCTCATAGCAACTGGACACCATATACGAAGATCTTCAAAGAAACATACCTCATTCGAAACGTTCGTGAGATTTACTTTGAACGTGCTGGATACATTCAACAGAACAATATTAACATCATCGGAATGGATGATCGAGATCTCTTCAGCATGGTGGAAGACAGTGATGAAGATGAAAATAAGGAATCATCCTTCAAGGGAGCAATCAATGCGGATCCGGAGTGGAATGATTATGTCGGATTACCCATATTAGGCTCTCCATCCAACAACGTTTTCAAGAACATGATTGACTTCGATATGGGATCATTCTACCCATCGATCAAGATTGCATCGAATATGGACCCGTCGACATTGTTGTTCAAAGCTGCGCTCGACAATCGGGAGTTTTCCTCCGGGGAAATGCCAAATCGATCCTTGAATACAAAATACCAGGAAACAAATAAATTTGGTGATATTGTTAATCTCGATATCACTGGAGAGATGGTTAACACATATGTCGCCGGAAACATCCTTGGGTTCGGGTATGAATATCTCGGGCTCCCAAGCATTACGGAACTTGAACGAGATCTACAAAAAGAAATGGGTTAAAAAATATAATGAGGGAGCCATGATGGCTCCCTCATGTTTTTTGTTTCGCTCTTACTCTTCTGCGTCGTCGCGTCCACGCGTTACCTTTGGATGCTGCTCATATGCATCGAAGACAGCGTTAACGATCTCGTTGCGCAGCGTTGGATCCTGTGTGTTGACAAGCGGTACAGATACGTACTCACCATCCGTCTGCGACGCAGGAGGACGACGATCCGGGAAGCGAATGTAACGAATTTCGTCACCAGTCTCCCGATCATTGCCAATGTAAAGACGAATACCAGCAATCATGAGAACACCGTCGAGAACGATACGGGCCCATCCCTTGAAGCGACGATTGGGTGGGACATTGAGGTTGAGGTTTACCGATGTGACTTTCATGGTTTCAACAGCTCCTTTTGGAATAGAGTGAATTGGAATGTATTAAAATTACTCGATTGAGTAAGATTAATCAGCCTACATGTAAAATATATCATTTGTTTTCCAGAGTTAATTTTCTAGTTAATGTGTTTATGTAAAATAAAATGTACGAGTTCATATTGAATCCAATTGAGATTCTCGGCAGAGAATCGATTGCAGGATGAAAATGAACGATGTCCATCGACAGCAATGATTGGACTCGCAACCAGCACACGAAGGCGTTCGGTTCGTACGGGAGTACGAACCCACCACGAAAGATTTTGATTCATAAGATTGAATGAGTAACAAAATTCTCCAGAAGCAATTTTTCATCATTCACGATTTTAATTTTCATGTTGTCGAATTTTGCAAAAAATAGTTTCTGACTTTTCTCTTTTTCTTTTTATATTTTCTTTTTCTCTTTTGTTAGATATATAATATATTTATAGACAGAGTATTGATATACTCTGGATATAAATATAATCCTATAAACCCAGTATAATCTAAGTATTATTCACAATATCGGGTTTAGGAGATATTGGGAATAATACATGCTAAATATAATTTCTCTTTTCTTTTTCTTTGCTTCTTTCTTTTTCTTTTCTCTTTCAAGCCAACAGGAAATTTAAATTGCAAATCGTGGTTGAAAAAGTTTGGCGTGCGTGATGATATATTCTCGATGCAAGCAATACACGTGCATAAGTTTTTCATTGCACGAGGAGGTAATTGAATTCATGCAGAAATTTCAAGACGACGTTTTCGAACATCTCGAAAGCGACGTACAGAAAATGATTCAGAAGAGTCGCATGTACATTTCGTTTTCCAACCAGATGGCAGCAAAGGCAATTACGTTGGAGGCACTGTACAATTCGATCGACGAATGTCGAAATCCGCTAAGTCCTGGGGATCGGGTTGACATCGAGTATGATGAACGAACGGATACGGTTACGATTTCAGACAACGGGCGTGGAATTCCAACGGAATGGTTGGAACGAATTTTCACAACGTTGAATAGCGGATCCAATATCGACTCCGGGAAGAAGAATGATCTGGAAACGGATACCCTTGGTCGAAATGGCGTTGGAACGTTGGCACTCAATGCATTGGGGGAACGGACCGAAGTATTTTCATACCGTGGTGGAACGGAAAATAAAGTTCGGCGCATTCTATTCCGTGAAGGGGAAAAGATTGAGGATGAAACATATCCGTGTGACCCAAAGAAACACGGGTTAATCGTCTCATATAAACCGTCCGTGAAATCATTAGGAAAGAATACGCGGATTATTTGGAAAAGCATTCGTGATGAATTGCTTAACCTCCAATACCTGAATAAACACAAAACGAAGATTCATTCCAGATACACGGATAAAAATGGCGTTGTTCATGAGGAAGACTATAAAGTTCAACCATTCCAAAACATTCTGACGTTCAAGAATCAATCCGGTGATCTGATCTCAACACCGATCCTGATTTCAATGGAAGATCGAAACATCATTGAGGAAATTGCCGGGATCAAATATAAACGTTTCATTCGTATGGAGGTTGCATTTGCATTTACGTCAAACACATCGAATCCATACATTGATTCGTTCTGTAATGCGAATAATACCATTGACAACGGAGATCATTTGGATTCGGCAATCGAAGGCCTTTGTCGATATCTACAACAAGTGACAAAAGCAAGTTTATCTGAACGCGATAAACTTGATATCAAGTGGGATGACGTGAAGCTTGGGTTGAGTATTGCGGTTGCGTTGCGAACCAATATGGAAGAGATCTTCACAAATCAGAGTAAGCATAAAATCTCAAACGATGAACTTGCAAAGTTATTGAAGGAGCTCACGATCGAATCCCTCCAGAGATACTTTAAGGAGAATCCGAATCGTTTGAAAGAATGCATTCAGATCGTCAAGACGAATGCAAAAGCACGACGGGAAGGCGATAAAGCGCGTCAATCCGTTGTCAAGGAAACGTTGACAAATTGGGGTTCCTTCCGTATGAAAAATTACGATCCTTGCACCAATAAGGGTAAGGAGTACAAGGAACTCTATATCATCGAAGGAGATCGATTGGTCTCATAACTATATGAATTGCTGGAACGGTTCTCGAAAGATTCTCAGTACTACGTCCCAGAAACATCAGGAACGAAGGGGCTAAGATTGCGCCTACTATGAGAACAATCGTACAGAAGTGAAGAGTACCTCCCTGTACTCCTTCGTACGAAAAATTGCACAAAGCGTAATCAAAGTGATAATCTGAGAAGTATGAGACAACCAGCAGCCAAGATACGAATGACCTCGTATCAGGTTCAACGACTATCGAAACAGACGGTTGGGGAGAAATCCCCCAACACGTCCGAGTAGAGTAAGAATGCCATGGATAGGCTTCCAAGTGTGTAGTCATCAAATCTTTCTGTATCGCAACGCTATATCTTGTGGTTTGGTGTGTCGTTTTAGCAATGCCGAGTTAACCGAGAGATTTGATGAAAGATATAGTCTAATCTCATACAAGAGTATGAGCAGTTTGAAACAGGGTGGCGATTTGAGGAATATCTGCACTATGGTTTCGTCATCATATACTATATGACGAAATCCCCACAACTGTGTTTCGGTAAATCTCATTGTCTGTCAAACGGTGGATCATGGATGATCCATGAATAGCAATGTCCGCAAAAGGTTCCCTGAAGAAATCAAGGGATCCAAAAACACAAGCACTCTTTGCAATAAGAGGTGTTTCGAAAAACGTTTACAAAGCAACTATCGATCAGATCATTGGGCCTAATGGAAATAAGGAATTCAATGATCTCGTAAAAGTGATGGGTTGTAATGTTGGGGCAAAGTTTGATTTAAGCAAACTTCAGTTTTCCAAAATCATAATAGCGAGTGATGCCGATATTTGATCGTGTCGGCAATAAACTTCTTGAACTGCGGGAAAGTTCTTCCGATCCACAGGTTGTCCTCCCTCGAATATCAGGAGACAATCCGCAGGTAAGTATATATCATGCAGGCTGATAACTCTTCAGTAGCATCATATATAAAACTTCAACGACTATCGAAACCCCGACGTATAATTCCCGTCGGCGAGTAGAGTAGAATCAAGTGATATCGAAGTGAGAAGCACGCCAGTAGCGTGAAGAGATAGTCTCGACTATGAGCCAAAGCATAGAAGTTCGATGCGTTAATGATTCGACCGTTTCACCTCCTCACCGGTCGTCATCCTCCTAGCATTAGCGTACGTAGAGAACTGCATAGATGTAACGAGTCTATGTGAAGGTATCGGTGGATGGACTCTTTATTCGGAGTCTGTTATGTTCATTCTATTTCAAGCTGTTCCCTGAAATTATTCAGGACGGACGTTTGTTTATTGCAGAGCCTCCTCTATATCGTGTGGATGATAAAAAGAATCCATTTGCGATCAATAAGGAGGATTATAACAACAGATACATTCAGAGAGTGATGAAAGCATATAAGATTGGCATTCCTCAAAAGGATGATGTGAAATGGCTATCAAAAGAACAGCTCAATGAGTTATTAACGATGACAACATCCTATGTGGATGATATCATCATGTTATCCAAACACTATCTGGTGAACGATCGATTGATTGAGATTATTGTTGAGGAATTAAGCGATCGTGGATATGATCCAGATCAAGCCAAGAATAATCCATCGTATATCGAACGAACCATTACAGAGCTGGATATACAATCCTTGATGAATCGAATTGGATTGGACTTCGAAGAGTTGATCTATGATGATTCAAATAAAATCATTAAGGGTTCCATTGATGGAAAATATCAATCTCTGGAGATTTCGGAACGTCTTCTCCGTAAATCTGGGGAACTAATTCGTGCGATGAATCTGTATGGAGTATCTGAAGATAAAACACTGGTCTTGAAAGATATTTCAACTGGTTCCGAACACAACTTATCCCTCTTAGCAATGCTGAAGATTTTGCGGAAGTTTCAACCAACGATTCTTCATCGCTTCAAAGGCTCAATGACACCCGGGCCGTATTTATCGAACTGCTGGAAAGGTTGTCATACCCAATCAGCAGCATAGAACATTCATAAGAATGTTATTGTTCAACGACTATCTGCTATGCAGAGTACGACACAATTGTCGGAAGCGATAAATCCTGTAAAGGAAAGATATAGTCTGTAGAAATAATGTGGGTGAAAATAACGATGAAGATATCAAGGAAACGATTATGGATCCAAATACACGTTCTCTCATTCGGCTAAATATTTCTGATATGGAGAACGACATGAAGATATTCCAGATGCTGCGAGGCTCGTCGCCATCGGATGCACAGGCTCGCAAGATTTTAATGCAAAACTATGTAATTCCAGTGGATCTTATCGATACATAATTTTGCATTAGGAGAGGGACATCTCCCTCTCCTTTCTTTTTCCATAAAAGATGAGACAACTATATATTCTTAGAATGTATGAAGGGGTAGATTCTTATGAGCGTCTGCAAAAAATGTGGGAAGTCATTTGAATTAGCATACAATAGTAAGCGCACACGGATGCGTAAAGGACAACCACTGGACCTTTGTAAACTATGCTTGATTCGTCAACACCCCATATGGGATCGATTGACGGAAGAGCAAAAGAGGAAACGAATGAATCGATTGCGAGATGGACACAGGGAGTATTTTGCAAACCTCAATGAAAAAGATCGTGATGCGTTTGCAAAAGATCGAGTGAGGTCCATGAAGAATTATTGGGAGAAAATGGATCCAGAAGAACGAAAGCGCCTCTCGGATGAGAAACGCGATCGATGGAATAATTTGCCAGAGGAGGTAAAGCAGTGGAGAATTCAGAAGATGCGTGAAGGAAAGGAGCGGAGGAAACATGAATGGGAAAACCGATCTTCCAAAAGTGACACTTAAGGAACTATTTGAGATATTAGAACGTAATCTTGAGCGATGTTCAAGAGGAGAAGAATCATCGCTTCCAGAGGTTGAACTAATAGAAGGTGTTGTTAAATTAGAGGAGAGAGGCTGAGCATTATGGCAAAGAAGAATAAATCAGAAGAGCAGGAAGTTGTTCAAGAGACGCATAAGGACAAAAAGCCAAAGTCTTATGTAAAGCGTTGGTTTGACGATTATGCCGTCAATAATAAGGCGGATATCAAAATCGTTTGTGACTTAACGGCGCGATCGATGGAAGAACAGTTCAATATGTGCCTGAAGTCTGGTAATACGGAGGTGTATGCAGTTGCATACTACGCATCATTCATGGCATTGCTGGAGCTGTTGAAACAAAAACAGAAGCAATACAATAACTTCACAATTCAGATTTGTAACTCGATTAACATCGGTTACACAAATAATGATGACGAGAATAATGAGAAGGTTGGGAACTTCTTCCCGGTTCTTGAGTTCATTGGTGTGAATCGTAATATCATTGATTCATCAACGGAGATCGATCCGGAGCGCACGTCTCAGAATCTGATACGATGGAAGGAACTCAATATCAAGAAGAATGTAGAGTTCATTAAACAGTGGCAAGAACATGCTTACCAGAAACTTTTGTCTGAATTCAAAACAGATTTGAAATATTCGGAAGCGTGTCCAGCAATTTTCTGTATCTTCTCGGATAACATTCTCAACTATATCAAGCTCAAGTACAAAGAGCTGGACAAGACAGATGTGTCTGAAGTCAGTATGAATGTACTTGGTCTCTACGATATCTTCTATTCCTATGATGAAGAAGATGATAAGGATGTAGTTGAGTGCGTCCCAGGTATTTCAGTCAAACTCGGATTGAAGAATGATTCAATTGCTAGCAGAGAATAATATAATGATACAGAAGGGGCAATACCCCTTCTGTATTTTATTTTTTCTTTTTCTATTTATATATTCTTCTGATATAGGAGGGAACGTATTATGGCTAAGGATACCGATGTTCTATCCATGTATTCAGAGTTGTTGGATAGCGAAGCAAAGGATAAATCCTTTCGTCGAAAAGGAGGAAATTTCGATGAAGAGGATGGTGAAGTATTTGTTACCAGCAAGGAATTAGCAAAACAAAAAGAGGAGTTTGAAAAAGCAACTGGGTCTCCAGCTGATCATGATGGAGTCATTGAAGAAGAAGCGCATTTCAAACGATATACGAAGAGAAGAAAGCATAAATATACGGAAGCGGAGATGGAGCAGATCCGTGATTCTTGTCGGAATACAATCGTTCATGATTATTCAGAAAACGACATCTATCATTTATCGGATGAAGAGCGACAGAAGAACGATATGTTGGCAGAAATGAGTTTGAAGTTGGCACGTTTGAAGCGAACGTATCGAAGGGCTGACCAATATATTGAAGCGATGCGAATCGTCTTTGAGGCATGGGAATTGTTGGAGAAGAATAATTATCTCCATACAAAAGATGAGTTCTTCGAATTGGTTGCAGATGGAAAGATTGTTTCCAATCGAATTCTGATGCCAAAGCTTAAAGGAATGAATCGATATAATATCGATCTCCTGATTATGTATATCAGTAATCCAGACTTAGACGCTTCCATCTTTGCACCGAAGGCAATGGATGACGATGATTTCTTCTCCGATGAAACTGAGGAAGAACAGATGACACGTCTGCTTTCTGTACAAGAAGCAGAAGCAATTCTCAACGAGGATGATGTAATCGATCCACCAACCATCGAAGTGGAGGAAATGAAGCGGAAGTATATAAAAGGATATGATCGACGTTCCAAAAAGAAGAAAGGAAAGAAAAAAGATCGCATGATTCGCGAATCCGTTGGCGAATTGCTGCGTAAGATTGAGAACAGTCGCATGTATCGTGATTATACGTCCTATACAATCACCACCAACATCTTTGATGTAGAAAAGGAAAAGCCGTCGTTGTGGGATGAGCATCCGATGACAGATAGCTGGGCGGATGAAGATGCTGTTCGACTCCATGAGTTGGAACTCCAAGAAGCAATGATGGAACAACATCCGGAAGATGAGAGGTATATGACTTATGGGGATAAAGCTCTTCAACAGTTCTATCGGATTTCGGAAGAGCACGGTGTCAATATGGTTGACATGCGTCGTCGTATAGACGGAGATGCGGAAGAAATCTCTAGAAAGAAATTGGAACTCTCGAAGAAAGAGAATAAAAAGATGGAGGCTGGACTAATCCAGCGCATCACTAAATTGAATCAGTCTAAGAAGTTTAAGAAGCTTGCATCGCGTGCTGAATCAGCGTTGGAAAACTATAAAGAGGAGACATAATAAATGGATACAAAAATTGATATTGAATCCTACTCAGATGAAATATATGTAGTCATTCGAAATATATTCGAGTTGACGTTTCTTGTTGGGAAACAATACAAAGACCCATCCATGAATCACGTGCATCGCCGAATCGTTTTAGGATCCATGGAAAATGCTCAAAACATTCTTAAGAAATTTATTATAATGAATGGCGCATCATCTCCTCCATTATATGATGTGGATGTAATAGAATCGATTCTACAGGAAAAATATGAGGAAGCTTGTAACGCAATTCATGAATTGGGTCATCCTATTGTATTTATGGAGAAATGTCCATGGGGCATTGAAGAGTTGGTGACTGAAGATTATAATGATATCGCTAAAAAACTTAAAGAAATATCTCTTCAAATATACATGGAAGAAGTACATGAGTATATTAAACGATACATTCTATGAAACGTTAGATAATAAACGAAGGAGGAATTGATTATGTCAGCTTTACCAATCGAAGTCTATATTGATAAAACATGCCTATATATCTATTACAATATATATGGAAGGGGAAATATTGATGACAATGAAATTGTCTGATACAATTCTTCAAGTAGCTTGTGAAAATTGTAATGAATTATATGAAATAAAATATAAAGGTCACTATGAACGAAAAAGAACTGGAGTCCCCAACTTATGTAGGAAATGTATGTTAATGCGGGTTAGAGATATTCATAAACGTAGGTGGGAATCTAAAACCGATGAAGAAAAAGAATTACACCGACAAAAAGCTATAGATGTATATAATCGACTAAGTCCAGAAGAAAAAGAAAATCATAAGAAAAAATCGATTGTATATTGGGAAAATCTGAGTGAAGCAGATTATCTAAAATATTCTCAGGAATGCAGAGCTTTATGGGATGGAAGATCGGAAGAATTTAAGAATGTTCATATAAATAAATTGGTGAATGGGACAATAAAAAGGTGGAAAAATGCGAATGCCGAAGACAAATTGAAGCAAATGGAGTCATTGAGGGATGGGTTTCTTAAATGGTATCATAGTCTTTCCGAAGAAGATAGAGAATCACACCATAGAGAAATTGGAAAACATATTAAAATATTATGGGATAATGCTTCAGAAGAATGGAAAGAAAATCATAAGAAAAAATCGATTGTATATTGGGAAAATCTGAGTGATACTGAAAAGGAGAAATATCGGCAATCTAAGGTAAAAGAATGGTATTCACGTACGCCAGAAGAATATCAGAAATGGAATACATCCAGATCGACTAAACTAAAAGAGTATAAAAGAAATCTTCACATAAGACCAAATAAAACAGAAAAGATATTCGTTGAAAAATTGAGGTCGTTAGGTATTCCGTATGAATTTCACTATCGAAATCAACATAAACATTCCGAATTTAATAATATTTTTCCATTAAACCCAGTTACCGGAAGTCCGTATGTCAACTGCATTCATGAATGGGATTTCCTAGTTCACCTTCCAAACAAAAAAGATATTCTCATAGATATTGATGGGAGTATTCATAAAAATAAAAGCTTTGATATTATATCTAATTTCTCTGGAAAATCGTATAACATGTTAGATTACATCCATTTTAATGATTCAAAGCGCGAGTATCAGACGGATGGATTAGATGCATATATTATAAAATGCTATACAGATAAATTAGAAGACATGACTTTGGTTGAAAATATCAAAACTAAAGAAAGTATTCCATTCGCATGTTTTCTGAACATAATTCAATGTAAGGGGGATTTTAATATGAACTTACCGATTGAGATCTACACAGACGGATCGGCACTCAACAACCCAAATGGTCCTTCTGGGTTCGCATATATCATTCGTTACTGGAATTCAGATAACGATAATGATATGCCAACTGCGACTGATTTTGAATTCAAACAGGGGTTCCGTTCAAGTACGAACAATCGTATGGAAATGATGGCCGCGATTTTCGGGATCAAGGATGTATTGAAGAGAATCAAAGATGGTTCCTTTACAACCAAAAACGTTACAGTGATTTCAGATAGTCGCTATGTGTGTGATGCAATCAATAAGAGGTGGATTGATAAGTGGCCTCAGAAGGGTTGGGTTACCTCTACTAATTTCCCAGTAAAGAACAAAGATCTCTGGGAGACAATTATAGAGATTTTGGATACATGTAAAAAGGAAGGAGTCATCCTTACATTCAGCCATGTGTTCGGTCATAATGGAAACGAATATAATGAGAAAGCCGATAAGCTTGCTGTTTCCGCATCCAATGATTCTGCAAACCACTCCATTGACGAGGTATATGAAACCACGTTAAAAGGAAAAAGGAACTACTATCAAAAGGAGTGATCTTACGTGTCATATGAGTCCTTGCTGGCGCTCCCGCGATTAAATGGGTGCACCGTGATTGGTGACAAGACGTTCGCCGATTATGGTCTCGTACCAATGAACTCTGCAGAAATTACAGAAATTCAATTGGAGATCTTTGGATATGTATTGTAAATATAGTGGTGGGATTCCCACCACTATATTCTTTTCAGTGCGAGGGGAATCAAAATTATGAAAAATGATGAGAAATCGATCGTAAGTAAAACCTTTTATGGATCCATTAATGTGATCATTGATCGTGGTATTGAGCCAAGAATTATCATCGAGCGGTTTATCCGAAAATCCGATCGTATTCGATATGAAACAAGATTGAATCGCCACATTATCAATGGAATAGAACAATTCTTTGTAAATGCATTTGATATCCCGATTCTTGAGCACATTATTAAGCATGCCGGTTACCGTGATCGGCATATACCCATTATGGATTTCTTGGCGAATGAAGTTTCGGTTAAGGATGGAAAATTCGAATCATTCGAAGCTGCAAAAATCAATTCTGTTGGTATTCCGATTAAATGGGAAGGAAACGATATGTCAAGCAATCTTGCAAATATTCCGAAGAGAGACCTCGTTCTTGAAGGAAGTCCGTGTTTTACAAGAGACTATGCGCTTCTCTGTGGAATCGTGATTGAGTATCGTGAATACAATGACACCTTATTCCTCTACCCGGTAGAAGACGGGACGAATTTCCGTCGTGTATCAACGAAAGATTTCGTTACGGAGACTAAGTGGAAATGGTTGGAGAAAAATGCATACATCATGCTACAAAGCATCTATGAAAGATGCCCTAGCTTCTCATTAAGCAATGATCATATGAACGACATTATGCGAATGATCATCCAGCTCACACATAGATATGACGATTATAGAGTTCCATGTGAAGCAAAATTTTCTCCACTCATCCCTCTTCCAGGCACGATGTTAACAAGATTTACTAAGGTCATAGAAGCGCATAGTCAAATTCATGAAAATGTGAATAAAAATGTGCTTGAACAATACCAGAAGGAGCGCATAAAGTTCATCAAGAAATATAATTGGAATACTTATCACTATCTAGTGAATGCATGTAGAGCATTCGATTTCAATTTAAGTAAATATGGGATTCAGGACTTCAATACATTCATGAAAAATGTAGTGGATTATGGAGTTTTGAATAAAACATGTTACGAGAAATAAGGGAGGATTTAAAATGGAAAACTTGGTTGCAGAAATCAGAATTCGTGTTGATGAGAAACATCTTGAATTCTTTGTAACTGGGAATGAAGGTCCTGAATTCGGTGTCGCTTTCCCAACAATTCAACGAAATGATCAAACAATGATTTCGGAGGACGATTTCAAATTCATGGTTCAGTTCCTTGCAGAACGCGAACACGATTTGATGAAGTGTGAAGATAATGCTGAGCGACAAAAGCGTGTAAGGGAATGCCTTACATCAATGAATGTGGCTATCTGTTCCGAGAAGGAGTAAGTCATGACAAATCATCGTTACGAAGATAATATACTGATCGATGCAAATCATCCTGGGTTCTTTCATTTCATCGTCATTTCAAATGATCTTGGTCCGAGATTCTCCATCGCGTATAATACGTTCATGAAGGACGATAAACGGATGGTGTCGGAACTAGATATTTCATCCATGATCCAATTCTATAAGGAGCGCGTCAGAGAAACTACCAACGAGTTCGATGATAGCATCTCCAAGAGAATTCGAGCGGCTTTGAATGCCGTCAATATATTCGTGGATGATGAAAAGATCTTTTCAGAAAAGATGGAACCATCCTTCTCCACCATTCATACCGACTTCACAATTGTGGACGATGATATCATTGTAGAGTATATTCGCGAGAATATTGCTGAGAAGCATGCTCTGTACCTATATGCATCATTCGATACGGTTCCAAAGTTCCGTATTCCAACACAACACATTGATATCAATAATCGATACAAGAAGTTGAGCGATGGAGTTAATTCATATCTTCGATCACTGGATGATGATAGATCCGAAGAGTTCTACAAATCCATACAATATGATCTTAGTGTCGACTCCATTGTACAGAAAATCATTCCTCTCCTCTCAAAGTATGGAAAGAATACAATTGATGAGAGAGACTACTATGGTGTTATGAACGATGAAGTACTGACGTGGTTCGCAGAAGAAATTCTTCGTACGAAAATTACCTTGGATCAGGTGATTACTCTACAGGATAATGAAGTTAGCAAACTTGTGCTCAAATTATACATCCATAAGAAGGAGTTGTTTGTGGATCGTTATTCGCAGGAGTACTTTGATTTCCTGAAGACCATTGTCACTCGTTCCAACTTCAATGCACAGGATCATGACTATCGTGACTTCCCAGCATTTGCTGCAAACAACTTCACCATTGAACAGGTGATGAAGTTGATGATTGAGAATTGAGTTAACGACAATAAATGAGAGGAGGGAATCCCTCCTCTCATTTTTTTAGTTTCAGATACGGAAGCTTATAAAACTCACTTTTATTATGTCCTTTGAAAATAATATTGTAAGGGAATGAAATTTCTTGATCATCGATCTTTTGAAATTGTGTTCGATCCCCATGTTCATCAACACATGTCGGATTATTACAAACATAATGTGAAGTTCCAACCGGACTGATATCCGTTCGACCGCATCGTGGACAATGTATCATATCTTCTCAATCCTTTCCTATATATTCTAATTATGAGATACAGAGAATCGTATCTTATTGTTTCTATAATTTAGGGGGTAGTTTAAAATGAAGGAAAAGGCCAAGTTCATCTATGACAAGTTTGATGAGCTCATTGAGCTCGTGGACCGCTGGGATATATGTCCACCGAAAGGGGTCATTCCGGAAGATCGGAATGACCGCATCGCGGTCGACAAATGTGGTGAGTATTTTGTTGCAGATATGTATCGCGGCGGCAAGAAGATTGGATCTCAGGAAATTACGAAGAACGAGCTCGCTGGGCTCGTCTTCCAGACAATGCGAAAGGCGCTCAATCCGTGTGACATTCATATGATCATAGGGCTTGAGACGATGCATTCAAAAGAGATTCCGAATTTCCGGTACATCGAAGTGGATTCGGAATATGATAAACAGTTCGAGGAGGTGTAATCATGGATTGGGATAAATTCGACAACGCAATGAAGGCCGCTCGGAAGGAAGCGATGGCTGAAGCCGATAAGCTTTTCGCGGAATTCTCGGCGAAGCATGATGCGCATATCGCAGAGCTTCGAGCCGCAATGGCGGAACATGATCAGAAGATGGATGAACTCTTCACTCGCCTCGCAAACAATCAGCCGATCAAGGACGATATCGAGAAGATGCTCGCAGACATGCGTGCACAGTGATCCTCAATGCGGAAAGGGATGTGAATCCCTTTCTTTTTTGTTGAATTTTCCGCGACAGCGTCTTAATAAATTCCACAGAAGAAGAGGTGTTCTTATGGAAGATCAAACCATTGACTTTAGTAAACTGGATTATGGAGCATATGAAATTGGTGAAGGGGTATTTGAAGAAAATATTAAATATGGTAAAGCAGAATTTATGCGTCTCAATGTTCGTCGCATTCGATTACCTGATGGTCGTGGTAATCTTGTCTATCTATTGTCGGATACATTCGAAAACTCCCTTAAAATGCTCACAAAGAAACATTTCGTAATTCCCCCAACATATCGACGTTTCTATTATCCTTGGATTGCTATGGGTAATTTTATGCGTCGTCGATATCGGATGAATCTTGTGAAACTGAAAGCAGAACGTATCAAAGAGATCAAAGCGGTTCCAAATTTACGACCAGTCGTTACTAGATTTATTCCGAAAACAGCAGACAATGTTTTCTTCTCGGCAGCAGATTTGTATCAGCAATTTGTTCCCATATTTTCACGTTATGCAATTAAACGCATCTATTCTGAATTCTACCCGGAATTCATTCGTGTGTTGAAGGAGTTTACTCCGGAAATTATGAAGCCAAACGATTCTCCAGAATGGAACAATCGACTACTCATCATTGATGCGGAACGATTTGCATTCGACCAGTCTGCTGGTATCAAGGAAAATCAAACCAATCCGCTTTTTATTCTCTACTTGGCATATATTCGAACAAAAGATTTGACAAAGCTTTTCACAGTTGATCAAGATATGATGATCTGCTCCAAAGATAAATTTATTAAATTCAATCCAAAGATGATGACTTATGAAAAGTGGATGATGTTCAAAAGAGCACTCTTCCGTATCATGAACGTGGATCTTGATCAATATACGGAGGATCTCCCGGAAGAAGAAAAGAAAGAGATTGAAGAGATTTCAAAAGAACGAATCACACAGAATATTGTTACACAAACCATTGAGCCATATACACAAATGTCATCTACTGCAACCAAAGATGCGCTGCATCAAGCAATCGATCAGAAGATTCATCAAAAAGTTGCTACTTCGCTAATGGTTGCTGATGAGATCCGAAAAGCAAAAGGTGAAGAAAAGGCTGCTTCCAAACCAGTAGAAGCTCCCATTCCATCACAAACCTTCATGAATCATCCGATCCATAAACCGCTTCATCCGAATCAAGAACGATTGTTCCGTGTAATCAGTTCCGATTATACTCCTCTCCTATCTGAGGAAGAATCAGATGAGGATGAAGATATTATTCAACAAAGCGAAGAAATTATCCAGTCAGATGTTTCAGACATGATTGCGAACGATGAAGATGTAAAAGAGGAAGTATTGGATGATACGCAAGAACGTATCATGCCGATCAAAAATAAGAATGCTTCCTCCATTTCCTCAGAGCGTGATCGAAAGCTTCGCGAAGAACAAAAGAAAATTGTCGTAAAGAACTCCTCGATAGAGGAGATCCTCATGCGTGATGTTTCCAATGTTCCTATTCAAACTGAAAATAAATCCAAACAGCTGCACACATCAAATCAAAATGTAAAAAATATTACGTTCAGTAATTTCGATAAGACTTACATTGAGGAACTTTATACAAAAGATTTGGTTTCATGCTTCGATATGCTGAAGGATAAAAATTCTCCCTTTTATATTACCGGAATCGACGTAAAGGACTCCTCTACGAATATGGATTTGAAAGAAACTTGGTCCGTGCATGTTGTAGATCGATTTAATAAAAGATCCACGATCAAAGTAGATATTCCGAAATTTTACCAGAACAAATTCATGATCATTGGTGGGAATAAATATATCATTCTGAAACAGAATTTCTATAATCCACTTGTCAAGGATACACCAGATACAGTTATTCTTACAACGAATTTCAATAAGGTGACAATTACAAGAAGAGCTACTCGATCTCTTGCATCCATTGAACGAATCTTTACACTTCTAAAAAAGACAGATGATACACAACTATTTGTTGTCGGTGATTCAAGTAAAGAGAATCAGCGTTATATTTCGACTCTCGAATATGATGAATTCGCACGTAGAATCTTTCGCTTCAAGTCGAAGAAGTGTACGATTATTTTCTCACGAAAAGAGTTGCAGGACAAGTGGAAAGATAAAGTTCCATCCGATATCAAAGGAAATGAGTTCTTTATTGGAATGGAAGGAACGAACCCCATTTTGATCAATGAGGATACTGGTCGAGATCGAACCAATCGAACCATTGCTGAAATCATCCGTGATAACTTATCGGATGAATATCGAGCGGTTTATGATTCGATTAAGCCAGGATCAACTCGAATGTATTCCGAAGCCAAGATGGCTGGTCAATTCCTTCCCGTCGTTGTTATTCTGATGCAATGGATCGGTTTAACAAAGACTCTCGATCATATGGGGATTCAATGGGAATTCAATCCAGACATCAAACGTATTCCAAATGATTCCAAGTTCAATTACATTCGATTCAAAGACGGTATTCTTGCATATGAACCGACAACATTTGCAGAGCTTATTCTCAACGGGCTCTATAAGCTAAAGCCAGAGAAGATCCTTTTCAAGGATTGCGATAACGAAAATTCCTATCTTGAATATATGCATTCTATATGGGGTAATTATAACGGACTTAATGAAATCAAAACCTTCTATGAGTTCCTGTTAGACCCGATTACGAAGGATGTGTGTCGTGATCTTCTTCTCCCAACGGATATTGAAGACCTTCTGATCTATGCCATTAAACTTTTGGCGGACAATGCTTGTGTTCCAAAAGCATCTGATAAATCGTACCGTGTGCGTTCCGTCGAAATGATTCCAGCCATTCTCTATTCTTGTATTGCTGCACAATATAAAGCGTATCAGAAGTCTGGTGGACGTGAACCAATGACGCTCAACCAGCGAGCAGTCATTTCAAAACTCATGCAGGAGAAATCGGTGGATGAATATTCTACCCTGAATCCTTCCATTGAAGTTGCAAAATCCAGTATGATTTCCACCAAGGGGTATAAAGGATCGAATTCAGAATATTCCTATGATGAAGAAAAAAGATCCTATGATCCTTCCGCCGTTGGAAAGATTGCAATGACTACCTCGAATAAAGTACAAAGCTATTGTTCGAGTAAAACTCTTTGAACTGCTGGGATATCCCATTGGGACAATCAGCATCAAATGTAATTTGTATGAATTACCATGTTCAACGACTATCTGCTATGCAGAGTACACTCTAGATAGAGTGGAAGTGAAGAGCACAATATTGCTTGTGATGATATAGTCTACGCCATATGGAAACATGTGGAAATTAAACGAGATAGCAATGTAGGTATTAACAGATATCTTGTGGTAGAACCAGAAATTGAGAATGCTCGTGGATATCGAAAAGTCTCGGATGATGGGGATGAAATAGAGAGGTCTTTGAAAGACGTTGAGGTTTTCTCTCCAATTGATATGATGACTCCTGGAACCGCAAGAACAGACGATCCAATCAGAAATTCCATAGCAGCTAAACAATCCCAGCATCTTGTGCCTACGCAGGGTGCGGTACCATCGCTCATATCCAATGGGTATGACGAGGCTGTGCAATATCACCTATCCAATGACTTCGTCATCAATGCGGAGGAAGACGGAGAAGTGGTTGAAGTCAATGAAAAGCTTGGCTTCATTATGGTCAAATATAAATCCGGAAATACGCAAGCCATCAATATGAATCATGACATCGTCAAGAACTCTGGTGGTGGATTCTATCTGTCCAATACACTCAAACCGGTCTATACTAAAGTCGGACAGAAATTCAAGAAGGATGAAGTGCTTGCATACCATGATAAATATTTCCAATATTCCAAGTTTAATGGACTTCGCTATTCTGTCGGACCACTTACAAAAATAGCTTTCCTATCATCTTATAACACTTACGAGGATGCTGGACTCATTACGGAGTCTGCCGCAGAGAAAATGAAATCTTCCATTGTATATCTCCAACCAGCAACATTCAAACACAATGCAAACATTCTTCAAATGGCGAAGATCGGCGATCATCTTAATGTTGGTGATCCTTTGATTAAGTTTGATATATCCTTTGAAGATAATGAGATTGCAAAATATTTGTCGAAGCTTTCTGAAGATAATCGAGCTCTTCTAGAAGAAGAAACGAAGAACGACATTAAAACGGATCATGCTGGTAAAATCATCGATATCAAGGTATATTCTCTATTGGACCCATCCAATCTTTCTCCTTCTTTAGGAAAGATTGTACAGGCTTATTTCGACAAGGGGCTGAGTAAGAAAAAATTCTTAGAGAAATATGACTCCTCAGACGGTGTTGTGAAATCTAATTATCTATTGACTGATTCCACGGAACCGATCGTCAATCAATATAATACAATTAAAGGTCGATATAAAGGCGTCGATGTATTAATTGAATTCTATATTGAGCACGATGATGTTCTCGGTGTTGGTGACAAGGTTGCTCTCTATTCAGCAAATAAACAAATCATCTCCGAATTGATTCCAAAAGGATATGAGCCATTCAGCGAACTTCGACCAGACGAAGAGATTTCACTACTTTCATCACCAGGAACAATTTCGCGCCGTATGACAATCAGTAGCCTTACGGTTGCAGCCGCAGGAAAAGTATTGGTTGAACTCAAACGAAAAGTCAAAGATATGATTCGATACAAATAAAAAATAAATATAGAGGGAGCAACATGCTCCCTCTATATTTTATCAATCTTTATCATGCAGTTTCCATATATCACGGATGCGTTTATAGTTCTCTGCATAGTTGTCGCTAACCATATAGCGATCTCCGTTGATCAACAATTGGACTTGCTCTTCCTTCGGGCGCATAGAATGCTCGTTCAGTAGGTATATGATCTCCCTGAACACATCTTCATCTCCGAGGATTGGAACTTCAACGGATGATGCGGCACGAACATCGAATCCGCAGAACCCTCTTCCTTGAGACGGGTGTACTGAGGAGTCATTAAAATCACGCTGGATTCGGATATATTTTCCGAAACCAAGAGGAATATATGTTACGAAAAACGTCTCATTCCTCAAGTCATCATAATAGAACCCCTTCTTTACATAGAGGCTGATATCAGATTCGTCGAATATGCTTATGAAACGCATAATCTCATCTGGACCATCAATGTACTCGATGGTTTTCGTTGAATCATTCATTTAGCATCTCCCCCTTATCGAATGATAACGACGTTTTCCCGATCCACAAATGAGTGGAACTTCTGATGACATGGACCACCCTTTTCATCTTCAAAGAAATCCTTGATGGTCATCATCAGATCTTCGATGTCATCATATATCGCCAATGATCCAGCGATCGCAGATTCTTCTTCCTGCGTAGTCTCATACATTGGTGAGACGCCAGGGTAGGTGAATCTCTTCACCTCAAACGACATCCAACGAAATGGGTTGTTGACCAACAACCCACAACGAAGCGTTGTGTTGATCTCGTCGACACCGGCAAAGGAAATGGAAACAATGTCTACTTCGGAGACACGACCATCTTTGATTTGTGTTTCCAAATCTTTCCAAAAGATTTCTTTCATTTGATCTTATCCTTTCCTATCTAGAAGATATGCGGTTTCCCGCATCAAGTCTTCTTTTCGGCATTCGCGATACACGCGCCTCGCCACATGCTCCATCATTTCCTCTAGAGCTGAAACGTCAATATATCTCATTTGTGACATCTGCTCTTTTTCTTCTTTGCTTCCTCCTCCGCCCTACTTGCAGCAGCAAAATAACGCGGATCGCTCATCAACACTGCTTCTTCTGGGTCTATCCGACTCCTTCGTGGAACATACGCTCCGTCCCAAACCATAATTATATCTCCTCCTATTTATGGATGAAATGTTTCCACAACTTCTTCTCGTGGAAACATTTCTTTCTCATAATTGTGCTCGAACTCTTCGCCTTGTTCATACACATCATTGTTCCCCATATGCAGGAATACCATTGTGTGAAGCCCTGGCTCCGCATACTCATAGAAGGTCCTAGCGATATACTCCAAGACTTCACCCTTCTTTATAACCGGGGCACCGAATGATGAGATGTGTGTTACTCGCAGATCAATTTCTTGATGATGTAAACCAATATATGGGGCGTTATGTCCCATCGATGGATGACATCCCTCATCATATATATCGCGATAGATCTTCGTATACATTTGGTGACCGAGTGGAATGAAAAGTGTCTCTGTATTCGCATACTTCCAATCGGGTGCATCCATTTCATGGAGAACTAACCGAATGGTTTCCAGTGAATGGATATCCATAGCAAGCAGAATATCCCCAACGGATTGGATCGCATGACGCTTAAACTGAGGACCACACGTGCATACTTTACTCATTCTTATTTCCCTCCATGCGACGCTTCGCCGCCGCTTCACGCTTCGCAATGTTTGCCTGGTGCTGTGCTTCGTTCTTGGCAATGTTCTTTGCCTTGCGCGCGAGCTTCTTTTGACGATCCTTTTCCTTCTTTCGACGAAGTTTCTCAGGATCTCCCTTAAATTGCATAACTCCGGTTGTAGCATTGAAATGAATCTTCCCTGCCTTGAAGTCCTTCATCATGTAATACTGTCCCTTGAATACATGGAACTCTGCTCCATCCAATTCAGGGAACTTCGCCACATATTTCGCCGTCGGACGATAAATGTAGAGCAACTGATCGTTGAATTCCTTCCACCGATATCGTGGAAGAAGTTTAATTTCATCATCCCATCGGTTCAAGTCTAAATACCATTCCGACATCTTCATCGTATCATTGTTCTGAATAAAGATGCGAGTCGGCGGCTCACGAAAGAAGGACGGTTTGATAAAATCCGTATTTCCACGATAAATGATTTTCCCGTCCTGATCAAGTCGCTCAATATGTTTCGTATTGAGCACTTTACTCTTTGCCATTATTGCTTCCTCCTCAATCGATCACATAGTGACCGTCGACAGTGATAATGATATCACGTAAATCTTTGCGATTTGCCAACAACTGAATGATCGCATTTTGTATGATGATTGTGTCTTCGAACGACGCATCACATCGTTCCCCAATCGTCTCATCCAGAATTTCTTCGATCGGATCCGTGGAAGAGCGGTGTTCAAACCAAAGTCTCCATTCATTGGGGGATTTCCTGAAGAGATATACGCGCTGACTTGCAGAGTATTGAATCCCATCCAAGTTCAAGTCCATAATACATCCAGCGCGATCTAGAATGAATATGGTGTTGGATTCTCTAAGTATTTCATCAAGATGTTCGATGAAATACTTTCTTTTGTATGACATGATTTACCTCCTCTAACTTATAAACGTAATCATACTTATAGATAGAATATATGAATGAAATAGTTGTGGGATATCCCCACAACTATTTCATTATCTTGCATACAGTCGATAAATAGCCTCAATACTATCGTTGGTGCTTAATGCGATTGATGGTCTTGTGAAGTGTGAAATAGCGATCAACTGCTCAAAATCATTCTTTGCACGATTGAACCATCCTGCAACCAATGCAAATTCATTTACACGTGGAATGGAGTTGGTTGAAGTGAAGTACCCGCGACCATCCGATTCATCCACCGATAGACACATTTCAACATATGATTCAATCGGTGTTGATGACGTTGATGCATATACACTATCATCAACCACGTTCAATTCATTCTTATTGTCGGATGCCCATGCGTGCACGATATGTGGTGCAGGTTTATCAAACTTCTTAATATAGTAAGAAGAGGTCTGATCAGAGCTTCCATCGGAATATGTGGACGCTTTCCCGAAATATTTTCCCTCAGGGATATTAGATCCATCATTACTCATACGGAATGGAATTGCATGGAAAAGTGTACGACGTTTATAATCCGTTGCAAGTGCTGTCATGTTATCTTCTTTTGCACCACCATCGCCCATCATAAATCCGAAGATGTGATGCATTGCGGATATATTAACCCCAGGATTAAGAGGAACACCGGCATCGGACGAACTGATCTCAGAATCATACTTAGGAGAAATGTATTCTCCACGATGGACACCAATCTTCATTTGCGGTGCTTCATCATTTAGATGTCCAACACGTAACGTGGATTCGGTATCCATGGCGATGTTAAACATTTTACTGAAAGCAAACTGATATCCTCCGATAAGAACGATGTTATCCTTCCGATATAGAATCTTCTTGAACTTTGTATAGTATGATGGTTTCCCGAATGGGTCTATATACTCCACTTGATGACGACCCGTTCCAAAAATAATTTCACCACGGAGCCCAAAGCCCATACCGAAGTGATCGTTCATTTCAATATGTTGTGTAAATTTATGCCCCACTCAGATCACGTTCCTTTCAACGTTAAAATAATTTTACATTTCAGTCAGCCAATAAGGAGGTAAGTAGTAATGGATGCTATGCTAGCACAAGGAATCAAGAAGGAAGAAACCAGTGCAGATAATACTGTGAATGGACAAATTACAGATAAAGGGAATGAACTCGATGCGAAGATGAATAAAGAGATGAATGAATACAAAGCAAAGCTCATTGAAGAGATGGAGGAATCTCTTGGTCCGAAGAAAAAAGAGTTGAAAGAAAAATACCCGACAGATCCAAAGGCTATTGAGAAAGAGCTACAAAAACTGCGCGAGCCACTTATCAAAATCATTGAAGAAAAATGTCAAATCAAATATAAAAAAGAATTGGAAATCATCAAAGGAAAAATGGATGAGCACCTCGATCAAAGAGTGGGTGAAATACACGATGCACTCAAAGGAATGTTGAAGAATCCTATGGGCGCCTTTGAATCTGTTATCCAGTCCTTAGTTGCTGGAGGAATTCAAGATATTGAGCAACGACTCTTGAAAATACAAGATGAACTTATTATTCCAGAAGCAGAGCAAATTATCAGTCGATTGGAACGAAATGCAAACTTTGATGTGTTATTTAAAAAGAAAACGAAATCCGACCCAACCTCTGTGGATCCAGAAGCGACAAAAAAACAGGACGCTCCTGCAGATCCTGATGTACCAGCAGTCGGTGGAGGAATTGGTGGCGCATTAAAGAAGGAGCAATGGAAGATTATGGACGAGATTCGTAATGAAGCTCTATCCAAAGTGGAAGAGATCAAGAAGCGATCCATTGATGGATTGCGAAAAAAGATTTCTCAAAAAATTCATTGTGTAACAAGTATTCGTATTGAGAATATGATTGGACGTGATATCCGATGGCCAAAATAGGAGCTCAGTTGAAAAGTGGTTTGAAGAATATTCTTGGGCGTGCAACTAAGGATATTGCTGATCGAATTGATACAAAGAAGTTGTTGAAAGGAGATTTTGCAGCAGCAATCGGTGGTGGATTTGGTGGAGGACAAAAGGACACGAAGAAAGCCGACGAATCCGATGCTATCCAAGGCGGAGCTGCGTCATCTGAAGGAAAAAAGGCTGGATCATTTTCATCACCAAATGACAAAAAATATCTGTGTAAATATCAAGTCAAAACATTCATCCTTATGAATGGTGGGGAGACTATTGATGTCGGAGCAACGAATATTTTATCAATTGAATACCTTAATGATTATGAATTCAATATCATGCCTCTATTGAAAGTATCTTTACAGATCGATATTCGTAAGAAAATGTGGATACTCAAAAACAAACAAAACGTTCGTGTGAAATTCGAACTCGATAAGATTGGAATGGAAGTAGAGGGAGAAAAATTCAATACTTCCCCAGAAAATGTTTGGAACGATGAATTCTCCATCTATTTGAATGATGATGATGACAGCTTTGATGTAACCTCCATGGAGAATCGAGTTAATCTATCCGAAGGAAAAGAAAATCAAGGAGGTAAAATCGATCAAGAAAACTATTTCGAAACACAGAACACCATGGATATCTTTCTAATGCAACCTGATGCTATGAGCGCATCACGTTATGTCATTAATAAAGTATATACCGAAGGTACACTCCAGAATATCGTTGCTCATATGCTCACGGAGAGCAGACATAAGAAAGTATTAATGAGTAAATCTGAGAATGATGAAATCTATAAGGAGATCATCATTCCTCCGCTCCCCTTATACAAAGCACTCATTTATCTTGATCAGTATTTCGGGATCTATAAGAAAGGTGCCATCATATACTATGATGTCAACACTCTATACATCTTGAATAGTGCTGGGACAGATCTCCCTTACCGTGAGAACGAATGGAAGGAAACAACGTTCTTAGTTGCTGAAATTAATAAAGCGACTCCAGGAAACGGTATGGTCTTGCGAGAAGGAGAGCAAATTTCCTATCCGAGCGTATCCGAAATGGATGCAAACTCGCAAAATTTCGCTATTGCAAAAAATGCAGAGCTTGGAAGTTCAGCAAAGATTGTTGTCACGGATACAACGGATGTTGAGATTCATAATGCAGATCAGTCTTATCTCAACGAACGAAATGAGAACATCACTTTTATCAAGGATAAAAATAAATTCACCGGCGATGTCATGAAAGCACGTATGGAGGAGAATGAATGTATCTTTTATTTCAATGGAGAAAATCTAGATATTTCCGCATTCACACCAAACAAAATATACCATACCATTTTTGAGGAAACGTCGAAACAACAATCGTACGGAGGTAATACATATCGTATTGCATATGCATATCATTATCTGAAGCCAGAATCCAATGAATATATGACTTCATCCCATCGATTGATCTTGAAGAAGAATGGTGGAGCATCAGATCGAACACGTGGATTGGAGAATCTTTTCAGTGGTCTCCTGGATGGATTTGATATTACTGATCCATTAGGTTCTCTTGGAAAGGTATTCGGAAATATTCAAGGGATTGTAAAAGGTGAGATTAGAAAGTTTGAAGATCGGATCAATAATTTTATTGCAGATAAAGTAAATAGTTTTACGGAAAAAGCAACCGGTTCTGCAAACGAGCTTTTACAAAAATTCGCTGCAAAATTAGATGGGAAACTGGGGAACATTAATATCGGTGGTTATGCTGGAAAAATTTTCGGTGGCGATATCAAGGACTTTAAACTTAGCGGCGGATTCGGCGGATTATTAAAGAAGAAGGAAGGAGCCATCGGAAATAAAATCAAAGGATATATTGACAAGAAGATCGGAAATAAATTGACATCCTCTGTTTCCAGTATCGTGGACAGATATAAATCCAAAATCCTTGGACGCTAAATCACGATCGTTAGCATTTTACGTGCCCGCGTGATTGCAGTATAAATCATTCGACGCATCAACTCGTCATCCGCATCATCACGATCATCAAGAATCAATGTCACTTTATCCCAATGACTTAATCGTGCAAGATCCGGTGTCAATGCATATGCATATTCTGCTAAAATACTATGATCTGGAATTTGTTGATGAACCGGGAAGTCAACTTTATTGAGGTAGTGACGGTCTAAAATAATATCGTCAAACGATTCATGATAGAATTCAGGTCGAAATTCAAATGGGACAAATTTCGTCGTCAATGCATGTTTATTGATACGAGAAATGTATCCAATCAGTCCTTGATTTAAATACACCTTAACTTTATTCTCATCAGGATTTATCAATGCGTGATTATATGAATTTTCACAGATAACAAGCTTCTCATTTGGGTGGGTTATAATATCTTTCCAATGCAGGACCTTCTCGCGATAAATCTGATTGATTTCATTTCGAAGGGGATTTGATAGACATATGTTCATGTCAGATGATTTGATATTGTAAAGATTCATGCGTTTCTTCAATACAATCGACACAATATCATAGATTCCTGGGACAATTGTCTCTCCACGAAGCACTTTATTTGCAAAATAAACGATGGGCGATTTCGCATATGTCGGAGTAGTAACACGAAGCTCTATATTTGGCTCTCGTAAAAATGTATACGTGTTTGGTGCTGGAAGAAGCATAGGATCTCTGAGAAGTATGATTGGTAGTCCAAAGGAAGATAAATCTTTCAACGTATCATAAGATAGTAATACAGAATCAAACACAACGATCAACTTGTAGCGCGGATCTACTTTCTTCCGTACCCGCTTCTTCCATGTTGCTGAAACATGTGTCGAGTTTGCATTCAATACAGGGATGGAGTTGAAATCCACGATACGATCGTATTTATATATTTTATATGGGAGATAATAAGCGTGATGCTTTTGGTATGCTAGTTCCAATACCTGTTTCTGATTGAATGAAAGCCACATGATTTCGCGTGGGTCAAGATTCGTGTAGGAAAGAAAGTATTGGATGAGATCAAGAACTCCGGTACCCGCAGTACCAGATATATCAATAATCTGATGTTGGTATTTCGAATACCAACGGCGAAGCTGGTACAAGCCTTGATACTGATCATCAGTTAATATCATAAGAATCACCTAATTTCTCAATTCATTGTTATCAGAGGTTGTTGAGAGGAGCATTCAAAATGAGTAGCAACTTTGTATGGGATTTGTCCGATTGTTTTGATCAGAAACGATTGACTGAATATGTTGCAAAACGTATGAGTAGTGAATTCGATAAAGCTATGCGAGAGAAGCATGAGGACAATGGGCGCGGATATTTTGATCGCTATGATTTTATCATGGGTGAAATCGCCGAAAAGTATATATCCAGCATTGATGAAGAATTTGGTGAGGAGTTCAATATAAAGGTACAAGAAGCTCTTCTTGATCAATTGAAAAATATTGATAATTGTTATCGTCCAATAAATGTAATGCAGAAGAAAATCGTAGAGATTGTCACAGATTATATCAATCGAAATCACGATCAGATTCAATCATATATTGAAGAACAGCTTGATGTAGCAATCAAGAATCATGTAAACGAAGCGCTTGTTCGCGGAATAAGAAATGCTATTGATCTTGATACGATCGTTGAAAATACTTTGCGAAAAGCAATGCATGAATAATCGGAGAAGAAATAGGAAAAGGAGGGAGAGCATCTCCCTCCTTTTATTTTTATGGAGTTTTAACACGCTTTACTTTTGCGGCATTTAAAAGTTTTTTAGCAACGCCTTTTAATGTATTCATATCATGAATTGTATATTGCATCAAGTTTCCAATAATATTGATCATTTTCGCATTCATACGAATTGCATCAATGATTGTATTTTTTGTAGACTCGGATGCTTTTGACAGGCTTTGATTCATCGTAGATAGATCCATCTTTGTATCAAAATCCTTAGAGATGGTATTTATATATTCGCTCTGTGATTGAATAATATTAAATACCTCGACCAAAGCATCATAATAATTTGATTCAACTATCCCTCGATCAGCATTTTTATATTTAATTGATTTTGCATCCCCGAAATAGATATCAATTACATTTTGATCTGCAATCTTGACCAACGACTTATTGAAATCGATTTTCTGGACACGAGTATATGCTGCTTTCATCTTTTTATAATATGCGATATCATTTTCTGTAAAGATGAATTGTGCTATTCCAGTTGTTCCTTTTGCACGTCGCCGCCAGAAGGTACCCCAAGCATCCCCCTTACTCATTTCATGCGCGTTCTTTAAAAATGTATCAATCTGTGGAATAATAATCTTGTGGAGATTGTTGAGATCTTCCACTGTTATATATAGTTTTATATCTCCGCGAACTTTTGCTTTTATTTCAGATGGTATTGATAGAAATGTCTTCCCAACATCAAGAATTGCCTTTGGAATTTTCGAGAGATTTAGTAGAATAAATCGAGCAACCTTTACTGCAAGCTGCATAGCTTTTGTTACTAAATCCCACACACTCTTTAAAAGAGTTCCGCCAGCGTCAGTCAGAGTATTATATGATTTCGCAACATCCTTTGTCGTATCCCTTGTCGCTTTTAATGGACCATTTATTGACTTTACTTTATCAATTGTAGACTTATTGGCATCTTGCATTTTCTCAAGAATAAGTTCCATATCAAAACATTCATGTAGCTGTTGGATGTCTACAGAAACTTCTTCCAAATATTCAAACGTTGGATATGTTGCAAACTCCAAACCCTCTAGATTCAATGATAATAGATCATTCATTTTGAATCAATCCTTCCTCCGCGTTTTAGTTAAATCCGGGTTCATACATTATATATTCTATCATTATAAGGAGGATTGAATTCTATGGCAAAATGCATTGATCGGCTCAGACAATATCAAGATGAATCCTTTGATCGAATTTTAATTAAAATTCGTAAAGGAGAAATCAAGTGTGGAAAGTATGCACATTTAGTGAAGGTGGATCCAAAAAAGAAATTGAAAGGAAAGGTGTTGTTTTCAGATGAAAGCAAATGAAGGAAATGATATCAAATACTTAGAATCTATGATGTCTGAAGATGAGAAAAAAAAGAAGAAGGAGAATGAACAACCTTTATCAAATGAAGATTGTAAAGAAAAGATTGAATATTTTACAGAGTAGGAGTAGGTTATATGCAGACCCAGTTCGATGAATATCGATTTAATATCCCCTATAAGGATATTTGTTCTATTATCGAAGATATTCGGTTTAACCTATGCAAAAAATACCGTGTTAATGAAAAGGATTCTAAATATCCGAATTACCGCGGGTTATGTGATATTGCAACAAAGAATTTTATTTCTGAACTCCATAAACGAAAAAATCCGCCGGAAGCATGGGTTGTTCATGGAGAACAGAAACACACGTTTGAAATATATCCTCCAAATTGGGCAATACAGCATACTTGGTGTATGTTGGATGATGGGACCAATATACTATATGTTGATCTCACATCACAGCAGTTCCAGTGGCTATATAAAGATATCCCAGCTTATTATGTTTCTAATAAAGCACCGCGATGGTATTTCCCTGATCAGGATAATCCATATTTTCGCTACTATAATAAGAAACCATATCTTTCAAAGGCGTATGCCTTTTATGATCGTCTGAAGTCTGCACTCTATATGATTATCTGGGACCTAAAATAAAGAGGAGGGATATCCCTCCTCTTTATTTTTCTACATGCTTTTTCCATTCTTCCATATCCATTGGATATTCTGCAATGCGTTCAAATCCTCTGGTTGTTCTTATATCATAAGAGGTATCGTGATTTGTCCATCGCCCAGTTTCCGCTTCCCCAGGCAGCCAATGCGATGTTGCTCTGGTCGAATCAATATCTTTTCCATTCTTCTTGAATATCATTTCATCAAACATAGAAATTCCTCCAAGGCGTTGGCGAGAACCAACATTCATTCCATTTGAGCCACGTTTGACAAATAGAGGAACGTCATTAAGATGGATTCGGTGTTTCATTGAATGTTCTGTATCATATAATCCAAATTGTTGACCTTGTCCCTTGTTACTGAAGATGACATAATGAATGACCACTTTAATCGCATCGAATAATTTGAACATGTTCGAATGGCCGCCTGCATCCATCTTATCTCCAAAGTTATAGAGTAAAGTCGTTCGAGCGATTTCAACAAAGGTTGATTTAAAATGTTTGATTAGCGTAACTAGTGGTTTGAAGAATAGGTTAGAGCCAACAACAGACTGTTCAAAATATTTCAGATGAATATTCAACTCCGTTTCAATAGCAAGAACAACCGTCATGACGTCGTTCATCCACGATTCCTTGTTTTTATGAATCCGATCATCTTTCGTTAGAATATCATATAGTGCTTCGTTTTTTCGTTCCAAATATTCCAAATAAGTCGTCGGTGGGTCACATAGACCTAGAACATCCATAATTACTTTATCAATGAGAATATCACGATAAAGACCTGAACGAATATTGAACGGTAGAAGTTCATTTTCCTTAAATTTGAGATTACTTCCATTCAATACAGAAGTCTCTGCTTGGAAATATGCGTTCGCCAATCCATCTTCCGGAAGAGTATTGATTTCTTTGATGAGTTTTTCAACAGCTTTTTCATTGACGACCCACTCTTCATTGATCCAATCCATAAGCGGACGAGTTCCGTCTAGATTCGATAAGTTGCGAATATCAGATTCGTTCAGGATATCATGGAAATAAATGTATCCACGATCTTCTTCTCCGGAAGGTGTTTCGATAATGAGATGAATATACCAGGCAACCTGATTATTTTTATCTAAGAAGGGTGTGCGATATCTGGATCCTTTTATGGTATCAACAGTGATCGCTTGTCCCGTAATTGTTCTTGGATAAAAATGTTGATATTTCAATATCTCATCCTCTGTTACATTATACTTCGTTTGTAATACTTTCATCGGTTTCTCGAAATCATCTAAGAATGAGTTTCTTGAAACGTCATACGAATAGAGTGCACGATATATGGATTCATATTCGATATATTCCTGACGATTGTCAGTACGAGCAATTTTGTTTTCCAACCAATCGCGCATTGGATAAATGACATCTTCAAAGAGACGTGAAACATCAGAAGCTTCATCCATCTCAACGTCATTGAGGAATGCCATTACCTTTTCTTTTTCAACATACTTCGTTTTGTTGAGATATGTTTGAAATAGGTTGACATCCAGATCAAAATTGAACCCGGCTGTTGCATGTAACTCCGTTGGATCGGATATAATGTTTCCTTGTAATCCAGCATTCATACAGGTTGCTGCTAATATATAAACGGCCAGGTCATAGAGCGAAACAGGTTCTACTCCGAGAAGCTCCGGAATGCTGATCATATACCGATCCGTGAAGTTTTGATTATCCAACAACATACGTGTGAAATAGATGGATTCAAAAAGATATTTCATTTGATGAATTACTGCTTCAATCATGATATATTTTGAATTGGAAATTGAGTACGGAGAGTTCTTTAGAATATTTCGTGTTTCTTCCAGATCCCACCAAGTTGGATCTGAATCAACGATCGAATGATAATCATGTATACGACCTGTTGTGAATAGCTGTTCGTATGGTTGCTCCTCCTTTAGACCAACCTGAAGGAAGTGTGGATTTGTCTTTACATGATTTTTATGTAGATCAATATGATCAATATTACGAAAATCATTCAGTGTGGAATGATCTTCGAATTGATATTTATTATTATCGGATACTTGGTTTCGCATTAAGAGAAGCTTACTGATATTTACATCCTGATATCCAAGAATTCGAATAATGTCAAAGTACACATCGTCTGTTCCCTTCTCCTGAGTTAGTCGTCTCAGAGATGCGACTAGGCGCCGACGTACTTCCTTGGTAAGAAGAAGATTAGAAGGTAATCCATACATAGATAAAATCATATATAGTACCGTATCATCAAAATAGTTCTGTGTATGAATTCCCTCCAATGATTTATTTGAGATCTGGAGCAATGTAAAATAAAGAATAACAATTCCCATGAATGATCGATAGTTTGTATAGACATCTTCCAAATTCGAATTATAAAGTGTACTCATAACATATTCCCGATATTCTGAGTACAGTGTACCAAACGCTTTCAGAAGATTCGGATTAATATCTGAACGATTCTTTGGATAACGAATAATTTCAAAATCCTTTGCACGCCTCGCGACAAAAAGATCAATGCGTTTTGCTCCCAAATATTGTAAATATGGTTTGTCAGAGTTCGAAGAAAGGATTATTTTATATTCGTCACTATTCAGATAACGATTTTGTACGATATCTGGTTGCTCATGAATTGGTACACTTATATCTGCCTGGAATTTATCGGCTAGTGATTTAGAAAGATAGATAAACTCATTCGAAGGGGTATTGATTGGAGGAAGTCCTGATAACATACGATAGTAGGTATTTTGTTCCACATATTGTTTGAAAAACGCATTGCGTCCTTTTTCCAATAAGATGGAACGGAAATCATATGGAACATTCATCGGGTTTTCTTTGTAGTAGCTTATATTGGACAATTTTACATTTGGTAATACTGCTTGAAACATATAGGTTTGCCAATATGCTCGATAGGTAAGATATGTGTCTTCCTTCAGCTTTGCACGAATCCACATATCGCCTGCATCACGACTCTCAATTGTTTCCGCATCGCGTGCCGCGTTCAGATCCTTGAATACTGTCTCGGATAAAATCTTTTCAATATCCACGAAAAGATTTTGTATTGGGTTTGTCAATTTCGTTTCAGCCATAACGCATCACCTACCCAACCAATTCGATTGGATACACTTGATCAAAATCATCCTTTGCAATCTTTGTCTTTAAATCAATTGCCTTAATCGCTCCGGTTGGAACTGGTGCTCCCATCAATTCCTCCCCATTATCATTGCGCACTGCTTTGAAACGTGCCTTTTGACTATCTTGATGTACCTCTACAACAACAGTATGTGGGATTGCTTCAAACTTTGCATTTCCGCTACTGATGCCATCCCCATCCCATGTTGCTGGATCAAACTTCGGGAACATCATTTGTGTAGCAGTTGATGCTGTAACATTTGTTGCTGGACTAATTGGTGCATTTGGGATTGATGATGCGGCGACGGTACCAGGAGCGACTGGTGTAGTAAGACTCGATGATGTCGCGCTTGGACCATTATCTCCGAAGAGAGAGGATGCAATCGAAGAACCCATTAATCCAAGATCTTGAGAATCAAATCCTTCACCTTTACTATCCTGATCTAATTTAAATTGCTTCATATAAAGATCAGCGATTGTTTTCTTGATATTCCCGATTTCTCGAAGTAATCCGAGCGAATTGGATCTGGATGCATTGATGACCGATGCGAGTTCGACCAATGTTTTATTGAGTGGCATACTGTCCCGTGTATTTGGACCAGCAGCATGTTGATATCGTTTCTGCAAATCTACCGTAAATTTATTCTGTTCTGCAACGATGTTTTTCAACATATTGATTTCTGGTTCAAACTCTTTACGGTAATTTCGTTTCTTTTTTTTCTTTGGTTTCTCGCTGAGGATGGTATTCTCCATCTCATCGTCAATCCATTTCCGATATTTCTTCTTGCTCTTTTTCGGCGCAACATAATCAAGGTCATCACCGGTCAATCCGATGATGACCTCTTTCCATGCATCAATCTTTGCTTGTCGTTTTTCTTTCTTTGTCATTGGGGTCTCTTCAGAGGATTCTCTTTCTTCGAGCGACTCCTCTTCTTTCTTGAGACGCTTCTTCTCAGCTTTACGTTCACGTTTTTCCTCTCGTTTCTGAAGGAGCGATGCGTAGATGGATGAAATAGATTTCTTTACTTCCTGCTCAGTATCAGACATTCTTGTCTACCTCCTGTCGGTACGGTTTGTTAATACAGGTGTTTCAGAACCGCTGATTAATATACTTCCTACAAATATAAGAAAATGAAAGGTTGTGATTCGCAATGAACTTGAATGATCAAATCAAAGTTCAGACCGAACGTGGGGATGTCCCCATTGAGCAAGTAACGGTTGGTGATGTTGTATATGAATATAACACTGGACGTCCATATGAGGTCATTGATATCGTAGAAGAGGATCGCACGATGTATCGTGCAAAGTATAATGACGGACGTATCATGTATCATTCTGAGGGTGAAGTCGATGTATTAAAGAGCATTGTCCCATCTCAGGAATGTATTCGTTTTGGTAGCCGTATCGCGAACCCATTACAGACGGATGCATACACTGCTGGTGCGTTCCTGGTATACGGGGATCGCTCAGATGAGTATATGAATCTTCCATTTGATATCTCTTGTGTTAATATTCATTTTGGAAATCTTTATAACATTGAGTTTGATAATACGCTTCCTGTGGATGGAAAGCGTTACTATCGATTCAAAGGAAGTCCGATTGGATCAAGAATCAAATGGATAGAGTTTTTCCCAAATCTAAACAGTGGAACGATCATCAATGCAACTATGGATACGAGTAGTCAAAATCTTGGATCCGAAGGAGGATCTGTGTCAGTTAATATTGATCTTCATTACTATGGACCAAATGCTTCGACCAGTCTGATCCCTCTCGAATATCAACATGCGCGCATTGTTGATCGTATGAAGTTCATCCGCGGAGTATTTGAAATGGGTTATAATCGTTTGATATTCCCAGAGGATTGTGGAATTGCGCACTGGGATAAGAAATATCTTGAAGAGGTACAGAAGATTCTTTGGAGTCTCGGTATTTTATCCGTCATTGAGTATGATGAAGAGACTGCTTCAGGATATCATCCGGTTATCACAACAAACGTCAGCCAACTCGAAAGCGGCGGAGGATCCGTATCGGTCAACATCGAATACAAACCAAACGAAGGTCGTTTCTGGCAATTATATGTTGTTGGAAAATCAGCAGTGGAACCAGGACTTTTCTACAACATCGAGACCATTGAGAATATGCTAGATAGTAAGTTCCGCACATGGAAATATGTGAAGATGAAATTCCAGATTAATTCATTAACAGAGCTTGAACAACATAAGACCCCTCGACTCATCTTCCGGAAACCATACCTCCAATACTTTACGGACAATTTCCTACCAAAAATTGGTGGCGCAAAATAAAATAAATGTGGGATCCGTCCGGATCCCACATATTTCTTTCCGAAATTTACCATGATGATATATTATGAACCCGAAAACTAAGAGAAAAATATAATGGAGGCGTTTGGTACATGGCGAAAAAAGACGCATTGATTGAAAAAGTATTAGCAGATAACGATAAACTGATGGTGGCAAATCCGCTATTATCTGCATTACGCGAGAATGATAAAAAGAATCTATTCGTTACGAATGTTACAACAGCATTTCTGAAAACAGGGTTTCATCTATACGACTACTTCTTTGGATCGGTCGTAAACATTCATGACGAGTTCGGTAATATTATTCGACAGGAACCACGCGTTGGTCAAGCTGCTGGTACGTTCAATATGTTTGTTGGTGCGTCTGGTTCTTCGAAGACGACACTGGCAATTCAGATCGCTTCCAATATTCTGCGACAGTTCGAGAATGGAACGATTATGCATTATGATTGTGAACAGCGCATTGATTTGAGTCGCATTGAAATCATCTCACAGCTTCCATCTTATTACTTCCATGGGGATACACAACGTTATATTCTCCAGGCTGGAGCCGTTGGACTTGATGTTATACAAGAAGCAATTGTAAAAATGTATGTAAGTAAAATGAAGATGAAGAAGGAGCTAATCATCGATAGTGGGTTTAAGGATGAATTCAATAAACCTGTCATGATTTTCCCTCCAAGTATATTTATTATTGACTCCATTACAACTGTATTGAGTACGACATTTTCACCAGATAATACAAAAGAAGCTTCGGACGCAGAAAAGATGCGTGGGAATACGGAAGGTGCGCGAGATGCAAAAACATTAAAGGGATTCTTTAAGGATATTCTCCCGCTATGCAAAGAAGCAAACATCATAATTTTCGCAGTCAATCATCTGAATAGTAATATGAGTATGAATTCGTTTGTCCCTGTTGCGAAACAACAGAACTTCCTAAAGCAGGAGGAAAGCATTCCGGGTGGGCGCACGATGATCTTCTATCCATTCAATATCGCAAAAATGATTGCAAAACCATCGGATGATTTCACCGAGGAGTCGGATGGTTTCTCTGGGCACATGGTCATGATTGAGCCGATCAAATCATCTTCCAACCAATCTGGAAATAATTCCAAAGGTGTTTCCTTTTCTATGGTCTTCTCATATAAACATGGGTTTGACCCACTGCGTACATTAATTCTGTATGGGAAAGAGAAGGGGCTCATTGAGGGAAACAAGACACGCATGAAGTTCAAGGATGATCCTTCCTTCACATTCTCATTCAAAGAGATCGTCAAAGAGAAAAATGAAAAACCGATCTGGGAGAACCTTAAGAAGTTTATCATTCCAACATTGAATGAGCATCTCAGTTTCATTGAACCGAGTGAAGTGAAGTTTGATCAACGCAGCATGGATTATTAAAATTAAAAAAAGAGAAGGGAGGGGTAGTTCCCTCCTCTTTCTTTTTTGCTGCCCGCCTGATCAGAACGTCATGACAAACGTTGCTGCCGCGTTCATACCGTCAACTGCGACGAACGCGATCGTGCCGACGAGTGCTGCAACGAATGCGGCGCGAATGAATTTATCGAAGCTCATTTCACTCTGCATCGTCATTGTTCTCACCGTCCTTCTTTTCGACATCCGTGGGGAGATTATTTTTTTTACGCGATGCCTTGTCATAGATGTCAACCGCCATGTACGGCAGTGCCACAAAGACACCAACCGTGGCAACTATTCCTCCAATGAACTTGAACAGATTGTTCATGACTCACACCTCCTCGAACTGCACGGCGTCTTCGTCGCCGATCTCAACCGTCTCGCTGTTCTCCACCTCTTCGGTCTCCACAGCCTCGTCCTTCTTGAAGTGCTTGTACGCCATGTAGCCGCCACCTGCGAGAAGAGCCGTAACGCCGAGACCGATGATAACCTTTTTCGTTGTCGTCATTTTAATTACCTCTTTCTTTATAGAAAACATTGACTTGATAAGGATACTCTTCTATCTCTTATCACATTTAGAATATATAGAGATAAATCGATAAGATACGATTAAAAGAATATTGACATGAATGTGATTATTGCCCCGATCACCATAATAAACATCATGCCTTCACATATTATATCGAGGAACTTTTCGATCGCTTCGTTTAACATTTGACTTAGTCCTCCCGAATAGACAGAGAAAAAAGATCAGGGGAGTATTCCCCCTGATCTAACAAATACTCATTTAGTCACGCGCACATTGATGGCCATCGGACCCTTTTTACCTTCACCGATCTCATACGTAACTTCTTGGTCTTGTTCAAGAGTCTTGAACTTACCTTCATCGGCAATGATTGAGGTATAGTGAACAAAGTACTCCTTTTTCGTGAAATCATCACGAATAAATCCATACCCCTTTTTTGCATCAAACCAATGTACTTTTCCAGATGTTAGTTCATTCATTGTTGCATGATCCTTTCAAGTTAGTCTTTCAATTTGATTTCGCCGCTGAGAATCTTCCGAATATATGGATTCTCAGATGCGCGCATTTCCTTTGGATGTACATACACGACGAACTCAATATTTTCTTTCGTCAGAGGATGTACGTCGTGAATTTCAATGGATCCTTCCACTTTATCCGTGTCTGGATTCTCAAGCATATCCTCGATGATCTTCTCGGCACGTGCCGAGAACATAATCCAATTTCCACCGGAACTCTTTGATGCAAGGATGCGCTTAGGTGTAACGAATTCACGGATTTCACGAAGTGCATCTTCGGTGAGGCCGAACATCTCTTCCACCTTCTCAAGGCGCTTGTAATTGGAAAGAAGATCGTTCAGCCCCTGACGATCAAACCCATACTTCTGAATGAGTCCGACAAAGATGTCAGAAATGAACCGAACGCCGTCTGAACTCTCTCCGATCTTCTCAAACCATCCGGCCTGCTGATTATTTTCCAATGCGTTCTCATTAAATGCAAGCTTCATATAGCAATATCCGCGATGCGGATTACTATTCTTGCGCTCGAAATACCGTGCGCCGCCCTCGACGATGATACCATCCTTGTAGAAGTTTGCCTTCTGTTGGACGAATGCTTTCATTTCATCCGTTGTGATGCGATAGACACGAACATTTCCAACAGGTTTCAGCAGTGCTCGCGTTTTCGATGTGTCTCTCGGAACGGATTCCGGAAGCTCCACATTCAATTCTTGGTTGCAGAACGGGCACTCCACGGATAATACTTTTTCTTCTGACATGTTTTCTCCTCCTATTATTGACAGAGAGTAATACTTTTTAATCGGTTAGTTTTACACCGATTCATTCTTTATGAGAATATATCATCTTTTAAAATGATTACGTTCAGATAAATTATATATTATTCATGGGAACTCATAGAAAGGAAGTGCAAGTGATTATGACTACAACAAACACTTCCTCGACACAACTTACTGCAGAAGAACAAAAGCGTGTCGAGGAGGAGGTACAAAAGTACAATGAAGCGCAGCGTCAGGCGTATGTGGAATGTGAAATCCGAAACCAAATTTTTGAAATCCAGCGACAGACGCCTGGAACACGGTTTATATGATGGATAAATGTGCTTGTCGTTGATGAGCACATTTATTTTTTCTTTCTTTTTATTGGAATCCACCGTAGATATAACAGTATACAGTGGGAGAGGAGATTTTGAACTATGAAAGTTGAAGAACTTCTAATCGAATTCACAGAAAAATATGATCGTGAATTCATGGAATATGTACAGGAGAACGCAGATAATATTGGGGTATCCTATCACAAACTTGGGTTCCAAGGATATAATGTCGTTCGCGCCATCGATCAATTCAAATCATTCATTGAAAATTACGCGGACTACAAGATCAAACATAAGGATGATCCAAGGGCGACGGCGCAAGATCTCGTTGTAGAACGAGTCAACCACGATATTGAAGAAGGACTATTCATTGAGGGAAAAGTCCTATACAGCGAAGCCCCGCATATTGTCGGATCCTATATCCATGGGCTTCAGGCCATTGAGAAACTCGAAGAGAGTTGCAAGAAGAAGATGTTCGAGTCAGGTGTGGATTACGATTCCATCGGAGATCTCAGTAGATTCACAGAACAGTTCATCGAGAAACTACATGGGATCATGGAATCTATTATGGAAGGATTTGGTAAAGGTAGTGGTTATTACTCTACCAAAGCTCTTCTGACGCCTCCGAAGAAAAAGAAACAGGAAATCTTCCTGTAAGGATGTGATGTCATGGATATGAATAAATGCATCCGAAGCCTGAAGATGCAGCTTGGATTAAACAACATCACGCTCCCATTTAAGGATGAAATTACTGGAGATCCAGTTCCAACTGAAAACGTGATTCGTGATGTATTGGTGACAACAACGATTCCAATCTATTCACAGTATCAACCATGGATTCGGGAATTGGATGCAAACATCACACGCTTGAAAGCTGTGGATAAACAGAATAATATTTACATGCTTCCAGCTGGGTTAACGGTTACTCCTGTCATGGATATCCTGGATGTTCATATGCCATATCACTCTAATCGAGGAACCTATGGTGATATCAGTCCAGCCTTCGGTATTAGCCAATCTGTAGAAGGCGTGATCACGAGCCAAGCAATGATGATGGTTGCCGGACAGATGCGGGCAGAGCCAACATTTGAATATCTTGGAGAAAATAAAATTCGTCTCTATGGGTTTCCAAAGACGGTATTGACGTTTGTAGCACGCTGTGAACATGAACCAAATGGAGAAACCATTCCAGGTTCCTGCTATGCATCATTCATGCAATTAGCTGACCTAGATATGAAGAAGTTCCTCTACAATAATCTGAAAATGTATGATAATATTCCAACAGCTTTCGGTAATATTCAATTGAAGATTGAAGAGTATCAGGGTGCGGATAGTGAGCGCACTTCTCTACTAGATAAATGGGAAGACCTCTTTCATCTGGATTATCCAATTTTCAATTTCATGTAAAAATAATGGAGGGGAAGTTCCCCTCCATTATTTATTCTTCATCTCGATATCGTTCACATAACTCTTTTGCATACGCACGAATTTCTGGAGGAGCGACCTTGGTTTCTTCCATCGAAGCGACCCATTGAACTACTTTTTCAGTACATTCTTGAAGTCGTTCCAATTCTTCCATATGTCGATCTCTTAATTCTTCATACTCCTCCTGAAGTTCCCAGAAATCATCGTCATCATCTTGTTCATAATCCATCGGTTCGTTCGCACAGAGACAGTCCATTGCGAAGATACATTGCTGCACATCCTCAATATCCTTTGGAGGTTTCCCGATACGATAAAGTAGGGGAATTCCTGTTTCTTCTCCGACTTCAATTTTCTCATTTCTACATTCTGTAAGAAGATTGGATAACTTTTTCGGAAGAGGATGATTTACTTCATCTATGGATTTAAACATCCCAACGCGTTCCAGTTCTTTGACAAGTTGTTGCTCTTCTTCTAAATTTTCTGGAGATCTCCCGACAGAACATAGAAAATCAAGCATAATAATCTTTCTAGTAACATCTTTTCCGAGGATTTTTTCGTAGAGAAGATATGCTTCGTTATGCATAAAATCCCATCCTTTCACTCATCTAAATTGAGATAAATCGTTTTCTTCACAATAGTCTCAATCTTTTTATATCTGGCTCGGTGCCACCATGAACATGCAGGAATTGCTACATCGACACAATCGAAAAAGTATGTGTCCTTATCGGCGGCATAGGGGCGTAATCTTCCTAATAATTGATGCGTTTGAGTTTTGGAAGAAAGGGGGGAACATGAAATGATTGTTCTTAATCCAGGAAGATCTTTTCCAGTACCAAATGATTGAATTGTTGTAACAATAATATCTTTCTTTAAAGCATCCTTTTTATCATCGCCCGTTGTTTTGGAATGATATACTCCTACTGATTTCCCAAGATCTGACTTCTTTAGTTTTTGTGCAACCGCATCCACTGCTTCAATGAGTGGAACAAATATAAGAATCTTTCCTTCGATATCATTGATAAGTCGTAAGACTCTTAGGATGATATTATATGCAACATCTTTATCATCATTGACAAAAGCATATTTTCCATAGGATGCAGCAGTCATTCCGCGCCATCCCATTACCTGTCTCCGTTGTTGAACTGTGGGTCTACTATTAAAGTTCACAACATGATAGATGATATGTTTCTTCACAATCTGTGCAGATTCATATTCACCAAATGCCTCCATGTTTGAAAATGCTCGTTTGAAACAGATTGATTCGCTTCGATCGGATCGATCAAATGTTGCTGTAAGATACCATGTACGATTCGTATTCGTATAGTGATCGATCATAAGGATATTGTGGAACTCTAGATGAGATTCATCATATACCTTGATCCCAATCTTTAGTTTCTTGAAAAATTTATGCAATGCATATCCACCGTAATCGGTCATGTAATTTCTTAGCGTGGCATGATTGACAAAATAAACGTCTCGTTCTTCGATAAGATCATTCATTATATCATCGATGATTTTACCACCAGCAATATTCATAAGATGTCTCGGTTTATAGTTAAACATTTTATGAAACGTTTCAATCCATTGCGTTTTCAACCCTTCATTCGGGACGATAATCATTGCCTTCTCGGATAACACCGTTACACAATACGCTGTCATGAACGTCTTTCCAAGGCCGACTTCCGCATTAAGTGCAAGCTGATGGTTTTTATTCTCTAGAAGAAACTTAATTGCTTCTCTCTGAAAATCGTTTCTTGGTTCATAGAGCGATTCAAATTGATCACTCATCTTTCCCGCCGGATCAGATGCTTTATGGTATTTCACATCACAACCACTCATGTACTCCACTTTGCTGATTGGCGTTCCTCGTGGAAGGTAAAGTTTTTTATCAGCAATCATATATCCGCACGGAACTTCTTGTTTTGTGAAATTATCAATACTTGTAAAAAGAAGTTCCAGTGCAGGTAAATCATCTTTCTGATACGGATATAATTCCATATGTGTATTATATACGTCTAGTGTCATCTATATCAACTCCCTTATAAAATAGAAAGGATGTGGAATCTATGAAAATTGATACGTCTTATGTGTATCGAAAACTTTGGGGAATCAAAGACTCTGTAAAAGCGGACCTAAGGAAGGTTGGAGATCATCTCCAATTTATTACCCCGATTTTTGTAATTGTTTATGGGATTATGTCTGGTGATATTCGTCTGCTCCAAGTGTTCTTTTATTACTATCTCGGATGCACGGTTATCCAGGTGCTTTTGAAGTGGCTGTTCAATAATCCGAGACCAAGCGAAATCGATACCGACATTAATCCACAGCTTCAGTTCCAATGGTCCGTCAATAAGGGTGATTCTTTCCCATCTGGTCACACAATGAGTGCTGTGAGCGGTGGCGTCTTCTGGTTCAATATCTGTCCGTATCTTGGTGTTATCGGAATTATCCTCGGTATATTTACCGCATTTACACGCATAGTTGTTCGCGCACATTGGCTACGTGATGTTGGGACATCTTCCGTGATTGCGATTGCCATGTGGGGGATTACAGATTATTATTTCCTGAATGGAGCTGGATTAATCAATCTGTATAAATTATTCCTCCCATAATTTTAAGGAAGGGGGAGTTCCCCCTTCCTTATTTTATCGCTTCATGTGCATATCCATCATTGGTTGTATAATAGATTTCGCGAATACCAACATCCCGGATCTTCTTCATACATGCTGGACATGGGCGACAGTTCGCAAGCTCCCCCAAACGATTTTCTCGATAAACATATAGTTTTGCACGACTCAGATCCATATCTTTGCATTTGAGAATACAATACATTTCTGCATGTATGGAGTTTTTACATTTATCAGCATTATCATCTTGGAATCGTAGCCGATTCAGTCGATATTGTTCTGGATGTGATTTCAAATCGTTTGCTGCGACAGATATAATCTCTTTGCCGTTTACTAAGACTGCTCCAATGGAAACTCTTCCACAGGTCGATGTTTTACTCACAGAACGAGCAACTTCATAAAATAAATAATCTCGTTTCATCAATTTTGATCAAATCCTCACATAATACGAAAGAGACGAATCATCGCAAATGAAAACTCCTTTTCTTGAAAAGTCTTTCGAAGTCCAAGAATGTAAGAATGTTTATCTTGTGCGAGTTTCGTACTCATGTCTTTATACTCCGATTTCTTCAATCGAAGTGGAAAGAGGTCTTTTGTGTAAGAAACAGAATAATTCATCTCTGGAATACGGACCTTCTCGACTTCACCACCATACAGTTTTGATGGGTCTTCGATATTAACCCATCCATCCTCATGAGTGATAAATTCGTAGGAAAGCAATTCCTTCTCTTGCTCGTTTTTAACATCGACTTCACGAATAGCATGCTCCTTCATCCAACCATTTTCATGGAGCAAATTCCATAATTCTGGACAAATGGTGATGATTGTAACATATTCATCTTTGCAAATCAGGTGACAGTTGTTCGAAAAATAAAAGGAGAGGGATGCGCGCTGCATCACCTCTCCGAAAACCTTGTTTATTTTTTCGAGACTGCCGAGGGTCTCTTTGGCCATTTCATTTTCTCCCCCAACACTTTTCGATTGAGCTTCATCCGAATTAACGGATTCGTTTCTCTCAATCGATGATAATAGTACAGTGTACTTGCATCACTGATGTAATCTGGATTTTTTCCAGCTGCAATCAGACGCGCAATGACGAGCCCAAGTGTGTAATTGAACTCATGTCCATCTTTACCGAACACAATCTGATCCAGATCGCAACGAACTTTTTCTTCATGCATATTGATGCGAAGCCAGTTCGATGACAGTTTATCCGATAACATGATGATATCGATCATCGTTTGAACTTTCTCCGTCAGTTTCCGATATACTTCGATTATTGGAAGCGAATGGAAGAGAACTGGGAAGATGATCTCCGGATCCTGTGTATTGAACTCTTTTTGCAGGAAGATTGCTGCTCCCATCGCATGTGCTTGGAGATCACACGACATGAATTCTCCTGGGAGATAACTCTCAAGTAGCGAAGCATTTGCTTTTACATATGCATCCAGATTCCCTGGAATAATATGTCGCCCAATCTCGAGATCTTTCTCACCATAGTTCTCTTTGAGAATATCGTGGGCGAATGCGATTACGCCAAGCTTGTGACGGCTCACAGGTTCGCCGAGAAGCCGATTAATATGCGTCGCATATAAGCGTACCATATCAATGTGTTTCATATGATACTCTTGATCCTTCGATCCTTTCCGGATCTTCTTGTTAAGTTTCAATAGATGCATTTCGTTTCCTCCTCGAAATAAATCAATTATCCACATAACCTACCTCCTGTATAGATCATGTCCTCAGTTTTAGAATATATCATTGGGACAACCAATGGAAAAGGATCTTAGGATCCTTTGGGTATATATTCTAAAGATGTCGGGTTATAATGTTTAAAGGAGTGATCCAAATGAAATTAGTCTCGCAATCCCAGGCCGTGGAGCGTATTGGTTCTCAGGTAGAACCAATACACCGTAAGCGCAAGATGAAGAGACGGCCGCGGTGGGACCGCATCTTCTTACTCTTCGTAGCAATTACGTTTATTCCGCTCATGTATTGGATTCTAACACCCAGTGAGAAGCCGGAAGTAATTGCACAACATGTTGTAGAACGGCAAGACGATGTTACTGCATATAATCATACACGTATCAAAATACCGTCTTCCAATACAACAGAAACGTCTAGAGGTACTATATTGAAAAGAGAGGAGGTTGTAAAGGAATCTGTTTCAAAAGTTTCCGACGATCGATCTGATTACAAGTCTTATGATAAGACGGAAGTTAGTGACAGGATCTACAACTATTTTCGGTCCCGCGGATATTCGCACGCGGCGACCATCGGCATTATGGCGAATTTGAAACATGAGTCCCAATTCGATCCAGGGGTTCATGAATATGGTGGTGGTCCAGGCCGAGGACTAGCACAGTGGGGAGGTGGACGATTCAATAATTTGGTGGCATATGCAGAATCCAAAGGGGAACACTGGAGCGATCTAGACACCCAGCTAGAGTTCCTCGAGGGTGAAATCGAATCGCCGGATATCAACAATCGAATGGCTGGGAATTCCGCTCCGTCTATGTTGTATAATAATGGCGTCGCTCCCGTGGAAGGTGGCGTCGAAGGGTTCAAGAAGCTCGATGATCCTGAAACTGCAACTAGGGTCTTTGAAGCAACTATGGAACGTTCTGGTGGAAATGGAATGAGTGACAGAGTCAAACAAACGAACTCTCTCCATGAGGCTTATAACAAATAAAATATATCACGAGGGAGCAATTGCTCCCTCTTATTTTTTCTCCTTATGACACCTCAGTATAATCAAAGTCTCCACGGGAAAGGAGTTTTCTATGAAGCTGGATATTTTGGACGTAGAACACTTAATCGAAGTGAATAATTTACAGGAGGTAACGTCCCCTCGTCTTTTTTCTACAAAGATGACATTTGATCCAGATGGGATCCTGTCAACTGAAATCTTTGGAATTTCAAAGTCCGATCGTAGAGGAACATTTGCCTATATCGATCTCAAAAGACCGTTTATTCATCCACATATTTATGGAAATATTCTCAAACGTTCCTTTCAGAAAATCAAATACATTGTCTCTGGGCAAAAACGATTCCTTGTGATTGATGGAGTACTTGAAGAAAGTCCGGATGGATGGACAGGAATCCAAGGACTCTATGATCATTGGGACGAAATCAATTGGAAGAAACACCCCTCTGCCAATAAAATCAACATGGCACTTCTTACAAACCTTCCAAAGAATCGGGTATTCATCACCAAAGAGATTGTATCACCACCAGCATATCGTGATGTTATGTTGGCTGGGACCAAAGATACATCAGACCATGTGAATGAAGTTAATGAATTATACGTACGATTGATTCGTGCAGTTGCTCTTCTCTCCGAAGGTGGATTATTTGCGCGTACACAATATGCAACGCAGATGAAAATTCAGGATACGTTGCTTGATATCAATAACTATTATAAAAATCAGATCTCCAAGAAAAGCGGTTTGATTCGAAAGTATCTCATCGGAAAGAATACAGACTTCGGTGTGCGATCAGTTATTTCAGCATTCAATTATAATAACAATACAATCCAAGAGAATATGGTAGATATGGAACATACCGCAATCCCGATCTCCCAGTGTTGTTCTCTTTTCTATCCATTTATTGAATCGTGGTTGAAGAATTTCTTTACCCGTGAAATTGTCAACGATCCAAATCTAGTGTCCTACTACGATGAAGACAAGGGTCGATATGTAACAGGTCAGCTACATGAACCAGAATTACAATTTTCGGATAAAAAAATCAAGAAGATGATCAATGACTATCTTGCAAATCCGGATAATCGTTTTGCACACATCAAGGTCGGTGTTACGATTCCTGGACACGAGGATCGGAAAGCCCAGGTTGGAATCCGACTCATGGGTAAAGTGATGCTGCAGAACGATATTACAGATGTTCTGAAACGACAAATGACTATCACCGACATTCTGTATCTGGCATGCGTAGATGTTTGTGAAAAACGACATTGTATGATTTCACGCTACCCGGTTCGTACCGATAAAGAAATGGTATTTACACGTATACGTGTACAATCGACTAGGGAGCATATTAAGGTTATTTTCAATGGACGCGAGTATCCGTACTATCCGAAGATTGATCTGGATACAAAACCGGATATGGTTGGTGTACAATTTGTCGATACATTAGTATTCTCAAATTCCTTCCTGGAAGGAATGGGTGGCGACTCTTCTTCAATTGCCTCATAAGAGAGCATTGGTTTAAAAGTCAAGGTCGCCTACCATGATAACATGGTACAAGAAAAATTTGATGAAAACGGTAGGAGTTAGATAAGGCGGGATGCAATTAGCCCATGCATCTATTAACGCACGAATACGCTCCCTAAGAGAGGATAAGGTCCATAGCCATGGATAGCTTTCGGATACCGTGCGAAGCATTGAGTAATTCAATGCGCGTGTAGAGACTATCTTGAAAAAGAGTAGGTACTCCGAAGAGTGCCAAAGTGTCAAACCCCAGAAATGGGTGAAGATATAGTCCGTGGAAATTAATAACGCAACTCTTCAATCGTGAAATTGGGAAATAATTCACTATCTTCGTTCAATAGATATGATGTGAGATACCAGTCGAGCTCAAGCATCAATTCCTGTGATTCTGGAGAATGTCGATCGCCTTTGGGAAGACCTTCTCCCAACACATTTTTATCGATAACGAATTTTCGCTTTGCTCGATCCGTATAGAATATGTACCATCCTTTGTATATGCGGCATTTTCGAACGGAGTTCTTGATCATATCCTTAGACGAATTCATATAATCTCCAAAGAGTTTCATGCTATCTGCATAGACAATCTTTTTTTCAGATATATTGATTGCTATAACTTCTACAGAACGAAGTTTCTTAGCAGAAGCTGTATGTTTTATACCAACATGATTACGGAATCGGTGGTATTTCCCCTTAACGCTTTGAAAGTTGTAACCATTATCAACTGTATTAAATTTATTAATAAAATATTCTTCTGATTTCCAATGAGATTCTTTTGTTGTTTCGGCCAACGGATACATCACAAAATTGTCAATCCCATCACATAGCATTGCAGAAATAATTGGTCTTGCTAATGTTCCCATGGAATCTGGATTCTTCTTTAAACGGTTATACTCATACAAATAATTGCTAACACGTTTCTTTAGTTGTACATATACTCGTGGGAATTTTACGTCGACCCATTTTGAATAGCAGCTACCAATATATTTTTTCCCATTCAATAGGTTTTCTATACAGTATATGTATCCAAAAGGCGTCACATATTCTGGCAATCGATACTCTGTTGGAATAGGTCGAATATCTAAAAAGGTTGCGACAATTTTACGATTTTCAATCCTCTCAGACTCGGTCATGTTATTCACTCCTGATCTCTATAGTAAGAGTTTTGTAAATTATAAAATTGTTGTACAGTTATAAGTTTTTATACAGTGATATGCGAATAATTTATTTATTTACAGTTGACGGTGATCAATGTTCGCTGAGAGGGATCTGGTCCGAGGAAGCGAATGAAGAAGCAGAGCGCCTGATGAATTCAAAAGTTACTGCATTGACAATATCAGGAGCAAATTCTCGCGTGGTTGCAAAAGAAGCAGTGAATTCCTGCTTTGAGCTCACAAAGATTATTCCTGGTGGAGTTAATGTTCCAAATAATCTTCTAAATGATTATCTCAATTACCAGCCAGATGAATTCACATTGCAACGAATCACTAGAATGTTTGCAAATACTGGCGTGAAGGAAAAAGGAAAGGTTGTTTCTCGAAAAGCTCTTCATAATACCTTTGATCTTATGACGGTGCCAGCGAATTATTTCTATGAAGGACAAGGATCGATTAAAACAACACTCGGTCGTTTCGTATTCAATAAATATGTTCTGCAGGGCGCAGGTATTATCGAAGCTTCGAAATACATCAATGATACCTTGAATAAAAAGGGTCTTAGCAAAGTTGATGAATTGGTTGGGACACTCTATCTTGAGAATGAAATCACACGAAAACAGTTCAATGCATATATTGATCGACGAGATAATCTAGCATACTGGTTGAACGGTATGTTGGCACATACGATTTCTCCAAAGTTTGCAAAGCCTTTGAAAGAAGTTGAAAAGAAAAAGAAAGAGCTCTATAAGAAGTATGAGAAAGAACTAAATTCTGGCAACATCGATGTCATGACTCAAGTCACAGATGAGTTGACTGCGTATGCAAAAGAATTGTTGAAGGATGATCCGGGTATGGATCTCTATACTTCCGGAGATTTAAATTTCGATGCGAACTACAAAAACAATTCCATTGCACGCGGTGCTGTTGTCAATAGTATTACAGGAGAATACGACTTCATTGGAGCATCCTTTATGGATGGAATTGAGTTCAAGGATATTCCTGCCCACGCCAATAGTATCCTATCCGCACAATACCCAGCAAGTATTGCATTACGCTCTGCCGGGTATATGGGGAAGAAACTTTTGGCATTGCTGCAGATGATGTCAATTGACTATGAGACCGAAGATTGTGGTACGAAACAACTCCTACCAATCAAAATCACGAAAAATAATCAAGGCTTTATGTTATATACATACATCCAGGAAGGGAATGGATTGATTCTATTGGATCGTTCTAATATTGGACAATACGTTGGAAAGACGGTCATGATGCGAACTCCAATGACATGTTTGAATGATCGACTCTGTCGGCACTGTGCTGGAGAATTGTTCAAAAAGATGGATGTTACAAATGCCGGACTATTTGCTGTTCAAATCAGTGCAGTTGCTTTGAATGCGTATTTGAAATCAAAGCATAATAATAACATTGAAATGTTTACGTTCAATCCAGATACGCTCATTGAGACGCTGTAAAAATGTGGAGGGAGTTTCTCCCTCCACATTATATATTCTTCTGAAGAGGATGCGGTTAATAAGAGAAATAAATTTATTGATGCTCCCGCTATATTTATTTTTACATTTCTTTGACTTTGAAGGATTTTGTTTTTGCTTTCAATACGAGAGCACGACTATTAGCCCATCGACGTAGTTGTGGAATTGATGAATCGACGATATCCCACATATAGGTATCTTTTCCAGAATCTAAAACTCTTAATCTGCCACTCACCTGATCTGCCAGAATCCAACTTTTAAATTGATCTGCTACGATCAATCGAGACAACCCTTTGACATCAAACCCTGTGCCAGCAGACTTCGTTGTTGATACAATGATATCTGCATTTGCTTTTGTATCGAAATTTACTTTTTTATCGTTCAATGAATGAAGTGTTCCGACTTTCAAATTTGGATACATTCGACGAATGTATGATGCTATTACTTCTGCAGAAGATATGGTTGATCCAAGTACCAGGGTTTTCCCATAATCGATTTCATTCATTGCAATCTTTACTGTGCGTAATATGATATTCAACCACTTTGTCATCGTTCCATCTGGAGGAATCACAAGCTTTGTATATGCTGGAACACTGATACCAAAGCGCATCCATTTTCCTTCTCGTTCTGAGTAACGCATACTATTGGTAACTTTCTTGATCTGTTCTTTATTCAAACCGGATCGAGTCCAAACCATAGTACAGTGTACATGTGGTTTCATTCCATAGATATTTCCAGGCTTCCGATCGAATAGGGTCGGTTTCTTCATCCTCTCTCTAAACATTGCAAGATCACCAAACATCTCTTGGTAGAGTTTGTTTTGATCGTCTGCCGATCTTCCGAACGTTCCTGTGAGATACCAGTTGTTTGCGATATTGGAACATCCGTCCACTTTAATGATATTATGGAACCACATCTGTACTTCATCAATTGCTTTGATACCGAATTTATTTCGACGGATGATATCTTCAAGATCATATGATTTATTGATCGCTGCTAAGGATGCTTGCGATACGACAACGAAGTCCGCCTTTACATTAAAGAAGTCGGATGGCTTTCGAACATTGATAACTCTGGATGGGTCTACTTTAAACATACCTGTGAGCGTATCTGCCCACTGATTCTTGATGCTAGTCGTTGGAACAATGATGAGGGTACGCATCCCCATTCGAATTGCCGCATAGCAAGTCATGAACGTATTATGAGTAACAATGAATTGTTCCGTGAGATAGAGTTGGTCAGGAGCATCAACAGAAATACACTGTGACTCTTCTCTCTTTACAAGTTTGATATCTTTGATGATGAGATATTTGAATGGTTGCTGACGATCTGGAATCGATGCAGCTTTTTGTGCAATGTAGAGCTTTCTTGGGTGCGTGAAAAGTTCCTGTTTAAATTTCTGCGGAACACGTATGTTTACCTGAGAATGATATCCGTCGACATATTTCTCTGTACGATTATCCGGCTTTATAATATTTGCAGAATAACCTAGACCCCAAATGAGTTCTTGAATTTGTTCAAGAAGTTTTTTCGAGCACGACGAATAGGAAACATTGTACCGGATACCATCCTCTGAACAAATTGATCCATCGGTATCCATCAATCCTCGCAGAACCTCCATACGAACATGGATCGAATTGTACATGTAATTTGACGGGATTGTTTTATTGCGGGAATAAGATCCAATCATCTCAGGAATGTCTTTGAAGAAATCGGCAGTTTTTACCATATGTCCGTTTACATCATAAAATGGATAATTATAATTATGCTTCATTTTTTTTGTCGTGAATCCGCACAGTTTTGCAATTTTATTGGGGACAAAATCATTCCCAGAAGACAGCGTCAATTCTGGGATGGTGCAACAACCGTTCCCGATAAACGCTCCTAATACATATGGGTGTACCGAAATTTCCTGAGGATCATATTCTACGGGGGAGGATAATAATTGGACCCTATATTTATAGTGCCATGGGTCTCGATTTGACCCGGTTCTTTCATTATCCCTAGCGATATGCGGTATAAAGAATTTATAATCCTTCAACATTTCTTCTACTGATATTGTTCTTGGCTTAGATGGCCAAGCAACAGTCACCGTCCACAAATGTTCAGCGTCGCAAAAAACGGATCTTCCGTCATTAAAAATTACTTCATATATATCCTTTTCTCCCTGTGGATATACCCCTGTCACATTGACAACTTTACCATCGGAACCGAATAATCGATCCCCCACCTTAATATCGCCCATTTTTATAAATCCTTCAGGATTTGGTGCCGGCAACCTCGTGGAAAGCACGAGTCCTTTGCCCGTTCCAGGACTTAAGATACCGGCAAGCTTCTGTTTCTCATTTGATTTTTCCAAGACGAATGAAATGAAATCTTTTTGCAATTGATTTCGCGGCTGTGCATTATGATCCACTGGTTGAATTCGTTCGAATGGCCAATACTCTTTTGAACGATCAATAATATTATGTTTTGGAAACAAACGCCGCGTCGCCCTTTCCATTCCAGTTGGTAAACAGATGATATGTTTATCAATGTCCTCATATGTGAAAACATTATCCATCGTTGCTACCATATTATCGATCGCACGTTTTTCCGCATCATTGTATTCAGAAAAAATAATACGTGTTCGCTCTTTCACGATATTCATCTATCGTCACACTCCCCACTGTTTGCTTTAAGTAGTCGTTCTGAGTGATATATTCTTAAGAAGATAGGAGGTATCATAATGAAAGAAGAGAAAAAGGATCTAGATTTCTTTGATGAGCTGTATGCCGAAATATTGTCTCATGATAAGGTCACGGTGATTACAGAAATGCGATCATGTGATCGAACTTTTGATCGATGGATTACCATTGAATCAATTATTCAGCCTTCAAAATTCTTAACAGAAGAAGATCTAGCAAAGTTCCGATCTGGAATGAACTGGACTCCCTACTTTATTCGAGAGAAAGTAGAAGATTTGATGGTTGGACCAACCAAGGAAGATATCGTTTTGGTCGACATCGGTCAACTATTCACTCGACTGATGCTAAGCTGGTATCGTCGCGTTGTTAAAGTTCGCATGCTTGTTGATGATGACGAATGGATTGCAACCGAGAATTTCTATAAGGATATAGAGAAGCATGTGGGAGACGCGATATGTTTCTCAATAGAATATTATCGGAGCCTTCGTCTTGAGGATCGAATTAAATCGACGATAAAGGAGCATTTATGAAAAAGGAACTCGACTCATTCGTTCGGTTTTACGCATTGATTGTCGAACAGCCGGAGTGTACGATCATCAAAGAGGAATGTTCCTCTAATATGTACAATCGAACGAAGAAAACAATTTCTATCAAGAAGTCAAAGTCGTCGAAGAGGGACGCTATCGCGATTGGTACGGATAGTACCAATCCTAAGGAGTACACAGTGCGAGAGGTGGTACAGACCTCACAATATCCGTCTCGAGAACAAGTGTATTCATTATCAACGTCGGAGTTGTTTACTCGATTATTGAGTGATTTACAACATCGAAATATTCGCATTCGTCTCATTGTTGGAGACGACGAATATGTTGCAACTCCAAAGTTTATGGCCGATATACGGAATGAGATCGAGCAGGCGATTGAATTCCATATGCGAGCATATGCATTCAACTACATGGTTGGGCTAATAGAGGAGGATAGTAATGTTGAGCGAGGAATATAAGAAGCAAGCATTTGATCTTCTAGAACAAATGGATGCAGATGAGCTGGAGGAGGTTCTTCAAAAGATCGGTTCTATTAAAAATGGCAGATCTAGGATCGTACGGGAACGTCGCAGAATGAATCGGTTCGATAATTTCTTCCCATGTTTTGACGAACTGATGCAGATGGGTGGAGGAGGAAGATGCAAGATTGTATTGGAATACCACTCTGTTCCACAGAAGAGTTATAAACCTCTAAAAGCATCATTTCGTATCAATCGAGTAAAGACTCCTCATGATGTGTATTATCAAACGATTGAAAACTATACGGGTGGAACCGACCCTTCTATCATTGGGTTGCGTGAACACTATACTCTTGAAACATTTCTTCTTAAGCTATTTGATGATGATTTTCAGAAACGTGGAAAACTCATAGAAATGCATGGTGGAGGGGTTATATATTACGGCGATGAGGAAGGGTTCATTCATGATCTAAGACATCGCATGATTAAAGCGTCCTTGATTCGTTCCTTGGAGAATCAAGGTTGTACAATTGGGAGGAAATAAATGGCGAAATACAAATACCTGCGTTCACTGGATTCTCTCAGGAGAACAATTCAATGTGCGAACGAAAAGATAGTCATTCAATGGTTTTCATATGATGACTATGATATTCGACCGCATTATCGCATGTATGTTCGCGATAACGCTACGACGTCTGGAAGTAAGAAGTTCAATTCCTATCCAGATTCAAGTAAGCCATATGATGGGAATCTTGAAATGATGCGTATTGCGAATACGGACATTTCACAAGATGAGATCGTTGCGTCTATTCTACTACTCTGTTATGAGAGCGATCGTTCGGCAGACATCAATATTCATATCGACGATAGTGGCACTGAATATGATATCCTTGAAGAGGATTATTATATATTCAAAAAATCTGTAATTGAGGGGTTGGTGTGTTATCTTGGAGAATTTTCTTGATCTATTCCTCTTGATTGTGATCGTGGGTATAACGCCGTTTGCAATCTATTATCTCTATAGAGAGAAAGAGGAGAATAGTGAAGATGAGCTAAAATACTATACGTATTGTCAGATGTTGGATCGCGATCCAAAAATGTTTATAGACATGATTGAAGAATCGCGAAAGAAGAATAAATAGGAGGCATAGATTTCCCATGAGTAATGGAAACCAAGAGTATTGGGATGCAATGTTATCCAAATACGCCGAGATGAGCAACGAAGAGTTTGAAGGATTGGTTGATGCAGTTGAATCATCCGATGAAGACTCATGCATGATTGCTGCACCTCATCCGGTGAATGAAAAATCTTTCAAAATATTTACTGATATTGATGATTGGTTGGAGGATCGGGAACCAGGCGACGAATTCACACTGGTTATTGAATATTGGACGGAGTCTCCATATTCCTACCACAGTGTTACGAAAACAGACTACGTTAAACTTGACAACGGTTTTTGGAAATCGACTGTATTTGGAGATGAGATCAGGTCTACCAGTGTCGATGTCATTGCTGAAATGATGGGTGAGATTCTCCGCGATCGCACAGTATATGTTAAATATGGAGATGTTGTGATCAACTTCCACAAGGACGCAAAGGGTCTTGCGGAATACTGTCTATGGAAGGGTGTATGTGAGAATCATAATGATCTCAATGAAATAAGGAGGAGACAATATGTCTGAGATAGATAAGCGATACATTTCTTCATCTAATGAACTGTTCAAGCTTTTGGATCATGACATTCCGGATGGAGATGAAGTAACGTTCAGCTACTCATGGACGCAGCATAGCTTCAGGACGAAATATACATCTCCGATCAATATGATGCCGATATTTGTGCCTCTCTGCGAAGTTAAAGATCCGACCACGATTGTAGATAAATTGGATGGTGCCGAATCCATCCAGTTTGTGATCGCCCGACTGTACGAGGCTGTTCTGTCTTACGGGAAAGCGTCAGTGGAACACAACGGGATCATTTACGAAATCACTGAAGGTATCAGAAACGATATCTTCTATCAGATGGAGGATAGCATTATCCGCAGTTGTAGATTGACAAAGAAATATTGTGGGGACTCCTATGGAATTCCGGCAATGACAGAGGAGGAGCTGAGGGATATCATCGGTTATGGCGGAATGCCTTGTGAAGGAGAAGATTCTGATCGGATCGCATGGGGAAATGAAAAGAGGTGACAAATCACATGAAGAAATCGATCATTGAACGCGAGATCATCTCCGTTGAGCATCTTATTGACATTCTGTTGGAAAATGAATTTCCATCACTTTATCGTGATCGATATATCGATTATCGACATACCCATATTCACTGGGAGTTAGTGCGAGATCGAAATTGCGATACAAGAAAGATTCTATTCCAGGGAGTAAGCGGGTCAGATAAATTTGACATCTACTTGGAAGGAGTTGTATATGATATTATCAATCACTTGAGTGACGATAATCATATCTATATCACCGATGACGATTATCAGAAATACGTGGTTGGTAATAAATTCCGCTCCGATGTTGAACGAATCATGAAAAATCATATGCTGTCAGTACTTCAGGATATGATTACATATGCACTTCAGCCGAAGGCGTATTGAAAATACCATGAGAAAGGGTGGGATATCCCACCCTTTCTTTTTATTTCAATCCGATGGCTGCACGATAGTCTTTGTCACGAATCGGTTCTAGTTTTGGAAGATATTCTTTTACGGGTTCCTGATATTCTTCAGGAACATCCTTCTCCAGATCATATTGTTTTTTCTGTACAAGTCGTGCATAATAATGCACGAGTGCTCGAATTACCATGATATTCGTTCCCCTTTCTTTTTAATGAGGTGCTTTGTTTACATCAAACCACGATTTATAATTTGCCCAGAGAGCTTTCTTCAAGATCGGATCCTTTTCAATGGTTTTGCTCTTTAATGCAATGAACCAGATGTCGCTCGTACATCCACTGGTGATGTCGTTCCAATAATTACCAATGATATTAGCCGACTTTGTACTCTCCCCTCTGTCGGAAAGGAATCGACCGAGGCCAGAGTTATCTATATCATATACATAACGATTCATCAAAGATCTTTGCTCAAGTTCTACATGGGTTTCATCAAGATAATGCGTAGTTACATACAGATCTCTCATCTCTCTATCTCGATATTCATGAATACTATTAATCCCGCTCTTATCTACAACAAAAATCTTAGGTTCATATGGTCTCCTCACAAAGAAAGTAGAACGCTTCAAGTTCATTGTTCGATAAAGAGTGAACAGCTTTCCTTCCGGGACTTCAAATAAACGAGGATTTTTAATGTTCCCCTCACCGACTATAAACGTGATGTCTCCCTCATATACAATATTTACCTGAGTGAAATCTTTAGAATATTCCTTTATCTTTTCTTTTTCTATGATTAATGACTTCTCATCCCATTTCATGTGAGCTATATCATACCAAGATATGAATGTCTTATCCTTAATTGTAAATGGAATTGCTGTGACATTCTGTGATGTCATTCCACCATTTACTCCAATATATGCCATCTTAAATCGCATTTCTTCTTCTGGAGAGAAATCGGAACTTAATTCTGGATCTGGGAATCCAAAGAAGTGAATGCTTCCATATCGAAGATTTCCTTCAAGCTCCTGTTTATGGTCTTCATCTGGCTCCGGTCTTTCAAGATATTTATTCTTTTCATTTATTCCTGTAATTGAAACTTTATATGGGCAATTCTTATAATTGAAATATTTTTGCTCAAATGGCATAACTTCCGTAGTATTCCAATGGAGAACGGATGAAATGATTCCACAGGTACTATTCTCAACAAAATCGATACTATCTTTATTAAAGTTTTCCGATTTCGTCACGGGAATATTGATAGGTTTGCGTTCTACACGATTCACCGGTTTTATTCTTGTACGCTTAAGCTTAGGATCTCTATAGGTTTCATAATGAAAATTGTCTGGGATAGAATGGTTTTCCATTTCAAGCATTCCATCTGTATGCTTTATTCTTGCATAGAAATCTACAAGAGTATCTTTGTAGAGAACAAGTTTTCCATCCTCAATATCAGGATTCATTTTCGAATATGATTCACAATTATTACAATAAACAAAGTCTTTATCCTGTCGATCGTGAATAAATGGAGGTTCATCTGCTGCCTCTAAATCGGATTCCTCATTTGGTGTCTTCCCGGGAGAGCTACCAGGATCTGGATTGGGAGGCTGCGGTTGTTCTGGGTTTGGTGACGGGTTTTCATCGGATTTCTCATAAATCTCTTTTGGGATTATTTGTGGTATCGGTTTACTGAAAATTTTATTACATACTGGAATATAGTTCTTCTTTGTAATATCCTCCATCTGATTTGTTTCTGGATTGAAATAACGAATTTTCAGCTTTGATGTTGCGAGCAGCCAGCCAATCGTATTTTGATCTGCCATGAAAGGGGTCCACTTTGGAAGAAATCCAATACGTGGATGATACCCTTTTCCTATTACTTGTATTTTTACCATGAAATCACCTCATATTTTTAATTTGATAACAAGCATTACTCTTTGGTCACTGATATATTCTTAGGCGAATGGAGGTAGAATCATCGTGAAATTATTAATTATTATATACCCAATGGATATTGAAAAAGAAGCTAATAGCTTGGTGGATGAATATATTGATAAATTGATATCTGCTGATTATTATATAACGATATATGAATGTGAAAACTTAGATGCAACGAATTCCACAGAGGTTGCAATCTTTGATTTTATTAATGACGGAATTGTGGATGCGGAATTTATCTATATCGAATGTAGACCGAATGAAGAAATGAGAAAACGTTTAGAAGAGCTTCTATCTAATGATATGAAATTCTTCAAAAATTTAGAGGAGTATCGTGAATATATTAAAAATATAGAATGAGGGGTGATTACCCCTCATTCTTTTTTATCATTGCATAGAGTTTCTTTGGGAAAGTACAATGTTGTTGTAGAATACATGGTTGACAAATATCTGCATAGGAGCAGGTAAGACATTCTTCTCGAATAATACGCGGATCTGGGTGTGGACAATGGTGTCGAAGAGTACCATTTGGCTCTAAAGTGTAAATATTATTACAGTCTTTATTCCAATAGAGAAGGTCTTTCATAATACGATTCTCAATATGAATGTCGTATAGATTCCAAAGTCGATGAATTTCACATAACCAATCATCGACATCGTCATAGAACTCCTGTGATTTTGTAGGATCGATCAGCTGTTCAAGGAGGATATTTTCAATGGAATAATATTCATCATTCCATAGTTTAATCATTTGAATAAATTCTAACGGACTTGAATGGATGAGTTGATCGGTCATTGTAATCAATACAGAGCACGATATATCGTGTTCGTATAATATCTTTAAATTCATCAACCAGCGATCATATTGATCTTCCAGGAAACGATTTTCATTCCACGATGTTGCAAGCCCAATATCTTTATAATATTCAATCAGCTCATCATCTAGAATCAACAAGTTTGTCGTAATCGACATAACTTTTTTGGAAGCAAATAGACGGAGTAATCGGTCTCGATAAATTGTCGGTTCTCCTCCAAAAGCAATGATCTCTCCTTCAAATCGATCGATTTGTTCAAAGAATTTTTCTTCATCATAATCAACATCGTTTAATATATTGCAGTGTGGACATGATAAATTACATTCATTTGTTAGTTTCGCATATAGAATATTCATAGCTTCCATCCATGTTCAATGATTTTTGATTTAAGTTTTGTCATCTCTTTACAATAATTTTGATCCTCCCTTGCATGCATTCGATTTGTTTCACACCCATTACAAATGCGAAATAGATCACATGAATAGCATTTTAATGATATAATTTCTCTTGGAGAAATTCTAGTAATTTCTGGAATCGGTGGACTATCTTCCAACGGAATTGACGCATCCGGATCTTCACGATTTAATTTATCTTCACAATTTGAGTAGATAAGCTCTCCGTTTGGTTTCACATATACAGCACGAATACATGATTGGCACCGTCCACGTGTATTCATTGGACATCTTCCAATTTTACGTTCCGAACAATTCACTTCGTATTGTTCATATCCGCGTTCAATGATATCGATCCACATTTTGAAAATTTCATAGCGTGGGAAATATGTTGACTGACGTCCCATTTTGATTGCATTGTTTAATCGACACATTGTTCCAATACGTTTTGCCAGTTCAATGTGGTCGAAATACCGATCTTTATTATCCTCGACTATGACTGTGATAAACGACGGATGATAACCAATCCTTTCATAAAATAGATCTTGTACTTTGAGAAACATTTCTTCGCTATAGTTAGTACTCTCATCCCATAAACGCCCATACCCGTATTGAAACGATGTTGCTATACCAACACGAGGATTTCTGAAAATTGGTGTCCATTCATCCGGATGTAAATAAAAATTTTTAAGATTTGAAGTAAGAGACACGTTTGCATCGGATAAAGATAATATTTCTTCATAATATTTTGGAGAACACATGGTCGGTTCCCCACCAGTAAAAATCAAACTATCCGGTTTCGTGTTTCGAATAAGTTCCTTTAATTGTTCTGGAACTTTGTCTGGCGTATGGTTGATAGATAACTTCGATGCTGCACAGAAGGTGCATTTAAAATTACAGAC
>ERZ772986.50-NODE-50-length-73179-cov-6.257768_pt1 | contig 73179 bp, 76 predicted proteins | sample MGYA00511898_ERZ772986 | MGnify/ENA primary metagenome ERZ772986 (study PRJEB29015, sample SAMEA2737934) | human oral metagenome | biome: human oral; feature: human-associated habitat; material: dental | place: China | collected 2148 ... | reverse complement strand
GGCACAAATGATCGCTTTGCATCTCCAATTGAAGTTAAAAAGAATGTCGGTAGTCAGGTTGAGGTCATTGAGACTATAGATGCAGACCATAGTTATAGGAATAGTAAAAAGGAGCCAATCTATCAAGAGACTGCTATCAAGGAGTTGATGAAGTGGGTCAAAAAATAGTTTCAACAGATGTATCTATAAAATGTTTTCTTGTAACGATTTTGGCATCGTAATTAGATTTCTGGAATGTGCGTTTTTGCTTGCGATAGGATTCTTTTCTTCTCGTTTAGATTTTGTGTACAAACCTAATTTTCACAAGACTAAAGAATTGATGTTTCTTTTTTATTACAAAGTGTTGCGTTTAAGATTTTTAACTTGGGGTTCATATTGACAAAAAAGCAATAGTATTATATAATAAAACAGCAACTATTGTCCGCAAAAGCGGAAGGTTCGTACGTTGAAAAGGAGGGACGTATGAAATTTGACTTATTGTGTTTTACAATGCTATGGGCATTGCCTGTGCTATTGGGGTTACTCTCAATGAGGGTCACTGGTGTAGAGAAAGGAAGGCTACAAACCGACTATCGTTTCGGCGGTATCGGCGCTTTAGTTATCCTTATAGGAGCTTTTATCCTAATCCTCATGCTCGTCATTATGGGCGATATGAGGGACTGGGACAGGTTCCACCAGATGACGATAATGTCTCATGGCGGAATTAAAATTCTTAAGTGGGTAGGAAAAGTTTTCCTACTCACCGGCTTGCTATTTATACTCTTTACGTTATTTTATATAACGAGCTGCGTTATAACAGACGAACTCCTAAATCACTTATATCAAAAAAAGGTATTAGGATTTAGGAGAACGAGGAGTAGGATCATCTTTGGGATCCGAAGACGTAGGAACAATAGAAAGTAAAAATAAGAGGGGTAAAATTTCATACCAACAAAGTGTCAATCAGTCTTGGTTTGACTTTTTATCCCTCCTATTTTTAAGCCCCACACTCGTGGGGCTATTTCCTTTCTGAAATATCTCGCTATTAGCTACAATATCTCGCTATTCGCTACACATTTTATACCATTCAGCTAGTTTATCTAAAATCTTTAAATCTATTTTCCTGCCATCAAAAGTTGTTTCTCCAGCCTCGCTTCGTTGCCTTAATGTTGTGAGAGAGGCAAAGAATCTACCGCTCTGTTTTTTAATTCTTGTCTTTCGATCTGACTCCCATTTTAGAAATTCATCTTCCGTTAAGCTCTGCGGAAAATTGCGTCCCTTAAAATGTAAAAACAAATCAGGCAGCCTATCGTCGGCAAAATTAGGTATAAAATCATCGAGTGAACCGGCATCCGCCTTTTGAATTTTTTGACAAATTTTGCGATCCGCCTCGGGCAAAAAGCCATCATATAGACTCGCTTCCGCCTCTTCGCTCTTCGGGTATTCCGCTCTTTTCTCGTAAGCTTCGCGCATTCTTTCAATAAAATCAGGGTGCTTTAAAAGAATCTGTAAATTCTTTTCTAATATTTCCGGCGATAAGTGAATTTTTTCCCAGCCAGAAGTCCCCGCACTGTGTGGTGCAAACTCATCTGTCGAATCTTCCTCTGATACTGCCTCCAGTACAGAAATTGGCACCACTGCCGGACACTTATTCGGACAAAGTTCTTTCACTGCTTCACCAAAATCATACCAGGTCATATATTCCTTACCTAGTCGGCTCACTTTTCTTTCTGGCTTAAAATTCTTTTCCTCTTCAAGTAGCTCCTCGAGGTTATATCGTAGATTGAATACAATCAAGTTTCCATTTTTGCTTGGCGCGATTGGGAAAGCTATTGTTGTATTCAAAAAATCAGATTTATAACGTCCCGAAGTATAAACAAAAGGTTGAGGATTGTTCAGATTAACCAGTTTCAACACCTCTTTTTTATTACGCATCTTTAGTAAGTAGTCAAAAATCTGCGGCTGCTTTTTTCGTAATAATTTGGCAAGCGCAATTAATGCTTCAACATCAGATAGGGCATCATGCGCCTTAAAATGATCAATTTTATTTAGTTTTGTCAGTAATTCCAGTTTATTTGTCGGTTTTATTTTGCCGGACTCCACATCAACTAAGACTGGCCAACTTATGTCTTCCGGTCTCAGTGCTCGCACCATGCGTATAACATCTAATAAGTCCCAGCGACTTCGGCCGTCTTTCCACTGCCATTCGTATGGATCATAAAAATTTCGCCACCATAAATAACGCATATGTTCATCATCAAAACGCACAGAATTATAACCACAGGCAGTGGTTTCTGGTGTAAATATCTCATTCATCGCAAAACGACAGAATTCCGCTTCCGTCATTCCATTTTTCAAAGTCTCTTGGGGTAAAATATGAGTCACCATAATCGCTTCTGGACTTGGTAATGTATCGTTACTTAGCTTAATTAAGATATTCACCGGCTCACCAATCGGTTCTAAATCAAGATTTGTCCGTTGTCCCGCAAACTGCATAATGCGATCCTCTCGCGGATTAATTCCAGAAGTCTCAAGGTCATAGAAAAAGAAACTAAGCTCTGTCTGCCACTTTGAAAAATCAGACCAGTTGTATTCTCTAGCTCCAGCCTTGTAATAAGCTGCTTGATCTAGATCAAATCGTGAATTCATAAATCCATTATAACAATAAAATCTTTAGTTAGAACCTCTGCACCATTTTTGAGTTCTAGCTTTTTCATGAAAAATATGATAAAATATGTAGACTTTTGCAAAGGGGAATTATGAACGAAGAGAGTAATGGACTATTATCCAAAGGGGGAATCGAATTACAGGGCGGCTTGACCGAGAACTGTATTAAGGTACGTGGCGCCAGACAGCACAATTTAAAAAATATTAACCTCGATATTCCACGCGATAAGCTAGTTGTGATCACCGGTCTTTCTGGCTCCGGTAAATCCAGTCTTGCTTTTGATACTATCTATGCTGAAGGTCAGCGTCGCTACGTCGAGTCTCTCTCTTCCTATGCCCGTATGTTTCTCGGTGTGATGGATAAGCCAGATTTTGATACGATCACTGGCCTCTCTCCCGCCATCTCCATCGATCAAAAATCCACTTCAAGAAACCCTCGTTCCACTGTGGCCACCGTCACTGAAGTCTATGATTATCTTCGTCTCCTTTTTGCGCGTGTTGGCGTCCCCCATTGTCCAATCTGCCATCGCGAGGTCTCTCGTCGTTCAGTTGAAGATATCGTTAATGAAGTTATGAAATTGCCTCTCGGTTCAAAATTAATGCTTCTTGCTCCCCTTGTTCAGCAGAAAAAAGGTGAGTTTCAGCATATCTCAGAGCAATATCTCCAGAAGGGTTTCTCACGCGTTCGCGTTGATGGTATTGTTTATGCTCTTGATGAGTTTCCTGAACTTGAAAAACAAGAGCGTCATAACATTGAGCTAGTAGTAGATCGCTTTATTTTAAACACTGAACTTTATTCTCGTATTTCAAGCTCCATCGAACAAGCACTCGAACTTGGCCAAGGGATTATACAGATACTTAAAATCAACGACAATAGTTCCACTATCGAAGGTAAAGCTTTGAGTACTCAAAATACTGAAGTTCTTACATACTCGCAGCGCTATGCCTGTCCAGTTCACCCAGATGAGCTGATCCCTGAACTTGAGCCAAGGCTCTTCTCCTTTAATGCTCCTCAAGGTGCCTGTCCGACCTGTACTGGTCTAGGTACCCGTATGGAAATTGACCCTAATCTAGTCTTCAATAATAATCTCACTATTGCCGAAGGTGGCATTCGTCCGTTCAATCGCGTTCAAAGTGACTCTTGGTGGCTTAAGCGCCTCACCGCTGTCGCAAACCGTCATGGTTTTTCTGTCCACACCCCAATCGGTGAACTTACTGACGCCGAAAGGCATCTTATCCTCTATGGTACCGGCGACGAAAAATATCAAATCAAGATTTCTGGTTCTGGTAAATGGCAAGAAGGTGCAACCTATGAATCGGTCTATGAGGGTGTGATTCCAACCCTTGAGCGACGCCATCGTGAAACTGACTCCGATTTTATGCGCAAAGATATCGAACGTTTTATGCGTGTACGTGAATGTCAGACCTGTCATGGCGCTAGGCTGAAACCGGTAGTGCTCGCTATTACTATTCACGGCCTCAATATTGTTGATATGTGTAATTTAGATGTTGATTCGACAATCGAGGTTCTTTCTCAAGATCTGGGTTTTTCTGAGTCCGAATCAGTCATTGCGAAGCCTATTCTTAAAGTCATTAAAGAACGGGTTAAATTTATGCAGGACGTAGGTCTTGGCTATCTTGAGCTCGGCCGTTCTGCCAATACACTTTCTGGTGGTGAAGCGCAACGTATTCGTCTGGCCACCCAAATTGGTTCCGGCTTGCAGGGTGTTTTATATGTGCTTGATGAACCATCCATCGGCCTTCACCAGCGCGATAATGATAAATTAATCGCCACCTTAAAGCATCTTCGTGACCTCAAAAATACTGTTCTTGTGGTTGAGCATGACGAAGATACCATGTTAAATTCAGACTATTTGATTGATATTGGTCCCGGTGCTGGTTCTCGTGGTGGTAATGTTGTCGCCGCTGGTACCCCGGCTGAGATTATGCAAAACGATAAGTCTCTCACGGGCCTTTATCTAAGCGGTAAAAACAAAATCAGTATTCCTAAAAAGCGTCGTCAACCTAAGCCCGGCAAGGAATTGGTGGTCGTTGGTGCTAGGGAAAATAATCTCAAAAATATTGATGTCCATTTTCCACTCGGCGTTATGACTGTCGTTTCTGGTGTTTCTGGCTCTGGTAAATCTACCCTAGTTAATGAAATTCTTGCCAATGAATTACTCGCCAGGTTGCATCGTGCACAAACCGTACCAGGTGAGCATACTCGGATTGATGGTATTGAAAATCTCGATAAATGTATTGTCATTGATCAGAGCCCAATTGGCCGTACCCCTCGTTCCAATCCTGCCACTTATACTGGTGTCTTTACGGCCATTCGTGAACTCTTTGCTGCCCAGCCAGAGGCTGAAGTCCGAGGTTATAAAGCTGGTCGCTTTAGTTTTAATGTTAAGGGTGGTCGTTGTGAAACCTGCCAAGGTGATGGTGTTAATAAAATTGAAATGCATTTCTTGCCAGACGTTTACGTTACTTGTCCAACCTGTCATGGTAAGCGCTATAACCGTGAAGCTCTTGAGGTAAAATATAAGGGTAAGGATATTTCTGATGTCTTAAATATGACCATCGACGAAGCTGTTGATTTCTTTGAAAATATTCCAGCTATTGTTAATAAGCTAAAAACTATTCAAGAAGTCGGTCTTGGTTATATTCGTCTTGGCCAATCTGCAACTACTTTCTCTGGTGGTGAAGCGCAGCGTATTAAAATTGCCACCGAGCTCTCTCGTCGTAGTACTGGTAAAACGCTCTATATTCTAGATGAGCCAACTACTGGTCTTCATACTGACGACGTCAAGCGACTCTTGCAGATTCTTAATCGCTTAGTAGATGGCGGCAATACCATGGTGATTATTGAGCATAATTTGCACGTTATTAAATCGGCTGACTGGGTGATTGATATGGGGCCGGAAGGTGGCCAACATGGTGGTCTAGTCATTGCCGAAGGCACTCCCGAGCAGCTTTCAAAGCGTGATGACACTCCAACCGGAAAATTCTTGCGCGAGGCTCTTAAAAACTAAAATAAATCTCGTCAGCGTAAATAAAAGACTGACGATAATGTAAATAAAAGACCGACGTTAAAACTATCGCGGTTTTTTATTTAATGCTAGACAATTTAATTCGAGTTGTTCGATCAACCTTGCTTGCGCTTCTTCAACCTTTTTTGCCTCACCCTGCCAGATTTTTAATGCCGGATCCTGAATTGCACGACCAAACGAGAAGGATAACCTGTATCTGCCTTGGTTCTCTCTAATAATGGCTTGAAGGTTCTGAGTTGCCTGTTCTTCGTTCTGTCCGCCCGACAAAAAGACTACTCCACCAATATTTTTTGGCACAGTTTCAGAAATTAGTTGCATCGTCATTCGCCCTGTTTCTTCAGGGTTATTTTTCTGGGCGTAAATCATATTGATTTTTAGGATACAACACTCAGGATCAACTCTCATTTCTTGTAATTCCTCGAATAATGCGACTAAGACCTGTTTTGTGTGTTTATAAAAATCTGCAATGCTCTGTCCTTCATGCAGCATTTCCGGTTCTATAATCGGCACTAGTTTTTTCTCAAGCGCCTTTTTCGCATAGACTGCCAAGTCTTTTGTATTTTGTCTTATCACCCCCTCAGGGATATTTAAATCTTTTTCCACTTCAAAGACTGCACGCCATTTAGTAAAGCGAAGTCCTAAACTATAATACCTGCTTAATCTGTAATCTAGGTCTTCAAGCCCGCACGTGCGACAGTTGATCTGATTTGGTATTTTCTCAAGCCCAAGATCCACTTTTACGCCAGGTAAAATCCCTTTTGCTGCTAGAAATTCAGGAATACTCTGTCCATTGGTTAATTTCTGCATCACGGTTTCTTGGGCTAAAATCACACCGTTCAAAAACTCATTTATGTGTGGTGTTGTCACTAACAGTTTACGGTATTCTTCTTGTATCTCCTGTGTTTCTGGCAGATTATATTTTTTAAGCTTACGGCGAATGGTTCTCTTTGACTCATCAATTGCTAAAATCCCCTTAAAATCAGCAGTTAATGCTTTAGCTATAAGCCTTAGATTGTCTTCTTGTTTAAGCGAGGTCCTTAATCTGCTATATAATTTATCGATATTTAGAGTACGATTCATCTTGGCATTTTCGATATTTATTTTCGCAAACCTCAATGCTCGATTAACATTCCAGCCTGACGAAAGTGCTGCAAAAATTGTGCTGGCAGCAATGGAATAAATCGTCAAATGAGTCTGAAATATCTTCGCATTTCGTTTTAAGAAGATCTTTTCTTCGCCACTCGTAATCATTGTCGGTGTAATCTGAAAGACTTTTTTATCGTCTAGGTTGAGCTCTTTTTGTAAGTTTGACTCTAAATTTTTACCGGCAATAAAAATCATCTCAGCTCTTGTATATAATCTTCTGGCAACTTCTTTAGCTGTAAAATCATCTGCTTGATACAAAAAACCACAGGTAGTCTGATTCGTGTGAATAGCTAATTTAACTTCTTTATGTAACTCTAAGTACTGTTCCAGCTTTTCTAGGGCTTCAACTTCGAGTCTTGCTGAACGGTCAATAAAGATCCAATCTGGTTGCGTTTTTGGTGTTAAGAAAACAGTTCTTCCACATGAATTTGTTGTTAAGTATTTTACAGTGTTATCAGTTTTTAGAACATAACGGCAGTCGTATTTATGGTTTTCCAAATTCTGTTGGCTGGATAGTAGGCTATTTAGCTTAAAATTCTTTAATACCTCGTCAATAATGCAGGCGCCGCTCAGTACAATCTCTTTATTCTTATAGTATAGTGTTTCTTCGTCGAATTCTGTGTCGAGAAAAATACGTCCATGATTGCCAGTCTCAAATAGATTACTTGGAAAATCAAGATAAGTATCTTTAATTATATTGCCCACAATCAATATATTCATAAGCATATTCTATCATAGAATATATAGCGTAAGAAGCCTCACGAGTTTAAAAGGGAATAAAAAAAGACCCCGAAGGGTCTAATCTTTTTTAGCGAACTTCAACGCGAACACGTGGTAATGAACGACCAGAGAAGTGAGTTTTCTTTGTTTTTACAAAGGTTACAACACCATCTTTAGTAGCGTGAATTGTGAAGTTGCGAGATACATAAGTACCTGGACCTGCAATTTTAGTGCTACCAGTTTGGCGGACTAATACTTCGCCATTGCGAACTTTCTGACCACCGAAGCGCTTTACACCAAGACGCTGACCAGCGTTATTATGAACGTTCTTCGCGGTACCACCAGCTTTAACATGTGACATATTTTAGCCTATCTTTTCCTTATTACTATTATTTCTCGAGCCACAATCTGACCTTCTCGGAAGTAGAGTAAATCTGACTGACTCAAATCTTGAAACTTTTCAAAATTATATCCCATCTCTTGAATTTCGTCAAGAACGTTCATGCGTGCATACTTGCCAGTTTCCCGCAACCAGGCAGGTATCGCCATTACAATAGGCGTCCCGGATTTAATAAGGGGGGTAATATTTTTAAGAAAACCTAGAGCAATCTCCCTACACTTAGCTTTTTCTGCCTTAAATTTTATATCTACTGGCGGCTTAGACATTGGTGCTCCAAGGTAGCTTTCAAAAGCCACAGCATCAATCTGTCCCTCCCACTGAAAGGTCGTAGCATCGCCCACCGCAAGCTTATCCAAGATTGCATCTTTTTTTAGAATTAATTCGGGTTTGATTTTAAACCTTTTACTATTTCTTTCATTAAAAAGCCAGCTTAAATTCTTCTTTGAGTATTCAATCATGCGCTTACTAAGATCGGTACCGTATGGTGTATACCCCATAATCGCTGCCTCTTGTAAAACTACACCAGTTCCACAGAACGGATCTAGTATTCTAGCTCCTTCAGGAAGCGGCCCACATAAATTAATTAAAATTTGTGCGAGTTTAGGAGGTAGCATGCCTACTTTAGCATCTCTGGCTGGACGTACCTGATCCCTCTCGGTATAGGCAGTAATGTTTTGGGTGCCGAGACTAAGGTAAAGCTCTCGATCAAGTACCAAAATTTCATAACAACCAGGTTTTTCACCTAATTGATTATGGTGTGCGGTCGCAGAAGGAATCTCAGGTTCCTTGCTAGTAATTACTCTAACGCTTCGTCCCATTTTCCCCAGACTTCGCTTAATCTCCATACTTTTCTGAAAGGTAAAGCCCGCTTTTCTTTGTTTGGAAAAATCTGAAATTCCAACAGTGATTTTACCCTCAGGGTGCAACTCATTTAAATGTTTGACTAATTCTTTAAAATCACCTTCAAATAACCCGCCAAGCTTCATCGCTCCACCCAGTCGATTTATTTCAGGCTTTTGATTCTCTAAATGAAAAATAATTAAGTTTTTTCCAACCAATTTTGCGTGCTTGTCGTATAATGCTTGGATTTCTGCCAAAGAAATTAGAGGTTGGCGGCCTGCAACTGCGAGGTACTTCATATAAATATTATATCAAAAATCAGGCTAATATTAAATCATCAATTAGTCTCCTACGCAAATCGCATTTTTTTCCTTTAATCTAAAAGCACCTATGCTATAATATCTAGGATATGTTTAAAAAAATTCTTAGCTTAATTACTCTAGCCCTAGTTGCCTTCGTTGTTTGGGGAGCTTGGGATCAAATCACCGCCGCCGCCAGTTGTATTTTTGGAGGACACTGTATTGAAGGTGGCGAATTTAGTATTAATTTATTTATTGTTTTCCTCCTCATCCCGGAGCAGCTTTTCATGTATTACTGTGCTGGTAAAATTTTCTTCGCCTATATGGCGGGTAAACAGAAAATTGCTGGAAAGAAGAATTCAGAAGTTAAAGAAGCTAAGAAAATTTCCACATGGGAACTCGCTCGTATTTCTTTTGAGCTTAACTTCGTAAACCACGCCATTCCATCTGGTGGCGTCTCTGGTCTTGGCTATATTACCTGGCGTTTGAAAAATTACGGAGCCACAGCTGGACAGGTTAGCTTCATGTATATCTTGCGCTATCTCATTACCATTCTTGCAAACCAGACTCAGACCATCTTTGCCATTATTTTCCTAATCGTGACTAGTAGTGTTCCGTCTAGCGCCTATTGGATGGTTTGGTTAGTTGGCGCAATGAGTGTTGGAATTATTGTCGCTATTGCTGTTTTGATTACCATTGTCTCCAGTCAAAAGATGATTCGTTGGGCAGCCAAAGAACTCACTGCTTTTATTAACTGGCTTGTTAAGTCTGTCACCTTTGGCAAAAAGAAGCAGGTTCTTGAGCTCGAAAAAGTTAATAAATATTTCATGGATCTTCATGATGATTTTCTTACTGCCAAGAAAGATAAAAAACTTCTTGTTAAACCTGTTATTTGGGGCTTTCTCTATAACTTCCTTGAAATTGCGACCTATGAAATCGTTGCCTTATCTCTTGGTCACGGCGAAATCTTCCCGCAAATCATGGTTGCAGAAGCCCTTGGCTCTCTCGTTGGCGCCGTCCTTCCTACCCCAGGTGGCGTTGGTGGCTACGAAGGCTCTATGATTACTGTAATGTGTATTCTTGGCACCAACCTTGCCGTCGCAAGTACCGTCGTTATCGTGACTCGTGTTATCGTCCTTCTTAATACCATTATTTCTGGCTACGGTTTTTATCAAAACGCCATTTCAAAAATTGGCAAAGCTGATAAAAAGAAAATCTTTGAATCCTCAACAGAATCTTAAATATGTCGGAAGCTCCGCGATTCACCGTTAGTCAATTTATTGCCGTCACCAACCAGGTCTTAGAAACTGGTCTAAGCGACGTCGTACTCTTTGGTGAAGTTAGCAGTTTTAAGATCAATCAAGGTAAATGGGTCTTCTTTGATCTCAAAGATTCTGAATCTTCTATTGGCTGCTTTATGACAGTCTACCAGTTTGGGAATTTTCCCCTTGAAGATGGTATGAAAATTGCTGTTCAGGCTACACCAAAACTTACCTCCTTTGGCAAATTCAGTCTCACTATTAAACGTTTTCATCCTCTAGGTGAGGGCAGTCTAAAAAAAGCATTCGAGTTGCTTAAAGCCAAATTGCAGAAAGAAGGTCTCTTTGATCCGGCGAAAAAACGTCCAATTGCTCGTAATTTTGAGCGTCTCGGTGTCATTTCCTCTACTCAGGCTGCCGGCTATGCTGACTTTATTAAAATTATTAATGAGCGCTGGGGTGAGCTTAAAATTCAGGTGGCACATACTCAGGTTCAAGGATTGCCAGCCGTTGACCAAATTGTGCGCGCGATTGAGTATATGAATCAATATACTGATAATCAGGTTATCGCCCTTATTCGTGGCGGTGGTTCAAAAGATGATCTCGCTATTTTTAACGACGAAAAATTAGTTCGCGCAATTGCAAGTAGTCGCATCCCGATAATAACTGGTATCGGTCACGAAGTTGACGAGTCTCTTGCTGATCTTGCAGCGGATCTAGCCGCCTCTACCCCAAGTAATGCCGCTCAGTTTTTGACTCGCGATCGCCAAGCTGAGATCCACTCACTTAAGCTTCAGGTTTCGCGCATTCATCAGCAGATTATAAGTAAAATTAATTTTGAAGAACATAAAGTAGGGGAACAAATCGAAAGTGTCCGTACTAAAATCTTTAATCTTTTGCAGCTTGAACTGCAAAAAATCCAACAAAAACAGAAGATTATTGAAAACCTCAATCCCGCCATTATCCTGAGGCGCGGTTACGCTATTATTCATGGACAACTATCTGAAGGCGTAATCGTTCATCTTGAAACCGAAACTCATCAAGCTGAAGCAAAAATTATTAAGGTTAAAAATAAGGAGTAAAAATGACAGAATCGACCAGTTCTAAAAAAACTAAGGCAAAGACCGCCGATCTTTCGATCAATCAGCGGCTGCAGCAACTGGATCAGCAAATTGAGTGGTTTTATGGTGACGAATTTTCTCTTGAAGAGGCTAGCCAAAAATATCAGGAGGTAGCTCTCTCGGCAAAAGAAATTGAAAAAAGTCTCTATGAAATTAAGAATCAAATCGAAGTCATTGATCGCGATTTTAGTAAAGAATAGGGCGTAAAGTAGTTAAGTAACTTTACAAATAAATAATCATAAGTAAAATATAAATATATGGATAATCAGGGTTCAAATAATTTTAATAATGGTCAAGGTGTTACGCCGCAAGACGCTAATTTTTGGAATCCAATTTCCTCGCAAGGACAACCGGAAACTATGCAGACTCCAGCTTCGCAACCTACGCAGTCTTCGCCGGCTTCAGGTTTCGCGTCCGTTCCTGCAACTTCCACTATTCCAGGTACTCCTGCAACCTCCGCTCCTGCTTTTAGTCCTCAGAACCTTAATCAGTCCGCATCTGCTTATTCCTCAGTAAACACTACAGCTTCACCTCAGACCCCCGTTATGCCACAATCCGCATCATCTTTTGCTCCAGCAAACAACGCTTCTTTTATGTCTCAGGTCACTGATGCTTCCGGTAATCTCCTTAACAAAGATTTTAACCTTATGACCGATGAGGAGCGAAAAGAAGCTGAACGTATCGCTCGTGCGAAAAACCGCGTTGATCTCCTTAAAACTATTGGACTAATCGTTGTCTCGCTCCTCGCCGTCCTTTTTATTGGGCTTTTTATTTGGATGACCCTAAAATGGAGTGAATCGAGCACTAACGTACAAGGGAAAATTGATGTAGCCGTTGCTGAGGCCAGAAATAGTCTGCAGACTAAGTTGGAAAAAGATTTTGAAGAAAAAGAAAAATATCCTTTCTTAACATTCTCTGGTCCCACTGATCTTGGCGCCTTAAATTTTGAATATCCTAAAACCTGGAATCTTTATATCCCTGATGATGCCAATCGTGGTGGTGATTATCATGCTTATCTCAATCCTGGACAGGTTAACGTGGTAGCTGACAATACTGTCATGGCACTTCGTGTCACGATTAAAAATGAACAGATTGATCGCGTTCTTGAGGATTTCACTGATAAAGTTCAGTCACAGGAGATGACCGTCTCTTCAACAGTAGTCAATGGTGTTAACGTCAACGTTTATACTGGTAAATTAGATAGCGATCTCATGGGTATCGTCTGCGTCTTTAAGATCCGCGATAAAACTGCCTTGCTTCAAACTGATTCAAGCAATGTCTTCCGCGCTGACTTTGAACGTATTCTCTCCACCATCCGCTTTAATAACTAATTAACCACGTTTTTCCATTGTTATTTCAAAAATCTGACTATAAATTTTTTCTTTGCTATAATTGACCTATGGTAAGTGAGGTCGGAGGTTTAGCAGTTGTTGCTCATGAATTGAAAAGTCCGCTTGCGGTGATGCGCCAGCTTGCTCTTTCAATGGATTTTCAGGAAGACAGCCTCGCTGAGCTAAAGGATACTAAGAAGCAGCTGATTAATATTTCTGAGCGTGCCCTCAGGCAAGTTAATGATCTCACTAAAATTGCTAGACTCGAGGATGGTCTTTTCGAGATGGAGCCAGTTTCTGTGCGTCGAATTTGCGACCATGTCCTCACTGAACTCCAACCTTTTTTTCAAATCAATCAACGCAGTGTTGGAGCTTTTTATAAAAACCGTCACGACCTCGCTATCGCAAATCCGGACCTTCTTTTCAGTATTGTCTACAACTTCTGTATTAATGCAATGTATTATTCCACTTCTGAAACTGAGTCGTCGCTAGTTATTTCTGATCGCGGTGACACCGTAGAGGTGTCCGTGCGTGATTTTGGACCCTGTCTCCCTAAACAGATCTGGCAGTCATTGAAAGATGGTATGGTTCGTCCAGCAAATATCTCTATGCGCCCCGGTAGTTCCGGCCTTGGTCTCTATATCGCTTCAAAATTTTCACAATACATGCAGGCAGAACTTTTGGCGGTACGTCATCGCGATGGTACCAGTTTTAAGCTTCGTCTTCCCGTCTCTAAACAGGTTGCCTTTGCTTTTTAGGCTTTTATTATTATGCTAGAGAGTCAACTAAGTACTAATAAAGAGTCCATCGAAATCTTCCTTCTCGAGGATGATCCCATACTTTCACAGCTTTTTTCTAAGAATTTAAAAAAGTCTTTTCAAAAACTTAATCAAAACCTATCAATTCATTGCTTCACAAATTGCATTGAGTCTATTGCTGCCTTGCCGGCTGGATGCACTCCCCCAGCCCTTTTTATTTTGGATGTTCTTTTGGTTGGGCCAGACGGTTTCACTTTTTTAAATGAAATCGCTTCTTACTCTGACCTCTCTAAGATACCAGTAATCATTGTTTCATCACTTAATTTTCCTGACCGTACTTACGAAAGTTATAATATTGTGGAAATTTTAAATAAAACCACCATGACACCACAGGCGCTTTTTTCCGCCGTCGTTAAAGCTTTAAAAATGAATGAACATGAGGGTTAGATGGCTGATCTTAAAACTGACGCAATTGTCCTAAAGCGTGTAAACTATCGTGAAAGTGACCGAATTATTACTTTTCTCACTTCGAACGGTCGTCTTTCTGTTATCGCTAAGGGAGCTCGTAAGGAAAAATCCAAGCTTGCCGGGGGTATTGAAATGTTCACTCTCTCTAGTATTGTCGTTCACCAAAGTGATTCTAAAAAACATGAGGATACTACCGATGATGCATTCGGTATTCTTACTTCAGCCCGGTCCAAGGAATTTTACCACCATATTATTAGTGACCTTGAAACCTTAGAACTGGCCTCTAGCTTTTTGAAACAAACTTCACGTCTGTCGCATCAAATTGACTCAGCTGATCTTTTTAATCTCCTACATCAAACTCTCAGTGCTCTCAACGTCTCACAAAACGATAATACAGCTAGGCAGCTGATTAAAATCTACTTTCGCCTAAATCAAGCCAGAATTTCTGGTGAAGAAATTAACGTCTTTTTTGATCGCGATGGTAAAAAACTTGAAGCCTCGGCTACTTATGATTGGGATAGTTTTGAAAAGGTTCTTATCAGAAGACCAGATGGGGAAGGGGCGATTGATCAGAATATCATTAAAATTCTCCGCCTCATTCTCTCAACTAACATTAATGTTGTCTTAAAGATTAAAAATCTCCATGCCTATTTGCCGATACTTTCCTATATTGCCAGCTAAGATGTTATAATAAAAAGAAATAATAGGAGTTGATATGGTAAAACTTGAGGATATCGTTAGTCTATGTAAGCGTCGTGGTTTTATTTTTCAGGGCTCTGATGTTTATGGTGGTATGGCTGGAACCTGGGATTTTGGTCCTCTTGGCGTTGCTTTAAAACGTAAAATTATGCAAACCTGGTGGAAATACTGGGTTGAAGATCGTGAAGATATGCTCGGTGTCGATGCTGCCATTATTATGAATCCTAAGACTTGGGTTGCTTCAGGACACGCTGCTACTTTTGCTGATCCGCTTGTGGAGTGTAATGAATGTCATGGTCGCTTTCGTGCTGATAAATTAGCTAAAACCGCCGAAGGTCATGATTTGTCTGCCAATATTACAAAAGAACAACTAGTTAGCGCCGGTATCAAGTGTCCCACTTGCGGTAAGATCAACTGGGGTGATGTTAAACAATTTAATATGATGTTTGAGACTCATGTTGGTGCCGTTTCTGATGAGACTTCCGTAGCATATCTTCGTCCCGAAACCGCCCAGGGAATCTTTACAAACTATAAAAACGTTGTCGATAATGTCTATCCAGATCTTCCTTTCGGTCTTGTTCAACAAGGTAAAGCTTTTCGTAACGAAATCTCTCCTCGTGATTTTATCTTCCGTTGTCGAGAACTTGAACAGATGGAAATCGAATATTTTGTTCACCCAAGGGATTGGGAACGTATCTTCGCTGAACTACTTCGTGATGTCCATACCTTTCTTGAGGAGGTTATGCAATTACCAGCTAGTATGATTCATGAATATGAGGTTCCAGCTAATGATCGCGCTCATTATTCCAAGCGTACCGTGGATATTGAATTTGATTTTCCAATTGGCTCCGAAGAGCTGATGGGTATTGCCTATCGTACTGATTTTGACCTTCAAAATGTTGCTCGTGCTTCTGGTAAGAACATGGAATATCGCGACAAGAAAACCGGTGAAAGTTTTGTACCACACGTTATCGAGCCTTCCTTTGGTGTCGAACGCTTAGTCATGGCAGTACTTTCTGCGGCCTACCATGAAGATGAAGTAAATGGTGAAAAACGCACCGTCTTAAAACTTCCTGAAGCTTTTGCTCCCTTCCGTTTCTGTGTTTCTCCTTTGCTTAAGAATAAGCCTGAGTTAGTTGAAAAAGCCAAGGTTGTCTATCAACTTCTTCGTAAGAGGTATGGTAATGTTACTTGGGATGATTCCGGCAATATCGGTAAGCGTTACCGTAAGCAAGACGAGATCGGTACTCCAAAATGTGTAGTTATCGATTTTGACACTCTTGAGGACGACACTGTAACAATTAGGGATCGTGATACGTTGGTTCAAACTCGTGTCAAAATTAATGAACTATAATTAAATTAAAATTAAAATTATATAATTAAATTAGAATTAAAACTAGAACTAGGAGGTAATTATTAAAAAACAACCAATCAAGCGGCGTTTTCGACGGTTTTTCTCGCGCCTTCATGATGCAGTTAAGAATCTCCCCAATCTCTTCAAGAACCGTCATTTTCTTTGGCCTTTTTTAATCTGCTTCCTAGTTTTTGGTTTTCTTCTCAACTTTTTTGCGGCTGGCTCGGCCAACTGGCAGTTCTTTCAGCTCTCTAATTTGCGCGGAAAACTTATCCTTATCGCTCATACCTTTGCCACCGTCTTTGGTATTGGTCGCACCTTGCCGGATTTCTTCTTTATGTCGTTAATTAATCTAGTACAATCTGTGCTCATTGGTCTACTCTTCTTTATTTTACATTTTCGCAAACAGAACCTTTCGGAGAACCTTCAAAACACTGGTATTATCGCCAGCTTCTTTCTTTTAAGCTCCGGTTGTCCCACCTGTGGCACTGCACTTCTTGCCCCTATTTTTATTTCAATTCTTGGTTCGTCCGGACTGGCGTTAATTGGTACCGTTTCCGTGATTCTTAATCTTATATCGTTAATTATGGCGTTCTTCGTCTTCCAAAAACTTGGTTATGAGGCATATATAATTTTTGAGGCAGAAAAATATCAACAAATAAAATCCCAAACAGCACCCGAAGGAGAAAAACATGAGTAAAAATAATAACCATCAAACCGATTTTACTGAAACCAAAGATTATGAAGAAAATATTAGCTCTCGTAAACTTAGCCGAGTTATTCGCCTTGTTATGATTGGTGTTATTATTTTAGTCTTTCTTGCGCTATCCCTCACTTCTGCACCTAAAAATCATGACCTTAATAGTATTCGCGACGAGCGCACGATTTTAGGTGATAAAAACGCCAAAAATCATTACGTAATGGTGACCGATGTGATGTGTCCATATTGTACTGTTTTCTCACGTCTGACTCTAGAGAATCAGGAAAAATTTGAGAAGTATCTCAAAGATCACGACATTGTTTTTGAATTACGTGTCACTGATTTCTTGTCTGAAAATAATATGGACCACTATGGGTTTTCAAGGATGAGTGCTGAGGCCGTAGCCTGCGCTACTGAGCAGAATAGGTTCTGGGATTATTACCATCAGGTGATTCGTCGACTTTGGCAAGATTATCAAAGCAAAGGTATTGGCTCCTCTAAAAACGCTCCAGCCATTAAAGATCTCACTCCCGAGTATTGGCAGAGTATTGCTAAGGAAGTTCATCTCGACCCCTCCTTTAATCAATGTTTATCTGAGCATAAAATGTTAGATAAGGTTAAGCAAAATACCGCTGAGGCCACCACTTTTATGGGGCGATATAATTTAGGCGGTATGCCAAGCTTTAAGTTTGGTTCTTTTGCAACTTCTGGTTTTGATACTAGCTGGGACTACAGTTATGTTGAGCGGTTTCTGGCTCAGGGTTTAAAGTAAACTGCTTCGCTTCAAATAAGACAGTCGGTACGCGTGGAGGTGGTGTAAAATCAGTCTCCTTCAGTGGTAGGCGGATCCTGGTCGCATAATTTTTAGCTAGAATCCTACCAAGTTGGCTGGTATAGTGTCTCTCTGTAATAATTAATTTTAAGGCTAGTTGTTTCTGTAATATCAAATAAATCACATCTGGTCGTCGGTGGTTTTTATTTTCTAGCTCAACTATTTGTCCATCCCGATTTTCTAAATTGAGTAATTTATAAAATACTTCAGCGGAAAGGGAAAAAGGCGGATTGGCAAAAATTTTGTATGGCTCGCTCGGTAGTTTTAGCTCCCTAAGATCACCTACAAAAATTTCCACATTAGAAATTTTTTGACGTTCCAGGTTTGCCTGTAATTTTTTTGCAGTCTCCGGATCCTTTTCGACGGCTATTACCTTTTTACAGCGTCTTGCCAGGGCGCTCGTAATTACGCCAGAACCTGCACCAAGATCAATCACCAGGTCTCGTTTTTTAATATTAGAGTGTCCAATCAGAAATAATGTCAGTTTTGGACTTTTTAGGAAATTCTGATCTAACTGAAATTTTCGCATCTACGCTTATTTTCCTCGAACCTTAAACGTCTTATTAAATTTTGCTAGAATTTCACTTTGTTCAATCTGTGAACGAATTAGTGAATCGCCCAGTTTCAGCCAGATATCAGATATTGCCTTTTTCTTTTCTTTTGGCGTATTAATAAATTCTTTTAGAATCTTAGGAGCAAAATGCTTCCATTCGCGCATTAATTCTATTGGATTATTCAAGTTTACTGATGAAAAAATTTCGAACATCCCATTTATGAAGATTTTGATTTCCTCGCGGCTAGCATTTTGCATCCATTGATTGATCGCACGGTTAATTATATTACTGCGCTTTGTTGTTTTCGAGCGAACGAATTTGTTACCATCAATCTGCCAAGAATAAATATCATGTTGGTAAATATTCTTCGCGGCACTATGTACAATTATCAATCCTTCACGGTGTTCAAACAGGCGCCCAATAATCGATTCTTGTGGCACAAAAGTATGAATGCGGTCGAGAATTTTAAAGGAGCCTAAATCTTGTTCAACCAAATCCTTACGAATTCCTGGTCCATCATAGTTATAAACGGCTTGAATTCTTTTTTGAATATAGTCAGTAGTATGAATGGCTGCAAAGATCGATACATGTCCACCCTTAGAATGTCCGCCTAGATATAGCTTCTTCCAAAAAAAATTGAGACTGACTTTTTTAAGGTATTCAAGCGCTTCAATCTGCGCAGGAATATTATCGAGAAATGCCAAATTAAAATCTTCCTTCCAGCCGGTCAGGGAACTGTCGGTGCCATAAAAGGAAAGATACGCTCTCTGGAGATTTAAGTGAATAGTGACAGCGGAAAACTGTTTTTCGAGTGCCTTGTCGTTGTGACGCACGAAATTACTGATGCGCATTTTATTAAAACGTCTTGACTGTCCGAGTAATTCAATTAGTTTGCGGTCATCTGGCCAGCCAAAAGCCGAAGCTGGCAGTTGGTGCATTTTATCCGCCACTGATGCAATTGTCTCAAATAAGCCAAGTTTAATTCTATGAAATGGTAAATAAGAAATCCGGGCCAAAATTAGCTGATCAGCTTCTGAGAAAGGCGCCTTCTTCGAAATTTTCTGCGCTCCAACTACACTCAAATAGTCATTAATATTTGCCATATTTATGTTTACATTATATCATCAACCACTATTCACGAGAAACCACCTCTAGGGTGATTTAAGAAGACATAAAAAATGGTGGTTCCGACTGGACTTGAACCAGTGACACAAGGCTCTTCAGGCCTCTGCTCTACCAACTGAGCTACAGAACCACTTTGGTTTAGTATATCATATAGTGTGCTATAATCAAGACATTATGAAAAGAATCAATACATCTGCAATTTCTGGGATGCAGGAGCTCTTGCCTGATGCTCAGAACGTTTTTAATATTATCAAAGACCGAATTGCCAAGATGTATCATCTTCATGGTTATCAATACATTGAGACTCCAATTATTGACCGTACCGAAATTTTACTGGCGAAGGCTGGTGGTGATACCGAAAAACAGATTTATAAGGTTGTAAAGACCGCAGAAACTGCCGATGATGCCGATCAGGCGCTTCGTTTTGATCACACCGTGCCACTCGCTCGCTATGTTGTGGAACACGAAAGTGAACTTACTTTTCCTTTTAAGGTTACCCAGATTGGACGTAACTTTCGCGGCGAGCGTTCTCAGAAAGGTCGTTTTCGTGAGTTCTATCAGCTTGATGTTGATGTAATTGGCCGCAATACACTATCTATCGCTTATGATGCCGACGTAGTTGAAACTGCCTATTCCGCACTTAAAACTTTTATTAAGCCAAAAATGGTCATTCGAATTAGTAACCGTAAAATTCTATCTGGTTTTCTTGAAGCCCTTGAGTTATCCGATCAAGCTAAGGATGTCTTCGATATTATCGACCACGCCGAGAAGGTCCCTCTTGAGAAAACGAAAAGCGCCCTCGAGAATCTTAAGATCGCTGAAGATAAAATTAAAAAAATTCTTCAGTTCGTACAAATTAATGGTCCCAGGAAGGATTCTATCCCGGCACTAAAGAACCTCAATTTAAAGAACCCTCAGTTTGAACAGGGGATTGAAGAATTGGCTTTTGTCTTGAATCTTCTTGAGCAGCGTGGTCTTGGCGAATCGGTGATTGCTGACATGTTGATTATTCGCGGCCTCGATTACTATACTGGTACGGTCTTTGAAACCATTCTCCCAGATTATAAGCAAATTGGTTCGATCTGTTCCGGTGGTCGCTACGAGAATCTTGCCAGTAATTATACTGACCAGTCATTCCCAGGTGTCGGCATTTCCATTGGTCTTACTCGTCTCTTTTATGTCTTGCAGAGTAATAACATGTTAGATAATTTTTCGTCTACTCCAATTGATTATGTTCTTATTCCGCTATCTGAAGCAGAATATGCTTTTGCATGTGAAGTCGCAGATGATTTACGAAGCAAAAACCAAAGCGTAGATATTATTTATTCTGATAAAAAACTTGGCGATAAAATGAAATATGCCAGTAAAATTGCTAAATATGTGGGCGTAATTGGCGAAAATGAAGCCAAGAATCGTGGTATTGAGTTCAAAAAACTTCTAAATGGTGAAAAAGAAATCAGAGAGTTCTAGCTCCCAAAATCTATAACGTAAGCTTTTATCATTTAGAAAAAACCTCTGAAGGTACACGGATTGATGGAAAATAATCCTTATGTTAATTAATGTCCTCAACATCTAAATTATGCCACCGTACACGGATTGATGGAAAATAATCCTTATGTTAATATAATAAGGAATCATAATACTATGATCTAGTATTACTCACTTATCAGAATATACATAAAGGAGAAAAATGAAAGAGAAAAAAATAACAAACAAAATTCAGTTGTTTACGTTGATAATTTCTATTGTTAGCCTAGTATTATCTGTCATAAGTTTATACAGTTTTATTTATTTACAAGATTTACATACAAAAACAACAGTTACATCAAGTAATACTGAAACGATGCTATTGATTAGAGTTAAATGCCTGGAAGGCGATAAGGAAGCTTGCGAGGCAAATAACCAAAAAAACCACCAGAATAATTAATATAAAAGATTCATCAGTTAAAATAAACGGCGATAAGTCGTTTATTTTTTTATCTCCCAAAATATAACTAACCTCTGTAAAACCGAACAAAAACACAAAACCGAACACTAAAACCGAAACCCGAACAATTATAGTTAGATAGTAGAACCATAAAAAAAGAAAAAAGCAACTAAAAATAATCAAGTATTAGAATATAAAATTCATAAAAAACAAGGTTGACGAATAATCCACTCATGCTAAACTATATATAGAACTTGGGCGAAGTTGAGAGACGCCGAAGTTCAAAGGGTGGAGTGTGAAGTAATTTGGCTAGATTGCTTGTATCTTGCAGGTATTCCAGAAAAGAATAAATTCTGCCCCAAAATTACGAGGTAATCAAAAATACACCATTTAGGTGTATTTTTCTTTTTCCTATGTTAAAATTGGTCCATGGCACTGTGGCGGAGTGGTTACGCAGCGGTCTGCAAAACCGTGTACACCGGTTCAATTCCGGTCGGTGCCTCCAAAATCAGACTGGTAACACTGCTTCTTTGTTCTAGAAAAACTAATCAGTCTGTAATATAATAAAGATATGCCCGAATGGCGGAATTGGTATACGCGTTCGACTTAAAATCGAATGGAGAAATCCATATGGGTTCAAGTCCCATTTCGGGCACCAGCCTTTTAAAACTTCGCTCACTGAGCGATTTTTTATTTAAAGTTATATTGATGCTCCAGGTAATCCAGGCTATTTCACTCAGAAATAATTTTTCAGAACTGTTTAGACTATAAAAAGTTTAAAAAACCCTTGAATTTAAAATCAAATTCATCTATAATCTAAACAGATGCGAGCTTAGCTCAGTTGTTTAGAGCGCTTCCTTGCCAAGGAAGAGGTCGAGAGTTAGAGTCTCTTAGCTCGCACCATAATTTGATTACTTGATACACCTTTCGGGGTGTTTTTTATTTCTGGATCAGGGTATTACGCCCTGATTTTTTCTTTTGTTGGGGATTAAAGTGCATAAATTTTAATTTCCATAGAACAAAAAACGACTATGGTACGCCTAGTTTTAGAAATTTAAAAACTCGGAATATAACAAAATTAAACAACTTCGGGTAAGTTTGGGGCTTTCAACCCTCAGACAGAACGGGCAGTTTTTGTAGTTCCTCATAATTTCGATTTTAATGTACGAGAAAATCCTAACAAATTTCTACTATTGTAGATAAAATGAGAGCCTCAAATCTACCTGAAGTTTTAAAGGAGAAAAATGAGAATACATATTGAACAATCGGGGAATCCTAAAATTGTAAGGGTTAGGATCTTGAGGAGAAAAAATAAATGTTAAACTCCGTCAAAGTATCTAAAATCGAAAAAGTCTTTAAAGATAAGTCAACAAATAAAGAAAAAAAGATTTGTATAGATTATGCAAAAGTAACAGATAGGTTAGAGGCTTTTAGGATTAATCATCCAAACTCTAAAATCTTAACAAGCTATAAGAACGAGAATAATAAGACAGTCTTTAAGGCTTTTCTGTGGAGGGACAAAAAAGAAGTTATTCAGTCATTAACTAATGGGGTATCTAAAGAGCTAATCTACTTAACAGCAGATGCAGAAGCAACAGCTCAAAAGACAATAACTAGCGATAAAGACTTCGAGAAGCTCGAGACAATGGCTATAGGTAGAGCCTTATCTAATCTTGGATATTCATCTACTGGTAAGATCGCTGAGAACATGGTAAGTGAACTAGATCAATATAAAGATGAACTATACCAGGACTCAGTTGATAGTGCTATTGATAGATTACAGAATTGTAAGACACTAGACGAACTTAAAGCAAACTATCAAGCATTAAATCCAGTGCTTAGGATTGATAAAACAATTAAAGTCATTACGGAAGAAATTAAGAAAAAGCTTAACGTAAAAGCCGTAAATATTTCTAAAGACAAACAGATTGATTATCCAGATTGGTGGAATGCAGAAATCAACAAAACGATTAATCAAGGAGAAAAATGAGTAAATTAACATTACTAAAAACAGAACTTAATGGATATATGGTCAAGCTAATCAAGCTTAACGAAGAGTATAAAAAGAAATAATAATGTGGTGCTGGCATAACCCCCTTAAGTAAATAGTTAGTTAAATGTCAATATAAACGCAGCCACACTCTCTCTACTGTCAGGACTAAGTCGTAGATTCAGGATAGATAAAAAAGTTGAGTACCTTTATGTCTATCCGGGTAGCTCAACCCACCCTAGCTACTTATAGAATAAGGTCCTGATAGTAGATCCAGGAAAAATATGAATAAAGAAATAATACTTGTCGTTCCGATTAATAAAGTAAAGTTTAAAATCGATAAAATAGACAATAAGATTACAGCGGTGGTGATTAGAATTAAACCATTTGACGTTCTTGTTCAAGTTAGTGACAAGAAGATAAACACGAGTACATGAGGACAAATGAAAAGCAATCAATTGAAACCACCACTTCCAACTAGTTACATAATTCGCTACGTCGGGTTAGATGGCATAAAGCACGAAAAACAGCATAAGAATCTTGGTGAAATATTAAAAACAAAGAGATATTTAATGAAGCAAGGTGTTACTGACTTAGATGTATCTGTAATATTACCAAGTAAGTCAAGTGGATCAGAGATGTTTCCAGTTAATTATTAAGGAGAAAAAAAGAATGTATAAAATTATCAAAGACCTCTCATACAACGGTGGCACATCAGACAACCATGCGACAAAGAGTGGTTGGTATATCGTAGAAAACCTCCATGATGGACGGTTAAAAATCTCTGAATATAACAAGGAGACTAACACCTGGAGTGGTGACATCACCGTCCGTGATGAAGAGTTAATTATCGACAATAAAGTACTAAATACTCTTTACTGGGCGAAAGAGACTATTCCTAAGGTTGTTGATGAAAAGAAAGCTCAGCTAGTCAATAAAATTTGTAGCCTTACTGACTACACTAGATATATAGGACACGATATTCAGACAGCTGTCGACTACTACATACAAGTTTATGGCTTCGAGCTATTCGCCACCGAACTAAAAGACGCAGGGCTAAACTATGCCTATATTGAGGATGCTTATGACCCTAAAGACGACTTAACAGACAAGCAATACGAACTATTCAGATTATTGGAAGATAACTAAGTAAGCAGGAGTTATTTTGATGAAGCACTATAAACTCAAAAAAGATTTACCAACATTTAAAGCAGGCGATAAATTCTATTTAGACCACAACAATGACCTTTATTTAAGTGGTTCAAATATTATGGCATATCACCATACAACTATGGAGAAATTCCCAAACATCTTAACGGACTGGTTCGAAGAAACCCCCGAGTGTAAGAGACCAAGAGCGGAGTTTGGTAAGCTGTATTATTATATTGATTGTTTTGGAGAGTTATCTACCTATTATGATTATAGGAAAGATATAGATGATTATCTTTACAGCATTGGAAACTACGGTTTGATCAAGGGAGAACTTGAAGAAAAGCGTAAGTACGATATCGCTCGCCGAACTCTCTTAGACGACGCTGAGGGTGGAAAGTTTATACTGGACAGCAAAAATTGGACTAGTTATTACGTCTACGGGGTCAATAGATGGTTGACTCAGATTGTGCCACAGTACTACCCAGGGTTAATCTACTTCAGGTCTAGAGAAACATTAGAAAAATCGCTCGAGGAGCATAAAGAGCAATGGGAAATTGTGCGTAAGTATGAAATGGAAGCTTGATATATTAGCAGGATTTTAAGGAGGAGTTATGAATCTTGAAGAATTTAATAAGAAATTAGAGGAAGCAAAAAACTTAAAGGAAATTCAAGGCAAAAGTCTCACTGACGAATACATGCGCGGTCTCTACAACGGTATGGAATTGATTTTGTCAATTTTTGAATCACGTGAGCCAAAATATGTTGATGTTGAATCTCAGGCAAAAGATAAAGCCAAACTTCTCGCTCAGCAAGTAATTGAGGATGACACTAAAGGTTTCAAGCCTGATTGGGGAGACGAAGGCCAAATAAAGTTTTATGGTTATTATAATCATGGTGAAGATTGTCTTGATTGGGACAGCGTATACTGTTTACAAATGCCAGTAGTTAGTTACTTCAAGACCAAAGAAGATATCAAAGAAAGTTTCGACAAACACCGCAAAGAGTGGCTAATAATGCTTGGGGTGGAAGAAGAGAAACAGGAGAATCAAAAATAATAGTACTTATTCTGATATTCTTAGTGGCTGTCTGGATTTTATCCTTGATTATTTGGCTAAAAAGCGATGGTGATATTGGTGGACTGTTTTGGATGTTATCCTCAGCAGGCTTAGTATTCTTTTCAATAACATTTATAATTCTTCTGATAATCGTTTCAAATGGGTCAACAATAGATTCCAAAATTGAGCTATATCAAACACAAAACTCTGAGATTGAGTCTAAGATTCAGGCCACAGTTACAAGTTATTTAGCCCACGAGAAGCAAACCTATAAAGACCTCAAGCCTAATAATGCTATTGCTGTTGTCTCGGCCTACCCTGAGCTTCATAGTAATGAACTGGTCAAAAAACAGATTGAAGTTTACGAAGACAATAATAAGAAAATTATGAGTCTAAAAGAAGAAAAGCTAAATCAGTCAATATATAAATGGTGGCTGTATTTCGGAAAATAAAAAACGGGAGAAATGAGTGCTGTACTTAACGGAAAGAAAAAACATCACAGGGGATACACCTTTAAGTATGAGAACGAAGTTGTCAGCAATATTCACGATAATCCTAAATTATCAGATAAAGACCAATCTAATGAAGAAGAATGAATTTGATGTGCCAGTAGATTATGGAAAACTTAGCTCTCATAAACCTGCCATACATTCTAAGAGCGATAAGCAAATTTACTGGGCAAAAATTCGTATGGCGAGCAAAAAGAAGAAATTTAATGAGACAGATAACAACCAAATTAGTCTCTGCACAAACTGCTATTGTATGACCCATACTATAGATGGCAAGTGTGGTAAATGTAAAGCAAGAAAGGATAAGTAGTAATGGCGAACAGGCTAAACAAAGAAGCTTTCATAAAATTAGCAGAAGCCTATTCTAAACAAGAGAATTATGAAAAGGAGCTAAGTAATAATCTCGAAACTATAAATGAAAAATACAAAGTCTACATGGGATTTGTTGGCTTTCCTAGCGCTTCTGACTTGATCATGGACGTAGTACTAGATCTCCTCGGCGAGGATTTCAGCTATTATTTTTATGACTGCAATGAAAGCTTTGATAAGTTTAATAAAAACACTACCTTAGCGGACGGTACTCACCCAACCGTTAAGGACTTTGGTGAACTCTGGGAGTTTAGCCAAAAAACATGGAGGTGATTCAAAAATGAAACACTATACATCTGATTTACACTTATCTCATAAGAACATTATTGAATATGAGAATAGACCCTTTGGTTCAGTTGAGGAGATGAATAATACCATTATCGATAATATCAACTATCGATTAACTCCTGATGATGAACTTTATATCTTGGGTGATTTCACTTTAGAGAAGAACCCACACAGAGTCAGTGAGTTAATAAAAAGAATTAAATGCAAGAAACATTTGATTATAGGAAATCACGATTATTTCACTAGGAACGAAGACCTTTGTAGTCTATTTGACTCGGTATCCAATTACCTAGAGATAGATGATGGTGACCGAAAAGTTATTTTATTCCATTACCCGATTCAGAACTGGAATCTTAAACGCTATGGTTCGATCCATTTGTATGGACACGTACACTCGAAAGCTGAATTACAACTAAAAGAAGTCAACGCATTCAATGTTGGTGTAGATGTGAATAACTTCATACCTGTAATACTAGAAGAGTTATTAAAAAAAGAGGAACATGTAATGGAGCATGGGGATGAAAATTAGTAAGTGGCTTGAGAGGCAAAACAGAAAAGAGCCTAGATATTTCTGTCCCAACTGCCTCAGATTGTTTAGAACGGGGAGGTTTAGTAGGTTCGACTTAAGTCTCTATGTGTATATGGAGAAGAAAAATGAGACGAATCCCAAAATATAATTCAGAGCATAGTCTCTACGAGCAAATTGCCAGATACCTGCAGCTTCAATATCCAAACGTAATCTATCGCTTCGATATTGCAGCTGATCTCAAATTGACACCTGGCCAAGCAGCGAAACACAAGAGGCTACATCAGGAAAGGGGCTATCCAAATCTGTTCATTGCACGCCATGGCGAGGTTGTTTTCGGACCTTGCAATGACCGAAGATTAGTTTACGGACTTTACATTGAAATTAAAAAAGATGGCACAAAATTAAAACGCGATAAAGACGCCAAAAAGCTCTTGAAGGGTGAGGTTAAAATCCGCAAAAAGGGAGATTGGTGGGACAAACATATCGAAGAGCAGGCTAAAATGCTCGAAAAACTGCGTGCGAGAGATTACAAAGCAGAGTTTGGGGTTGGACTTGAAGAATGTAAAAAGATAATTGATGAACACCTGAGAAGTACACGATGGTAAACGCCAAAATACACACTGGATGTTCTTGTTATCACTGCAGAAAAGGAAGAGACAAGAGAGTTCGTAAGATTTATCACCGTAAGCTTCGTAAGAAGCAAAAGAGGCAGCTTAAAAAGCTAGGTGATATTAAGGATGTGACTATAAGTATAGGATATACAGATTAGAAGAAGACAGTATTTGTGGGATACTGGACTTTTGACGTTTTCTAGGGTTATTTTTTGTTATATCAAGTTAAGCCTATTGTTATATCTTAAGTTAACTAAACTAGCCATTCTGTCGCTGTTAGTCTAGCCTTGATTGTTATATCTCCGCATCTTAATTGTTATATCTTTATTTCTGTTATACTTAAACATAAGTGGGAGAACATTATAAGGAGGTGATTTTATGCGTTTGCATTTTATTGTTGATGTATCAATTCCTCAAGAAAGGGTTGGTGAGTTTAAGTACTGCTTAGCAGGGTTTAACTGCAGATTTAAAGATATTCAAGATAACACCGTGTTCAACTATAATCTCGAAGTCGAGTTTGATGGTGACCATGAGATTGGATTGAATGTGATGGATCTGATAGATAAGAACCAACACGAATACCTATTGGCTTACGCCAAAGACGGCACAAAAATAATTCCATTGATAGATAAGTTCTTAACAATTGCATAACTCTTCCCCTTAGCCCCTACTTAGGGGCTTTTTTATTGTAAATAAAAAAATAAAGACCTATTTCTAGGTCTTTATAAATCTCTCAACAATAACTTAGAAAGTTCTTGCTCCTAGTTATAGTTTACCTTGTTCTTTATATTTGTCAATTTTTCTATGGACATATGAGTTCCCACCAAGGTTGTCATATTTCGTATAGATGTCATTAAAACGTTCAAGCTCAATTTCTGTTAGTTCAGTATCTCGTTCAATATCAGCAAGATATCTAGTTAAGAAGTTCTTGTATTGTTCGAGCTGCATTTGTTTAAGTTCTTCAGCGTTCGCATCGAGTCTAGCCATTATAATTCTGTTAGACTCGTCTATTCTATCGTTTACTGGCTTAAGTAGGCTACATATCCACTTTTGTACGATAGAGCTTACGAACTTAAAGATAACAAGCCCTCCCGTAATTACACCAGCCACTACAGAAATAAACGCTGTAATGTCCTCCACCGCAATTTTCATTATTGTCTTCGCCTCAATTTGATAGTCGTACCAACTGGAATATTCCCATAAATACCTTGTTCATGAAGCTGATTTGTGTAAAAAGCTACATCTCCATTATCCTTGTCCCATAAACCATGATTAGTTTGAAGACCCAGTTTAAGAATTACGGCACCAAAAGTATCACCAGCTTGATAAGTGTAGCTAACTTCATTATTTGGAGTTGTCTGTGGTGTAGGAGTAGGAGTTGCAGGAACTAAAGCTGGTTCAGGCTTCTCAGCTTCCAACATGGATTTAGGACAAGCATAAACAGCTCCCACAGCATCAAGATTAAGATAATGAGTAGAAACGCGAAGTGGTGTCCAGTTGGCATCATTTACGATATTATTTGCTGCATCTACAACATTACCAGTATGGCCATAAGCACCTGCAGAATATGCAAAAATAGCACCATTACGCTTGCCGCATCGTACCCAACCAAGCTTATTAACGAGATAATTTACCATATCTTGACCATCACATGGGCCATAATCCGGATGTGGAGCATAATTCATTCGAATACCTGAAGCTAGATACCATGAATATTTAGTACATTGCCATCCCTTACCATAATCGTTATCACCATCAGGTAGTCTCCTAGATAAAGGGTTATCTCCTCCTTGCCCAATCTCTACAATTTCTTCTTCTGTAGGTTTAGCTTTTTCGTCTGTCTGGATATCATTAACAGTATGTTTAGGAGTGATGAGCTCTGCAATTTCTTTAGCCGTCTTTACAACATCAGAAGTTAATCCTGTATAATCTGCTTGAGACTCGTCTATTTTTGCTTCTGTCTTCTTATTGATGAAAGCAACAATGTTTTTGATCGTATTAGTTAAATACCATCCCACTCCACCTAAGATGCCCGCAATTAGAATAGGGAACGAAGCATCTTGTAAGAAGGACATATCTGCTCCAACTTTTTTAGCATACCAGTTCGTAATCTCGAGCAAAGCTACTGTTCCGATGACTCCAGTAGCCCAAATGATAGCCTTAACTAGGTCTTGGAACATCTTTTTCCATGACCATTTCAAATCGGGAGTAAAAATTACCTTTACTATACCAATAAGTAAATCTAGCAGATATGCAGACCCTAAAATACCTGCTCCTACCGCTGCTGCAATAATTTTATCTAACATTGTTTTTCCTTTACATAAAAAACGACTACGCTTGGGTAACGTAGTCGTAGATTTGCTTTGATTATAGCATAACCAGAGCAGAGAAAAATGAGTTTGCTACCTTCGCCCAGAAAGTTGCAAAACTGGAGTAGCCATAAGTATTATATCATAATTAATCAACACAAAACTCGATAACGATACACCAAGACTTACATTTGCGAAGTTCACTCCCGATCTGAGTTAGAATTTGTCTATTATCACCGTTAATGACGAAGCCCCCGGACCAATTAGTGTCGGTGCTATTATAAAGCCATGGGATACTGCGCCAGTTATTGCCTGTGCTATTATGTTGCGCGGTCATGGACGCAGCGATTATATAAGTAAAGGTCTGGAAGGGGATTGAGTTTGGAATATCACCAGTCCCCCTGATCACCTTACGATATATTAGTTTACCGTCGTCTAACACTCCACACGGTGTGGCGGTTGTAGAGTATTTGGACAACACAACTCCCTCAATCTTATTGGCCGGTATAGTATCTCTTTCTGTTAGTATCCGTTCTTCATTGTTATAGAGCTTCTTAGTTTTCGTAGATATTCTAAAAATAGGGATACCAACATCAATTTCAACATAAACCTTAACACTAGATAGCTTATCTATAACTTCAAATTCAAGTGTGTGCTTTAAAGTATTGTCTAAAGCAATATGAAAATCTGGCACCCTTAATATCATATCTGAACCAATGGTAAATGGTATGTTTTGTGCGGGACCAAAATTAGAATCCATACTAGACTTGGTTCGGCACTTTAGGCTTAATACACCGTTCTTTTCAGCATTACCAATTTTTAAAGAAGCAATATTGCCGCTAATTTTTGCAATAGTCTCATTTTCGAAATTATCCTTACGACCAGCAGAAACGTTTATAGTTGGTCTTGAATAGGGAATTACAGTGATATTTTTAGTCTTAGTAGTAGAAAATTCGCGAGAGTCTATCGCTGATACACTTACTACCTGATTAGTGCTGGCATTGACCGTACCAATGTCAATTTGTATATCAGAAGTTGCCGAATAGTTTTTTGTGATGGATACGCCGAACGCGGAAGCTAAGTATTTGCTCATAGTGGCGTATTTTTTAGCTTCAGCTTTCTTCTCTTTAGAAATTTTCACGGATAATTTTGATTGACCTTGAATAAATATTTGGTCGTTGCCGGTGATGGCTTTAGTTGCAGCGTTAGAATCAAAATAAGTAAAGTCCGTAAAAGTAGGCTCAACATCTACCAGATGTGCATTATAATGACAAGTTTTACTTCCAGTTAAATTACCATTTAAAAATGTATCAACCTTAATCTGCCCCGAATAAGCCTTTTTTGATGTCGTAATCTTATAAATATCTTCAGCGACTACGCTTGTATTGAATTGGCAGTTAGCGCCTACGTTCTCGGCGATTCTATAGGTTTTATCTCCGTATAAAAAGTAAACAGTGTGCCTGAATGAACCGTTTACGGCGTTCATGTGAATCGTAATTGTTTCGCCTAGATTGAAGTCAGGCGTGTTATTCGGGAAGGTTTTAATAGAAGGCTGAGAGGCTCTAGGAATAGTTGGTAAATTCCAGCCTCTTTTACCAAATGAATTATAATTAGCCTTATAGATTGCACCATCCGCATAAGCTTCAAACCACCCCGTACCATCAGCGTTATGTCCGATCCATTTATCTCCTTGAACTAGAACAGTTCCATTATAGAGATTATGAGCGCCAGTACTCCAAGTCTGACCTGCCACGTTAGCATAGGCTTTGAATAACTTAACCCAAGAAGATGGAGCTGAGCCACCAGTTCCAAAGAGCTTAAAACCAACTCTAGAGCGATTACTAGCAATATCTTGCTCAATCAGCCACCACTCAAACCTTAAACGATTAGGATACCCAGAACCGCCCGTGTTTTTGGTTTCAAAGTTGCCGTTATTCATTGTTTCCTCCTATCCCACAAAGTTCCAACCAGCCATATCGCCGTCTTTTACTGGTACGATTTTTATCGGGTCCATAGCGATCTCTTTCCTAGCACTAAGCTTTGAGGTCTCCGTAATATCACGGTTCAACTTAAAAACCTCTTCATCTGTTCCCGATACGTTAGAATGTCCACTCATCCCAAGAGGTGTGATTTCTACATAATCTCCCGAATAAACACTGGATGAGACTCTCATACCTTTATCATTTACCGCCACCTGTGTGTTTAAGATTTCACCGTTAGCTTGCACCCAAGGAATTGACTGGTCTCCCATATTGACCATTAAGTCGGTGATTAAAAATTGTTCACAATTATTACTGGTCGATACCGTAATGTCTAGATAGTTCATGCTTGGGTCGAGCTTGGTGAGGTCGTAATTCTGCCACACAATCTCTTTACCTTCAGGTATTGTAATAATAAAACTGTCGATAGTATTACTTAATTTAATTGTAGCAAGCCCCGTAGCGCTCTTTTTACACCTGAACGATAGCGTATAAGGAATTTTGCCACTAGACGCCACATTAAGCCTCTGAATGATACTAGCGCCTCTCTTAAGTTCAATCGCATTACCAGAAATCGCTCCATAAGATTTGGACTCTGGACTAGTATAGCTTTTAACCTCACCAGTGTTATTCTTAGTCCATTCTACCAGTGTTCCATCTTGGTTTTTAGCGTAACCCACAGAGTTTTTGATAATATTACCGCCACCTGTAGTTTGGATTGTAGTGACTACGTTCTTGATGTCTTGTGTAATCTTAGAAAATTCATCCGCTATTTGCTGATCGACTTTTGTTTGTTTCGATACAATCGATTCAATCTCTTGCTTCTGCTTATCGACCTTAATTTCAGTATTGTAAATGGTCTTGGTAATACCACCAGCTCTCGCGTAATCTGTTTGTGTAGCTGTTGGAGCAACACCTTTAATGGTTTCCTTAATGCCGTTTCCGATCTCTAGGTGAGTATCTGTAATATAGATCTGATTAAGATTAGTCCTGCCAAGCTCTGTAATTTGAGGCTCTTTCAATTCGTAATAAACCGTGACTGGCGTACCTTTAGCTTTTTCAGATTTGAGCCAGTTTTTGAACGAAGCGACGTCTGTAATTTTTAGGTTTAGAGCATCTGGAGCAGTGAACCAAAAACACAATTTATCCGCATAGGATGGCCACGTATCAAATGAATTATAAATAGAGACGCCAGTTTTATTATCTATTGCCTGGTAAACCCTATTCTCGTCTATGGATTCAAAATGAGAACAGATTATATTAGATATCATCTGTTGTTGAGAAAATGGCCTAGAACTATCATAGTAGCGAAAACCTAACGCGCCACTAGGGGTAATTCGATATAAATCAAAGTTATTTTCTTCACCAGTGAGGATTAGCTTTCCAACTCGTTTTATCAGTTTAGCTACGCCGTTTTCAAGCTTAACTTCGTCATAGATATCGTCTGTGAGCTTATATATATTATCACTCTCAGGTAAAGCAAATTTCTGTTCTTCATAGCTTACTATCTCCGTAGCCACGTCTCCAACTTCTAACTGAGCCTTAACCGTATCATTTATATTTGCGCCATTTGCTGCCGAAATAAATAGATATCCAGCGACAATTGGTTGCAATGTTGTAAAAGTTCTAAAAGTTGAGGTTGCCGTATAATTGGCAATAACCTCTGAAGTCACACCATTAGCCATCTTATATTTGAAGATAACTCTATGGGCTCTAGGATGGTCAATAGAGAATGTGTACGTACCAGACGGTAGTGGACGATCAAAATCAATATAACTAGTAATGTTCGCCCAGCTACTAGTCATTTGTCCAGAGTAGGTCACAGTCCCGTCATCTGCAATTGATGAGATAAGGCCATTTGACGTCTTGCCAGTCCCAATTTTTAACAAGTTTTTATCGGTAACTGCGACTACCGCGTTAATAGCCTTCTTGATACTAAATTTGGCAACATTATTCATCGTACTACCAACCCCAGGTAGGAATGCTAAATATACACCAGTTTCTTTCTTTGTAATCTCAAAAATAACTCTTCCTTGCCCTGACCTCATGGAAGATAAGGTGTGATTTCCGCCAGCATTAGAATCAAGGGATACGGCCCAATCAGTGCCACTTCTGCTGAATTCATAGATTCCAGGGTCTAAATTTATCTGATGATTGCCGACTGTAGACCAGTTAATAGTGCTTGTTCCCTTAGACTCAATCGTTCCATCCGGCAAGATAGTATGAGTAATACCATTAGAGCTATAATTGTCTTTTGGCTTGTATAAGTTAGTGCCTAAAGTATATTGTTTATATATTGTCTCGTTTATCTTTGCAGGTGCAATCGGCCTTGGCGAAGTTACTGAAGTAAGATAAGGGGTGTATTCGGGGAGGTTATTCTCATTGAAAGTACCATAGAAAAGACCAAAGTTGCCAAATAGAGGCAGTGGAGTGGTGTCATCTTTCTCTCCGCACATAATCGTCATGGTGTATTGGTCGTATTTGGTGAAGTTAGCAGTAAAATTGTATATCCTAGCAGCCCTATCCCTAATCGCATCATACCCACTGCCATCTTTCTTGCGGGCAGAGATTTCAACATAGAACTTCGTGTTTGAATTGTATTGGACAACCGTGTATGGTCTGTTATCCATTAAGATACCTGTAATATCTCGCCTGACTAGTTGTACCCAGTCTCTATCTGGTGTACCAGAAAGCTTTAAGACGCCATCTTGATTGATTAAGCTCAGACCATTTTTATTAACGGGAAGTCCAGAAAACTCATCAAACATATTTTTGTATCCGGCTGAGACATCATCACCAATATACGGTTCGTCTGTTGGGGTATCGCCAAGCGATAGCTTAGGGGTAAAAGCTCCTAGGTCGATATTCGTTCCAACGGCATCAGAAACCACAAGTCTCATTGTTCTAAATGGGGTACTGGCAGTAAATGTTACTTTTGTTTGCCCAACATTCAAGTTGGCATTAAAACCCCCACCTCCGATATAACCGCCAGACACAGTTAGAGTATGGTTCAATGTTCTATCCACAGAGAAGGTATATGTTCCAGCAGGGAATAACACATCGTCATAAAACTTAGACAATACTGCCCAACCAGCCGTCATTGTACCTTTGGCTTCGGTAATACAGCCATATTTATTTGTTTTAACGGAAATACCATTAGATGTGAAATTAGCATTAAACTTTAGAAGGTTTTTACCTAAGAGTTTCTCCTGACCAAGCCACCCAATAGCCTTCCCGTTCATTAATCCACTACCAGCTTGAGCTGATACAAGATCTCCCGGCTTATTCCAACCAAGACCAGTAGTCTCTGCTTCGAATGGATGATAAGAGATCCCCCTGATAGAATTGAAAATCGGATCAATCAAGTTTCTTCGATCATCATCCAGAATCTCATTATTAGCTAGCTTTACTTCTGTGAGACCATTAGCCGTAATAGAATCATTGTCAGACACTGCAATATTATCTTCTTGAGGTGTACGAGCTAATACTAAGCTATTCACGGGACCATATTTTGGTTTGTATTTTAGAGTTTTGAGATTGTCATAAGTCCAGATTTCATCTTCATCTGTCTTTTTCTTACTATCCCTAAACGACAAGGTTTTGCCATTAAATACCGCAATGGTAGCGGTAGCTCCAGCAATCTCGCCTAGAATATCACGATAGGTACAGTTTGAGATTTTTGCATACAGGTCTTCAGGGATCTGATAGGTAATGTTTGGGAGGTTATCGAGATTAGTATCGACTGTAAATTCGAAGCGCTCTGCAAGCTGGTTGATTAGCTCTTTTACCGTGCAAGGGAATTGGATCGTACCTGAATTATATGGGGTTTTAGCAAGCTTTCCCATTAAGTCGTAGCCCTTGATTTTTGTGACCTTCTTCTCGAAATCTGCAGTAGATTCCTCTACATAGAACAGTCCTAGGTTTGCTTCTTCCCAAGTATCGTTCTCAATATCTACAAGCGTTTTAGCTATCACACTAAAAGTATGGTCTACTAAGTTGTAATCTGTACCAAATAACTCAACATTTACTACAGAAGTAGCAGTGCCAAATAGATGGCCGGATGAATCAATGGTGATTTTGATAAGTTTGTCTTGACCGGTGATCACAGTATTATCGTCTAAGACTAGCGAAGCTGTAATTGTTTTTACTGGCTTCTTCATAGCCTCTTTAAATGTATCTGATACGTTAATCATTATGCTTTCTCCATTGGTATTAAATTCACCGTGAACGGTTTATATAGCCCTCTTTGGCGCTCTAAAAGTTCAACTGAATAATCTGAAGCGTAATAAGCACCGCTTTTTGTAGTTCCGGTCTTTGGATCGTAGTATTCAACATTGAAAAATCCTTGATCTAACAGTCCGCAGAGTTCAGCAACGCGTTCTTTAGTTAAGACACCACCGATTTCTAGCTCTAGCTTTGGAAACACGCCAATAAAGGTCGCAGAAAGTCCACCATTGAGGTTGCGTCCAGCGTCTGAATATAACTTGGCACGGGTGATCTTGTAGGTTTTAAGTCCCGCCACTGTTTTTCCATTTATTTTTAATAAGTCCCCTGAAATTATCATGATTGCTCCAATAAAAACGACCCGCAATTACTGCAAGGTCGTAGATCTATCTATATTATATCAGATTTAACATTACCGATGTTTATTTTAACGTAATGATATTGACAATGATATTATTTTTGATATCATTAAATTAAGCAGGAAAACCTCTGCTAGTAGATTTAAAAAGCCGACCACTAAAAAAGTATGAAACATGTAATAAATTTTAAGATAGTAGAATTTTCCATTCGTTCCGAAAGATCTAGCGACTGGGATATAATTCTAAATTTAATCAGTAACTATTTTCCTTACGAGGTTTCAGACAAAACAGATAATTACTTACGAGTTCATGTCTTATCTTATGGGAATGAAGATCTTAAAATAATACAAACACTTTCTAAACAAATATACGGAAAAATAATGCCGTTTGGTCACGTAAGGACGGTAATTATAGATTATTAGAACGTGAATTTACTAAGCTAATTTTCCTGCTTGTCGGTCGGCAGAATCTACTGTAGGTAAGAAAATAATAATTATTTTTTGGGGGAGAGGAAGGGCGTAACAATGAAACCTGTCGCATTAAGAATAATGCACCCAGAATTATATAATAGAATTAATACGCTATCTAAGGAGCAGAACCTGTCTATCAACATGACAATCAATATGTTGCTTGGTTTCGCTTTTAATGAAATAGATAGACAAGGCAAGAAATTCAAACAAACAGTTGTTTTTGAGTCCGAATAGTGATATATTAAAATAAATTTATTTCATATACATACTTTTTATTAGATAGGCATAGTTAATGTGCCTATCTTTTATTTTTATTGCTGTATGGTAAGTTTGTATAAAATATTTGTACAATTTATCAATTTCTGTTAAAATTAGTATATAAAAATTTATTGACACAAAAACAAAGACGTTCTTTAATTATTATAAATAGAGCTTCACAGCTATATTTTTATTTTAGGGTAAGTGTAATAAAGATATATCCGTGCAGCGCTAGTAACTGCACGGAAAATGAATAGATTTCGAGCCTATTCTTCTACATGAATTAGATTCGGTTCAACGACCGGATCTTTTTCATTATCTTCTACCCAAAAGTGAAAGAATTTTCCTTTTTTTGGATAGATGATTTTGCCATTCTTTCGAATGTAACGACAAAAAACTTCTGTCATACAAGTCTTCCTCTCCTAATTATTAATGTTCACTCTGGGCCTGTCCCAGTAGCCTGGTGCGTTTCTTTTTTATTTTTAAGCGTACATCTATAAAAAGTACTAGCTCCCTTTATATAGATGCCCACTAGTAATAAAAAAGTCCTGTACCAGTATGAGGCTTAGGCGATTTATTCTAGCATTGGCTACTAGACGGCTGTTTGGAACCTACGCCTCATATTGACACGGGACTAACCAAATTTTTAATAAATCTTCACTTCCATGCCAGCCGTGGCACAAAGTTCACCTCCAAAATTTAATAAAACTTTAGACTACGGTTATTATAACATAGTTATTCCAAGTATAAGAATTTTCCACAGTTATTTTTTAAGATTACAAAAAATCATTACCTCAATAGCTTATGGCATTGATTATTGTTATGCTTATTGTTTAATAATATAAACCTCATCACATTCTCCCTCCTTCCTCTTATGCTTGCAAACTATGGGGATTGTTGTATATTTGGGGTAATAGAATTTAATACTTAGGAGATTTCGCTATGGCGGAAGAAAAGTCTACGACAACCGATAAAAAACCAGTTTATAAGAGATGGTGGTTCTGGGTGATTGTAGTTATTGTTATTATTGGAATTTATGGGCAGGGGAAGAATAACGGAACAAAAGTAGGCGAAAATAACAATAACAGTTCAAATACAACACAGAAAGAAACTAAAAAAGATTTCGTAGTTGGTGATGTAATTTCATTTAAGGGTGAGGAGATAACCTTAAAGTCTGTTGAACGTAACTACAATACAGGCAATCAATATAATACACCTAAAAAGGGCAAAGAATTCGTTAAGGTAAATCTTCTTATTGAAAATAAAAATAATGACAATCTTTCCTATAATGCTCTCGATTGGAAAATGCAAGATTCCAACGGTGCAATGGAGTCATATGCCTTTATTGCAGACGATGATGATCATCTTGGAAGTGGAGATCTAATTAAGGGCGGTAAGAAAACAGGATCACTTGTTTTTGAAGTTCCTAAAGACGATAAAGGTTTAGTCTTACATTACAAACCATCATACTTCTCTGATGATGAAGTAAAGATTAAATTGTAGGAAAGTATGAAAAAGTCAAAGAATATTATTCTTATAGTAGTGTCGTTTCTTGCAATCATAGTTTTGATGATAACTATAAGTACAATTCAAAGTTCATCGTATGACAGAAGACAGAAGATAAAACAATACGGTGAACTCTATACTAATCTTGCAGCACTCAAAATCAGTAAACAAAGCGAAATAAAAAAGAATTTCAAGTCTGTTGCTGATCAATATGTAAAAGATGGTAAATACTCACAAGACTTTATTGATAAACAAGTTACCAAGGATACAGAAGAGATGTCAGGTAGATGCATGTCTGATGTTCTCGGAATCAGGAACGACTTGCCTGATAATGTTACTAAAACTAATGACGAAACATTAAAAAAAATACTAGATACTGCTTCAAAAAGCGTCACTAATCTTGAGTCTGTAAATGAATCTACCTGCAAAGATCTATATATACAGCAACTAGATGGTTATAAAGAAGAATATGAAAAAGAGATAGCTTTCAGGAAGCAGCAAGAAGAAAATAATAGGAAATACGAAGCAAATCGACTTTCTTTGGATAAATTCAATAATAAGATAAAGAATGGAATGAGTCTTAATTCTGTAAAGAATGTCTTTCTATTTGATAGCTATTGTGAGTTATCAACAGAATCAAATATCGCTGGATATAGTGGACAAATATATACCTGCAAAGATTTTGATAATGGAATTGCAACTTTTCAATTCCAAAACGGAAGGTTAATAGCAAAATCACAGTTAAATCTTAAATAGCTTTAAATCTCTAACACGTTACGATTTTTCATAAAAGCCATGGTATTAATGGCATCTGTTATTCGTTCTACAGAAATAGGGATTGATTCGCTGTCGACTTTCAATAAGAGACAAATTGGTTGGGTATTAGGGCTAGAACTAGCATTGTCTATGTCTAGTGTATCAATGTTAGGATATGATAGCCCTATTTTGGGATTAGCAATATCTGGAATCTGAAAATTCATATCATAATCACTAAAAGTACTTTTAGCAGATTCCGCCATAGAAGCAACGGACTTAATCACATCCCTAGTTGAATCGGAAATACCAATAGCAACACCCTTAGAAAACCATCCACCAGATTTCATCATTACTCTGGATGGAGAATGTATCCCAAGATTATTATTAAAGGCCTTTTTAGCGGCGGCTGCGCTTAACCTTGCTTCTTGTTCTATTCTCCATCTACTTTTACGAATGCCATTGGCGACACCATCGCCAAATCCTTCACCCGATCTCAACGCATTATTAACTATTTCATTAGCCGAAATATCCCTAAGTTTAGAGGTGGTTGAATCAGCGGCATCCCAAACATTTTTCCACATCTGTCCGTTACCATCATTAACTCTAGCTAACTGATCTCCAATATAATTTGCCATGTCAGCCATTTTATCTTTAGTTAAAGTGACCATCTGTCCATTTTGGTTAGTATATTCACCAGATTTTCCTGCAAGTTTTTGTAGTGACTCTGACACCTTATCATACTCACCGCGCGAAAGCATGGAGGCTATCTTTGATTTTTCTGACGCCATGACTTCTTTCCATGTAGCATTCACAACATCTTCATTAACTTGACTAAGTTGCCCTTTGCTATCAGATAAGTTCTTAACCGCAGTATTCTCTCGCTGGTGCGCTTGGTCTAGCTTTAGTATTACTTCTGCAAGTTTCTTGTCTTTTTCTGATAAATTACCAGAGGCAATATCAAGATTAGCTACATAAGCTTTGGCTTGGTCAATTGTCATACCATATGTACTGGCTATTCTATTTGCATTATTTTGAGCATCTGCAGATCGTTGTTGGGCGTCCAAAAGATTTAGTTCTGCATTTGTTACGTCTCCAGTAGCCTTAGATAAATCATCTTTTAATCGCTTTTGCCATTCAATAGCTGAGTTATATTCACTTGTAGCTTGATTGGCAATCTTTGTGGTGTCAATTCTCTCGGCTTCCGCTATATTTGCCTGCTCTGTTGCTAGTTTTTCAGCTTCAGTTGCTACTTGAAAGGCTGTAACTACAGCAGTTACACCTGCTATTGCAATGCCGAGTGGCGAAAAGACAGCACCTGCTATACCGTTCAATACCCCCTTAAGTGAAACCCATGAAAAACCAGCAAGATTCGTTGCCGTTGACATCAACTGTAAGCTATTTGTTCCCGCTCCAATTTGAAACATTAAAGTACTCATAGTCGTTGCCACAGCTGGTGCAGTACTTGTAAAGAAAGACATTGCAGTTACACATACTGTCTGTGCTACAGTAAAAACTTCAATAGCAACCTTACAACCTACAAAGGCAATTCCAAGATTGGTGACTAATTGAATGATACCAGTGAAGAACTCAATAATGCCCTTATTTTCGGCCAATCCCCTCATAGCATCACCAATCCCATTCAACACGCCAACAATTATTCCGCCAGTAAAGTTAGCTATCGGAATTAAGAATGAATCAACAAATGGCCTAAGGTAATTACCCCACACAGACTCTAGCACTCTCCCCACTAGCCTAATCGCCCCACCTAAAGTATTTAAGAACGCAGGTAATAGCTCATTTCCGGCCCAATTGATAAAAGGCTTTAATCTCTCCCACACGTCAGACAAGATTTTTTTAGCAGGCCTAATGAACTTATCTATATCATCTCCAAATCTCTTGAAGGCTTTCCCGATCTTATCAAAATTAAAGCCCTTGAGACTATCTTTCATTTTTTCAAAGATCGCATTGACTTTATCAACGCCCTTAGCTATATCAGAATTATCAAAACCAAGCCCTGAAGTATCATGAGTTACGCTTCCACCTCCTCCAGACTTGCCAGAGCCACCAGAACCACCCGAATCCTGCTTGGATAGTACATTCATCTCGTCAAAGCCGGCAAGCTGCTTCTGGAGCTTCTTAGCAGCTTTTGTAGTATCTCTAATGTCTTTAGTTGAGCCTTGTGCGGCCTTACCTACATTCGCCATGGAATTAGCCGCTTGACTGCCAGAAGAAGCTACATTTTTAGCGCCGATTGAGCCTAAGCCAAATAGAGCCCTTACAGCATTGATCGCCGTTAAGACAAGCTTGATAAAGGCTGCAACATAATTAGCTGCAGTTAGAATCACATCCTTAACAACGTTAAAGAACCCAGCAATATTGCTTTGGCCAATCGCATTCATACAGGCAGTGATACCACGCACAATAGCATTTTGCATATTCATAAACGAAGTGGCAACACCGCCAGTAGCACCTGCTGCTTGCTGTTCGAATGAACCAAGACCGTTGATGCCTTCTTTATTAAGCTTCACGGCAGCTCGCATAAAGTCGTCCATGGAAACTTTGCCGTCTTGCAAAGCGTCATAGAGCTGAGAAGAGTCCATATAGCCCATAGCGTTAGCAATTTGCTTGAGCTGGGCTGGCATAGTCTGCATAAGAGTCTTCCAGTCCTGCATCTCTGGCTTACCCTTAGCGTATGCCTGCTGCAATTGTTCCATCGCAGAAGCTTGCTGTTGAGCGTCTGCACCGCCTGCTAAGATAGCGTTATTCAGCGCTAAATAGATAGCAGTGGAGGCTCTCAAATTACCGTTGGTAGCTGTAAAGCGCTGGACGGCGGTAGTTGCAGCATCAAGAGTGGTCGGAAGACCTTCAAGTTTGCTAGAGAGATAATCAATGGAAGCTTGTGAGTCTTGCGCAGAGATACCAAGATTTCCCATGACACGTGGGAAATTCTTGAGCGTATCAAAGCGTTTAATGGCATCACCAGTACTAGAAGCGATTGTTGCCATAGCTTTCTGCGTGACGGCAGAAACGACACCAATAACGGCACCAGTAGCAGCCATCTTTAGGCCCATATTCTTAAAACCGCTAGAAACGCCACCAGAGGCCGTAGAAGCGGCCTTAGAGATACTATTGAGCTTCTGATTAACCCTATCAATCTCTGCCTGGAATTGCTCGGTCTGGGCCTTAATTAAGACGTTAACCTCGTCTACTGTATGTGCCATTATTATTTCTCCTGTTCAATGTGCGCATTGATGTACGCATCGAGGTCTTCAGATCTCGTAAATATCCTACTAATTGTCTCCTTGGCCATAAAAGGTGTTTTTGGATAAGTCTTAGCATGGAATGCCGCCCTAACATATAGTCCAAGAGCATGGTTCATTTTATCTTTTTCCGTGATTCTATCTCTGTAACCATCAAGACAATTTGTGAATTGTCCGATACTTAATTCCCAGTACTCAGTAGGATGAAGACCTATATGGAATGCTAGTTTTTCTTGGTCTGTCCAGAAGTCTCGAAAGTAGGCATAGCTTCTTTCATGGCTTTCTCCATCTCCGCCTTGAGAGTCTTCGAATCTACTGTTGTGCCTAAAAAACCGGCATCAGCAATCCCTGACATAACTTCAAGCATTACCTTATCAATACCACTTTCGAATAATTTATCGAATTCTTCGGTAGTTCCACCACCAGCGGTGAATAGAAACAATAGGGAAGAAATAGATGGTTTGTCTTGAAGTGAAGAAAAAGCATCAAAGAAGCTCATTCCTTGCTCTTTTTCTGCCTTAGCAATGTTAGAAGCCTTGTAATTTAGTTGAACCATGATTTATAACCTCGATTAAATAATTTCATTATGTGGGATTTAACCCTCCCACCGGGGCTTAAATTAAGCTACTTTGCTAAATGTTGGCTTGCCAGAAAGACGAAGAGTCAATTTAAATCCATCAACGCCATCGACAGTCTTCTCACCGTAAGTGAAGTTCTTGACAAATGCTTTGTAAGCAATTTTGCGTTTAGCTGGGGTTTGGATTTCCCAGTCGCGAACCATACCGCTATCGAATAGTGCGCGCATTTTCTCAATCTGAGAATCGTCGTCCATGTAGCCTTCGAGATCCTGTGATCCCCAGTCAGCAGCGCCAGAGAGGAACTCTTTAGCGCCATCTGGACTATCAAGAGTAGTTACATCAACTTCTTCTTTTTCGCCGGTAATTTCACCGATTGAAGTTAAACCTTTGATAACAAGGTTGGTTGGTTCACTTCCCGCCTTAATGAGTGTTAGGGAAGTCCCCATAGTTAAGCCTTTGGCCATAACTTATATTCCTTATTTGAACTTTACTGCAGAAAATCTGCAGTTAGAGTGGAAAAGCGTTCCTTCTGGATTCGGAACATCCACAGAATGTACTAGTCGATAGTTGATCGTTCTCATCTTAGCCTCGACTTCGCTAAGAATGCGGGATAGGTCAGTACTCTTATTTGTGAAAATATCTATAACAACTTCAATATCTTGTTTAGTAATCTGGTTCTCTAGGTTATATTCAGGATTATTACTGCCAATCCAAAAGGTGATTACGGGAACTTTCGTGAATAATGCTTGAGAGCCTTGTTGGCAAGCATATCCTAGACTTTTTAAGGCCTTATAGACTTCTTCTTTTGGTTGATACATTATCTTCTCCCCAGACTTGCCGAAATAGCTTCTTCAATCTGCTTTTTGATATCAGCTTCAGATTCCTTAAAACCACGATACATAGGAGCTCTCGCGGGATAACCGTTGGTTTTTATAAACTTCAGCCCCTTATTGGTCTCTAGGGGATAAACCCAAGGTGTCATACGATAGGTCATATCTTTACCTTCCGGATGAGTACCTACGGCTTCTCTACCGACACCATACTCAACATACATTGCGTATTCGGTTGGATTAATGATCCCGCCGACAATCTCAGAATCTTTAAGCCCGGCTGGAATTACAGTAAGAGCGCCTCGCAGTTTACCTCCGTGTTCGTATCTGTTTACTGGAATCTTTTGTTTAGTCTTCTGTTCCAGAATCGCTGAAGCACGGTTAACGCCCCTAATAAGATTCCTGATTACTACTGACTTATCAAGTTTGGATTTAAGCTCCCGAATGCCAGTAACGTTAATTGTTACGCTCGCCATTTCACCCCCGTGATGAGCTTATGTGAGTCAAAGGGAAGAACTTTAGTCACTTGGTAGATCGTTTCTCCTACTTTGATTAAATCGTCTAACTTAATCTCTACAGAAGTGCTACAGGTGATACTAATATCAATCTTTTCAACAAGGCCCATTTCATTCTGAACTGCTCCGAGCTCATCGAATCGAACATTACCATTAAAGTTACGCTTGATATTCGAGTTCACATCTTCTTCTTTGATAACTCCACCTTCATCGTCGACAGATTCAGCCTTGTCTAAGATATAGATGTTTTTATCGTAGAAGATGTCGGCAATGATATTTTGAGCGACCTTAGGAAAAAACACGAATCCTCCTATAAGGCTTCAAGATATTTGCTACTCCTCCAAATAATTCACTATCTGAAGCAGTAGTAATATAGTTTTTAGCGGTATTCGAGAATGTAATGGTTTGACCATTATCTGAAATAGATTGAATCTTGCTTTCAGTACTAGAACCTGAAAGCTTATCTTTAGTTTCCTGAAGCAAAGAAGAAACAACTCTAACTGATATAGATACTAGTCTCTCGTCATAACGAGGTTTATTATCGTTAGTGAGATTAAGATATAAAGACAAACGATCAGCCATCTCAAGAGCTAGAAAATCCGCTAACGCGTTGCTATCTGCATTATTAACAGTGACGTTAATCGCTTTGAGCTTTTCTTTTAGCTTCGAGATGAACTGATCTTTATCTAGCATCTTATTTTCCTTCTGTTTTAACTTCAGGTTCAGACTCAGCGTCTTTAGTATCTTTGGTGTCAGTTTTAGTCTTTACGGCCTTAGGAGCTTCAAGAATTTCCACTGTATAACCAGCAGATTCAAAATAATCAAGTTGAGACTCACTAATATCAGCTTCAGCTTTACCATCAGCAAAAGCCACAGATGCTGAAACTCCCATGTAATCTTTAACTGGTGATTTGATGATTGCTTTCATCTTTGTTCCTTTCGTTAAGCGATTTTAATTTTACGTAAAACGGCAGCAGCAGAAGTGGATTTGAGGACGGTTGCACCGATAAACTCAACTTCACCTTTCTTAACGGCTCCAGCAGTAGAGAAGTCTGGAAGGTAGGTTTTAACCAAGGTGTCACCCTCAGGACTTACGCCGTGGAATCCGTCCATTCCTGCACGAAGAATGTAGATTGAGGTTTCGCCACCAGCGGTTTTAGTCTCGATAATAGGAGTATTTCCTCCGGGTTTAGAACCCATCACTACAATCTTGGCAGTGCCGAATTTGTAGGTTTCATTGCCGACTTCATCACGGACGGTAGTGAGACCATGAGCGTTGTCCACGGTAGATTGGAAGGTTGCGAACATGTCAGCGTTCATCAAGATGTGAGTTGCTGGGCCATCAACTTTACCAATCGTTTTACGAAGCATACGCAAGAACTCTGCACTATTAGCTTTGATTTTAGCGGCATCAGTTAAATCGATTGCAGCAGCAGGGACGACTTCGCTTGTGGTGCCGGTTAGAATCTTGTTTAAGCCATCAAAGTCGGTTGGGCGAACACCAGAGTCACCATTGACAATTTGGTTATGGAACTCGGCAACTGTCGCTTTAGACTTTTGTTTGGACTGGAACTCGACCTCGTTCACCACTTGCTGTTCATTAGCGGCAATAGCACGGTCGATTTCGTAGGAACCACCCATGATTTTTAAATCGGTGGATTCTTTGGTAGTTTTGGTTTCTTGGGCGGTATACTCGCCGTTAATTGCACGACCTGCAGCGGTTGGTTGGGTGGTAATACGATTGTATGAATAGGTAAGAGATTTTCCACCTTGAGGCTTGACATTATTATCAAATTCCAAATCGTTCAACAGAGTAGAAGTTCGGAACTCGTCAATTACTGCATCGGTTAGTTTGTCTTGGCTGAGATTTCTTGCATCAGCTAATGTAATTGGCATATTTTATCCTTTCTTGCTGAAGAGAAGATCAAAAGTGCTAGTTTTACCACCATCTCCACCTGGTTTAGGTCTACTTGATGGATCAACTGGCGTTTTGCCAATTAGCTTCTTCTTAACTTCTTCTGCAACAGCCTCGTTCCAAACCTTTTCGAATTTATTAATATTTTCCTTGGTCTTGTCGAGGTCTTCGTCTACGATGTAGTCAACAAAGATGCTAGGCATTGACTTCTCTTGTAAAATTTCGCGTGCTTCTGCACGATTTTCGCGGATTAACAGGTCGCGTTCCTTACTTGCAAGCTCACTCTTTAAGCGTTCTTGCTCCTCATGAGCCTTTTCTTCTTCAGAAAGTTTTGCTTTACGTTCATAGTCCGCTAGAGCGTTTTCAATAGCCTTAGCAGTCTTTTCGCTGTTTTTAGCGTTAATTTCATTAACTCTTTTGGAGATAATTTCGTTAACTTCATCTTGAGAGAAAGTCTTAGACTCTTGACCTTGGTTTTCTACACCAGAATTTTCAGCTTGGTCATTGCTATCTGGTTCGTCTTTGTTGATAATTGGTGTTGGCACAACAATTCCTTTCGATTTATCGCCTCTCGGCTTATTAGTTCCATCAAAAAACGACCAGCATAAGTGGTCGTGAGTCTCCAAATAAAAAAAGACCAACTAGAACTTATGCAAGTCGTAGATGATCTGACTTCATTATAACATAAAGATTATAGAGAGAAGCATTAAATTGACAAAAAGTATATTATATGCTAGCATAAAGCTAAGTAAGTCGACCGGTTTCGGACGTTAGACTGAGGGCTTGTACACTCTATCCTCGACTTAAACAGAGATCTCCGCCACAGGAGATCTCGTCTTTTTATTTATACATTTGTCTTTTATAAGATAAAAACTTCTTTCGACTTAAATTATAGGCAGTAACTAGATTTATTCGATTATTTGTCTTCTCAAATTCAACACCTATATAGTGGTATCTTGAAGATTGTCTAACAATAGCATATCTTTTATTTCCTCTCACCAGAGTAAGATTAATAATATCTTCTCTAGATGCTGTTTGAATTAATCTAAGTATAGAAGATATTTCATGTATTCTCAAAGGTCTCGTATCATCATGTCCATTTTTACCATAACCTTTGCCAGTGAAATGTCCTGAATTATCCATATGCAATAGATAGCTTTTTAGTAATACAATTTTCGTATTTGGCTTAACCTTTAATGCTTTTGCTGCTCTACCAGAGATAACTCCAAGCGTCTCTTCTTTTGAGCTACCACTTAAAACATTAGCAAATTTTTTAGTTATTTCATTATACTCTTCCATTTTTTCGATTATTGGAAGTAGATGTTTTCTACCTCCAATATAATCCTTCTGGCTTGTTGTTCTAGTAGTAACGCTAGGTGATATGACCGAATTATTGGTAATATTGTTAGTTGTATTGGACTTTACGATTATAGGTTCTCGTCTTAACGTTCCATTTTCAATACGTTTTAGCCACTCATCATAAGGCACATTATCTACATACTCGTTCTCACCACTCTCATTTCTAGCAATTCTAATTGCAGACTCGTATTCTTCGCCAAGATAAGCAGAGACTGTAGAACGACAGTTAGGATGAAGCGGAGGAAGATTCTCTCCCGCCTTAGCATCCTCAATATTGTAGACTTTTTTATCATGTTCTCGACAAATGTCTGAGGTTCTTGAATCCAGCGTCGCAATGAACTTATATTTTTCAATACCCATTGTCTTCAGAGCTTCAATTTCGGCCTGATTCTGAAAATAACAAGTCTCGGTCTGAACTAACCTTGTAGCCTCATATTGTGTAACGCCAAACCTCTCTCTGATCCCTCTTGCTGTTTTTGAATAGCTCTCGCCTCTTGCAATAGCAGAGCCGATAACTTCTTTCAGAGTATTAGCTAGTTTATCAGTATTATTCCAAATCCTCTCTGAATAATTACCACCTAAAAACTTAGTATTAAGCACTTGATTGACCGCTCTATTATCTAATCTAGAAAAAGCAGGATTAATTTTAAGTCCCACGCCAGTATCATAGATGGTTTTATAGTAAGCATTCTTTATCGTCTCTCTATGGGCTTTAGTTTCGATCTGCTGGTGTTTTAGGCTAGCTTTTTTGCTTTCTATCCAACAATCAGCATAGAGATATTCAAGCCTTGTCATGTGGGCCTTGTAGTTGTCTGGAAGATATTCAGACAATCCAGCTTTTTTCATCTCTCGATGAAAACGTTCTAGGTCACCATTTGGGATAATGACTCTTAATTTCTCTTGGTCGAATCCCTCGTCGTCTTTGTAGTAGTTTTTATATAAATTCTTAATGTCTTCAACGATCTTTAACTTTGCATCATCATAGACCGCGTGGATATCCTCTAAATAGGGAACAGAAAGCTTTTCGGCTTCTGTTAGCCTATCTTCAGCACGTTCTCGCCAATATTCATCCGAAGGTAGTCCACGACGATTCTTCATTACTAATCCTCGTCGTTATTTGCATTATTTTTATCCACATTAGGTAATCCAGTTGCATAATTATCATTAAATTCAGGCTTAGTTTCTTCTTTGGCAAGCTTGACGGTTTCCTCACCATCACGAACGAAAGATAACTGACTGACCAATAAAGCAGAATCAACGATACCGCGAAGATTATTAATCATTTGGCTTGCCTCATAGTCGTTCTTTGGTAGATTACGGTTAAAGATAGCATCAACATCCTTGGTGGAGATTTCGCTAGATAATTCACTTTTGAGATGAAGTACGTGAGAGTAGAGCTTAAATCTTTCCATTAACCCCTTTTCGAAGTAGCGCTCTTTTTTCTTCACATTCTGTTCAAAAGCTAAAAGTTTATAAAGCAACGCTACCCCAGAGCTATTACCAGCAAAGTTTTCATCACTAAGGTCCGGTGTCATGGAGAATTTATGAATGTCGGCGGCAATAGTCTTGCGTAAAACCTCAGCGTCAGCCTCATTAATGTTCTTAATCACGTACTCTGCTTTAGCGTCTTGAGGAAGGCCAACAGTACGTTCGCTCTTCAATTTAGCCTTGTCTTCTGGTTCAAGATTAACCCCATAAAACACAAGGATTGCATCAATTAACTTCTCACGATCAATCACGCGATCGGATTGCAAAATATTATATGCATCAATGCCAGTAATTACAGATTCGTAGTCTCCGGTAAAACGACGGTTATTCACGTATTCAATAACTGGTACAGATCCCATGTTGTGCTGCACAGGCTTTTCTGTGATAGTAAAATCTGCTCCACTAAACTTAGCCGTTGTTACATACTTTTCATCCCAGAAAGTTAAATCATAATTATCTGTAATAGGATTACCAGATGAGTTTAATACTGGTGTATAAGCAATAGCAAAAAGCTTATTATGTTGAAATGTATTATCATAAACGCTGATCGTATTATAGACATCAAGTTTTGCAGATGAAATATTACCATCGTCATCTAGATAAACTAGTTCATAACCACGACCAAACATACTACAATCTTCTCCAATCTCGGAGTCAAGATCAGAGATAGTTTGACTTTTATAGACATCAAGAATTGGAGAAATATCTACACCTTTTGAGGCTTGATATTGCACAGGATTGCCTAATAGATGACCAACATTAAGCGTTGTTATATATCTAGCAAAATTATGATAGACTACGATGTCATTTGGCTTTTTACGATTAATTTTAGGGTCATTATCAAAATATGACTCCAGCCTTTCATAGTCAGCAATATAATTCTTGTGTTTCTCAATCAACTTTTTAATTATGTTTCCAGTCAACTGAGTCTCTCTTGGTAGCGTAAAAGTTTTTCGTTTCATTTTCTTCCTCCTAGAAACTTATTGCACGATCCAGTCGTGATTCTTCATTGCTCGACGCCCATGTCGGTCTCCTGTCGTCTCCACAGACGAATTCATAAATACTTGCGAGAACATCAAGGGCGTCATCATGAGCGTTCTTGCCTTTCCTCTGGTAACTCATCACCTGTTTGTAGAACTCAGGGAAACGAGTCCTCCAATTAGGTGGCATATATACATGATTTTGGACCCAGGCTGAGCTTGCAAGAATGCGAGACTCCTTATTGTGTGTTTGCGGCACACTCTCAATCTGGGTACGATTAGAGCTATATCGTTCGTTCATAAGCCTTTGAACATTTCTGGCAAATCCACGTCCACCGTTATTAGATTCAATACGAGAAATATTTACTACACCACTAAATAAAAGCTCCGCGACCTTAGGTTCAGTCACTTCCATAGCTTCGTCTGAAAATACTAAATCACTAATATAGAACTCTTTTTCGAACACTATACCATTAATTGAGCAGAGAAAATCAGAGCCAGTGTCGGCTGTATCAGTGAAGTTTATGACCTTGCCAGATGGTATTTTCTCCCATTCCTTAAACTCTGAATACAATCGTCCTTTTATATCGATAGGAGTCTGATTGTAATTCGCTTCGAAGATATCGACATTCATCTCACGCTTAATAAGATTCATGTCTTTTTCATTCAAAATATCTTCACAGAGCATTTCACCCTTGTCATTCTGAACGTGATACTTAATAATCTCACACTCATCCGGAAACGCTTCCATGATACGTCCAGCTAGATCGCGAGAAGACCATCTAGTCATAATAATGATGCACTTCTTCTGTCCCTCAAGGCGAGAGAGCATAGTGTTTACGAACCATTGATAAGTATTATCTAGTGCGGTCTCATTGTAGGCTTCTTCTGCCGACTTAATAAGATCGTCACAGATTAAATAATCGCAACCAAAACCTGTGGCTGTACCATTCGGAGAAGTAGCTAGATATGAAATCTGACTTTGTCCGTCTATGGTCCACTTTTTCGCGCTTGCATCACCGTATTTGACTTTAGTCCTAGGGAACATGTCGGAAAAAACGACACGTTCACCCATCTTTTCGGTTTGAATGGTATTTCGGACGTTTTTAGAGAAAACACTAGCGACATCTTCGTTGTATGAGGCCGTCATAACTCGGCTAGCTGGATTACGCCCGAGAAGCCACGCAGTGAGACATTGAGCTGTTAGGGACTTGCCATGGCGTGGTGGCGCGTTAATTATAAGGAAACGCTTGTCTTTATCATTGATAAAGTTTTCCACAGACTCACAAAATTCTTTGAGATATGGTCGCTCGTCTTTATAGAAACTCGAATAGAGCATTTTACAAAAATCATAAAGATGACGTCTTGCCAGCTCTAATTTAGCACCAAGCTTAATCACCTCGTCTCTAGTCATTTTGCAAGCTTCCTTAATTCATCTTCGGTTAAGTTTTCAAATGGATTGAAGATTTCTTTTTCCGAAACATCTTTAGTTTCAGTTGGGTCATAATTCCCATTGAGCTTAATTAGCTTATCAGCAGCCTCTACGCACTTCGGGTGGTCTGGATCACTCGCAATCGCGATTAAGTTATTAATCACATTAAGCACAAGATTTGGGTCATTCGAAGCGCGAATCTTCACCTGGTGGCGAAAAGACATGTCTTCGGTGGGACGACCACCATTATTACCAACGGAAAGTTTATTTCCTTTGGAGAAAGTCCCGTCCGAGTTCCGTCCGACTTGTACGGCTTTAGCTTTCTTTTCTTTTGCTACTTTCTCTTTTGCAACTTTTTTGACAGTCTTTCGAACTGGTTTCTTCGAAGCAGAAACCTTAGTGGGTGTTTCTTTTTTGGAAATAACCACCTTATTTGCCAATTCGTCATCCTGTCTTTTTATAGGCATTTTATTGCTTAATTCTCACCTTCCTGTGTTTCTGGATTATGTTCAGCTTCTTTAGGATCTTTCATCACATCTTCTTCCGCTGGAGTATTCTCATTATTAGAGCCATCTGGTGTATGATTTTCTTCTGAAGTGTTCTCGGCTGGTTGTTCTGGTTCATGCTGTTCAGCTTCAGCTACAGGAGATTCTTCATGAGTGGTTCCTTCTGAGACCCCTTGCTGGCTATCATTATTTGGTTGAGTTTCTTCAGAAGACTCATCATGTTTTTCTGGCTCTCCGGTAGCTTCATCGTGTTTTTCTTCAGAAGTTTCAGAATGTTCTGACTCAGGAACTTCCGTATGTATTCCAGAGGTCTCTTCAACTATACTAGAGTTTTCCACAGGCCCTTCTTTTGTCTCATCCTTAAGTACAAACACGATCGGATCGCCAAAAATAACTTTGTGACACTTACCATTTACGAATTCATCCGTGATGTCAAAATCTAACCCATAAAAATCAACGATCACACGGCCGTTTATATCTTTTTCTACAAAAATCTCATATTCCATTTTTTTAATTCCTTGTTTTTAATCTATCCATTAACTGGATCCGTCTTGTATTAGTATTTCTACTTCTTAATTCTTCTATTAGCTCCTCAACGCTTTTGTTTCGGAGGCCCGCTCCTTTCCGCCCAAAGATAATAATTTGAGGTCGCCGTAACATCTTGTTCTTCGTAGGCTCCCCCACTACACCTACTTCAGCTAGAATCTTGCCAAGCGGCCTATAAACTATGAACGCTTGATCTCTCCTAACAACCGCTCTTAAATCTTGTAGGTTAGCTGAGAAAATGAGGGAATTAAGAGTTTGAACAGCTAGCCCCAGTAGTTCGCTATAGCTAAACTCTTCTCGGATTTTTCGTTTAGTGAAATCCAAAGTACGTTCGCATAAGAGTTTTGTTGTTACTAGAGATTCAAGTTCGTTAATTCTAGTTTTAAGATCCATATATTGCTCCGCTTTAATAGGTTTCCATTAAAAAGACCTCCAAGGAATACTCCTCAGAGGTCGTAGAAATCTACTTGAATTATAACATAATTGGGAAGCGTATTTGCAGATAAAAAATTTCCAAAATCCCTTGACACGTATGCACCAATGGTGTATCATAGAGACATAGCAAGGGGAACATTAAAAAGGCAGGTAGAAAGGAGGGCAATATGGAGATTAAAGAAATAAAACTCAAATCCAATGGTGAAATTACCATAAAAATAAAGCTCACTCCCGCAAAGAAATAAGCTTTATAGCTAAAATATTAGCATAAAGGAAAGAAATTGTCGACCCCTTGCTTAAAGCCTGCCAGAAAGGAGAAAATGGTAGAGATATCAAAAGAGGAATTAGATGAACTTAGGTCTAAAGCCCAGAAATGGGATAAGTTCACAAAAAAACAAGCCTCACACCTCAATGCGATATCAAGCGAAGAAAAAAAAGCAAGAGCTAAGAGAGCTGCAGAGGCTCGTTGGAAAAATCGCAAAGAAAATACATAAAAAGTATTGACATTAAACTTAGTTGAGCTATAATCAAACTAAATTTATGCACTTACAATTACCCTAGTTTTCGCTAGGGTTTTTGTTTCCCCAAAATAATAATGGTTTATTTTGGAGGTTGTTCATTATGTTGGACAATAAGAGAATATCAGTAATGAGAGCGCGTCTAGGTGTGCGTGCTTCTAAATTGATAAAAGACGATAAATTCTTGCCTATGTTTAGGAATAGGCAAATAAGATACAAGAAGGAGTTTGAAGAGTCGATTAAAGTCGCCACTAAAAAGCGCAACCCTGAACGCTTTTTTGCTAAGATCTGGTCTTGTGAGAACATTGAAAAAACCCTTAAGATGATGAGATCTATTATTTATCGTGCGATTGAGAAGGCTCATGAACTTCAAGAGTCGATTAAGAGGATTAAAACCGAACAGGATATTCAAGCGAACATTAATCCTATTGGCTTAGCTCAATTTGCCAAAATGAAGCATGACCTCTTTGGGCTATAGTTAAAAACTCTATAATATTCGTTATAATTCACTCTTAGTGGATACTTTTTGCTATTCATGATCCAAAAAATACGACCATTTTCGTGGAGTGACGAAAATAGTTTGTTCGGGTTTATACAAATCCACAAAAATATCGAACATAAACTAAACAAAAATGATGATTATTTTCGCCAGACGGTGAAGATGATCGCTAAAAATATCAAAATTAATCTCTATATAGATAATAAATAAAACTTATTAATATTAAAAAGAATCTATATAGAACAATATTATTTTAATTAGGAGGTAAGAAAGATGCAGTAAAATGTTAATTAGCGAGGCTTTTATTAATTATAGAGAGATTGAGGTAATATCAAGAGGGCTGTCTCCAAAAACACTAGAATCTTATGTTTATGCCGAGAAATTAGTTATTGAATATTTCACAGATACAGATATTAAGAATATCACCACCATAGACGTTGCTAAATTCTATCAATATCTCTGTAATTATCAGAGGCCCGATACTGCTAGAGGTAATATTATTTGTTTAAGATCAGTATTGAAGAGATGCGTACGTAAGGGGTGGCTCAATCTGGACGTTGAAGATATTAAAATTCCTAAACGCGAGAAGAGAATTATTACATACTTAACCGAATCTGAAGTTGATAGATTTATTTTCGTAGTTGGCAAACAATGTCGGGGTTATTCTAACCTTAATAGGTTAAGAAATGTTGCTATAGTGAGCTTATTATATGATTCGGGAATTAGGATTAGCGAGTTATGTAGTCTTAATCGTAATAGTATTAAAGAGAGGCAGTTTATCGTGATCGGCAAATCCAAGAATCCTAGAATTTGTTTTATTACAGAGAAGACTGAACGAAAAATCAAAGATTATTTAGATCTAAGGGAAGATAATGAAAGAGCTTTATTTATCGCTAATCAAACTGGTAAACGAATCACTTCTGATAATGTACGCAAGGTCTTCCAGAACGCCTGCAGTCGTTCTGATTTTATAAATATTCATCCACATACGATCCGCCATTCTTTTGCTACAAGATTATTAGATAAAGAGGTAGACATCAGATATATAGCGGAACTTATGGGCCACGAAAGCCTAGACACTACCAAAATGTATACTCATTTTTCTAACCCAAAATTAAAGAAAATATATGAAAACGCCTTGTCATAAAAATATATTAGCGTTATAATTAAATCAATATAAATCGTACATTAATATCTATCTTGGACCACAAGATAGTGTAATGCGAAATACTCTGTATATGAGTAGTTATATTACGGTGTTTAGAGCGCTTCCTTGCCAAGGAAGAGGTCGAGAGTTAGAGTCTCTTAGCTCGCACCATTATCATAATCTTCTATAAAAGATTACGGTAGGAATTCTCCACTGAAACCCCCCTTTCAGTGGAGAATTTTTTGCTTAAGAGTATTGCGAAAAACCCCACTGAGCCATATAATAGAAGCATTAATAAAGGAGAAAAAATGCCAAACTTATTAACTATTGGATTGATCTGTTTAGCTCTAGTCTTTGTACTTGTAGTCTATCTCATCTCCACTTATAACTCTATTATCAGATTGAATGAACGCGTTAAAGAAGCTTGGTCTGGTATTACTGTCATCCTTAAGATGCGTGCCGACCTTATTCCAAATCTTGTTAACACTGTAAAAGGTTATGCTAAGCATGAAAAGGAAACCTTTGAAGAAGTTACTAAGGCTCGCACCGCTGTCATGTCAGCAAAAAGCGTTGATGAAACCGCCGCTGCGGAGAAAACTCTTCAGGGTGCTCTTAGTAAAATTTTCGCTCTCGCTGAAGCTTATCCTGAGCTAAAAGCAAGTGATAACTTCAAGGAGCTTCAAGGGCAACTCGTAGATACCGAGGAAAAACTTCAGGCCTCCCGTCGTTTTTATAACGCTGGTGCCAGGGAATTTAACACAAAAATTATTCAATTCCCAGTTAATATTCTTTACGGTTCACGTTTTGAAAAATACACCTACTTCAATGTAGAAGAAAAAGAGATGGAGAAAATTGAAAAAGCTCCGTCCGTCGAATTCTAATCGAAAGGAATCTAGAAAAGAGGGGCTAGACCTCTCTTTTCTTTAAGGACTATGTATAAACAAATTGCAGAAAACAAAAGAAATACTATCCTGATTTTTATTGGTTTTGTTTTATTAATTTCTCTAATCGGAGGTGTATTTTCTTACGTTTATAACGACCTTTCTATTGCATTTACCACTGTCATCGCTGCACTCATCTATGCGAGTGTACAGTATTTTTTCTCTTCAAAACTGGCAGTTATGATGACTGGTGCAAAAAAGGCTAATCGTCGTGACAATCGTAGGTTATATAATATTGTTGAAAACCTTACAATTACCGCTGGATTGCCAATGCCGGAAGTTTATATTATTCAAGATTCTGCGCCAAACGCTTTTGCTACCGGTCGTGACCCGGATCATGCTCTCGTTGCCGCCACAACTGGCCTAATCGATGTTATGGATGATAAAGAACTGTCCGCTGTCATGGCCCATGAACTTTCTCATATTAAAAACTATGATATTCGGGTTTCTGCCATTACTTTTGCGCTCGTCTGCGTCATTGGTTTTCTTTCTGATCTTGGTTTGCGTATGACCTACTTTACGCGCAAAAAAGATGAGGAAAATAGTCCAATTGGTTTATTTATCATCATTACCACCTCACTTCTAGCCCCACTCGCTGCTAGTCTTGCGCAAATGGCTATTTCTCGTGAGCGTGAATATCTCGCTGATATTTCAGCCGTCGAGCTAACGCGCTTCCCAGAGGGGATGATTTCTGCTCTTAAGAAACTTGAGGAGCATGGTCGTCCAATGCAAAGACAAAACGCTGCCACAGAAGCTATGTTTATTAATTCTCCTTTAAAGAAGCAATTCATCAATCTATTTAGTACGCATCCGCCTATCGAAAAACGCATCGCACGCTTGGAGCGAGCTAAGGATAAATTTTAATCAATATAATTGAATAGGGAATCAAGGTGAAGAAAACTCAAAAAGACAAAAAAACAACTGGGAAAGTCAGATTACACCGATCATTTCGTCGTTCCTATCGCGAGGATTATGAGCGCCAAACCGAATTGCCTGGCCTTCTGTCTCATATCGCCGCCACCTTCAAAATTATTCGCCAAAACTTTAAGATTTTTCTTCCGCTCATTGGTCTTATTGTCTTACTTTACATCTCTCTAGTCGGTTTAATGAGCGAGAGTACTTTTCAAGAGTTTAAAGAATCAATCGACAATACTAATAAAGAGCTAGTGAGTGGTCGCCTCGGCAATCTTGGTCGTGCTGGACTAACCTTAGTCGGTACCGTCACTACTGGTGGTCTTACCACCATGAATGACGCGCAGAAAATCTTTTCCATTCTCCTCTTTATGATTACTTGGCTTGTGTCCATCTATCTTACTCGTCACCTACTAGCCGGTCATCACCCTCGTATGCGTGACGGTCTCTACAATGCGCTTTCTCCTCTGATTTCCACGCTCTTTGTCGCACTAATCGTCTTTATCGAATTAATCCCGATTATGTTCGTCGTCATCACTTATCAAGCTGCCGTCTCAACCGAGTTCTTAAAGACGCCATTTTATGCCCTTATTTATTTTATTTTCGCTAGCCTATTGATTATTCTTAGCGTTTATCTTACTTCTAGTTCCTTGATAGGATTAATTGCCGTCTCTGCGCCAGGACTTTATCCTCTCACTGCTATTGAAACCGCCCGCAATCTGATTGCTGGTCGTCGCATTCGTTTCCTCGTACGCATCCTTTATCTCTTTTTCTGGGTAGCTTTAATTTACATTGTCATCGTTCTGCCGGCCATCTTGCTTGATATCTTGATTAAGGGTGCCTTCCCATGGCTAAACGATCTCGGCCTTCCTTTTGCACCATTCGTCCTTCTCGTAGTTACCGTCTTTGTCTTCATCTTTATCTCCATCTATGCCTATCTCTTTTATCGTCAGCTTCTCGACTATAAAGATGATTTTTATCCACTTGTTACCTTTAAGAAAAAACAACCAAAGAAACAAAAAGAAGTAAAGAAATTAAAGGAGGTAAAGAAAATAAATGAGTCAGCTTAATTCCATTACAAAAAGAGAAGCCGAATTACGTATCCTCAAGCTTCGCGAGCTCATTAATGATTATCGTTACCACTATCATGTTCTTGATCAGTCAATCATGTCAGAGTCAGCGGCTGACTCCTTAAAGCATGAGTTAACTCTTCTTGAAGAAAAATTCCCCGAACTTATTACCCCTGATTCACCCACCCAAAGAGTAGCTGGACAACCACTTGATAAGTTTAATAAGGTCACCCATCAGACTCGTATGATTTCCCTTGCTGACGTTTTTTCCGAAGCAGAAGTTAGAGAGTGGGTTGCTAGGAACTATAAACTGGTACCACCGAAAACTCGACTTACTTTTTTTACCGATATTAAAATGGATGGTCTTGCCATGTCGCTACATTATCATAATGGCATACTTACCCAGGCTGTTACTCGTGGCGACGGACTTGTCGGCGAAGATGTTACTATGAATGTGCGCACGATCAATAATGTCCCGCTTAAACTTAGCGGAAAACCTGAAGATATCCCTGAACATGTTGAGGTGCGCGGCGAGGTGATCATCTTTAAGGCAGATTTTGAAAAACTCAATCAAATACAAGTAGAGAAGGGGGAGAAATTATTTGCGAACCCACGCAATCTGGCTGCCGGGTCCATTCGCCAGCTTGACCCTCGAATCGCCAGTTCGCGACCACTGCGCTTTATGGCCTATGATCTGGTTACACCAAATCTAGAAACTCATCAGCTTGCCTACCAGCAAATCCGTTCGTATGGTTTTCAAACTTCCATGCAGGATCGAACTTTTGATTCACTTGATCAGGTTATCGAAGAAATCCACCGTCTAAGCCAAATCCGCGAGTCTCTACCATTCGGTACAGATGGCATGGTTATTAAAATTAATGACCGTAAGGTGTATCAATATCTTGGTATTATTGGTAAAACCCCACGAGGTGCAGTGGCTTATAAATATCCCGCCGAGGAGGCAACCACCAAAGTTCGTGACATCGTTATTTCTATCGGCCGTACTGGTGCCGCCACCCCTGTCGCCATCTTTGATCCAGTAGAGGTTGCCGGCAGCATAGTTCGTCACGCAACCTTGCATAATGCTGATGAAATTAGTCGACTTGATTTACGTATTGGTGATACCGTAATTATTTATAAAGCAGGTGATATTATTCCTCAAATCAAGGAAGTTCTCACCTCTCTTCGTCCAGACGACTTACCAGTCTTCGACTATGAGGAGGCACTAGAACACCAGTATCCAAAGCTAGAGTTTGAACGACCTGCTGGCGAAGTAGTTTACCGTGTTAAAGGTCTTGATTCTGGGCTTATTTTGAAACGCTCAATCGAGTATTACGCCAGTAAACCTGCTCTCAATATTGAAGGCCTTGGCGAGAAAAATGTTAATCTCTTAGTCGATTCTGGCTTAGTTAAGAATCTTTCGGATCTCTACCGATTAGATGCCGCCAAAGTTTCACAGTTAGAGCGCTTTGCTGAGGTGTCAGCAAATAAATTAATCAGTGCCATTGATAAATCAAAAACTGCGCCCCTCGCAAAATTCATTACTGCACTGGGGATTCGTCACGTGGGTGTGCAGACTGCAATCGCACTTGCCGATCGTTTTAAATCGCTCTCGTCATTAATCGACGCCACAGCTGATGACCTTCTTTCTATCCCCGATATTGGACAAGTAGTTGCTGAATCTATTTTGGCCTATTTTGCGGATGAGGATAACCTTAAACAGCTCCAAGAAATGCGTGAATTAGGCGTTAACCCATTCTATGATACTCAAACAATAAAACCACTATCTGGTCAAAGTTACGTAGTGACAGGTACACTGTCTGAAATGAGTCGCGATGAAGCTGAGGCAAAACTTCGGGAGCTTGGCGCCACAGTTACTGGTTCTGTGACTAAACATACCACCGCCCTAATTGTCGGTGAGAAACCTGGCGGTAGTAAAACTATGAAGGCAGAAAAACTAGGTATCCCCGTCATACATGAAGCGGAGTTTCTCGAACTTCTTCATAGATATTTATAAAAACTCATCCATAAAAAATCACCCCATTTGGGGTGATTTCTATTATTAAATTAGTTACTAAAAGGGTTTACTAAGCTTAAGCTTTCGTTGTCCTCTGCAATACGCATCAATTCGTTATATTTGGCAATACGTTCAGAACGTGATAATGAGCCGGTTTTAATTTGACCAGCCCCGAGGCCCACTGCAAGGTGTGCAATTGAGTTATCCTCTGTTTCGCCAGAACGATGTGAAATTATAGTGTTGAAACCATTCTTTTTTGCCATCATTACCGCATCAATTGTTTCAGAAAGGGAACCAATCTGATTTGGCTTAATTAAAATAGCATTTCCAGCCATCTCTTCGATACCACGACGTAATAATTTGGTATTTGTCACAAATAAGTCATCTCCAACAAGCTGTACTTTTTCTCCAAGCTTCTTAGTCAAAAGCTTCCAGCCCTCCCAGTCATTCTCAGCCAGGCCGTCTTCAATCGATACTACTGGATAATTTTCTAAAATCCAGCCATACCAATCAATCATCTCCTCGGAAGACTTGGTCTCATTAGAGGTCTTAATCTCGTAACGACCATCCTTGTAAAATTCAGAAGAAGCGATATCCATAGCAATTGCAATATCTTGGCCAGGTTTATAACCAGCTGCTTCAATGGCCAGCTTGATACATTCAAGTGGTTCATTATTGTCGTCTTTTACACGTGGCGCATAACCACCTTCGTCGCCAACTGTTGTCGTATAACCACGTTCCTTTAATACTTTCTTCAGAGCATGAAAAGTTTCTGCGCCCATTCGAATAGCGTCGTAGATATTAGTTGCACCAACTGGCATCAGCATGTATTCTTGAAAATCGGTGCTCCAGTCTGCATGCGCACCACCGTTCATTACATTCATCATTGGCATTGGGAGTGACATCTCGTTCTGTGTTCCAGCTAAGCTGGCAATATACTCATAGAAGTGCATTTGCTTTGCTCTTGCCATTGCCTTTGCGGTCGCCATTGAAACGGCAAGAATAGCATTTGCTCCAAGATTAGATTTATTCTCGGTGCCATCTAGTTCAATCATTGTTTGATCTACGGTATTTTGCTCCGCCGTTGTTCCTACTAGGTGGTCACGAATCTGATGATTAATGTTATGTACAGCCTTCATTACCCCCTTACCACCGTAATAATTCATGTCTCCGTCGCGTAATTCCAATGCTTCACCGGAACCAGTTGAGGCCCCAGATGGAACCATTGCTCTACCCACACTGCCGTCAGATAGAAATACATCTGCCTCCACCGTTGGGTTACCACGACTATCGAGAATTTGTCTTGCTTTGATTTCTTTTATCGTTAAGTTATCCATATCTGCATTATAGCATTTTTAAAAACACTTATGGTATTATGTAATAAAGAATAAACTTCATAAAATGAAAGGTGTGTAATGCCAGAAGAAAAATATGGCGACATTGACGTCAATCCGATAGAGACTCGTATTGATACTAAAATCGATTCCACTAAACATAATGATTCGAACTTCGCTCAGGCTATAGAGACCGCCTCAGCCTTAATCCCAGAGCAGCCCGAATCTGATAACGCAGTTTCTGAGGTGGCGGCTGCTGAGGAGTCAGTAGAACCTACAGTTTCTACTCCAACTGATCTTGAAGAGGAAAATGGCATGGAGTCATCAGCTCCTTCATCAACATCAGAAGATTCCACTGAAGAAAACGTATCAGTATCTTTACCAGCGTCAGAGGCTCCAAAACCAAAAAAGAAGGTCGCGTTAGTTGTGGCTGGTGTTACTCTCGCCACGCTAGTTCTTGGCGGTTCTGCCTTTGCTTTTTATTATAATACGCCTGAAAAAGTGGCAGCTGATGCCATTTCTGGTTTTATTAAGCAAAGCAACAATCAACTTGCGGCTAATGGTAGTTTTGAACTCTCTCCTCAATCCGATTCTGAACTTTATCAGTACATTTCAAATCTCCGTCTTGATTTTAAGACCAGCGTCGATCATTTTAACCGCAGCGCCGAGTTTGATTTTGGTATTAGACTACGTGAATATGGCTATCTCCATTTTAAGCTTAGTGCTTTTCTCGAAGAAAATGGTACAGCTTACCTCAATATCGATAATCTCTCTGAGGCTTATCAAAAGGCGGTTAAGGCTGCTGGCTTAAAGCAGGATGATCCAGAGCTTCGTCTTATTCTTAGTCTTCTAGAAAAATCCTTGAAGAATGTCGAAGGTAAATGGTGGCGCATCGATGTGAACGAGGTTCTTAGCTCACTCGACAAAACTGATTTTAAAATTGAGAAGAGTGATAAAGAGAATATTGGTGCCGCCTATACTTGTCTTGTTAATGAAATAAAAAATGAATTTAATCAAACCGATCGTCTCACAAAGGCCTATCTTGAACATTCATTTATTAATCTCACTTCGGTTAACTATGATGAGCTATCAGGGGATTCATTCAAAGGTAAAATCGAAGATTACGGCAAGCTCTATCAAGTTTCGTTAGATGCGGACAAGCTCTTTGATTTTGCTAAAAAACACCAGCAGGCCGTAGAGCATAGTAAGGTCGCCGAATGTTTAAAGAAGATTGAAAAACCTTCCAGTTCATTTTATGAAAAAGGGGAAAAATTGGAAAACACAGAAGATGAGGAGCTTACAAAGGCAGATGTTCAAAAATTCGTCTCACAACTTAAAAATCTATATCTAGGTATTGATTTTCTTACTCATCAACTAAAGGGTGTCTATCTTCAGGTTTCTGAATCTAAGATTGACTTTACTGGTATCGTTAGCTTTAAATACCAAAATTCTGCCCCAGTGGTTGCACCGCGCGACGCTACTCCCATAAGTGACGTCTTCAAGGGTCTCTCTAGCCAAGGCATAGTGAACGAGAATGGTGATTATGAAGAAATATTGAAGGAGATGATAAGATCAAATAATTTTAGGCAAAATCGTCCAGACCTAGACTAGCGAAGTTGGTTTAGACTCAGTCTAAAACGCAAAACTCACAAAAATGTTACAATAACAATGTGATTTCAGATCAATTAAAAGCAAAACTTAAAACTCTACCCTCTGCTCCTGGTGTTTATTTTCATAAAAATCAAAAAGGCGAAGTGATCTATGTTGGAAAAGCTGCTGTACTCAAAAATCGTGTACGGCAGTACTTCCAAAATACCGAAAAAGATCCCAAAACCGAAGCACTAGTGGCAGAGATTTTTGATACAGACTGGATTGTAGTTGAGACCGAAATGGACGCCCTCTTTCTTGAATCAGAAATGATCAAGCGCTACATGCCTCAGTGGAATATTCTCTTACGCGACGATAAGACTGTTAGTTATGTGCGTATTGATATGAATAATCCGGTGCCATATGTCTCGACTACTAGGAACCCACTAGACGATGGCGCAACTTATATCGGACCATTTTATGCGAAGAATACCATTCTTAAAGCTCTAAGAATTTTACGCAAAATTTTCCCGTTTTATGAGAAACCATATGATGGAAAAAAGACCCTCAATTCCGATTTAGGGCTTACACCGGGAATTGAAATTGGAAAAACTACTCCGAAAGATTATAAAAAGAACTTGCGCTTTCTTATCCGCTATTTAAATGGTGATCGCGAGAAATTAATCATTGATCTTGAAAAACAGATGAAAACAGCAGCGTCCCTAGGTGACTTTGAAGAGGCTGCCAAACTTCGCGATGAATATTTCGGGCTTAAGGGTTTGAAACGAAAAATTGTTTTCTCTGATAAAGAATTCCTTGATCTTTCTTCCGACCAGGCTTTGTTGGAGCTAAAACAACTTTTGAATCTGCAGAATCCACCGCGCCGCATAGAAGGCTATGATATTTCTCATATCTCTGGTTCTAATACTGTGGCGAGTATGGTGGTTTTTCAAAATGGAGCCTCAGACCGCACTGCCTACCGTAAGTTTAAGATTAGAAGCAGTAAGAATGACGATACGGCAAGTATGTACGAAGTGATTTTTCGTCGTCTAAAACATCCGGAATGGACCTTTCCTGATCTAATTATTCTTGATGGCGCAGTTCCACAACTCAGCGCCGTTATTCATCTGCTTGAATCAGCGCATATTCCAGTAATTGGTCGCAATAAATCTGGTGACCACACAAGAAATGCTGATGTTAATGTAATTATTCCAGTCCATCAACCTGACGGTTCTTATATTTACAAATCGCAGCTCTATTCTAATGATTCACATCTTGCCAAATTAATTGCTCGTATCGATGAAGAATCACACCGTTTTGCGATAACTTATCACCGCCAACTCCGTAGTAAGCAATTACTCGGGCGTTGACTTGTGTTATAATTTGGTTATGATAAAAAAACAATTTTTTATTTTTCTATTTCGCTGGTTCGTATCTTCAGTGATCATGTGGATCTGTATTAATGCCTTTGGTAGTGTTGATGTTGGCTATAATAGTTTCTGGCTTTATCCAGCGGCCGGCTTAGTTATGTCTCTAGTTAATGCTATCGTCAAACCAATCGCCACTCTCTTCAGTCTCCCCCTAATTATCCTGTCTATGGGGCTTTTCACACTTATCCTCAATATCTTAATGATTGCCCTCGTCATTTGGATCGTACCACATGTCCACATGTCCTCTATTGGGGTAATCTTGTCATGGCTACTAATCAGTATTATAAACAGTCTTGTTAATTTTCTAGTACCGTCCTATAATTAATACATGAATATTGGAAATTTCTTAGAAACCGCAACTCTTATTTCTGCTGTTTTATGTATTTTACTAATTCTATTACAGCAGCGTGGCGCTTCTCTTGGTGCAGGCTTTGGTGCTTCCGGTGAACTATATACTACTCGTCGTGGTCTTGATCGCTCGATGTTTAATGTTACGATTTTCTTCACATTAGTTTTCGTATTTTCAATTTTGGGATTATTGTTAATCCCCGCATAACCTAAATTATGAATAAAAATCTCAAAAAGAGTGGGCGTAAAATTGTTAGAAAGATTTCTCTTTTTTCCAAAAGAGTACATCGTGACGGCCAAGAACATATTAAAGAGAATCTCATCGACCATATCTCTCACATTAAAAATGTTCGTCTCTATATTCTTGAGTGGATTCTACTTGTAACTGTTATTATCTTACTCTCAATCACTCAGGCTTACTGGTATCTAAACTCCTTTGCCGTTGAGACCTATACAAATGGTGGCACTTATACTGAAGCGACTCTAGGGAAAATTAATTCTTTTAATCCACTTTTTGCAAGCACCTCTTCCGAGGAAACTATCTCCCGCCTACTTTTTGCTACTCTAAGCGCCAATGATTATTCCGGTCATACTGGTCTTGGTCTTGCTGAAACTATTCATGCAAATGATGCGGGTGACGTTTGGACTGTTAAGCTTCGTGAAGGATTAAAATGGTCTGACGATCAACCGATTACTAACTCCGACGTCCTCTATACTGTTAAGACTATTCAGAGCTCTCGCATCAAAACCAGCTTTGCCGCCAAGCTCGTTGGGGTTACCGCTGCTGAAAATAATCAAGGAGAGTTAGTTTTTACGCTTAGTTCGCCAAATGCTTTTTTTGGGGGTTCTCTTGATATCCCAATTCTACCTTCTCATCTTCTTGCGGACGTCGCTCCGGAGTTGCTTCTTGAGAATAAATTCTCTAATCGTCCAGTCACTTCTGGTGCATTCACGGTTAATGCCACTCAAAACATTGGTACTGAGGGGGAGAAAATTGTCTACCTCACAGCAAACCCGAAATATTATAAGGGAGCACCAATGCTCGATAGCTTCTCGATCCATGCCTTTAATAATCTTAATGACATTAAAGATGCAATCCGTAGTGGCACTGTTACAGCAACTGCCGATTTGCCTTCCAAATTTGCGCAAGAGCTAAATACGAATAATATTAACGAATATCAGAGTTCGGTTAATTATGGCGTCTTTGCCTTCTTCAATACAGAGAGCACAATATTTAAAGATAAGAGTTTAAGACAGGCTGTACGTCTTGGTTTGAATCTTAATAATTTACGCACCGGACTCAGCGGGGAATTACCGCTTGACTATCCGCTGCTTGAATCTCAGATCGACTCAATTACGTTTCCAAGTATTCCAAAAACAGACGTAACCACCGCCAAGGCTGAGATTGAGCGATTAAAAGTTGCCACACCAGACCTAGCTTCTGTAAAAATTAATATTGTTACTATCAAAGGTAATGGCTATTTGGAGGAGTTTGCTAATCGTATTGCTTCCCAACTTGAAGGGCTTGGTCTTAAAGCATCGGTTACTGTTCATGAGTCAAATAAAGACTTTACCTTAAATATTCTCAGACCTCGCGCTTACGACCTTCTAATTTATGAAATTGGTCTTGGTGCTGATCCAGACGTTCTCGCATATTATCACAGTCTTGAGGCCGCAGAAGGTGGGCATAATCTGAGTAATTATAAAAACCAGGTAGTTAATGATCTCTTACTTAGCGCTCGTAGCACCATGGATAGTGCTCTCCGCGCCGCTAAATATCAGAAGTTTCTAGAGCGCTGGGTGGAAGAGGTACCAGCTATCGGCCTATATCAGACCACCTTACCGTACTTCGTCAACCGTAACGTTCGTGCCTTTTCTCAAGAAAATCGCCTAGTTACCGCCACCGATCGTTTTATTGATATCGAAAACTGGGCTACGAAGAAGACGGTTAAGAATCGCACTCCGTAATAAAAAAGTCTACCAATACGGTAGATTTTTTTGGTGCACCTGTTTGCCCCTTGGGACGCTCCAGGTGCGAAAAAAAGAACTCCGTAAGGAGTTAATTTTATATGGTGCACCTGACTAGACTCGAACTAGCACACCCGAAGGCACTACCACCTCAAGGTAGCGTGTATACCAATTTCACCACAGGTGCATACCCGAATTATACCACAAAAACCTCATGAATCAATCCTATATTTATGAAAAATATCGTCTAACTGGGGTAGATGATCGCATATACAAAACTGTGTAAAAAACTCGATAATAAAACATAAACATTATTGCAAAAATCTATTGACCAAAAAGCTTTTGTTTAATATACTAAGAACAACTTGAGGTCATACAAAATCAGGTAAAAATATATAATAACAAACACAAAAGAAAAAGAAAAAGGAAAAATATGTCAAAGTATTCTAAAATCGTAGCTACTCTAGGTGTTATCACTGGTCTTGGTATTGCATCACTCCCATTAGCATCTTTTGCAGCTCCAATTCCTCTAGTTGATGGAACTCCAAAGACAGCTAACGTTAAGGTTAAGCTCACGGTTGGTGATGCTGTAGCTATCGCTGTTGATAGCAACGATGCAAACGCTGGTAACGCTGCTCCAAGTCAGACTAAGAGCGCAACTTCCACTGTTTCATATGCTACTAACAAAGCAACTGGTATGACTCTTACCGTCAAAGACCAAGATACTGACACTAACATGACTGTTACTGGTCGCACTGGTACTGTCGCTGGTACTGACGTCATTGTTGCTGGGACTCAAGGTGCTACTGCTGGTCAAGGCCAATGGAGCATCAAGGGTGGTCTTCTTGCCACTGACACCGCTATGGTTAAAAGCAACGAGACTGCACTTAAGGTTGCAGAATCAAGCGCCCCAATCAATACTGATGTAAATGTTACTTACAACATTTCTACCGGTACTTCTCAGCTTCCCGGTACCTATGAAGATACAATTGTTTATACCGCTGCTGTTAAATAATTGAATTTAACCTGATAGAAAATAGCCGCTCGTAGCGGCTATTTTTACGACCTTGCAAAAAAAATGATATTTAGCCTAAATATTAAAAGCCTGTGGATTACTTATGCTTAAATAATACATAAACATTATTGACACTTTAATTAAGCTTAAGCTATAATTAGCACATAAAAGGTCAGTATAAAACAAAAATATAAAAAAATAAGGAGACTTCATGTCTAAAATAAATCGTATTGTAGCTACACTCGGAATCGCTACAGTTTTAGGTGTCGCTACTATGCCAATCGCCACCTATGCAGCTGCTACAGATACCAAGAATATTACCGTTAAGGTTAATGTTGCTTCAGTTCTCGCTCTATCAGCCGACAGCCTTTCTACTGAAGTTACTATGAATCCAAACAATGTTAATACTACTGGTCTTAAAACCAAACTTACTGTAGCAACCAACAATAAAAATGGTTACAAGTTAACCGTAAAAGATGCAGACTCAACTACTGCTATGACTTCAACCGATACTACAGAAACTATCCCCGCTCTTGCAGGCAACTTGACTGCTGGTACTGCTGGTTGGAATCTTTCTGGTGGTGATTTAGTCAAAGTTGCTATTACTGCCGTAGATCAAACTGTTAAGACTAACCCAAATACTGCCCATGTTGGTATTCAAGAAGATGTTGATATGACTTACGGTGTTGCAACCTCACCTGCCCAGGCACAAGGTACGTACCAAGATGTCATTATCTACACTGCAACTGCTCTATAATTAGCACTGTAAAATACCTTAAAAACCACCTAAGCCAAGGTGGTTTTTTCTTGTAAATTAATCCTGCTTGTGTATAATAATATATAGATAAAAAGGAGGTTAATGACAAAACGACAAAACATTTTTGTGGAGATTTTTTCAATACTATTCTTCTCCATATCTTTGTTGCTATTTTCTTCAAATCAGACATTTGCAGCTGAGAGGCAAAAAATCTTCCTTCAGGTATCTCCTTCAACGCAACAACTAGGTGGGTTGCAGCCAGGTGAAACTAGGGAAGGTAGCTTTAAGGTACAGAATGTAGGCTCCGGAGCTTTCGACTTCAAGGTCTATGCTTCTGCTTACGAGGTAAAAAGTGAAAACTACGATCCAGTCTTTAATAGTGAAAAAGATGCTACTAAAATTGCTAGCTGGTTTACCTTTAGTCAAACCACGGGCCACCTCGAATCTGACACTGAGGTGACTATTAATTACACAATTAAGGTTCCTGCAGATGCTCCCGGTGGCGGTCAGTATGGTGCTATCATGGTTGAGACTGAAAAAGATAAAAACGACAAGGGAAATATTCAAGCAATTTCACGCGTTGGCATGTTGATCTATTCTCACGTCAATGGCGAAATTAATCGTTGTACAAAAATTCTCGAAAATAAATTGCCAACTTTCCTCTTTAATCCTCCAATCTTTGGTGAGACTCGTATAGAAAACTGTGGTAACATTGATGCAGAGTTGAAAATTCATATCAAAGTTTTTCCATTCTTCTCTAGTGAGGAGGTCTATAGTAATGAAGAAAAACCAACCAATATGAATACTCTTCCTGGCACTAAACGTTACCATAAGGAGCTTTGGGCAAATTCACCAGCCATTGGTATCTTTAACGTCGAACAGACTATTCAGTATGGCTCTGAGACTAAAACCGAGCGCAAATTAGTTATTGTCTGTCCAATCTGGCTTATCGTTCTGATTACCCTCTTCATCATCTCAGTTATCTTTTGGCTGGTTGCACGAAATCGAGAAAATAAAACAAAATCCCACCGAATATAATTAAGGATTAAAAATGTTAAAAAGAACTAGTTCCATAATTAGGTCAAAGCAGTTTAGAGTCAAACCTGTTCTTGCCTTCCTTCTACTTTTTAGCTTTTCGCTCACCGGTTTTACTCTATTCTCATCCCCAGTTTATGCGGATGAGGAAAAACCAGCCATGCGAATTCAGATTTCCCCAGTTGAAAACCGCGTTACTCTTAATGCCAATGAAACTAATGAGTATACGTTCAATGTTGATAATACTGGTTCTGAAGGCTACAGCTTTAAAGTCTATGCAAATCCATATTCTGTTTTAAACGAACAATATAGCCCAAGCTTCTCCAATCAAAACTCTCACACACAGGTTAGTCGCTGGATCACCTTTAAGAATGACAATGGTGAGTATAGTACAGAAGCAACCTATTCGGTAGAAGCTGGTCAACGCAAAGAAGTTACGTATAAAATTACCGTCCCCTCAGACATTCCTGGTGGTGGTCAATACGCCATCGTCTTCGTCGAGGCTATCCCAAAAGACGATAATAGTGGTGGTATCCGTACGGTTTCTCGTCTAGGTCTCCGTGTGTTCGGGCGCACCAATGGTGAAACTAAAGAATCTGCCGAAATCTTGAATCACAATATGGATAGCTTCTATATGTCCGGCAAGATCAAGACTAGTGGCACGGTTAAAAACTCAGGCAATGCTGATTTTAATGCCGTCTTTAAGTTCAAAGTCGAGAAAATCTTCGGTGGCGTAGTATACGAAGATAGTAAAGGATATGATGTTCTTCCTGATACAACTCGCAATATTGAGCTTACGTGGGGCGAGACCCCAGCTTTCGGTATTTATCGTATTACTTCAACCTTAAACGCGTTAGATCAGTCAAGAAGTACAACTAAAATCGTGCTTATTATTCCAGTCTTTATGATTGTAATTCTGTTTATGTTATTGACAATTACAATTGCCTGGTTTATAATTTTGTTCAGAAAGCGACAGGCCCAAAAGTCAAAGCTTATCATCTAGTCGCGAGGATGAAAGCTAGGCTTAAGGTACGGCGGTTATACGCCAAGCGTTCAAAATAAAAATAAAAAGCGAGTGCGAAAAATGAATAAAAAAAGAATAATTAAGTTATTCAGTTTGGTAGCGATTATTATGCTCGGGGTAATTTTATTGCCAGTAAATCCGACATCTGCTGCAACCTCTTCTAATGTCACAGTACGATTGACAGTACTGCCTAGCGGCGAAGCTTTATCAATTGTTTTACCAAATGATGGTGCAGAATTCGCTACGGATAAAGTTTTAGTAAGAAAACAGTATGCAGAAGCAAAAACTATTCAATGGCGAATTGTCTACACAGATGATCATGATATAGATATAACATATCCAATGCCAACTACCAACGTAGCTGATGTTCATGGCAATGCAACAAATGGTCAGAATGATTACACCTTAGACCTCACGGCCCTAAACGGTGGGCTATATGGTAAATATAAAGTAATCGCTATGATCAATAATAAGCCCTCAACTGAGGATATGGTTTCGTTTACTTATCGAGCCTTAAAACTCAACGATGACGGTACAGACAATAATACTAATAATCCAAAAATCGTTATTGACCATGGCCCTGGCGTTGATCATGTCGTAATTCAAGTTTATGATGAGAATGGCAATCCAGTTTTGCCAAACACTATTCCGGTTAATACTCAAGATACTACTGGTGGACATGGTGGCAATACTCCTTGGATCGCCCCATTTCAAGAGAATCATCTCAAAGATGGAAGATACTGTATTGTTGCCACGCCATATGATCAGCATAGTAATATTATGGATCGTAATTCAAAACTTTGCGTAAATTATAGAAATAAAAAGACGCCTTTAGTACCTGATACCGGTGGTTCGATCCTAGCAGGTACCAACTTTACGAATTCTGATTTTATTTCAACTTCACTCGCAATCTTCTTTGTCGCTACTTTCTTTGCCATCATGATCTTAAAGCGCAGTCGCAAAAGCCAAAGACGCTAGAATTTCTCAAAAATAGATCCTCCAAAAGGGTCTATTTTTTCTTATAAATCTTATTGAGCTTTTTAGATAAATCTGTTAAAATATAAATGTTGGACGATTAGCTCAGTTGGCTAGAGCGCGTCTTTGACGTAGACGAGGTCAGAGGTTCGAGTCCTCTATCGTCCACCATAAGCATCCCTTCAGGATGTTTTTTTCTTTGTTCTTATGCTACAATACAAATAATTAAACAAAAGGGAAATATGAGAGACTTTACTAATAAGATCAATAACTTCCTAAACGCGGCAATTAATACCACAATTCTTATGGTTGCAATCGGTTTTTTCTTGACCCTTTTTCCGACTCTGAGCCTTGAAATTACCAGGTGGATTTTTATTATTGCCTTGGTTTCTGCCGGATTGAGTGTGATCACTTCAGATCTCGCTGGAAAAAAGCGTGGTGGATTGATTTCAGGTACTGTACTTGGCTCCTTTAATTTGCTTCTCGGTCTTATTATTCTTATTAATCCTGAGGTTCTCAGTATTATTCCGATCGCCATTGGCTTTTATGTCGTCATTTCCAGTTTAACTAAATTGCGCATGACTCTAGCTCTTAAAGAAATCTCAAATTCTGCCTTTACCGCCTCTATTCTCATGAATATCATTTCCTTAGTTTCCGGCTTTATAATTATTTTTCAACCTATTACCTCAACAGCTCTAGCCGTAATGTTGCTTGGAATCATGCTCATTATCTATGGTGTCTCTGATTTTATTAACATTATTATTCTTAAAGCACATGTTCAAGATTTCTCGAAAAAGATGAAATCAGCAAAAAAGTATCTTACGGATGATATTCAAGAAGCTGAGGTTATTGATCAGAAGAAAAAATAATCCCATTTTTAATAGAGCGAAAAAAATAATAAGTCTTATTACTCAGCAATCCTCCAATATCTTCATAGATAATAATAAACTTACTAGTAGTAATGGGAATCACCTATGCCTGGTCAAACTATACTTCAAACTTCGCTCACATCGACGCCCCAGGCAATCCCGGCTACTTTACTCAAAAACCGTAATTAGTCATAGCTTCGTAAAAAATATTGCCAAAAAACCAGTTTGGCGTTATAATAAGAAAGACTTCTGGGTCGGTAGCTCAGTTGGTTAGAGCACGGGCCTTTTAAGCCCGG